>Ga0080064_1000230_pt1 | contig 161733 bp, 156 predicted proteins | sample Subgrocontami54m_FD_69260 | JGI IMG/M metagenome (GOLD analysis project Ga0080064, IMG submission 69260) | Subsurface groundwater microbial communities from S. Glens Falls, New York, USA - GMW46 contaminated, 5.4 m (SPADES assembly) (version 2) ...
AACAGAGCCGCACGCGTCCTCCCACATGATCGCGCCTCGCCCCTCGAGAAAAATTCGCAATCCTGAATTGATGGCAGTAGGATTGCTTCGTGAAAAGCGTTTTTCTACAGACTCGTTGGGCCCCGGTGATGTGCTGATGCCTAAACCTATGTCAGCGGCGAACGAACATGAGTTTGTCGAGCTGGCCGCATTCCTGCGATTTTTTGGTAGCCAGGCCGCCTCCACGAGCGCGCGGCGCGCCGAGGAGTTGCCCGCCTTGGTGATCGGAGCCCCGCTGGCGGTGCTGGCCCGGGGAGTGTTCGCTGGGCACCAGACCAAGGAACGCCATCAGGCAGCGCGCCGAGTGAAAGCGGGGCAGATCGCCCAGTTCGGCAACGATTCTCACCGCGTGAATCATCTGGATGCCGCGAAAGGCCTGCAGCGCCGCGACCACCGGTTGCCAGCGCCGGTGCGCCGGCGTCCAGGCGGTCTTGCCCGCATAGCGGATGTCGTTACGCAGCAGCAGCGCCCCCAGGCGCTGTCTCGCCTGGTGCTGCATCGCCACCGCGTCCTCGCGCGTTCGCACCAGATCGCGCATCGCCTCATCCAGCGCATCGGGCACGTGAATCGGCGTGAGTTCCCCGGCGCGCGCCAAGCCCCGGCACAGTTTCAAACTATCGCGCCGGTCGGTCTTGACCCGATCGGCATTGCTCCTCGGGGTCAGGCCGGGGGACACCACCCAACACTCGTGGCCGCGCTCGCGCAGCATCCGGTAGAGGCCGAACCCGCAGGGCCCCGCTTCGTAGACGAACACCAGCGGCCCGCCGCCGGCCGACTCCAGCTTCCTCGCCAGCCGCGCGACCGCGGCGAGTTCCCCGCCGATCGCCCCGTAGTGGCGCACCTGATCGCCGTAAGGATAGCGGCACGCTTGCCCGTGCCCAACGCCAGAAGGTGCCGCGCCTTGGTACGCGCCCAGCGCCACCGTTTCCAGTAGCACATGCGCACGCGCCGGCGCAACCACTCATCGAGTTCGGGGATCGGACGGTAATACTGCGAGATGCCGAAGTAGCCCATCCAGCCGCGCAGGTACTGCGCGAGTTTGTGGAACCGCCAGGCCATCGAGACTCCCCAACTACGCCCGGTGAGTTGCCGCACCCGGTACTTGAAGTCCTCGAAAGCCGACCCCGACCAACGCAGCTTGCCCTTGCGGAAAGTGAATCCGAGGAACTCGCATTCGTCGATCGGCGCGACACGGCTCTTTTGCTCGTTGACCGGCAGCCTGAGCCGCCGAGCAAGGTACGCGGTGATGCTTCTCTTGACGCGCTCGCCCGCGCGTTGACTACGGACCAGAATCAGCAGGTCATCGGCGTAGCGCGTAAAGCGATGGCCGCGACGCTGCAATTCCCGGTCCAAGTCGTCGAGCAGGATGTTGGCGAGCAGCGGCGAGAACAGTCCATGGACACAAAAGCTAACTTCGAGTTTGACCGGGAAATTGCATTGTGTCGTTCTGAAACTGTCCTTGACTTTCGTCTATACATTTACGACTGGCTTTCCCGCGATTGCCCGCCGGCATGGGCGGCGATCACGCGCTTTACTTCGGCGGCATCGGCCGCGATCAGCTCGAAGCGCTGCGGCAACTGCTCGATATTCTCGAACCCGGCCGGACGCGGCGCTTCGATGCCGAGCGCCTCGCGGATCGTCTCGGCGAATTTCGCGGGCAGGGCGGTCTCCAGGCAGACGAGCGGCACATCGGGCTCGCGCTTCTCGAGCCCGACTTTCATGCCGTCCGCGGTATGCGGATCGATCACGACGCCGTACCTGGCATGGACGCTGCGGATGGTGGCGAGCCTGTCCTGATGCGTGCTGCGCCCGGCCGTGAAGCCGCTGCGCGCCACGGCGCCTGGATATTCTTCCCCGCCAAGCGCGAAGCTGCCGTCCCGCTCAAGCTCCATCCACAGCCCCTTCAGGCGCGCCGCATCGCGGCCCACGAGGTCGAACACATAGCGCTCGAAATTGGAGGCCTTCGAGATATCCATGGACGGGCTGGACGTGGCGCGCACTTCGCCGCTCGCGCGCACCCGGTAGCGGCCGCTGGCGAAGAACTCGTGCAGCACGTCGTTCTCGTTGCTCGCCACGATCAGCCGGCGGATCGGCAGCCCCATCGAACGCGCCACGTGGCCCGCATAGACATTGCCGAAATTTCCGGAGGGCACCGCAAAGGAGACCGGCGAGTCAGCTGCCGCGCGATTCGCCTCGGTAGCGCGGAAATAGCCCCAGAAGTAGTACACGACCTGGGCCGCGATGCGCGCCCAGTTGATCGAGTTCACCGCGCCGATGCGGTACTTCGCCTTGAACGCCGCATCCGCATTCACCGCCTTGACGAGATCCTGGCAGTCGTCGAACACGCCTTGCACCGCCAGGTTGTGGATGTTCCCGTCCTGCAGCGAAAACATCTGCGCGCGCTGAAATGCGCTCATGCGTCCGTCCGGCGAGAGCATGAACACGCCGACGCGCCGCTTGCCGCGCAGCGCGTACTCGGCGGAGGACCCGGTGTCCCCAGAGGTCGCACCGAGAATATTCAGCGTCTGGCCGCGCGCCTCGAGCACCTGCTCGAACAGATTGCCGAGCAACTGCAGCGCCATGTCCTTGAAGGCGAGCGTCGGGCCGTTCGACAGGCCGAGCAAGTGCAGCCCGGGTTCGAGCGTCTTCAAGGGCGCGACATCAGCGCTGCCGAAAACCTGCGTCGAATAGGTGCGCTCGGTGAGCGCGCGAAGCCGTGCATCCGGCATGTCGGTAATGAAGCGCGACAGGACTTCGCAGGCGAGTTGCGCATAGCCCAGGCGCCGCCAGCCGGCCAGGTCTGCCGCCGGATAGCGCTCCGGCACGAACAGGCCGCCGTCCGCGGCCAGCCCCTCGAGCAGGATGTCGGTGAAACGCTGCGGCTTGGAACCGCCGCGGGTGCTCACGTATTCCATCTGTTCGCTGCCCGGATCTAGAGCAGTTCTTCCAGGCGGATCCGGGTCACGCTCCCGACCACGGTCGGCAGCGATTCGATCTTGGCGATCGCCGCATTCACGTTCTTCTCGATCGCCAGGTGGGTCAGCATGACGATGTCGACGCGCGCCTCGCCCTGCTCGGGCTCCTTCTGCACCATGGCGTCGATCGAGATCGCGCTGTCGGCCAGGATGCGCGCAATGTCGGCCAGCACGCCCGGACGGTCCAGCACCCGCATGCGCAGGTAGTAGGAGGTTTCCACTTCGCTGATCGGCAGCACCGGGTCGTCCGACAGGCGATCGGGCTGGAACGCGAGATGCGGCACGCGCTGCTCCGGATCGGCGGTGATTAGCCGTGTCACGTCGATCAGATCCGCCACCACCGCGCTCGCGGTCGGCAGGCTGCCCGCGCCCGCGCCGTAGTACAGGGTCGGCCCGACAGCGTCGCCCTTGATCAGGATCGCATTCATCACGCCTTCGACGTTCGCGATCAGCCGTTTGGTCGGTACCAGCGTCGGATGCACGCGCAACTCGATGCCTCTGGGGGTGCGCTTCGTGATGCCGAGCAGCTTGATGCGGTAGCCGAGCTCCTCGGCGTAGCCGATGTCCTCGCGCGTCAGTTTCGCTATCCCCTCGGTGTAGGCCTTCGGAAACTGCATCGGTATGCCGAACGCCAGCGCAGAAAGTATGGTCAGCTTGTGCGCAGCGTCGATGCCCTCGACGTCGAAGCTCGGATCGGCCTCGGCATAGCCCTTCTTCTGCGCCTCCTTCAGCACCGCGCCGAAGGTGTGGCCCTTGTCGCGCATCTCGGAGAGGATGAAGTTCGAGGTGCCGTTGATGATGCCGGCGATCCACTCGATGCGGTTCGCAGACAGCCCCTCCCGCAGGGCCTTGATGATAGGTATCCCGCCCGCGACCGCCGCTTCGAAAGCGACCATCACGCCCTTCTTCTGCGCGGCGGCGAATATCTCGTTGCCGTGCACCGCGAGCAGCGCCTTGTTTGCGGTCACGACATGCTTGCCGTGGGCGATCGCATCCAGCACGAGATCCTTGGCAACGGTGTAGCCGCCAATCAGCTCGATCACGATGTCGATGTCGGGCGCGCGCGTCACATCGTGCGCGTTATCGCTAAGCGCAGCGCCTTCCTTCACGATAGTGCGCGCGTGCTCCAGCGCCTTGTCCGCGACGCGCGTAATGCGGATGGCGCGTCCGGCGCGGCGCTCGATTTCGCTCGCATTGCGGTTCAGCACCTCCCAGGCGCCGCTGCCCACGGTCCCAATGCCCAGCAATCCCACGTTGATTGGTTTCATCGCAGCCTCGCAGCCGGAGTCACGCCGCAGCGCTCAGCAACCCGTCCTTGCGGAACATCTCGCGCATGCCGCGGATCGCCTGGCGCAAGCGGTGCTCGTTCTCGATCAGCGCAATGCGCACGTGGTCATCGCCGTACTCACCGAACCCGATGCCGGGCGAAACCGCCACCTTGGCGTCGGCAAGCAGCTTCTTGGCGAATTCGAGCGAGCCCATGGCCGCGTACTGCAGCGGGGTCTTCGCCCACACGTACATCGAGGCCTTCGGCACTTCCACCATCCAGCCCATGTCGTGCAGGCCGCGCACCATCACGTCGCGCCGCTTCTGGTAGGTGTCGCGAATTTCCGCGACGCACTCCTGCGGCCCTTCGAGCGCAATGATCGAAGCCACCTGGATGGGCGTGAAGGTCCCATAGTCGTGATAGCTCTTGATGCGCGCCAGCGCGTTCACCATGTCCTTGTTGCCGACCATGAAGCCGATGCGCCAGCCCGCCATGTTGTAGCTTTTCGAGAGCGTGAAAAACTCCACCGCGACATCGCGCGCCCCCGGCACCTGCATGATCGAAGGCGCCTTCCAGCCGTCGAAGGTGATGTCGGCGTAGGCAAGGTCGTGCACCACGAGGATGTCGTGCTCTTTCGCCATCGCAACCACGCGCTCGAAGAAGTCCAGCTCCACACACTGCGCGGTCGGATTCGAGGGAAAACCGATCACAAGCATCTTGGGTTTGGGGATCATCTCGCGGATCGCCTGCTCCATCTCCGCGAAGAAGTCCACGCCCGGCGTCATGCGGATCGAGCGGATGTCAGCGTCCGCGATGATGGCGCCGTAGATATGGATCGGATAGGAGGGATTGGGCACCAGCACGGTATCACCGCGCTCCAGCGTCGCGAGCATCAGGTGGGCGAGGCCTTCCTTGGAGCCGATGGTGACGATCGCCTCCGAATTGGGATCGAATTCCACCGCGTAGCGCCGCTGGTACCAGCCGCAAATCGCCTTGCGCAGGCGCGGAATGCCTTTCGAGACCGAGTAGCCGTGCGTATCCGTGCGCGTCGCGGCCTCGACCAGCTTGTCGACAATATGCTTGGGGGTTGCGCCGTCCGGGTTGCCCATCGAGAGGTCGATGATGTCCTCGCCGCGCCGGCGCGCCGCCATCTTGAACTCCGCCGTGATATTGAACACGTACGGCGGCAGGCGCTTTATGCGCGGAAACTCTCTCATCCGAAAACTCGTCAGGTATCGCGCCTATCTATAGGCGCCAAAAGGTAAAATTCTAACAGGAGCGAGGTGGCCTTGGTCCTTTGCCGCGGCTCACACTCAGGAAATTCAGGAACACTCCGGTACTTTCCAGCGCACGTGAAACTGCATCCCACTTCAGCCGCCGGCCGCAATGTCTTCACGGGATATGGCGCGGGCTATGTGCTGGTCAACGGCGAGCGCTTTGAGCGCAGCATCATCGTTCTTCCGGACCGGCTGATCGACTGGGAGCCGCAGGCGTTCGCGCTTCTGGATGCGTCCCACTTCGAGGCGCTGGTACCGCTCGAACTGGAGATGCTGCTGCTCGGAACAGGCGGCGCCCTGCGCTTCCCTCACCCGCGCCTCACTGCTGCACTGACCCGGGCGCGTGCCGGCGTGGAAGTAATGGATGTTCACGCTGCATGCCGCACCTACAACATACTTGCCGCGGAAGAGCGCCGAGTCGGGGCGGCGCTTCTCTTCAGCTAGCTCATGGCGGCCAACGACTTCGGGCACGGCGCGAAAAAGACCTTTCCATTCAGCGCTCTGCGCGGCGCAGAAAAGTTTCTTGCAGCGATCTCGATAATTGTGTTCAATGAAGCCGTTGCAGCGTTTTTTTAAGGCACTTTTCAAGGTTCCCCAAGAAACCTGATGCCGGCTAGCAAAGCTCTCAAGGATTTCACCCTCCCGTCCACCGGGGGGACGGCGTTCAAGCTCTCGAACGCGCGCGGCAAGAGGCTGGTCCTCTACTTCTACCCCAAGGACAGCACCCCCGGCTGCACCACCGAAGGCGCGAATTTCCGCGACCTCTACAAAGACTTCAAGAAAGCGAACTGCGAGATCGTCGGCATCTCGCGCGATTCCCTGAAGTCGCACGAAAATTTCAAAACCAAGATGGCATTTCCGTTCGAACTGCTGTCGGATGCGGAGGAAAAGGCCTGCACGCAGTTTGCGGTGATCAAGATGAAGAACATGTACGGCAAACAGGTCCGCGGCATCGAGCGCAGCACCTTCCTCGTGGACGAGGAAGGCAGGCTGCTGCGCGAGTGGCGCGGAGTGAAGGTTCCCGGTCATGCACAGGAGGTATTGAGCTTTGTTAAAACCCTATGAGCGTTCGGCCGATTCGACCGCCGACGACCGTATTGCAGACTCAGTTTCCGTACCGTCAGTTCTCCATCCGTCAGTTTCCCATCGGTCAGATTCCCATCGGTCAGATTCCCATCGGTCAGATTCCGCTCCGTCCCGCGCCCCAACCCTGCCCGCCCGCGCGCCCGCTTCCCAGCCCGCGATGAAACGCAGCAAAGCCCCGGCGAAAAAGGGGCTGGCCAAACTGTTCGTCGTCGATACCAATGTGCTGATGCACGATCCGAGCAGCCTGTTCCGCTTCGAGGAGCATGACGTCTATCTTCCGATGGGCACGCTGGAGGAACTCGACAACAACAAGAAGGGCGTCAGCGACGTGGCGCGCAATGCGCGCCAGGCGAGCCGCTTTCTCGACGAGATCGTCTCTGCGTCCAAGGGCGACATCCGCGAGGGCATCCCGCTGACCAGCCGCAACGGCGATCGTCCCGCCGGCCGCCTGTACCTGCAGACCGAAGCCATCGACGGCGTGCTGCCGACGGGTTTTGCCGCCGGCAAGACGGACAACGAAATTCTTTCCGTGGTGCGCTACCTGCAAAAACGCGAGCCGCAGCGCCATGTCATCCTGGTGTCAAAAGACATCAACATGCGGATCAAGGCGCGCGCGCTCGGCCTGCCGGTGGAGGACTACTTCAACGACAAGGTCCTCGAGGATACCGACCTCCTGTACACCGGAGTGCACCGCCTGCCGGTGGATTTCTGGGAAACGCACGGTCGCGACATGGAATCCTGGAAAAAGGACGGGCACACCTACTACCGCGTAAGCGGCCCGCTGGTGCCGCAGTTCTCGATGAACGAGTTTGTCTATGACGAATCGACCGACAAGCCGCTCTATGCCCAGGTCAAGGAGGTAAACGGCAAGAGCGCGGTGCTGGAGACCTTGCGCGACTACGGCCACACGCGCAACGCGGTCTGGGGCGTGACCGCGCGCAACCGCGAGCAGAATTTCGCGTTGAACCTGTTGATGAACCCGGCTATCGATTTTGTCACCCTGCTCGGCCAGGCGGGCACCGGCAAGACCCTGCTTGCGCTCGCCGCAGGCCTGACTCAGATCATGGATGACAAGCGCTTCAGCGAGATGATCATGACGCGCGTCACGGTACCGATCGGGGAAGACATCGGCTTCCTGCCCGGTACGGAAGAAGAGAAGATGCACCCCTGGATGGGGGCGCTTGAGGACAATCTCGACGTGCTGAATTCCTCCGACGAATCGGGCGGTGAATGGGGGCGCGCCGCGACGCGCGATCTGGTGCGCTCGCGCATCAAGGTGAAATCGCTCAACTTCATGCGCGGCCGCACCTTCATCAAGAAGTGGCTGGTGATCGATGAGGCGCAGAACCTCACGCCCAAGCAGATGAAGACGCTCGTCACGCGCGCCGGGCCGGGCACCAAGGTGATTTGTCTTGGCAATATCGCGCAGATCGACACGCCCTACCTCACCGAGGGCAGCTCCGGCCTCACCTATGTGGTCGATCGCATGAAGGGCTGGGCGCACTCCGGGCACGTGACGCTCGCGCGCGGCGAGCGCTCGAGGCTGGCCGACCACGCCGCCGACGCATTGTAGGAACTGGATTGGGGCGTTGAGATGGCAACAGATCTTCGCGTTCTCGCGCTGGTGGCAGCGTCTTTCGTCGCGGTTGCGCCGGCATACGCACAGGAATTCAGGCCGCAGGTGGGTCAGGCGGGCAAGGACGTCATCTGGGTGCCGACACCGGATGAAGTCGTCGACAGGATGTTGAACATGGCGCAAGTCACCGCAAATGACATCGTGTTCGATCTTGGTTCCGGCGACGGAAAGATTGTGATCGCGGCGGCAAGGAAGTTCGGCGCGCGTGCCACCGGCTTCGAATTCAATCCGGACATGGTCAAGCTCTCGCAGCGCAACGCCCAGGCAGCAGGCGTCGCCGACGGGGCCACCTTCCGCCAGGCGGACATCTTCCAGAGCGACATCACCCCGGCCACCGTCATCACCATGTACCTGCTGCCCAGCCTAAACCTGAAGCTGCGTCCGCAGCTCCTCCAGATGCGGCCCGGGACGCGTATCGTCTCGCATTCCTTCGACATGGATGAGTGGAGGCCCGACGAGACCTCCACGATAGACGGCCGGCGGCCTACCTGTGGGTCGTGCCCGCGCCGGTCGCGGGCAACTGGACCGTGGAGGCGACGGGCGGCGGAGGCAGCCGCAGATATGACATCACGCTTGACCAGCGTTTTCAGGTGATCGACGGACTGGTGCGCCTCGGCAGGATGCAGGCCGGCCTGCGCCAGGCGCGCCTGTCCGGCGCCGCAATCACCTTCAGCATGGTGGACGACCGCGGCGTGCGCCGCGATTTCAGCGGCGTCGTCGCGGGCAGCCTGATGGAAGGCGCCTACCGCACCGACAAGGGCGTCGAGGGCCGCTGGAGCGCAACCAGGAAGTAGGCCCAGACAGCCTCTGGCGTTGTTGCATCGCGGGCCTTCCACCGCGATACAACACCAATCAGCTTAGACTTGCCTGACGTGAGGTGTTGCGCCGCGCGCATTTCACGCGGTGCAACACCACTACAGTTTCTTATGCGTGCCGTCGCACATCGGCGGCGTGGCGCTCTGCTTGCAGCCGCACAGCCATACTTTTTGCGCCTCGGTGAGCGTCATCTTCACCGGCTTGAACTCGGTGGTCTTATGCGCGCCATCGCAGAACGGTTGGCGGGTCGACAGGCCGCACTGGCACCAGAAGTAGTCTCCGGGGGCGAGTTCTACGGCGTAGGGACTTTTTTGCGCGATGGTAGGTGTGGCCATGATTGCTCTCCTTCGAGCGGAAATGAAAACAAGCTTGATATTCTACCCAGATATAGCTCAGCACCAGCAGTCAGTACGAGCCGGGATCGGCGTAATTTTCGAAGCGCGTGTGCTGCCCGAGGAAGGTGAGATCGATATCGCCGATCGGTCCGTTGCGCTGCTTGCCGATGATGACTTTGGCGATGCCTTTCACCTCCGGCTTGTCCGGCGCATAGACCTCCTCGCGGTAAATGAACAGGATCACGTCGGCGTCCTGCTCGATTGCACCCGACTCGCGCAGGTCGGACATGATCGGACGCTTGTCGTTCCTCTGCTCGACCGCGCGCGAAAGCTGGGACAAGGCCACCACGGGCACGCTGAGTTCCTTGGCGAGGGCCTTCAAAGAGCGTGATATCTCCGAGATCTCAGTCGCGCGATTTTCACCCTGGCCATTTGCCGACATGAGCTGCAGGTAGTCCACCACCACCAGCCCGAGCTTGCCGCCGAACTGGCGCCACAGGCGGCGCGCGCGCGAGCGCAACTCGAGCGCATTCAGCGCCGGCGTTTCGTCGATGAACAGGGGGGCTTCGTGCAGCTTGCCCATTGCGGCGGAAAGCCGCTGCCACTCCTCGTCGTTCAGACGGCCGGTGCGCATCTTGTGCTGATCGACGCGCGCGATCGAACCCAGCATGCGCATCGCCAGTTGCGATCCCGCCATCTCCATGCTGAAGATCGCCACCGGCATGAGCGTGTTCAGCGCGACGTGCTCGGCGATGTTCAGCGAGAACGCGGTCTTGCCCATCGACGGGCGGCCTGCGACGATGATCAACTCGCCCGCCTGCAGCCCGGCGGTCTTGCTGTCGAGATCGCGAAATCCGGTCGGCACTCCCGTGACATCGGACGGGTTGTCCTGGTGGTACAGGTGATCGATGCGCTCGAGCACCCGCGCCAAAATCGGTTTGATCTCCTCGAGTCCCGCGCCGTGGCGCGCGCCCTGCTCGCCCACCTCCAGTATCCGGGTTTCGGCTTCGTCCAGCAGCTGCCTGACTTCCTTGCCGCCCGGCGAGAGCGCGTTTTCCGCGATTTCCGTGGCGACCTGCGCGAGACGCCGCTGCACCGCGCGCTCGCGCACCAGCTCGGCGTAGCGCCGGATATTCAGCGCGCTCGGCGTGTTCTGCGCCAGCGCCCCGAGGTAGGCCGGGCCGCCGGTCTTGTCCTTGTCCTCGCTCGCATCGATCGACTCCGACACGGTGACGACATCGGCCGGGCGCACCGCTTCGATCATCTTCGCGATGTGCTTGAAGATGCGCCGGTGCTCGTCGCGATAGAAATCGAACGCCGAGACCAGATCCGCGATCTTGTCGAAGGCCTGGTTATCGAGCAGCAGCGCGCCGAGCACAGACTGTTCCGCCTCAACCGAGTGCGGCGGCACTTTGAGCGCGAGCAGCTGGGGATCGCTCGACTCGCGGCGCGCGCCATCGCCTTGCGCGCTGCGCGATGAATCGGGGTAGGAGCTCGCTTGCGGACGGGACATTTGGATCCTTGAAATCAATGGCGAAGGATCGCTTGCGCCGGTTAATTAGTAAAGGGGCGATACCGCATCAACGACGAAAAATGAATATCGAGCGCCGGCGGGAGCGGTGAACAGGCGGTTGAAAACCTGTTGATAAGCTGTGCGCGACCGTTGGATATTCCGGGAGCAAAAAAAAGGGCCTTGCGGCCCTTTCCCGATTGCTCGCCCCGAAAGAAGTACAGCGGACTAGGACTCCCCCAGCACCGAAACGGTGATGGTGACGAGCACATCCGTATGCAGCGCGACTTCCAGCGGAAAATCGCCGACGCGCTTCAACGGGCCCTGCGGCATGCGCACCTGAGAGCGCTCCACGTCGTGGCCTTGCCTGTTCAGGGCTTCCACGATGTCGTAATTGGTCACCGAACCGAACAAACGCCCGTCCACGCCGGCCTTCTGCGCGATCTGGATGGTAAGACCCTCAAGCCGGGTCGCCTTGTCCCGCGCTTTGCTGAGCGCATCGGCCTGGGCCTGTTCGAGATCGGCGCGACGCGTTTCAAACGCCTTCAGGTTGTCGGTCGTCGCGCGCTTTGCCTTCCCTTTTGGCATCAGAAAGTTGCGCGCAAAACCGTCTTTTACCTTGACGACGTCGCCGAGGTTGCCGAGGTTCGCGACCTTTTCCATGAGAATAACTTGCATGGCGCGCTCCTCAGTGCAGATCGGTGAACGGCAGCAGCGCGAGGAAGCGCGCCCGCTTGATGGCGTCAGCCAACTGCCGCTGGTAGCCGGCGGATGTCCCGGTAATCCGCGCCGGGGTGATCTTGCCGTTCTCGTTCACGAAATCCTTCAGGATGTCTATGTCCTTGTAGTCGATCCACTCGATCTTCTCGGCGGTGAAACGGCAGAACTTGCGGCGCCGGAACAGCGCTTTCTGGGCGCGTTCCTTCTTGTCCTTGCCGAACCTGCCTTTGCCTTTTCCTTTACCTCTTGGTGGGGGCATCTCAAACTCCTTTCCTTTAACTTTATGTGTAGCGCTACGTGTCTGCTTCGACGAATTCCAGTTTGCTCACGTGCAGCACCAGCTTCTTCGAGCGCCGGCTTCTCGCACAGAGAAATCCTTCGACCTTAAGCGCGCTGTCCAGGGCCGCGGCGGCGATTTGTCGCGCCTGGATGTTGAACGCGATCGCGTCCACTTCCGCGTTCACCTTGCGCTCGACTCCGGCTTCGATGGATTCCGACTCATGCAGGATGCGGAACTCTGCAACCGGCAGGCCCGCGGGTGTAAATCTCAGCGCACCCAGCTCGGCGATTCGACCGGACAGCTCCACCCGATTGGCCGCCGAGCGCGCGCTCACCCCGCGTTCGCGGTCGCTCAGGCAGACGCTGCCGGGGCAGCCGCTGCCGCTTCGGGCCGCTCCGCGCCGCGCTCCATCATCGACTTCGACTTCTCCTCTTTCATCATCGGAGAAGGCGTCGTGATCGCCTTCCTCATCTTCACGATCAGATGACGCAGCACGGCATCGCTGAACTTGAACGAGTGCTCGAGCTCGGCCAGTGTTTCCTGGTCGCATTCGATATTCATCAGCACGTAGTGCGCCTTGTGCATCTTTTGAATCGGATAGGTGAGCTGGCGCCGGCCCCAGTCTTCCAGGCGGTGTACGGCTCCCTTGCGCCCCGAGATCAGGGTCTTGTAGCGATCCACCATGGCGGGCACCTGCTCGCTCTGGTCGGGATGCACAATAAATACCACTTCGTAATGCCGCATGCAGACTCCTTATGGATTGGCCGCGAGCCGCTTGCGGCCAATCGCGGGTTAAGCCACCCGACATGCGAATCGGTGTAGCAAGGAAAGGGGGGCGAGTTTAGCACACCTCAGCGCAAACGCAGGGTGTACTCCGTGGGGTCGAAGCCCGCGATCAATTCAGCGCCGGATTCGACGATCGGCCGCTTGATCGCGCTCGAGTAGACCTGCAGCAGCGCAATGGCGCTCGCCTCGTTCAGGTTGTCGCGCTCGGCCTCCGGTATTTTCCGGTAGGTGGGTCCCCGGGTGTTGACGAGCTTCTGCCAGCCGAGCTTTTTCGCCCAGGCGCGAAGTTTTTCCGCCGGCACGCCGTCCTTCTTGTAGTCGTGAAATTCGTATTCGATGCCATGCTCGCCCAGCCAGGCAAACGCCTTCTTCATGGTGTCGCAGTTCTTGATGCCGTAGATCTTCAGCTTCACGGGATGTTCCTCCACGCTGTTTACTTTGACTTGCCGCCCTTCGCCCTGCGGCGGCGCACCGATTCGTACAGGCAGATCCCTGCGGCAACCGAGACATTCAGGCTCTCCACCTGCCCCTGCATCGGAATCCTCACCAGCATGTCGCACTTGTCGCGCGTCAGCCGACGCATTCCTTCACCCTCGGCGCCAAGCACCCAGGCGACCGACTCCGGCAGGTCCGCCGCATGGAGGTCGGTCGTGGCAGCGTCCTCGGTGCCGACGATCCAGATATTGCGCTCCTTCAGCTCGTCCAGCGTGCGCGCCAGATTGGTGACCATGAAGTAAGGGGTGGCTTCCGCCGCACCGCTCGCAACCTTGGACACCGTCGCGCTGATGCCCGCGGCGCGATCGCGCGGCGCGATCACGGCATGCGCCCCGGCGGCATTCGCCACGCGCAGGCAGGCGCCCAGATTGTGCGGGTCGGTGACGCCGTCCAGCACCAGCAGCAGGGGCGGCACCGCCAGCTCATCCAGCAGGTCGTCCACGCTTTCGCCGAGGTTGCGCACTTCAATGCGCGCCACGACGCCCTGGTGGCGGCCGCCCCCCTGAAGGCCGTCGAGGCGCCTGGCCGCGACCCGCATCACCTGCGCGCCCGCGCGCTCAGCTAGCGCGACGAGTTCCTTCACGCGCGCGTCCTGCCGCGCCTCGTCGATATAGATCTCCAGCACCGAGGCCGGCTCCGTGCGCAGGCGCATGAGCACGGCATGGAAGCCGGAGATGACCCGCGCCTCCTTCCTGCCCGGTCTCATGCCAGCACGAAATCGATCTTTCTCGATTCCAGGTCGACGCGCACCAGCTTCACCGTGAGACGGTCCGCGAGGCGATAACGCTTCTTGGTGCGATCGCCGATCAACTGGTGGCGCGTCGCATCGAACTGGAAGTAATCGCGGCCGAGCTCGGAGATGTGAAGCAGCCCGTCCACATAGTAGTCGTCCAGCGTCACGAACAGGCCGAAGGGCACCACGCCGGTCACGATTCCCGGATAGGTGCCGCCTATCTGATCCTGCATGTAGAAGCATTTCAGCCAGTTCTCCACGTCGCGACTCGCGTCGTCCGCGCGGCGCTCGGTCTCCGAGCAGCTGCGGCCGAGCGCGGCCCAATCGACCCCTTCGTATTTTCCGCCCGCGAGCACGGCCTTGATGCCGCGGTGCGTCAACAAGTCAGGGTAGCGCCGGATGGGAGAGGTGAAATGCACATAGGCATCGAAGGCCAGTCCGAAATGCCCGGCGTTGTCCGGGCTGTACACCGCCTGGCGCAGCGAGCGCAGCAGGATGGTCTGCAGCAGCTCGAAGTCCGGACGCGCGCGGATGCGCTCGATCAGCTGCGCGTAGTCCTTGGGGCGCGGAATCTCGCCGCCCGGGAGCTGCAGGCCGAGCTCGGCGAGAAACTCGCGCAGCGCCACGACCTTTTCCTCCGCCGGCACGTCGTGCACGCGGAACAGCGCCGGCTGCTTGTGCTCTGTGAGGAATGCGCCCGCGCAGACATTCGCGGCCAGCATGCACTCTTCGATCAGCCGATGGGCGTCGTTGCGATGCTCCGGCACGATGCGCTCGATCTTGCCCTGGGCATCGAACTGCATGCGGGTTTCCACCGTCTCGAAATCGATCGCCCCGCGGCGCTTGCGCTCCTGGGAAAGAATTTTGAAGAGCTGGTAAAGCGTCTCCAGATCCGGGAAGATCGCCTCGCGCCCGGGAATGGCGGGCGTGGCGCGCTTCTCCGAGAGCATGGCCCAGACTTCCGTGTATGTCAGCCGGGCGCGCGAAAGTATGACCGACGAATAGAACTCGTAGCGCTCGACGCTTCCCTTCGGCCCGATCGCCATCTCGCACACCATGGCCAGGCGCGCCACATCGGGATTCAGCGAGCACAGCCCGTTCGAGAGCTTCTCCGGCAGCATCGGAATCACGCGGCGCGGAAAATACACCGAGGTACCGCGCTCATACGATTCCTGATCCAGCGGATCCCCCGGCCGCACGTAGTGGCTGACGTCCGCGATCGCGACCCAGAGCCGGTAGCCCTTGCCCTCGCGGCGCGCATACACCGCATCATCGAAATCGCGCGCGGTTTCGCCGTCTATGGTGACGAAGGGCAGGTCGCGCGAATCGCGCCTGCCCTTCATGTCCTCTGGCGTCACCTCGTCCGGGAGCGAGCGCGTCGCCGCGAGCACGGGGCGCGCGAAGCGGTGCGGAAGATCGAACTTGCGCAGCGCGATCTCGATCTCCATGCCCGGATCGGCGTATTTCCCCAGGACTTCCACCACGCGCGCAATCGGCTGCGCGTGGCGCGAAGGCTGGGTGATCAATTCGACGCTCACCACTTCGCCGCTCTTTGCGTTGCCGAGCTCGCCGGCTGGCACCAGGATGTCCTGGCTGATGCGCCGGTCCTCGGGCGCGAGGAAGACGACGCCGTGCTCCGTGCGCAGCCTGCCGACGATCGGCCGGTCGCTGCGCTCCAGCACTTCGACAATCGAGCCCGTCGGGCGGCCGCGCGCATCGCGCCCGCTCACGCGAACCGAGGCGCGGTCGCCATGCAGCACCTGGCGCATTTCGATAGCCGGCAGGAACACCGGTGGCGTTGCCGCACGCTCGTCGGGGATCAGGAAACCATGGCCGTCCGGGTGACCCTCGATACGGCCGGCCACCGCGGCAATGCGCTTGGCGACCAGCACGCTGCCGGCGCGATTGCGCACGATCGCCCCCTCTACTTCGAGCGCGCGGAGCGCTTCGCGAAAACCTTGCAGCTCGCGCTTTGCGACTCCAAGGCTTTGCGCAAGCTCCTCCGGGGTGAGCGGCCCGGCCGCGACATTCAGTGTATTGAGTATGTCATCGTAGTGCGGGCGCGAGCGCTCCGGCCGCGGCACGCGCGGGCCGAATTGCGTTCTGGAGCTTGGCGGTCTTTTCTTCGTAGGTTTCAATGCCGTTCCAAATGAGCGAAGCAGGAAGCGGCGCACGCCGTTTCGATCTTCGGCCTTCTGCTGCTAGAATTCGCCGCCCAGCCGAGGTGGCGAAATTGGTAGACGCACTAGGTTCAGGTCCTAGCGGTGGCAACACTGTGGGGGTTCGAGTCCCTTCCTCGGCACCAATCTGACGCTAACGGGAGATAACAAAGCGCCAAGCTTTGTTATCTCCCCGGATCGCGTATTCCTTGCGTCCCGCTATTTCTACAGGTACGCATTTAATCGGGCCAACCAACAGCTTCCTCAGAGCCTGCCTTGCAAGCGGCGTGTTCCGCCGATCTTGCATCAGTTCCCTAAATTTGCCCATCCGCTCGACCATCTCCTGTTTCAACTTACCAAGTTCCGCCCGGTCTATCTCAACCCGGTGCGGCGAGCGGTCAAGGTCCGATTTTAGCGTTTCAAGCGCAGCCTCGTGACGTTGAATTTCGGCCAACAGGCTCTCAGGCGCATGAAGGCCCCTGTTTTTGACAATTCCTCCCACGCCATGAGCGTGAGCAAATGGAGCCGACCGGCATGGTCGATTAGCGTCCGCTGCGGTGCCGCGACGTTCAAGTCACCCCCAAGATGAGCGGTCAGTTCAAGTACTCGGCTCCGATATGCCTAGAAGTGGCTCCGTTTGTTTGAACAACTTTCCCCGATTTGTTTCACCCCCTGGATTCGCTCCGGCCGCGCTCCATCTCGTCGCCGAGTTCGGCCACGCCTTCGTAGAACAGCACCAGGGCGTTCAGCGCGAGCTTCATCCCTCGCAGCACGTCGGCGCGCTCCGCGTCGCTCGACAAATATCGGTTGATCGGCGCCCAGGCCTTGCGGCCGGCATGATCCTCATCCGCCTTGGTATGGTAGGTGAAGAAGAACACGCTCTCGCGCGACAAGCCGTAGGTCTTCATCCATACCTCGGCCCGGAAGTTGTGATCGCGCAGGGTGGCGAGGATGAATTCGTCCAGCGAGGTCGCCAGCCAGCCGGAAATCCAGTGCCGGGTTCGGGCGATGTTTTCCCACACGTTGAAGGCGATTTCCACTTTCGGCACGGCGCTAACCGAGGACATCTGCGCGTCGCTCAGCCCGGCGTTGCGGCCCATCTCCCGGAGAAGTTCCGTATGCGCCCGGCTGATCGCCGCATCGTTCACGAGCTCTTCATTCATCTGCCCGATGGTCTTGCGCACGATGGCGAGATCCGGACAACGCGCGATCCAGGCCGGGCGCATGACGGAGCTGAGCAGCCGGTTGCGCAGAATGTGCTGCAGCAGGTAGGCCTGGCCGCGGCCGCGCGTGAGGGGTTCGCAGATCCAGGGAATGCCGCGCGCGACCTGCAGGGCGTATTCGCAGATCTCGTCGATGACATCGGGTGCCGGCATGGTTTGCTCTCCAGGAAGTCCCACGCAGCCTGGCGCGAGGCCCGCTGATTCTATTCCCGAGAGTCGGGAATTTGGCGCCGGATACGGGAATACAGGAATAGCGCTTACCTCGGCGGCAGATCGAACACCAGCACCTCGGCATTCCGAGCATGTGCGATCCCGAGTGCTCCGTCATCGGTTTTCAGCGCATCGCCGCCATGTAGGTCGAGCCCGTTTACCCTCGCCTTGCCGCGCACCTTGTGCACATAAGCGATCCGCCCGGTCCGCAGTTGCAGTTGCGCGCGCTCCGCGCCGTCGAACAATCCGGCGTACGCAGCGTGTCCTGGTGGATCCCGAGCTTAGGCATGTCTAATAGTAACTTATATGTTACTATATACTTTGGAATGCCGTTCTGCGGGCCTTAGCGCTTCAGGCGCGCGGCACGACGGCCAGCGTGCAGCGCGAGACGCAGATCGGCTTGTCGTTCTCATCGACGATGCGCACTTCCCAGACATGGGTGCGCCGGCCTATGTGCACCGGCGTCGCGCTCGCCGTGACCACGCCGTCGCGCTTGCCGCGCAGGTGGTTGGCGTTGATCTCCAACCCCACGATCCGCTCAGTGGCGGCGTCAACGTTCAACATTCCCGCGTAAGACGCAACCGTCTCCGCCAGCGCCACCGAGGCGCCGCCGTGCAGGACGCCGTAGGGCTGGTGGACCTTCGGCCCCACCGGCATGCGCGCAACGACCCGCTCGCGACTGGCCTCGACGAGTTCCATGCCCAGAAACGACATCAGCGTGTCTGGGGGAAAGGAGTCGGCTGTGCGCATGGATGATCCTGAGAATTGAAACCGGGCAGACCATGCACGCCTGTGGAGCTAGCCCTCGAAGGGGTGGCGCAGCACGATCGTCTCCTCGCGATCCGGCCCGGTGGATATCAGATCGAGAGGTATGCCCGTCAGGGCCGCGATGCGCTCCAGATAATTGCGCGCCGCCTGCGGCAGTCCGTCATAGGACTTGACGCCGACAGTGCTCTCCATCCACCCGGGCATGGCCTCGTATACCGGTACACAGCGCGCGAGCTCCTCCGCGCCCACCGGCAGGATGTCGCTCAGCCGTCCCTCGACCTCGTAGCCGACGCACAGCTTCACGGCCTCGACGCCGTCGAGCACATCGAGCTTCGTGATGCAAAGCCCGGACACGCCGTTTAGCTGAATGGCGCGCTTCAGGGCGGCGGCATCGAACCACCCGGTGCGCCGCGGGCGGCCCGTGGTGGCGCCGAATTCCTGGCCGCGCTGGCGCAAGCGTTCACCTACCCCATCGGACAATTCAGTGGGAAACGGACCGCTGCCGACACGCGTCGTGTAGGCCTTGGTGATTCCAAGCACGTAGTGCAGATGCGTCGGACCGATCCCAGCGCCGGCCGCCGCCGCCCCTGCCACGCAGTTGGACGAGGTCACGAACGGGTAGGTGCCGTGGTCGATATCGAGCAGCGCGCCCTGGGCGCCTTCGAACAGCAGGTTCTTGCCGTCGCGATTCGCCTCGTAGAGCGAGCGCGGCACATCCGCGACCAGCGGCGCAAGGCGCGGCGCCAGCGCGAGGCTCTCGTCCAGCGTGCGCTGGAAATCCACCTCGGGCTGGTGGAAGTAGTGTTTGAGCACGAAGTTGTGAAAATCGAGCAGCTCCTGGAGCTTCTGTGCGAAGCGCACCGGCTTGAACAGGTCCTGGAGACGGATCGCGCGCCGCGCCACTTTGTCCTCGTAGGCAGGCCCGATGCCGCGTCCCGTGGTGCCGATCTTCTGTTCGCCCTTGGCGGACTCGCGTGCCTGGTCGAGCGCCTTATGGTAGGCAAGAATCAGCGGACAGGCCTCCGATATCCGCAAGTGCGCCGCGACCGGCACCCCGGCCGCCTCCAGTTCGTCCATTTCCTCGATCAGTGCCTTGGGCGAGATCACCACGCCGTTGCCGATGTAGCAATCGACATCGCCGCGCAGGATTCCCGACGGAATCAGGTGCAGCACCGTTTTCTTGCCGCGAATGACCAGCGTGTGGCCGGCGTTGTGCCCGCCCTGGAAGCGCACCACGCCCTGGGCATGGTCGGTCAGCCAGTCGACGATCTTGCCCTTGCCCTCGTCGCCCCACTGCGTGCCGATCACGACGACATTTCTTGCGACCTTGATTTTTGCGCTCATCCGATTCCCGGTGTCAGGCCTGCTTTTCGAGCGGCACGACGCGCCACTTTCCGTTGCTATATACGAGAATGCGTTTGCAGCCCAGCTCCACGCGGTCGCGCGAGTGTCCCGGCAGTTCCTCGATCACGCTCTCCCCCGCGCGCCGCAGACGCTCGATCTTGGCAAGCAGCGCCTGAGCGGTTTTCGCGCCGCGCGCGGCGCCCAGGACGGGTGCAAGTATCGGGGCGGAGGCGAGCACAGCGCGCGATGCGCCCGCGAGTTCCCTGAGGTCGATGGAGAACCCGGTCGCCGGGCGCGGGCGCCCGAACGCGAGGCCGACCTCGTCGTAGCGACCGCCGCGCGCCAGGCTCACGGTGGCGGCGGCCGCGCCGCCCGCCGAGGCGTCGCCGGCCGCGCGCTCGCCGTAGGCTTCGAATACCACGCCGCTGTGATAGTGGTAGCCGCGCAACTCCGCGAGATCGAAGGTGACCGGCAGCGTGCAGGCATCGGCGAGCGCGCGCAGCGTGGCGAGAGCACGCTTGAGGGCGGGAATTGCGGGGAGCCTGCGCACCGCGACATCCAGGATCTCGCGCCCGCCATAGAGTTCGGGCAGCAGCAGCAGGGCGGCGCGCTCGCGCCGGCCGAGACCGCGCGCCAGCTTCTCGAGTACGGGAAGATCCTTGCGCTGCAGGGCCTCGAACAGATCTCGCTCAAGCTCCGGCGCCGCGCCGGCGGCGCGCAGGATGGAGCGGAAGATCGCGACGTGTCCGACATCCAGGCGCGCGCACCGCACCTGCGCGATCGACAGCGCCTGGCTCAGCAGGCGCTGCACTTCCAGATCGCTTTCGATGCTGGCGTGGCCGTAGATCTCGGCCCCGATCTGGATCGGCTCGCGCGTAGCGCCGAGGCCCGCCGGACGCGTATGCAGCACGCTGCCGCAGTAGCAAAGCCGCGTCACGCCCTTGCGATTCAACAAGTGTGCATCGAGCCGCGCCACCTGCGGCGTGATATCCGCGCGCACCCCCATCATGCGTCCGGAAATCTGGTCCACAAGCTTGAAGGTGCGAAGGTCCATGTCGTGCCCGGTCCCGGTGAGCAGGGACTCCACGTACTCGAGGAGCGGCGGCATGACGAGCTGATAACCGAAGCCGGCGAACAGATCAAGTATCCGGCGGCGCAGGAATTCGATGCGCGCAGCCTCGGGCGGCAGGATGTCCTCGACATATTCGGGAAGTACCCAGCGCATCGTCATGCCTTGATGAACAGCAGCAGCAGGAGTCCAAGCAGCATCGAGGAGAGCCCGACGAATCGAATCTGCCCGTCGCTCAGCTCCATGACACGGCGAAACGTGTCGCGCCAGGTGCCGGGCGCGAGGAAGGGCAGCAGTCCCTCAATGATCAGTACGAGCGCAAGCGCAAGCAGTACGGAGACGCCCATCCTCGTTCACTTCCGTACGCCCTGGGCCCTGCCCTCCGGCCTGCCGCCGGCGTCCTTCAGATAGCGGAAGAACTCGGAGTTCGGCTCGAGCAGCATGAGATCGCTTTTATTGCGGAAAGTCGAGCGATAGGCCTCCATGCTTCGGTAGAACGCATAGAACTCCGGGTTCTGCGAAAAGGCCTGCGCGTAGATCGCCGATGACTTGGCGTCGCCCTCGCCCTTGATGCGCTGCGCATCGCGATAGGCTTCCGCCAGGATGACTTCGCGCTGCCTATCCGCGTCGGCGCGAACACGCTCGCCCTCGGCCGCACCGGTGGAACGCGATTCGTTGGCGATGCGCTTGCGTTCGGCCTCCATGCGGCGGTAGACCGATTCACTCACTTCCTGCGGCAGGTCGACGCGCTTCAGGCGCACGTCGACGATCTGCACGCCGATGCGGCGCAGGTCGGCGTCCGCCTTCTCGCGCACCCGGCTGATGATCTTCTCGCGCTCCCCCGATACCACGTCATGCACCGAGCGGCCGCCAAACTCGTCGCGCAGCCCGCCCGCGATGGTCTGCCGGATGCGCGTGGAGGCGCGCAATTCGTCGCCCTGCACGCTCACGTAGTACTGGCGCACATCGAAGATGCGCCACTTCACGAACGAGTCCACCAGCACCGGCCGGTTGCCGTCCGTCAGGAAGCGCAGCGGCTCCGCATCATCGTAGGTCAGAATGCGCATGTCAAAAATGCGCACGTTCTGGATCAGTGGCCACTTGAAATGCAGCCCCGGCTCGGTCACGACCTCGCGCACTTCGCCGAGCTGGAACACGATCGCATTCTGGCGCTGGTCGACGATGAACAGCGAAGCGTTCGCAACAAAGAGCGCCGCAATCAGGCCGATCGCGGCCGGCACGAGTGCTCTCACGGCCGCTCTCCGCGTTCCCGGCCGCGCAGCGTTTCGCGCGAGCGCGCGCCGGCATCAGGCGCCTCGCTAGCCTCCGCCGGCGGGTTGCGCGGCGGCAGGACTTCGGGAGCCGCAGCGCCGCCGGACTGCTGCATGAGCTTGTCCAGCGGCAGGTAGAGCAGATTGCCCCCGCCTTTGAAGTCCAGCAGAATTTTGGATGTCGAGGACAGTATCTGCTGCATGGTCTCGATGTAAATGCGTTCCCGCGTCACGGCCGGAGCGCGGGAATACTCCGCAAGCACCTGCTTGAAGCGCGACGCCTCCCCTTCGGCGTTTGCGATCACACGCTGCTTGTAGCCCTGCGATTCCTCAGCGAGCCGCGCGGCAGCGCCCCTCGCCCTGGGGATCACGTCATTGGCATAGGCCTGGCCCTCGTTCTTCTGCCGCTCCCGGTCCTGCCCTGCTTTCACCGCGTCGTCGAACGCGGCCTGCACCTGCTCCGGGGGCTGCGAGTTCTGGATGGTGACGGTGCTCACCTGGATGCCGGTCTTGTAGCGATCGTGAATCTCCTGCATCAGATCGCGCGCCTTGCCCGCGATCGCCTCCTGCGTCTCGTACAGGATCGAGTCCATGCGCGACTTGCCGATCACTTCGCGCATGGCGGTTTCCGCGACTTCCATCGCGGTTTCGTCCGGCCGCCGCACATTGAACAGATAGTCGCGCGCTTCGCTGATAGTGTATTGCACCGCAAACTGCAGATCGATGATGTTTTCATCGTCGGTCAGCATCAGCGACTCGCGCAGCACCTTCGATTTCACGTTGTTGCGGTAGCCGACTTCGATCGTGCGCACCTGGGACAGGTTGACGATCTCGTGGGTCTGAACCGGCCACGGTATGCGCCAGCGCAGACCCGGCCCGGTTTCCTCCGAATACTTGCCGAAGGTGAGCACGACGCCGCGCTGGCCTTCCACCACGATATAGAAACTGCTGCCAAGCCAGACCGCGAGCACCAGACCGATCAGCAGCCAGGCGCCGCCGGCGAATCTGTACGGCGCCTGCGGCGCCATGCCCCCATTGCCCCCGTTGCCCCCGTTGCCCCCATCTCCGCCACTGCCGCCGCGCTTGCCGAACAGAGCGTTCAGCCTGCGGTTGAAGCTACGCCACAGCTCGTCCAGGTCGGGCGGCCCCTGATTGCCGCGTCCGCCCTGCTGGCCGCGCGAACCGCGGCCCCAGTTTGGATCGTTCAGCGACATGCAAGTCCCTGGCGGCGATCCAGGTTCCCCGGCAACGAATAGTGGTGATGGCGGCAATAGCGGCGGGAGAGCGGCAGCACGGAGGTTTTCATCAAAGCCGGTTGATCAGGGGGAGTACTCTGGTTTCGCATTCTGACCGCGGGCTTCCGGTCCGTGCTCGCGAGCGATCTGTGCAAGCGCGCCACGCAACTCGGGAAGGCCGGCGCCAGTGCGGGCGCTGACGCGAAGGCGCGAGATCCTACCACACTCGTCCCGGTCGAGGCCCGGCGCGAGGCCGGACAGGTCTATCTTGTTCCAGACTTCGATCTGGCGGACATCGGCGACGCCGATGTCCGCCAGGACACGCTTGACCTCCTCCATCTGGCTTTCGCGCGCCACGGAGCCGCTGTCGACTACGTGTATGAGCAGATCGGCCTGGTTGGTTTCCTCCAGCGTCGCGCGGAACGCCGCAACCAAACCATGCGGCAGCTCGCGCAGAAAACCGACCGTATCGGACAGCGTGACGCCCACGCCTTCCTTCTCCGAATCGCCTCCGTATGCGCCCTCGAGCCAGACGCGCCGCGTGGTGGTATCGAGCGTCGCGAACAGCTTGTCCGCGGCATAGGCGCGGGCATGCGTAAGCGCGTTGAACAGCGTCGATTTGCCGGCGTTCGTGTAGCCCACGAGGGAAACGGAAAGCACTTCCCGGCGCGAGCGCGAACGCCGCTGCACGATACGACGCTCGCGCAGTTTTTCCAGCTTGGTGCGCAACAAGCGGACGCGCTGCCCAATGAGGCGACGGTCAAGTTCGAGCTGAGTCTCGCCCGGCCCCCCGGTGGCGCCGAGCCCCCCACGCTGGCGCTCGAGGTGGGTCCAGCCGCGCACCAGGCGGGTCGACAGATGCTCGAGCTGCGCGAGTTCGACCTGCAGCTTGCCTTCCGAGGTCCGCGCGCGCTGCGCGAATATCTCCAGGATCAGGTCGGTGCGATCGAGCACGCGACGCTCCAGTTTCTGCTCCAGGTTGCGCTGCTGGCTCGCGCTCAGCTGGTGATTGAAAATGACGACCGCGGCGTTCAGGTCCTCCGCTTCGCGCCCGATTTCCTCCGCCTTACCGCTGCCGGCAAAGAATTTCGGGTCGGGTCGGGCGCGCCGGCCGCGCACCAGGCGGAAACGGCGCACCCCGCCACTTTCGGCCAGGCGCACGAACTCCTCGTTTTCCTCTTCGAACGCAGGATTACCGAAGTCGAGCGCGACGAGGATCGCCGCCTGTGAATCGCGCACCGCGCGGATGACACCCCGTGACGGGGCACCAGCGGCGCCGGGAGCGGGAGGATTACGCGTCTGAATCCTTTTCCAAGCCGAGATTGATCGGCCGCCCCGGAACGACCGTGGAGATCGCGTGCTTGTAGACCATCTGCGTCACGGAATTCTTGAGCAGCACCACGTACTGATCGAACGAATCGATCTGCCCCTGCAGCTTGATGCCGTTGACCAGATAGATGGATACCGGCACGTGCTCCTTGCGCAGCGCATTCAGAAACGGGTCTTGTAGCAGCTGCCCCTTGTTGCTCATTTTCTTCCTCGCTGCAAATCGCCGAAGTCGTACTGTAATTGAATTTGTTGGCCTTTTCTACGACTTCCGGCCCTGCGGGCGCCGAATTCGCCGCGCCGTGCGCCGCTCATGCGCGGCGCCCCGGCAGCGGCGCAGTTGGCAGCACCACATCCGCGCATTGCGCCCTGTGGCGCAGTGCGTGATCCATCAGCACGCAGGCAAGCATCGCTTCGGCGATCGGCGTCGCACGGATGCCCACGCAGGGGTCATGGCGCCCGCGCGTCTCGATCGTCGCCGCTGCGCCCTCGATGTCCACCGTGCGCCGCGGCACCCGGATCGAGGATGTCGGCTTAAGCGCAATGGAAACGACAACATCCTGACCGCTTGAAATTCCTCCGATCACGCCGCCGTTGTGATTTGCGAGGAACCCCGCGGGCGTCATTTCATCGCCGTGCTGGCTGCCCTTTTGCGCGATGGCCGCGAAGCCGGCGCCGATCTCCACGCCTTTCACGGCGTTGATCGACATCATGGCGCCCGCAATGTCGGCATCCAGACGTCCGTAGACCGGCTGGCCCCACCCCGGCGGCACGTTCTCGGCAACGACGTTGATACGCGCGCCGCAGGAATCGCCGTCCCGTCTGAGCGCGTCAAGCAGGGACTCGAGCTGCGGCAGCGCCTGCGCGTCCGGCGCGAACAGCGGGTTCGAATTCACCGCGTCCCAGGAGTGAAACTGAATCGCGATCGTCCCGAGCTGCGCGAGGTAACCGCGCACCCGGACGGCGTAGCGCTCGGCAAGCCACTTCTTGGCGATCGCGCCGGCCGCAACCCGCACCAGGGTTTCGCGCGCGGATGACCTGCCGCCGCCCCGCGGATCGCGAATGCCGTACTTGCGCAAATAGGTGTAGTCGGCATGACCGGGACGGAACTTGGACGCGATCTCGGTGTAATCCTTGGAGCGCTGGTCTTCGTTGCGCACCAGAAATCCAATCGGCGTTCCGGTGGTCCGTCCCTCGTAGACGCCTGAGAGGATTTCCACTTCGTCCGACTCGCGCCGCTGCGTGACATGGCGCGAAGTGCCGGGTTTACGGCGGTCCAGATCGCGCTGCAGATCCGCACCGGACAGCTCCATTCCCGGCGGGCAGCCGTCCACCACCCCGCCGATCGCCGGCCCGTGCGATTCGCCGAACGACGTGACGCAGAACAACAAGCCGAACGTGTTGCCGGACATCGATCGAGGATAGCATAGGGCACACACATGCCCCGCTGCTGAACTAGGCCGGCCAGTTCTTGATGTAGCCCTTGAGCATGCGATTCTCGAAGTCCTGCTCATCGAGCACCGCCTTTGCCACGTCACGGAAGGAAATCACCCCAAGCAGCTTGTCGTCGAGCACGACCGGCAGGTAACGCGCGCCGCTCTCCAGCATCGTCCTGCGCAAATCATTGACTTCCATGTCCGGTGTCGCCGTGACGGGGGATTTCTCCATGACTTCCGACACCAGCGTGGCGGTCGCGGATCTGGTGCTGGTCGCGATGCATTTCAGGATCTCATGGAAGGTCAGCATGCCGACCATGCGCTCATGCTGCATGACAACCAGAGAACCGAGATTCTGCTCGGCCATCAGCCTAACCGCATCCGACACCTGGCCGTCCGGCGCCATGCTGACCAGGCGGCTGCCTTTGACCCTGAGGATCTCCTTTACTTTCATGGCCGCCTCCCTGCCCCGGCGCCCCGGCGCCCCGGCGGCAATACTAGTCCAAGCGCGCGCCGCTGGCTATGCGGCCGTGGCTTGCCGCCCCTGTCGCAGCGTGGTATCGGGAAGGCTTCTTCTGCGCAAAGCCTGACAGGGAGTTGCCGAAGCGGGCCTGGGACGTGGCAAAATCAACTCGTGACCCGCGCCGCAATCTCGATCCGACCAGGCGTACCGGCCGATGCGCCGGTGATCGCGCTCATGTCGCGCGATTTCATCGAGACCGGACTCGGCTGGCGCTATGACGCGCCGCGCATTGTTCGCGCGATGAGCAATCCGGCCATGCTTTGCCTGGTTGCCACGCAGCGCGCCCGCGTCGTCGGCTTTGCGATCATGGAATTCGGCGACGAGCGCGCCCACCTCGCGCTGCTCGCCGTACTGCCGACCCACAGGCGGATGGGCGTCGGCCGGCGCCTGATGGACTGGCTTACCGAAACCGCGATCACGGCCGGAATCGAGAGTATTCATCTCGAGTTGCGCGCAAGCAACGGGCAGGCGCGCAGCTTCTATTCCGCTCTCGGGTTTTCCCAGAGCTACGAAGTTCCCGGGTACTACCGCGGCCGCGCGGGCGCTTCAGAAGGCGCGCTCAGGATGCTGCGCATCCTGCGGCGCAAGGACACCGTCCCCTACACCTGGCGGCCGCCGCGTACCGAGGACACCTGAAGACCGCACCGGTATAGGATATACATGCATTGGCGGGGCGTTGTCCGCGGGTCATGGTCTGAAGGCGATCCGCATCCGGTGCAACGCAGTCCGGGCAACCTCCGCCGTTCCTGCAGCATCCTTACGCCTGATCCACTGCCCGCATATCACCGGAGATCAATCATGAAGCTCTACTTTTCACCCGGCGCCTGTTCGCTTTCCCCCCACATTGTTGCCAGGGAGGCGGGCATCCCCATGGACTTCGTCAAGGTGGATCTGCGCCAGAAGAAAACAGCCGACGGCGCCGATTTCAACGCCATCAACGCCAAAGGCTATGTCCCGGCGCTGCAGCTCGATGACGGGTCGGTGCTCACGGAAGGCGCCGCGATCGTCCAGTACCTTGCCGACCGCAGTCCCGAGAGCGGCCTCGCGCCGAAGGCGGGAACCATGGAGCGCTACCGCTTGCAGGAATGGCTGACTTTCATCGGAACCGAGATCCACAAACAGATGTCGCCGCTGTTCTCCCCGGCCACCCCGGATGATCAACGCAAAGCGCAGATCGAAAAACTGAACAAGAGATACGCCTGGACGGCGGCCCAGCTCGCGGGCAAGCAGTACCTGATGGGCAATGCATTTAGCGTCGCGGATGCCTATATGTTCGTCACGCTGACATGGGCCGACCTTCTGAAGGTCGACCTGAGCGACTGGCCGGTGCTGAAGGAGTACCAGTCGCGCATCGCGGGCCGCGCCAAGGTCCAGGAGACGCTGGCGGCCGAGAGGGCGGCGAAGGCGGCTTGAGCGCCTGAGCGCCGCGTGCCGGACAGAATCGAAATCAGCGTCCTTGCCATGGATGCCTGCCTCTTTCAAGGCTAGCGGGGCCGGGCGCGCGTCTGGCACCGCAGCGCGTGCGCCGAAGCCGGATCGCGCAGGCATGCGCCAGGCCGCCGTCAATTTGGCAAAATGCGAAATGGGCCTCGATCATGCGGAAGATGCTAAAGCGCGCGCGCATCGAAGACCTCGGCCTCACCGCGGCGGAGTTTGCGCATTTGCGCCGGCTTGACACGCCGCAGAAGATTCAGCGGTTCACATTCGAACTTAAGCAGAACTTCGAGCCGGACGGCGACACCTGCCGGCCGGTGCGCGCCGTGCTGCGAACGCGCACCGCGCACTGCATCGAAGGCGCGATGCTCGCGGCCTGCGCCTTCTGGATACACGGCGAACCGCCTTTGCTGCTCGACCTGCGCGCGCAGCAGGATTTCGACCATGTGGTCGCGCTTTACCGGCGCATGGGATGCTGGGGCGCGATCTCCAAGACCAACGGCGTCGGGCTGCGTTCGCGCGATCCCGTGTATCGCACATTGCGCGAACTCGCGATGTCCTATCTTCACGAGTACAGCAACCGGCGCGACCAGAAAACGCTGCGCGAATTCTCGCTGCCCTATGACCTGCGCAGGATGGACACGGCAGTCTGGGTGAGCGGTGAAAAGGACGCCTGGGCGGTGGCGGATGCGCTTGAGAACCTGCGCCATTTCAAGCTGCTCGGCCGCGCCCAGATCAAGGCGCTGGCCAGGCGCGACCCCTTCGAGCGCAAGGTGGGGAACCTGACCCAGTACCGGAAACCCAAACCACGGGCTGCCTACATGGCCGCCCGCAGGAAAACGACGTGAGCTGGCCCGCCGTTCCCGCCCTCAGGCCTGGGCGAGGCGCAGGTCTTGCTTGAGCGGGCGCGCGTCCAGATGGAAGTGCGCCGGGCCGTCCGGCAGCGCGTGCAGAAACTGCTTCAGGTAGGGGTCCTCGGAAGCCAGCACTTCCTGCGGCGTGCCATGCCCGACGACGCAGCCGTCCAGAATCACGTACACGTAGTCGGCAACCTTGAGCGACTCGCTGACGTCATAGGTGACCACGATCGATGTCGCGCCGAGCGCATCGTTCAGGTTACGCACCAGGCGCGCCACGACGGTGAGCGATATCGGATCGAGGCCGGCAAAGGGCTCGTCGTACATCACCAGCATCGGATCGGCCGCGATCGCGCGCGCGAGCGCGACGCGGCGCGTCATGCCACCCGACAGATCGCGCGGCATCAAGTGGTGCGCGCCGCGCAGCCCGACGGCGTGCAGCTTCATCAGGATCAGCGGCTTGATCAGGCTCTCAGGCAGATCGTAGTGCTCGCGGATCGGAAAGGCGATGTTCTCGTATACCGAGAAATCGGTGAACAGCCCGCTCGACTGGAACATCATGCCCATCTTGCGGCGCAGCTTGTAGAGCGCGCCTGAGTCCAGTTCATGCACCACCTGGCCATCGACGCGCACGCTGCCGCGGTCCGGCTTTGCCTGCCCGCCGATCAGGCGCAGCAGCGTGGATTTTCCCGAGCCGCTCGCACCGAGCACTGCCGCCACCTTGCCGCGCGGGATGTCCAGGGACAGCCCGCGCAGGACCGGACGATCGCCATAGGCGAAATGCAGGTCCGAGACCTCGATAAGCTGGCTGCTTTCGGCCTGAGACCCGGCGCGCTTGGCCGGATTCGCGATTTCTGGCAATTGCTGGTTTCCCTTCTTGCTGGTTTCCCTTTTGATGCCGCGGATTCTACGCGCTCCGTCCCGGCCAAGTGCCGTTACACTGCTGCCGGAGCGAACGCCGTCGCGCAGAGCGGCGAATTCCGCTTCGACATGATCTTCGAGCAGGGCGACATCCAGTTGCCGAACAATCACGCGATCTTTCACCGCCGCAGGCGCTACGAAGACCATCCGGAGCCTGAGCGCCGAGGCCGCGGCGGAAGAAACCGCGGCATGAAGCGCGGAGCTTGAATCACATTTCCAGGAGGACAGCATGGCAGGCAAGCTAGGGAGAATCGGCCAATCCGCGAGCGAGCGGGTATCGCCGGAAGAATGGCGGGTGCGCGTGGATCTGGCGGCCGCGCACCGCTTCGCGCAGCTAAGCGGCTGGGAAGAGGAGTTCACCATCTTCAATCACTTCACGGCGCGCGTGCCCGGCGAGCCGGACTGCTTTCTGATCAAGCCGCATGATCTCGCCTTCAGCGAGGTGCGCGCCTCCGATCTCATCAAGGTGAATGCGCGCGGACCCAAGGTGGGCCTCGAGCAGAACGTCAATCCTCCCGGCTTCGTGATCCACAGCGTGGTGTTCAACGCGCGGCCTGATGTGAATGCGAGCCTGCACCTGCACAGCGGGCCGGGCGGTGCGCTCTCGGCGCTGAAAGACGGTTTGAAAGTATTCACCCAGGACGGCATGCGGCTCTATAACCGCGTCGCCTACCACGACTATGAAGGCGTGGCGAATCCGGACGAAGGCCCGCGCATCGCGCGCGACCTCGGCGCGCACTACAATCTTATCTTCCGCAACCATGGCGTGCTCACCTGCGGCCCGAGCATCGCCGGCGCCGCGCTCAACATGGCCGCGCTGATCCGCGAAGCAGACATTCAGCTGCGCCTGCTGGCGAGCGGTGCGCCACTCGTCCAGCCACCCGCCGATCTTTGCGAGGAGACCGCAAAGATCTTCGACAAATCGTTTCTCGCGCCGTCCGGGCCGGCGCCGCGGCCGGAGTGGCGGGCCATCCTGCGGCTGGTGGAACGGGCCGATTCATCCTATAAGGAGTAGGGGAAGCATTCTTCGACAGCCCGGTCGGGGCGGGACCGGGGATGTTGCGCGCGCTCGGGTTGGGCATGCCCGCCTACAATGGGCGCGATGATGTCCGGAACGCATTGGGCTCCACCTGCCGACGATCCCGCCCACCCTTACGCCGCGCTCACGCCGGATGCCGCGCTTGATGCCGTCGCAAGCCTCGGGCTTGTGCCGAGCGGCACACTGCTCGGATTAAACAGCTACGAGAATCGCGTCTATCAGATCGGTATCGAGGATGCCTTGCCGGTGGTGGCGAAGTTCTACCGGCCGCAGCGCTGGACAGACGCGCAGATCATCGAAGAGCATCGCTTCGCGCTGGATCTCGCGCAACGCGAAATTCCCGTTGTCGCGCCCATGGCATTCGCGGGCGGCACGCTGCATCTGCATGCCGGCTACCGTTTTGCGCTGTTCCCGCGGCGCGGCGGACGCGCACCGGAACTCGATGATGAAAACACCCTGGAGTGGATCGGCCGTTTCCTGGGGCGCATCCATGCATACGGCCGCAGCACGCCGTTTCGCCACCGCCCCGTGCTCGATCCCGAGACGCACGGGCGGGAGCCGCGCGCCTGGCTGCTCGCGCATGACTTCATCCCCGCGGATCTGCGCCCGGCCTGGGAAGCGATTTCGTCACAGGCCCTGCAGGCGGTCGCGGACTGTTACGCGCGCGTCCCGGAGCTGAAATCCATCCGGCTGCACGGCGATTGCCACGCCGGCAACCTGCTGTGGACGCCGGACGGGCCGCACTTTGTGGATTTCGACGATTGCCGCAGCGGCCCGGCCCTGCAGGATTTGTGGATGCTGCTGTCCGGCTCACGCCTAGCGATGGCGCGCCAGCTTGGCGCGGTGCTCGACGGTTACGAAACTTTCTGCGAATTCGACCGCCGCGAACTGCATCTGCTGGAAGCGCTGCGCACCCTGCGCCTCATACACTACTCGGCATGGATCGCGCGGCGCTGGGACGATCCCGCGTTTCCGGCCGCCTTCACTTGGTTCGGCACGCAGCGCTACTGGCAGGACCGCATTCTGGAACTGCGAGAGCAAATTCCCCTCATGCAGGAAGCGCCGCTCGATCCGCATTGACAATGGGAGCACCGTGACCGACGAGTTCGTCGCCGCTCGTATCGCGACATCCATCCGCCCCGGCGCGGCGCAGACCGTCAGGCCTTAACGCGGGCCGCGCGTGCCAGACACGCGGGCCGCGCGTGCCAGAGCGATCGACCCGGGGCGGTGAACAAAACGGTGATCGAGTTCCTGAGAAGCTGGGAACACACGCTGGCGGCGCCCGGGCGACTATGCGAAACTACTCGTTCCGAGTCGTAGACGTCCGCAACGTAAAGGAAGGATTCCAGCCATGATCTCAGTCATCGAAAAACGCCCCGGGGCAAAGGACGATTCCGTCGCCTCCGAGCTGCTGATTTCCGCCGATTCCCATGTCATCGAAGACTCGGACTTGTGGGTCAACCGCGTCGCGCCGGCCTTCAAGGACCGCGCGCCGCGCTTTCCGCCGCGCAAGGTGGGCAACGCCGCCACCTTCACGGTGCAAGAGGGCGGCTGGGACCCGAACAAGCGCCTGACCGAAATGGCGGTGGACGGCGTGCGCGCCGAGGTTCTTTATCCCAGCCTGGCGCTCACGCTCTTCGGCCAGGAGGACGCGCGCCTGCAGGAAGAGTGCTTCCGGGTCTACAACGACTGGCTGATGGAATACTGCCAGGTCTCGCCCGGCCGGCTGGTCGGGGTGGCCTGCCTGTCGGCCTACGACATCGACCAGGCGGTGCGCGAGCTCGAGCGCTGCCGCAAGGGTGGACTGCGCGGCGCGCTGGTCTGGCAGGTGCCGCACCCGGATCTGCCTTTCACCTCGAAGCACTACGACAAGCTCTGGGCCGCCGCGGAAGGGCTGCAGATGCCGATCAGCCTGCACATCCTTTCCGGCTTCGGCTATGCACAGAACCTGCTTACGCTGCCTAACCTGGAACTGTTGCGCACCAGCGTGATCACCAAGCTGAACGAAGCAGCGAACACCATCTTCGACCTGATCTATACCGGCGTGCTGAATCGATTCCCGAAGCTGAAGTTCGTGATCGTCGAGAACGAAGTAGGCTGGATGCCCTTCATGGTCGAGCAGTGGGACCGCTACTACGTGCGCTTCAAGACCATGGGCGAAAACCGCGTGCCCATCACGCGCAAACCGAGCGAATACATCCACGACAACTTTTTCGCCTCGTTCTTCAACGACCCGGCGGGCGGCTACCTGCTCGGCCACTGGGGCCAGGACAACGCGATGTGGTCGAACGACTTCCCGCACGGCAATTCCACGTGGCCGAATTCGCGCCAGGTGATCGCGCGCGACCTGGGGCATCTTTCGCCTGAAGTGCGGCGCAAGATCCTGAACGGCAACGTCGCCAAGCTCTACGGCTTGGACATAGCGGCAATCACGGCGGCAAGCTGAAGCAGTAAAGCCGCTCTGACTTGCGTGGAGAGCGTCATGGCAGCGGAAATCACGACAAGCACGGCCGAGCATCTCATCTCGGCCGACTCGCACGTCATGGAGCCGGTCGATCTGTGGGTCGAACGCCTGCCGGCTGCATGGCGCGCCAAGGCGCCGCGCTTCGTGAAGCGCGACCAGGGGCACTTCCAGGGGCACCCTGGGGGCTCCGACCCGCGCGCCCGCATCGACGAAATGGAGCGGGACGGCGTGAGCGCCGAGGTGCTCTACCCGACGCTTGCTCTGACGCTTTTCGGCATGAGGGATGCGGCGCTGCAGGCGGCCTGTTTCCGCGTCTACAACGACTGGTTGATCGAGTACTGCCGCGCCGCGCCTTCGCGGCTGCTCGGCGTCGCCGCGATTTCGCTCTACGACATCGACGCCGCGGTGGCCGAGATGGAACGCTGCCGCAGGGCCGGCATGCGCGGCACCATTATCTGGCAGGTGCCACATCCAGATCTGCCCTTCGCATCAAGCCACTACGACCGCTTCTGGGCCGCCTCGCAAGACCTCGGCATGCCGGTGAACTTCCACATCCTCACCGGATTCGGCTGGTCGAGCGACGGTTTCGAGGTGCTCGGCTGGCAGCAGAACGTGCGCGGCGCGGTGCTCGGCGAACTCGACGAGGCGGCGCAGGTGATCTTCGATCTCGTCCTGAACGGCGTGCTGGAGCGCTTTCCGCGGCTGCAGATCGTGCTGGTCGAAACCGAGATCGGATGGATGCCCTGGGTAATCGAGAAGCTGGACCAGAAGCTGGTGAAGGTGGCAAAGGCGTCGGGCGGAAAGGGCGTCGGCACGCTGAGCCTGAAGCCGAGCGAATTCTGCCGGCGTCAGGTGCACGCGACCTTCTTCAACGACCCGGTGGGCACCCGTATGCTCGACTGGTGGGGCGCGGACAACTGCATGTGGTCGAGCGATTACCCGCACCCGAACTCGACCTGGCCGAACTCGCGCGAAGTCATCGCGCGCGACCTCGGCTACCTGGATGCGGAGCGCCGCGCGCGGCTCACGTGGAAGAACGTCACGGCGCTGTACGGATTGACCTGAACAACGCGGCACGTCGCCACGGAACCGCTCCGCACGAGGCGGCGCCGATCAGGAATAGATGGACCCGAATCGCGAACAGTAAGACTGATCGCGTCGCCCGCTAAGCGCGCGCCCGCTCGATCAGCGCCACCAGGCGGTCCGGCGACAGCGGCAGCCGCTTGCATTCGACGCCGAACGGTGTCAGCGCGTCGCGAATGGCATTCGCCAGGGTCGGCGGTCCGATGATCGCCCCGCCCTCGCCCACACCCTTGAACCCGCCCGGCCCGGTCGAGGGCGTGCACAGATGGGCGAACTCGATCGTCGGTACGTTCACCGCGAGCGGAACCAGATAGTCCTTCATGGTGGCGGCGAGCGGATTGCCGCGCTCATCGTAGGGCGCATGTTCGAACAGCACGCCGCCGATCGCCTGCACCACGCCGCCCGAAATCTGGCCGTCCACCACACTCGGGTTGATCATCACGCCGCAGTCCTCGCTGACGATCCAGCGCAGGATACGCACCACCCCGGTATCCGCGTTCACCTCCACGACGCAGCCGTGCGCCGCGTTCGCCCAGGTGGTGCCGGGCGTGACGTGGCGCGCCTGCGCATCGAGCCCGGGCTCCATGCCGGGCGGCAGCTTGGCCGGCATGAAGTAGGCAAGCTGCGCCACCTGCTGCAGCGTGACGGAAAGATCGGGCACGCCGGCAACTGAAATCCTGCCGTCGCGAATCTGCAGATCCTGCGCCGCGGCCTCCAGCATGTGGGAGGCGATCGCGAGCACTTTCTCGCGCAGCTTGCGCGCGCTCAGGATCGCCGCGCCGCCCGCCATCACCGCCTGCCGGCTGCCGGCGGCGCCCATGCCGAAACCGCCCTCTGCGGAATCGCCCTGCAGCACGCGCACCTGCTTGACATCGACGCCGAGTTCGTCCGCGACGACCTGCGCCAGCGTCGTCTCGATGCCCTGACCCTGCGCATGGCTGGGCGAGCGCAGCACCACATGTCCCGAGGGTTCGATGCGGATTTCCGCATTCTGGTAGCCGAGGAAGCTCATCGCCGGGGCTGTGGGCTCCATGTAGACGCAGATGCCGAGACCCAGATGGCGGCCGTGCGCGCGCGCGGCCGCCTGCTCGCGGCGGAAGGCCTCGACATCGATCTTCCGGGCCACTTCTTCTAGGGTGCGGTCGGGCGATACGCGATCGAGCAGCACGCCGGTCGGCGTGGTGTAGGGCTGGTCGCGCTCGGTGATCACATTGCGCCGGCGCAGCTCGAGCGGATCGATACCGAGCTTGCGCGCCGCGATATCCATGAAGATTTCGCGCGCCACCGTCTCGAACATCCAGGGCCCGCGATAAGCGCCGCGCCCGCAGGTGTTGGTGAAGTAGGCGGCATGACGAAAGCCGAAGCGCGGCACCCGGTAGGGCCCGGGAAAGGTTTCAGCGATCTTGGGCCCCGCGGTCGGATACCAGCCGAACGCGCCGCTGTTGCACTTGTACTCGAGATACGCGGCGAGAATTCGGCAGTCCGCGTCGAAGGCCATGCGCATGCGCGCAGACTCGTGGCGCGCATGACTCGACGCGATCAGGTGTTCCGAGCGATCTTCGATCCATTTCACCGGGCGGCCGAGAATCTTGGCCGCGGCGATCACCGCGAACTCGTCGCGGATCGGGTGCCCCTTCATACCGAATCCGCCGCCGACGTCGTAGGCGAACACGCGTACCTGTGTATGCGCAATGCCGAGCGCGTCGCCGATGCAGGCCGCGGCGAGCTGCGGCCCCTGGGTCGCGGTCCAGATTTTCACTTCCTCCGGACCAAAGGAAACCAGGATGCCGCGCGTCTCCATCGGCAGCGCGAGCTGGTTTTGCTGATGCACGCTGTCTTCCACCACGTGCGCGGCGCGCGCGAAAATCGCCTCCAGCTCCGGGTCCGCGGGCGAGCCTGCGCTGAAGACAACGTTGGTACCGATCTCCGGATGCACCGCCGGCTGGTTCTCCGCGCTCAGGTAGTCGATCACCGGGTCCCCGGCGTCATACTCGATCTCGACCAGTTCGGCCGCATCCTCGGCCACATAGCGGTCGGCCGCCACGACCAGCACCACGGCCTCACCCGCGAAGCGCACATCGCGCTTCGCCAGCGGATAAGAGGGCGGACAGGGAATGTTCGGCGGCCAGAATGCGGGGCGCACGCTGTGCAGCACGATTTCCAGGTCGGCGCAGGTGTAAACGCCGAGCACGCCCGGCAGCGCGCGCGCCGCCGCGGTCTCGATGCTGCGTATCGCGCCGCGCGCGACGGGACTGCGCACGAACGCCGCGTGCAGCGTTCCCGGCAGCGACATGTCATCGACGAAGCGGCCGCGGCCGGTAAGCAGGCGCAAATCCTCGGTGCGCGCGAGGCGCTGCCCGACAAAGCGCGGAGCAACGGCGCCATCCTGCCCTGATGCCACTGTTTGCGTGCTCATGGGACTGGCCTCCCCGTCAGGTTGCCGGATCGAGAATTGCCCGTGCGATGCGCGCATCATAGCGCGCGCTTCTGCGCTTGTTCGCGCAGACGGTTCGTTCTACCATCGCGCCAGCGGCGTTGCGGCAGCGCGCGGCAACTTCCGGAAGGAGCAAACGCATGGCAAAGATCCAGGTCTTCAAGAAAGACAGCACGCCTTGGAAGATGGCGAAACCCAGCCCCGGCTCGGATCAGGATTCAGCCGCGAGCCGCGAGCGCCACCCGGGCAGCGAGGATGAATCGCAGTTGTTCGATGTCAAGGCCGGCGCGAACTTTCAGGCCGAGGTGCATACCCACGAAGAAGACGAGATCATCTACATCGTCGCCGGGCAGATGATCTTCGGCCAGCACGTGCTTAACCCCGGCGACTCCGTCTATATCCCGGGCATGGTGCTGTATTCGTTCAAGGCGGGCGCGGAGGGCGTGCAGTTCGTCAACTTCCGTCCCCGAAAGGACATCAGCTACTTCCGCAAGGACGAGTTCGCGGAACTGCAGAAAATGGAGCCCGGCGCGCGCGCTGAATACCGCGACAAGCTGATTCGCGCGCGCCGCGAACAGGTGGGCTGGGGCTGAGGGGCGGAATTTTTCCGTTCGCGCCTATATAGTAACGTATACGTTACTATATAGGCGTTCTTCTTTGGCAGATCGGCCGCCCCAGGCGCCCGGTTCTTCAGATCGCCCGCAGGATCTGGACGCCCAGCCCCGGCCGCTGCGGCGGCGTCGCCAGCCCGCCTGCGATCTGCAGCCCGGCGGAAAAGCAAATCTCGTAGAATTCCCAGGACGGGCGCTCCGGGGCACGAGAGCCGTCAGTCCCTGCGCCGATAAACTTCGAACAGCGCCGAATCGACGATCCGGCAACCGGAGTCCGGGCATGACATCGAGCGACAGGAAAGAAGACAACGCCGGCAAGGTCGTGGTGGTAACCGGCGGCAACAGCGGCATCGGGCGCGGCATCGCACTTTACTTCGGCGCACGCGGCTACCGGGTTGCGATCATCGGCAGAAACGCCGATACGCTGAGCGCAGCCAAGAAGGAGGTCGGCGCCAACTGCCTGTCGTTTCGCGCCGACGTGGCCAAGCGGGACGAGGTTATCGCGGCGGTGAAAGGCATCGTCGACGCCTGGGGCCGGATCGATGTCCTGGTCAACAATGCGGGCGCCATGTCGCACATCCTCACCTCGACGCCGCTGGATGAGGCGGAACGCAGTTTCCGCGACACCGTCGATGTGCACATGACCGGCGCCTTCCTGATGGTCATGGCGGCGGCGTCCCATATCACGCGGCCGGGCGGGCGGATCATAAACATCAGCTCCATCGGCGCCTTCATGGGCGGGCGGCGTCCGGGCGCCAGCGCCTATGTCGCCGCCAAGGCGGGATTGAACGGGCTCACGCATTCCTGGGCACGCGAACTCAGCCCTCAGGGCATCACGGTAAATGCGATCGCACCCGGCTTCATCGACACCGCGCTCACCAAACTCTGGTCCGCCGAACGGCGCAAGGCCAGCATCGACGACATCCTGGTAGGGCGTCCCGGCGAACCCGAGGACATCGCCGCGGTGGCCTACTTTCTCGCCTCGCCGGAGGCGTCCTTCATCAGCGGCGAGATCGTGAACGTGAACGGCGGGGCGCGCTTCATCCACTGACGCGGCGCAGGCCCCGCGCAAGCGTGGCCATTAACCGTGGCTATTGCCTGGGAATGTTCAGCCGCTTCACCACCGATGCATAGACAGCGCGATCGGACCGGAGAAATCCCTGCAGCTTTTCGCCGGTGATGTTTACGATCTCGATGCCGAGCGGGCCGACGAATTTGTCATTGAACTCCTTTGACGTGACCGCGCGCCCCATGTCGGCTGCAATCTTGTCGACGATCGGCCTGGGCGTGCCTGCCGGCGCGGCAAGACCGATCCAGGACGGGCAGTTGTAGTCCACGCCCTGCTCCTTGAAAGTCGCCACATTGGGGATCTGGGGCAGGCGCCGGTCGCTGCCGATGCCCAGCGCCTTGACCTTGTGCCACCCTTGAGCAGCGCGTTCGCCGCCACATAGGCCGACGACCCAGCCTCGATAGAGCCGCTCATGATCCCCTGCAGGATGTCCGCGACGCCCTTGTAGGGAATATGCTGCATCTTGATCCCGCCGGCGCGCGACATGAACTGTTCGCTCGAGCGGGGGCTAATATACTCAATCCATCCGGAAATAGCACTCGGCCGTCGAGGAAGCCGCGGGCTGGACCAAGGGCCAAGCTCGCCAAGCCGGGAAACGTCCGCATCGATTAGTCAACCACCGATTAGTCAACCAACGCCGGGAGAGAACATGCTCAATCTCAAAGGCCTAGTTCACTTCACGATACCGGTGAAGAACGCGAACAAGAGCGCCGAGTTCTACAGCGGCGTACTCGGCATGAAAGTCATCATGCACGTGGTGCCCGCGGGGATGGTGTTTCTGCGCTGCGCCAAGGATTTCCTGATTCTTACGGAAACCAAGAATCCGCTGTGCGTGGCCAAGGACGACGGCAACGCGCTGCACCACGCCTTCGCGGTCGAGTCGGAAGAGTTCGACAAGTCGGTCGAGTTCTTGAGGAGCAAAGGGGTGAAAGTGATTTTTCAGGACGAACGCAATGAGGGCGTGTTCGTCGGCCGCTCTGCTTATTTTCACGATCCGGATCGCAACGTCCTGGAAATCATCGACCTCAAGGCACCTACCTTCAGGCCCATGGCCGCGTTCCCGGCGTCGGTCCTGGCGGGTGTTATGTCCGAGAAAGCGAAAAACGCGGTGTAAGCCGACGCGGCGCCGTGCGACGATCCGGCGCCCGGAGAAGCCCGCCATTCTGTTCAGCCGGGCGAGGACACGCCAGGCGTCCCGCTCGAGATAGCGGCTGTAGATGGCGCTGAATTTTTCGCCCGCAAGCGCTCGCGCCACAGCGTCCGCCTGCGGGCGGCTCAATCGTCCGCGGCCCGCGGCTTGTGCAGCGCCGCGAGCTTCTGCTGCAAGGCCGCGGGCGCCGCCTCGTAGTGGCTGTACTCCATGCTGTAGGAGCCGTGGCCCGCAGTGATGGCGCGCAGCCGGGCGGCGAAGTTTTCCATTTCAGAAAGCGGCGCCTGGGCGGAAATCCCGCGCAGATCGCCGCGCACGGTGTCCGAGCCGCGGATATGCCCGCGGCGCAGGTTCAGCTCGCCGACAACATCCCCCATGTAGCGCTCCGGGAGCGTCGCCGCGACATTCACGATCGGCTCCAGCAGCACGACGCGCGACTTGGCGAGCGCGTCCATGAACGCCTTGCGGCCCGCCGATATGAACGCGACTTCCTTCGAATCGACCGGATGGCTCTTGCCGTCGTACACGATGACGCGCAGGTCCTGCATCGGGAAGCCCGCCAGATAGCCCGACTCGATCACGCTGCGCACGCCTTTCTCAACCGCCGGAATGTAGTTGGAAGGAATGACGCCGCCTTTCACCTGATCGACGAATTCGAAGCCGGCGCCGCGCGCCAGGGCTTCGATGCGCAGATAGACCTCGCCGAACTGCCCCGCGCCGCCGGTCTGCTTCTTGTGCCGCGCGTGCCCCTCAGCGCCGGCGGCGATGGTTTCGCGAAACGGTATCGAGGGCGGCCGGGTCAGCAGTTCGACCTTGTACTGGGTGGCGGCCTTGTCGAGCAGCGTCTTCAGATGCAGCTCGCCGAGGCCGTGGATCACGGTCTCGTTGGCCTGGGCATCGTGGTCCAGGCGAAAGCAGGGATCCTCGGCGGCGATGCGGTGCAGGACGTCCGCGATCTTCTGCTCGTCGCCGCGTTTTTTCGCCTGGATCGCGAGCCCGAAGACCGGCTCCGGCAGCTCGAGCGGGCGCGCGCGTATATGCGCGTGTTCCGGGGAGTCGTGCAGGATATGATCGAAGCGGATGTCGTCGAACTTGGCGATGGCGCAGATATCGCCGGGGAGTGCTTCCTGGATCTCGAATTGAGTCTTGCCGCGCAGCAGGTACAGATGGCCGATCCTGACCGGCTTTCTGCCTTCACCGATATAGAGCTGGCTGCCCGGTGTGATCCGCCCCTGGTGCACGCGGAACACGGCGAGGCGCCCGACATAGGGATCGATCTCGATCTTGAACACATGCGCGAGCGCGTGCCGGGCGGCATCGGGTTGCGTCGCCAGTTCCGAGGGCGCCGCGCCGTCCGCCGGAACATTCAGATACACGGGCGGATTGCCCTCGAGCGGATTCGGCATCAGCTTCACGATCACATCCAGCAGCTCGCGCACGCCGGCGCCGGTCTTGGCGGACACGAAAACTACCGGAATCAGGTGCCCCTCGCGCATCGCGCGCTCGAGCGGATCGTGCAGCTGCTCGGGCGCTATCTCTCCCCTTTCCAGATAGAGCGCCATGAGCTTCTCGTCCACCTCCACCACCTGGTCGACGAGCTGGCGGTGCGTCTGTTCCACCGATGAAAAATCGGCTTCGCCGGAGGGAGCGAAGAAACAATCGGAAACGCGCGTGCCGCGGCCCGCAGGCAGGTTGATCGGCAGGCACTCCTTGCCGAAGGCCTCGCGAATTTCAGCCAGGAGCCCCTCCAGATCGACATTCTCGGCATCGATCCGGTTCACGATCACCAGCCGGTCAAGACCACGCCGGGCGGCCGATTGCATCATCCGCGTCGTCATCATCTCCACGCCGTTCTGGGCGTTGACGACGACCGCCGCCGTCTCCACCGCCGCCAGCGCGGGCAGCGCATGCCCCGCGAAATCGCCGTAGCCGGGGGTGTCGAGCAGATGTACGCGCGTGCGCTGCGGAACCGGATGCGCGCCGTTGCCGACCTCGAAGCTGGCGACCGCCAGCTTGAGGGAATGTTTGAGCATGCGCTCCATCGGCGCGTAGTCGCACACCGTGGAGCCGCGCTCGATGCTGCCGCCCGCGGGACTGGCGCCGGCCGCGACCAGCAGCGCCTCGGCAAGCATCGTCTTGCCGGAACCGGACTGCCCCACCAAGGCAAGGGTCCGAATTTTCTCGGTAGTGATTTTTGCAGACATGGTCTGGGCAGGAGCGCGGGCCGGGGCCAGGATGCGCCAATTTACCCCCCTGCACGCGCCGGGCGGCGATTCAGGATACATTTTGTTACCAATTGAGACAGCAAGGCGGTCCGCGTGCTTGTTATGCTTGGCGCCACCTTGGAAAGCGCGCGAAAATCGTGATCACCACCGCACCCGGAAAACACGCCATCGTCGCCAGCGCGCTGGCGCTGGTCGTCGGCCTGTGCGCGCTGCTGACCAGCGACGCGGCGCTCGCGCACGGCGGCCGGGTACGCTTTGGCTTCGGTGTGACCATAGGCGCGCCTGTGTTCTGGCCCGGCTGGTACCCCGGACCCCACTACTACTACCCGCAACCGATAGTCGTCGTTCCGGCGGCGCCGCCGGCGCCCACGGTCTATGTCGAGCGCGCCGAGCCAGCACCGGCGCGGCCGGATGCCGCTAACTGGTGGTACTTTTGCCGCGACGCGAATGCCTATTATCCCTACGTCAAGCAATGTTCCGCCGGCTGGGAACGCGTCAGTCCTCAAGCGCCGGGAAACTGATCCATGAATCTCAAGTTAATAGCTAGCGTTGTTGCCGGCATACTGCTGCTTGGCGCCTGCGCCACGGCGCCGACCGGCCCGAGCGTCATGGTGCTGCCCGGCAGCGGCAAGAGCTTCGATCAGTTCCGCTTGGATGAATCGGACTGCCGCCAGTACGCGAGCACGCAGGCGGGCGGGAGCGCCGAGCAGGCGCAGACCGACAGCGGCCTGCGCAGCGCGGCCATCGGTGCCGCGGTGGGCGCGGTCGCGGGCGCGGCTATCGGCGGCTCGCGCAGCGCCGGCGTGGGCGCCGGCACCGGGCTGATCGTCGGCTCCGCCACCGGCGCGGGCGCGGCGCAGGGCGCGGTGCGCACCTCGCAACAGCGCTATGACATCGGCTTCCAGCAGTGCATGTATGCAAAGGGTCACCAGGTTCCTCTGGCGGGGCGCTTCGAAGCGCAGCGCCCCGCCCCGCCGGCGCCACCGCCGCCCGGCAGCCTGCCGCCGCCGATTCGCTAACGCACCGGCATCCCGAATCGCGCGGCGCTGTTGCGCAGCGCGGCAGGCCCTGATCGGGGAGGGCTGCCCTAGAATCGTCCGGTTCCCGCCTGAGGCGCCGCACGCGCCGAATCAATGCCTCCGCCTTCCGGTACGCCGAGATTTGCCTACGTTATCGCCGCGCTGGTCGGCGCAAATCTGTTTCTCGGGTTCTGCTACAGCCTGCCCGCCGTGTACGCCTCCGTGGTGTCCCAGGACCTCGGCATACCCGCGCAACGTGTCGGCATGTATACGGGCCTGCTGGTTTTCTCCTGCATGCTGGGCTCGCTCGCATCCAGCCAGTGGCTGCGCCGCTATGGCGCGCTGCGCATGATTCAGACCGGGACGCTGCTGCAGGCCCTGGGCATCGGCATGGGCGCAAACGCATCGACCGTGGGGATGATCGCATCGGCGCTCGTCGTCGGCGCCGGCAACGGTATGGTGATTCCTGCGGTCATTCACATTCTTGCGCGCAACGCCCCGCCGGCGCGCCTGTCGATCAGCATTGCGTTGACCCAGGTGGGCACATCCATCGGCGCGGCGCTGGCGGGCGCGATTCTGCCGAGCCTGCTCGAAGCGATTGCATGGCGTCCGAGCCTGCTGGTGTGCTTCGCAGGCGGCATGATCTTCGTCCTCGCGATGCAGCCGCTGCGCGGCGCACTCGACCGCGACCGGGATCCCCGGGCGCGATTGCGCACGCGCCTTCTGTTCAGCCCCTGGGTGCTTGCGCTGCGCGATCCCGGCCTGCGCGCGGTCGGTATCGCGGCGCTGATGCTCGCCTTCATCGCCAGCGTGTACGGCGCCTTCATCGTCAACTACCTGCACCTCGAGTTGAAATACTCGCTGGTCGTCGCCGGCTTGGTGCTCACGGTCTCGAACGTCGGCGTGGTCATCGGGCGCCTGGTGACCGGCTGGCTGGCCGACCGCCTGCGCGATCCGCTGCTCGTTCTGCGCAGCCTGACGCTCGCGGCAGGATTGCTCACCGTCGCCAGCGCACTGCTCGCGCGCGGCATCGCGCCTTTTGGGCTTGGCACCGTGGTCCTGACGATGACTGTCTGCCAGGCATGGTTCGGGGTATTCCTCGCCGCCGGGGCGCGCCGTGCACCGGCGGGCAAGGCCGCCGTAGCCACCTCCGGCATCCAGCTCTTTCCGATCGGCGCCTCGGTGATCGGTCCGATCGTCTTCAGCGGCCTCGTCTCGATGCTTGGCAGCTACTCGAACGCGTTCCTGGCGTTCGGCAGCGCGGGGGCGCTGTTCGGGGTGGTGCTGCTGGTCGTATACCGCGGCAGCGCGGAGACAAGGCCCGCCTAGGCCGAGCCTTACTTCCAGGGCTTCATACCCGGCGCCAGACCGCCGATCTTGTCGACGTCGATCTTGACCAGCAAGCGTTTTTCGGTCGGCTGGCGGTATGGATATTTGTCCACGCCGAGAAAGCGCTTGGCCAGTTTGTCGATATTCGCATCGGCGCCCTGCTCGGTGATGGCGGCCTTGCCATAGACGGTGAGGTAGGCCTGAGGGTCGGCGCGATCCTGGACCGACACGACGATGCGCGGATCCAGGCGCAGGTTGCGCAGCTTGAGGCGCCCATCGGCGGAGTTGAACACCACCTGGTCGCCCTCGCAGTCCATCCATACCATCGTGACCTGCGCCTCGCCCTTGGGGGTGAACGTCGTGACATGCCCGTAGGCCTTGTCGGTAAGGAGTTTTTTCGCTGCTTCGGGCAGTTTCAGTGCCATGGTGAATTCCCTTTTGTCAGGTTGCGATTGTCCGCGCGTATATTAAGCGTTTACGACCTGTCCCGAGAAGGGCGATCACGGCGAATCGACAGGTATTGGACAAGTCTCGTCCGGTCCCGATAACTGCGAAGCACTTCCCTAGCGCGGCGCGTATGCAACCCGCCGGAACGGCGGCAGCTGCTCCTCGTCCTTGAGCAGGCCCCTGCGAAACGCGTTCGACGCCACCTGGTAGAACGAGATCGCTTCATCCCGCAAGGCGTGATCCTCGGTCTCGCCGAGCACCGCGCCTCCCGGACCCAGGCGGAGAACTTCGACTTTGCGCTTGGGCCGCAGGACGACCATGCGGTTGTCGTGCAGGTAGCCCAGGGCCTGGTAGTTGCCAACGAAGGCGCGGTCGCTCTCGGGCGGCGAGTGCAGCAGGTCGCGGCCGAGGAACTTCGAGTAGTAGCTGAAGTTCAGCAGTCCCAGCACGGTGGGCGGAATGTCGATCTGCGACATCAGGCGATCGACGCGCCGCGCTTCGATGTGCTTGGGCGCGTAGATGAACAGCGGGATCAGGTACTTGTCGAGCGGTATGCGCGAGGTGCCGCGCGCGCTCGCGCCATGGTCGGCGGTGATCACGAACAGCGTGTCATCGAACCAGGCATGCTTGCGCGCGCGCTCGATCAGCCTGCCGAGCGCGTAGTCGGTGTACTTGACCGCGCCTTCGCGCCCGCTCCCGGAGGGGATATCGATGCGTCCCGCCGGATAGGTATAGGGGCGATGGTTGCTCGTGGTCATGACGTGGACGAAAAACGGCTTGCGCGGCTGCCCGCTGCTCGCCTTGTCCGCTTCTTCCAGAACCTGGTCGTACAGATGCTCGTCCGCCACGCCCCAGATATTTTCGAATTCGATCCTGCCCGAGGCGATCGCCCGCCGGTCGACCACGCGGTAGTTGTTCGCCCCGAAGTACCCGTTCATGTTGTCGAAGTAGCCGTAGCCGCCGTAGGCAAACAGCACATCGTATTTGCGGTCCTCGAACACGCTGCCGAGCGTAAAGAGGTTGGCATTGTTCGGCCGGCGCACAATCGACTGCCCCGGCGTGGGCGGCACGGCGAGCGACAGCGCCTCGAGCCCGCGCACCGTGCGGTTGCCGGTCGCGTACATGTTGCTGAACCAGAGACTTTCGCGCGCCAGGCGATCCAGGTTCGGGGTCAGGCCGCGCGTATCCCCGTAGGCGCCGAGAAACTCCGCGCCCAGGCTCTCCACGCTTACCAGCACCACGTTGAGGCGGCGCTCCTTCCCGTGGGCGTCAACCATGCGCTCCACGCCATGCTGTTCCTCGAGAGAAGCGTGCCGGATCCAGCCGCTGTGGGCATCGCCCATGGCCCGGCGCACGGTGCTCACCGCCTGCGCCATCGGAACGGTGGCGTAGTGCTTGAAGTAATCGAGCTCGTTGCGGTAGTTGGCGGCGAAGAACTGAAACGGGCCGTTGCCGGCCAGTTCGTTCACCGCGTCCTGCGGCGAACCGTCCTTCAGATCGCTGTCGAGGAATTGCAGGCTGCCCGCGAGCAGCAGTCCCCAGAGCGCAAGCGACGCCAGCGCGGCGCCCCAGGACAGCGGCGCGCCGCTTGCCCGCCAGAGCCGCCGCGCGGTGACAGCCGTCGCGGCCGCCGCGGGCACGAGCAGCAGCGCGAGGATCGCGTTGACCGGATAACTCTCGAAGATATTGCCCAGCACCTCGTGCGTATAGAGAAGGTAGTCGACCGCGATGAAATTGAAGCGCGCGGCGAACTCCTCCCAGAACAGCCACTCCGCGACGCCGATCAGCACGAACAGATAGGCATAGGCAAAACCGGCGCCCGCGATCAGCGCACGGTGCAGGCCCGTGCGCGCGAATCGGCGCGGCACCAGGAGCAGCCACACGACGAGCGGAGTCACCAGATAGACGGCGGCGAACACATCGTAGAGCAGGCCGAAGCCCGCGATGCGCAGCCAGTCGGCGGGGCCGCCTTCGAAAGTCGCGCTGGCGTGGTACGCCAGCGCGAGCCTGGTCGCCATCGAAACGACGACGAACAGCGCGGCGATCGCCGCGGCAGGCAACAGGCGATGCAGGCGCGTCATGCTTGATTGGCTCACTCGAACTGCGGAACGGCCCGCCATGCTACACGCGAAACCTTGCGTGAAACTTAACGCCTGAGACCTGCTCCGATCAAAAGCTTTCGGCTGGCGTCAAATAGCGCCACTGCCCGAGGGGCAGCGCCCCGAGCAGAACCCGCCCGATGCGCACGCGCTTCAGACCGACGACGCGCAGACCCACCAGCTCGCACATGCGCCGGATCTGGCGCTTCTTCCCCTGCTTCAGCACGAAGCGCAATTGCTCGGGATTCTGCCATTCCACGCGCGCGCGCCTCAGCGTCTGGCCGTCGAGTTCCAGCCCGCAGCAAAGCCGCGCCAGTTGATCCCCGGGAAACGCAGCCTGCACCCCGAGCGCCACCTCGCCATATTCGACGCGTGCCAGATACTCCTTCTCCATGTCGGAATCCTCCCCGATCAGGCTGCGCGCAACGCGCCCGTCCTGAGTCAGCACCAGCAGCCCGGTCGAGTCGATATCCAGCCGGCCGGCCGGCGCAAGGCCGCGCAGATGCCTGGCTGTGAATCGCAACTGACTCTGGTCAGCGTTCCAGCGCGTGTCCGGACCGATCAGCGTCACCGCCGGCTGGCGGCCGTCTTCGGGCTGGCCGCTTACGTAGCCGACGGGCTTGTTGAGCAGGATCGTGACGCGCTCGGCCTGCTCACCATGCGCCCGGCGATCGATCTCGATGCGCGCTCCGGGTGCGACCTGCATGCCCATGCGCGCCGCTGCGCCGTCCACGCGCACCCAGCCGCGTTCGATCCATTGATCCGCTTCGCGGCGCGAGCACAGGCCAAGTTCCGCCATGCGCTTGTTCAGTCGCGAAGTCGCGCCCGCAGGACCCGCTGCGGCAGGCCTGGCCGGTCGGGTCGCCTGTAGCGGGCGTGTCGTCTGGACTGAACGGTTCGGCTTGGCCGGACGGTCTGTCCTCGCCGAACGGGCCGGCTTGGTGCGAGGGTCCGGTTCGCTCGGACGTGCCGGCTTGATCGGACGTGCCGGCTTGCGCGCGCGACCCGGCTCTGCCGGACGTGTCGGCCTGGCAGGAGGCGGAGCGTCGCGCAGCGGGCTAGCGATGATTCTCTTCCCAGCGCGCGGCCGCCTGATCGTCGCTCGCGCGCGCTTCGACCCAGCGCTCGCCCGCAGGCAGCCGCTCCTTCTTCCAGAACGGCGCGCGCGTCTTCAGATAATCCATGATGAACTCGCAGGCCGCGAATGCCGCGCCGCGGTGCGCGCCGGCCGCCACCACAAGCACGATCTGGTCGCTCGGCCGCAGGGTGCCGACTCGGTGGATCACGGTGCAATCGAGCAGGGCCCAGCGCGCGCACGCCTGCGCCATGATTTCCAGGATCGCCTTCTCCGTCATGCCCGGGTAATGCTCGAGGGTCATGGCGCCGATCTGCGCGCCTTCGTTGTTGTCGCGCACCAGGCCGACGAAGCTCGCGATCGCGCCGACCCCGGCAAGCGCGAGCGCGCGGATCTCCGCGCCGGCGTCGAAGTCCTCCAACTGCACGCGGACCTTCAAACAGTGCCCCTGGAACAGAGAAACGCATAGATAGTAACGTATATGTTACTATCTATGCGTTTTTTCCCCGTAACGCGCCTCATCCGCCGGTCACCGGCGGGAAAAACGCGACCTCGTCCCCGGCGCTCAGGCGCGCATCGCGCCCGACCATGTCCTGATTCAGCGCGCTGCGCACCGGCCGGCCCTCGGCGAGCGCTTCCGCCCAGGCGCCGCCGCGCGCGCGCAGCAGCGCGAGCAGCGCGCCGACGCTCGCCTGCTCCGGCGCGAGCTCCAGCTCCTCGGCGGTGCAGCCGAGCTTCTCCCTCAGCGCGGCGAAATAGAGGACGCTGACTCTCATACAGGGCTATCGGTAGAGCTCCGCATAGGGCAGAAAACGCACGCGATCGCCCCTGGAGATCTTCCGCTCCGGCGGGTTGTCCACCAGCCCGTCGGCCCAGGCGGCGGAACTCAAGACCGCGGAATCCTGGCTCGGATACAGCTCCAGTCCGCCTTGAGCGTTCCAGCGCGCGCGCAGGAACTCGCGCCGCGCATCCGGCTTGCTCCAGTCGAAATCGGCGCGCGCCTCGAGCGCGCGCGGTTCCACCCGCTCGATGCCCTGTGTCCTAAGCAGGAAGGGCCGCACGAACAGCAGAAAGGTCACAAAGCTAGACACCGGATTGCCGGGCAGCCCGATAAAGGCCGCCTCGCCCACTCTGCCGAACGCCAGCGGCCGGCCCGGCTTCATGGCGATGCGCCACATCAGCAGCCTGCCTTCCGCCTCGACCGCCGGCTTGACGAAATCCGCATCGCCCACCGACACGCCGCCGGAAGTCACGATCAGATCGCATTCACCGGCGGCCTTGCGCAGCGCGGCGCGCGTCGCCTCGAGGTTGTCCGGCACGATGCCGTAGTCGCGCGGGTCGCAATCGTAGGCCCGCGCCAGGCCGCGCAGCGTGAAGCGGTTTGAGTTGTAGATGCGCCCGGGCGGCAGCGGATCTCCCGGCATGACCAGCTCGTCCCCGGTGAAGAACAGCCCGAGGCGCACGCGCCGGCGCACCGGCAGCTCCTTGATGCCGACGGATGCCGCAAGCCCGGTGTCCTGCGGCTGCAGGCGGATGCCAGCCTGCAGAATGGTCGCGCCCTTGCGGATGTCGCTGCCTGAGCGGCGCACCCATTCGTCGGGCCGCGGCACGCGCTTGATCGTCACCCGGTCGCCCTGCGCCTCGCAGTATTCCTGCATCACGATGGCGTTCGCCCCGGGCGGAATCGGCGCGCCCGTGAAGATGCGTGCCGCGGTGCCGGGCCGCAAAGGCTGGCCCGGCCGGCCGGCTGCAATCGTCTGCCCGATCCTGAGCGTCGCGCCGGGCGCGGCGATCTCCTCGCGGCACACCGCATAGCCGTCCATGGCGCTGTTATCCATGGGCGGAACGTCCATGCCGGACACCTGCGCTTCACCCAATACCCGACCGCTCGCCTCGAGCGTCGGCAGATTCTCGATGTCCGCAACCGGACGCGCATCGGCCAGCATTCTGGCCAGGGCTTCGTCCACCGATAGAAATCCCTGATTCATCGTCACCTCAGCCTGCCCATGCCGGCCCGACTGCGCCGCCGGGCGCATCGAAGGCCGGCGTCGCGATCAGGTATTCCGCGATCGCCTGCGCGTCGTTCAGGTCCAGGCGCGCAATCCCCGTCTGGAGCGACGCATCGCTTGCAACGGCAACGATATGCGGGTCGCGCGGATGCAGCAAGGGTTCGCCGTGTGCCGCGCGCCAGACCTCGATCTTCGGCACCGGCGCGCGTTTGAATCCTTCTATCAGCACCACGTCGCAAGGCGACAAACGCCTGAGCTGCGCGTCGAGATCAGGCTCCTGTTCGCCGCGCAATTCGTGCATCAGCACCCAGCGCCGCGAAGAACTCACCAGCACCTCCAGGGCGCCCGCCTCGCGGTGGCGATGGGAATCCTTGCCGGGCGTATCCACATCAAACCTGTGATGCGCGTGCTTGATGAGCGAAACGGTCAGCCCGCGCTGCTTCAGGAGCGGCACCAGCTTTTCGATGAGAGTCGTCTTGCCACTCCCGGACCAGCCGGCAAAACCGATGATTTTCATGCGCCGGCCATTGTACGGCAGTGCCACGGAATGCGGCCGGCGCCCGAAATCTCACGCTACCGCGGACGGATGCGCTAAATTGTCGCCTCGCCGATAAATACAGGCCGCAGGAAACGAACCGCGGCAAACCGAACCAGGAGAATCCGATGGCAGACGCACCCGCCGTACTCACCGAACTGAAGCTCACCGGCCAGATTCGCGACCTCGTCGACAAGGCGCTCGATCGCGGCAAGCCCCTGCTCATCGCCTACGTGGGCGAAGACGGCAAGCCCAACCTCTCATTTCGCGGCAGCACCCAGGTGCACAGCGACACCCAGCTCGCAATCTGGGTGCGCGCGGCCAAGACCGGACTTGCCGCCGCCGTGGCGAAAAATCCGGGCGTCGTGCTGTTCTACTCGGACGACATTCTGAATCCGGCGGTGCGCGCCATGGTCACCTTCAAAGGCCGCGCGCGGGTCGACGAGAGCGCGGATACGCTGCGCAAGGTGTACGACAATTCGCCCGAACTTGAGCGCAAGCGCGACCCGGAAAGAAAGGGCACCGCACTGATCATCGACATCGACAGCGTCGGCGGCATGGCGCCCGGCGCGCAGTTCAGGATGACGCGCGCCTAGGCCAGCCTGCAAGCCTCGGCGCGGAGACGGACTCCTTTCGTTTCTCCGCCAGCGCCGCAAACGCCGCCCGCTCAACGCTATTCGCCGCTCGCCGATCCCGTGCGCCCGGATTCGTCGACGCCGAACATGCGCACCTGGTTGCGCCCGGCGCCCTTGGCGGCGTACAGCGCGTGGTCCGCGCGCGTGAGCAGTTCTTCCATGCTCTGGCCGTCCCCCGGGAAACTCGCCACCCCGATGCTCACCGTGCAGCGCACGAACTTGCCGCTTGCCCCCAAGGTTCGCGCCTCGCAGGCGCGCCGGATGCGGCTAGCCACCTCGAATGCCGCCGGCGCATCCGTCTCCGGCAGGAAAGCGACAAATTCGTCGCCGCCGTAGCGCGCGGGCACGTCGGTCGCGCGCAGTTCGTGACGGATCGAATCGGCAAGCTGGCGCAACAGCTGGTTGCCGGCTTCGTGGCCGTGGGTATCGTTCACTGCCTTCAGATTGTCCGAGTCGATCATCAGCACGCTGGCGGCGCGCCCATAGCGCCGCGATTGAGCGAACAGGCGCTCCGCGACGGCGCTGAAGCCGCGCGTATTGTGCAGGCCGGTGAGGTCGTCGGTCTCGGAGAGCAGCCTGGCTTTCGACAGCCCGTAGCGGATATCGGTCGAGAACATGGTGGTGATATAGGCCACCAGCAGCACCGGCGCGACCTGCGCCGCGAGCGCCCCGACATAGGAGAGCTTGAAAAGCTCCCCGATCGACTCCGGTCCCCCCAGCCATACCTGGCAGGCCGCGATCAGCGCGGTGAGCACGAAAGTCGTGAGCTTGCCGAGCGTGAGCGAGCTGGTGATCACCGGCAACAGGTAGAGATTGAGCAGGGGGCTCGACAGGCCGCCCGTATAGCGCAGCACCCAGGTGCTGAACGCGATCATGCCGCAGGTCTCGAGCGCCACCTTCCAGTGCGATTCGCGGCGCCCGAAATTGGTGTAGCGGAACGCGAGCACGAAGGCCGCGTACACGAACAGCGCCGCGGAAACGGCCGCTTCGTCGTTCTCGTTCGGACCGCCGAAGATCAAATAGAGCAGTACGAGAATGAGCAGCAGCCAGTGCAGCTCCGCGACCGTGCGCGAAATGCCGCGCAACTCCTCCTGTTCGATGCCGTGTGCGACGCCAGTCTTGCGCATGTCTTCCAGGTACGGGCCGGTCCCGGGGACCGAATGGCCACTATGATAACAATGGTAACGTGAGCGACGCGAGTAGCGTGGAATACCAAGTACCAAGTACCAAGTACCTCGCGACACCATGTGGCGCGGCCCGGCCCCCCCCTTCGGTACAATGACCGCGCTTTCGCTCGGCTGTTGCGCCGCCCGTCCGCACCGGCCCGGCCAGGGCGCCCTTCATGACCCGTTTCCCTCAGTTCGAATTCGCCACGTGATCCGCTTCTCCCAACTGTCCCTGATTCGCGGCACCAAGGTTCTGCTCGAGCGCGCCGACGCCATCCTGACCCCCGGCGAGCGCATCGGCCTGATCGGCGCGAATGGCTCCGGGAAGTCGAGCCTGTTCGCGCTGCTGCGCGGCGAGCTGCACGCCGACCAGGGGGACGCTGCGTTTCCGGTCCAGTGGCGCATCGCCCATGTCGCGCAGGAAACCCCGGCTCTGGAGCGCGCGGCGATCGACTACGCGATCGACGGCGACACGACCCTGCGGCGGCTGGAAACCGAGCTGCGGCACGCCGAGGCCGCCGCCGAGCACGACGCGAGCGACGCCGGCGGCGCGCTGATCGGCGAATTGCACGCCCGCCTGGCGGACGCGGATGCCTACACCGTGCGTTCGCGCGCCGAGCGCCTGCTCAAAGGCCTGGGCTTCGCGCCCGAGCAGCTCGGCCAGGCCGTGGCAAGCTTCTCCGGCGGCTGGCGCATGCGGCTCAACCTGGCGCAGGCCCTGATGTGTCCCTCGGATCTGCTGCTGCTGGATGAACCTACCAACCACCTGGACCTGGACGCGATCATCTGGCTGGAGGACTGGCTGAAGCGCTATCCCGGCACGCTGTTCATCGTTTCCCATGACCGGGATTTTCTGGACGGCGTGGCGAACGTCATCCTGCATATCGACCAGAAAAAGCTGCGCCGTTACGGCGGCAACTACTCCAGCTTCGAGCGCCAGCGCGCGCAGGCCCTGGTGCTTGCCGCGGGACAGTACGAGAAGCAGGCGCGCGAGCGCGCCCACCTGCAGTCGTTCATCGACCGCTTCAAGGCTCAGGCAACCAAGGCACGCCAGGCGCAGAGCCGCATGAAGATGCTTGCGAAGATGGAAGATCTCGCGCCGCTGCATGCGGCGGCGCCGTTCTCGTTCGAATTCCGCGAGCCGCTGCGCGCACCCAATCCGCTCCTCGTGCTGGAGGACGTGGACGCGGGCTATGCCGGTGCGGGCGGCGCCCCCGACAAGGTCGTCATCAGCAGCATCAAGTTCTCCCTGCAATCGGGCGAGCGCTACGGGCTGCTCGGCATCAACGGCGCCGGCAAGTCGACGCTGATCCGCACCATCGCGGGAGAACTGAAGCCGCTCTGCGGGACCGCGACCTATGGCAAAGGACTTGCCATCGGGTACTTCGCCCAGCACCAGGTGGAAATGCTGCGCGACGACCAGACCCCTCTGTGGCATCTGCTGCGCATCGCGACCGCTGAACGAGCGCCAGCGAGCGCCTCCCGAGTCCGCGAACAGGAACTGCGCAACTTTCTCGGCGGCTTCAATTTTCCGGGCGACATGGCGACCGGCGGCATTGCGCATTTTTCCGGCGGCGAGAAGGCGCGCCTCGCACTCGCGCTGATCGTCTGGCAGCGCCCCAACCTGCTGCTGCTCGATGAACCCACCAACCACCTCGATCTGGAAACGCGCGAGGCGCTCACCGTGGCGCTCGCCCAGTTCGAGGGCACGCTGGTCCTGGTGTCGCACGACCGGCACCTGCTGCGCGCCACCTGCGACCAGTTCCTGATCGTCGCGAACGGCGCCCTGCAGCCGTTCGACGGCGATCTCGACGATTACCGCGACTGGCTGCTGAAGAGCAAGGCGGACCCGGGCAACAAGGAAGCCCAGGCCTTGCCCGCCGCGCAAGCGCTCCAGGCACGGCCGCAGCCGGCGGAAAAGGCCTCGACGTCCGCACCCATGCCGCCGGCGCCCGCAATTTCAAGCGCGCAACGGCGCGAGCAAAAGCGCGCCGAAGCGGAGCAGCGGCAGCGTTCCTCCGCTGTCCGAAGACCCCTCGAATCGCGCATCAAGCGGCTCGAGGAGAAAATGGCCAAGCTGAACGCGCAGAAAGCCGCGATAGAGGCCGGGCTCGGCGAGCCCGGCCTCTACGGGGAAGCGGGAAAGGAAACGCTCAAGATCCTGCTCATGGACCAGGCCTATGTCGTCAGGGAGCTGGAGCAGCTCGAGCGCGAATGGCTGGAAAAACAGGGGCAGTTGGAACAATTGACCGCCTGAGCCTGCGGCGCTACGGTTTTCTGCTTGAAAAGGACATCGCGGCCGCCGCGCGCGCCCTCGAGGTCGTCACGGGAAGCTTCGAACTTCTGCGCGCCTCCCCCTATTCCTGCCGCAAGGCGGCAGCCGCCAATCCCTTTCTCAGGGAACTCCTGATTTCATTTGGCGCCGCCGGCTACGCCGCCCTGTTCGGAATCGAAGCGGAGAGCATCGTCAGCATCCTCGCGCTCAGACCCCGGCGGGAGGAGGACTATCCTTGAGAGACCGTCGCTAAGCTAGACTCGTGCGCGCTTCCCCTGAAGTCATTCCCCTGAAGTCATCCCCCTGAAGTCATCCCCTGGACCCCACCGGAAGAAATCATGAGCAACTACTACGAATCCGAAGACCTGAAGAAATTCGCCGCCATCGGCAAGCACGCGAAATCGCTGGCGGATGATTTTTTCAGGTACTACGCCAATGCCACCGGCACGGACGGCGCGCTAACCAAGCGCGAGAAGGCGCTGATCGCGCTTGCCGTCTCGCATACGCTGAAATGCCCCTACTGCATCGACGCCTATACCACGCAGTGCCTGGAGACAGGCTCCAATCCGGAACAGATGATGGAAGCGGTGCATGTCGCGGCGGTGATGCAGGCCGGGATCACACTGGTACATTCGGTGCAGATGCAGAACCACCTGGAGAAGCTCGTCCCGTGAGCGATGCGGTCGTCCTGAAGCTGGCGCGCCGGCCGGCCGGCTACGAATTCACGGCCAGACTGGAGGCGAGCGGCCTCGCGCTGCGCCCGCTCGCAATCGAGACGCTCCAGGTCAACATCACCAAGCTCTGCAACCAGGTATGCCGGCATTGCCACGTGGATGCCTCGCCCGCGCGCCGCGAGATGATGTCCGCCGAACGGATAGACAAATGCATCGAGATCCTCGCGCGGCATCCGGACATCGCGAATCTCGACATCACGGGAGGCGCGCCTGAGCTGCATCCCGAATTCAGACGCTTCGTCGAAGGCGCCGTCGGGCTCGGCAAGCATGTGATGGTGCGCCACAACCTCACGGTACAGCTCGATCCGCATCCGATGACGGGCGCGAGCCAGGAATACCTGCCCGAATTTTTCGCGCACAATCGTGTGGAAGTCATTTCCTCCCTGCCCTACCACCAGGAGTACTTCACCGATGCGCAGCGCGGCGGCGGCGTCTTCGCGAAGAGCATCGAGGCGCTGAAGCGTCTGAACGCGGCCGGCTACGGCAGGGACGGCAGCGGCCTCGCGCTGAACCTCGTCTACAACCCGGTGGGGCCCTACCTGCCGGCCGCGCAGGCCGGGCTCGAAGCGGACTACAAGCGGGAGCTGGCGTCGAAGTTCGGCGTCGTGTTCAACAGGCTGTTCACGATCACCAACATGCCGATCAACCGCTTCCGCCTGCACCTCGAAAAGTCTGGCCTGTCCGAAGCCTACATGGAAAAGCTCGTGTCGGCGTTCAATCCTGCCGCAGCGGACGGCGTGATGTGCCGCAGCCTGATCAGCGTCTCGCACGACGGCCGCATTTTTGATTGCGACTTCAACCAGATGCTGGATCTCGATGCGCGCGGCAAGGGCGGCCGGGCGCTCAGCATCTTCGATTTCGACTTCGAGGAAATTCTGCGGCGCCGAATCGAGTTCGCCGACCACTGCTACGGCTGCACGGCGGGAGCAGGCAGTTCCTGCGGCGGTGCGACCGCGGCCTAGTCTTCAGCCGGAAATCAAGCCGCGCGGCCTGCGCTATTGCGGTTTGATGCCCGCCAGCGCCGCCGCCTTTGCCATGCGCTCTAGATCGCGCGCGATCATGCCGCGCACGTCCTCCGGACTGCCCGCGATGACATCGAAGCCGATGTCGTTCAGCCGCTTCTTGATGTCCGGCGCCAGTATCGCGCCGCGCAGCGAGGCATTGAGCCTGGCGACGATCGGCGGCGGCAGTCCCGCCGGCCCGGCCAGCCCGAACCAGTTGTCGCTGCCCTCGAAGCCGGGCACGAATTCCGCCACCGCCGCAATCTCCGGGGCAAGCGCGAAACGCTTCGCCCCGGCGAGCGCGAGGAAGCGCGTCTTGCCCTGATCGACGCCGGGTTTCGCGCCCGAATACGGGTCGAGCGCGACGTCGATCACACTGCCCAGCAGGGCGAGTTGCTGCTGCGCGGTCCCGCCATACTGCACAGTCGTGACCTGGATGCGCGCCAGCGACTGCAGCAGCGCGATGTCCATCGCGAAGTGCCCGCTCAGCGAGCCCATGTTGATCTTGCCCGGATTGGCGCGCGCGAAGCTCAGAAAATCCGTCACCGACTTATATGGCGAGCCGGCATTCACCACGAACATCATCGGGATGTTCGTCATCTGGCCGATATGCGTGAAGTCGTTCAAGGCATCCGCGGTGAACGCCTTCATGATGAATTTCGCGGCGGTCAGTCCGGCATTGGACATCAGCAGCGTGTAGCCGTCCGGCGCGGCGGCGCGCACCAGGTCGAACGAAATCACACCGCCCGCGCCCGGACGGTTATCCACCAGGATGGGCTGGCCGAGCGAGTCCTTCATCCGGTCACCGACCAGGCGCATCACCGTGTCGAGCGGCCCGCCGGGGGTCGCGCCGACCGCGACGCGGATGCCCTTGTTGGGGTAGTCCTGGGCGAAAACCTGCGCCAGGCCGGCAGTAAACATGAATATCGCCGTCAGCAGGGAACGCGTCGGCTTTGTCATATCCATCCTCCAATACCAGGGTTCGCCGCGAGACCGTTCATTTCGCCCGCAAGGGACGAGCTAAGATCATGCTTACCGCCGCCAAGTCCTTGAGATGCGGCCTGTTGTGCTACTGCGCTCGACCTCCATTGATGAAACGGCCGCTCATCGCGCCCGTGTGCCGCCCATGTTTGATGAGTTCCGCGCCGTTGACGATCACGTGCTGCATGCCCGTCGCATTGGCGTTCAGACGCATGCCGCCGCCCGGCATGTCGTACAGAACCTGATTGGCACGGGCCGCCGAATTGACTGTGCCGGGGTCGAATATCATGATGTCGGCGGCCTTGCCGGCCTGCAGCCGCCCGCGGTCCGCCAGACCGAAATAATCCGCGGGTTCGGATGTCATGCGCCGTATGGCGTGTTCCAGCGTGACCGCCTGCTTTTCCCGAACCCAATGGCCCAGCATATAGGTCGGAAAACCGCCCTGGAAGAGCATGTCGAAGTGGGCCCCGGCGTCGCCCGAGCCGACCATGACCCTCGGGTCCTTGATGTGTTTGGCCAGATGTTCGGGGCTTGTATTCACCATATCGCCCAGGTATTTGAGCTCCAGATTGTCTTCAAGCGCGAGGTCGAACATGACATCGACGGGATCGGCGCGACGCTCCGCGGCGATCTGCTCGATCGACTTCTGCAGGAGCGGCCGCAGCGCCTCGTTGTTCACCCGTAGCACCACTGCGGTACGCCAGGAGTTGCTGAACAAACGCCCGCCCTGCGCCAGCTCGGCGCGCACTTGCGCGCGCCATGCCGGGTCCCGGTAGATGCGCTTTTGTTCCTCGACCGGGCGATTAAGAACCTTCTTGAACGCGGGGGTATCGGAAAAAATGTAGGGCGTGCGCAGGTCGAGCTCAACCATCACCTGGGTCACCGGCGTTTGCGGAATGGCGCCGCGCTTGCGCAGCGGCTCCACCTTGCAAAGCATGCGCTCCACCGCCTCTGGATCGTCATTTCTGTACATGGCTCCGGAGTAGGTCACCGTGCGACCGCTTGCCGTGAGCAGCAGGTCGAGGATGGCGAGCTCGTCATCCGTCGGCTGCGCGACGCTGGAAACAACGTTGACTTGAATGGCCCCGTAGCCCAGCTCACGCAGCACTTTTCCGTAAGCCGCCAACTCCGCGCTGTCCGCGAGCTGGCAAGGCAGGGGCTTGCCCATGTAACCGGTCTGCCTGCCCACCAGGGTCGCGCTGAATCCCAGCGCCCCGGCCTGCATCGCTTCACGAAGATTCTTGACCAGCTCGGCCCGCTCCAAAGGCGTCGCGGCGCGTTCGGTCGCCTCGTCGCCCAGCGTATAGCGGCGCAGCGTCGATAGCGGCACCAGCGGCGCAACGTTTATCCCCAGCCCGCGACTGCGCATCGCGTCCAGATACTGCGGAAAGGTCTCGAAATTCCAGTCGATGCCGGCCTTGAGAATGTCGTACGCGATACCTTCGAGCACAACCAGATCCTTCAGCACCACGTCGCGATGTTCGGGGCGGCAAGGCGCGACACCGATCCCGCAATTACCCTGAATCGCCGTGGTGATGCCGTGCGCCGCGGAACTGCCGAGTACGCCGTCCCAGCAGAGCTGGGCATCGTAGTGCGTATGCACGTCCACAACGCCCGGCGCGACGACCAGCTGATCGGCATTAATCGTCTGTGCGGCGCCGGCGCTTAGTTTGCCGATTTCCGCGATCCGACCATTCTTGATGCCGACATCGGCATGAAACCCCGCAGCGCCGGTGCCATCGACCACCAGTCCGCCCTTGATTACAAGATCGAAAGACATGTCTACCCTCCTCATGTTTTGCCTGATCGAAGTCAGCCACGTCCGCGCGGGCTGGCCGGAATCCCCAGCACTCGGCGCATCCGGGGTCGATGAGAACTTAAGCGTCCTTCATGCTTCAGTTGCCCTGAATATTCGCGATCCTGACCGCTTGCTCGTATCTCTTGAGGTTGAGTCGGATTTTTTCCCTGTAGCTCTCGGGGGTAATCCAGACCGGCGGGGCAAAGCCCCATTTCCTGGCATGCTCCTGCATGCTCGGCGCCTCGATGGCAAGCTTCAATGCTCTGGACAGCTTGGCCTGGATGTCGGCGGGCAGGCCGGCCGGTCCCAGCAGTCCTTGTTCGGAGGCAAAATCGTAGCCGGGGAATTCCTCAGCGATCGACGGAACATCCGGCGTGTAGGGGAGCCGCTTTTCCGAGGACAGCCCGAGCAGAATAATTTTTCCGCTGCCAAGAAACGGGCTCGCGCTGCCGTAGGTGGCCATGATCAATTGCACCTCGCCCGAAAGCAGCGCCGGGACGGTCTGGTTGGATCCCTTGTAGGGAACATGCACCAGCTTTATGCCGGCGGCCGCGGCGAACGCCTCCACCATGAGGTGGTGGGGACTGCCGACGCCGGACGACCCATGGCTGAACTTCCCGGGATGGGCCTTCGCTTCGCTGATGAGTTCCTTGATCGTCCTTATCTTCGTTTGCGGGTTGGTCGTCAGATACAGGGGCGAGCTAAAGATCATGCCGATGGGCGCCAGGTCCCTGAGCGTGTCGTAGGGCAGCGCTTTGCCCAGGTAGGGCGCGATCTCGAGTTCACCGGTCGTCGCCGCAAGCAGCGTGTAGCCATCAGCCGGCGATTGTGCCGCCTGCGCGGTGGCGATCGTGCCGCCCGCACCGGGCTTGTTGTCCACGACAAACGACTGCCCCAGGGTCTGGGATAGGGACTGCGCCGTGACACGCACCACAAAATCGAGGGCGCCCGCGCCGGCCGGATAGCCGAGCAGAACTTTGACCGGCCGGTTCGGGTAGTCCTGAGCCTGCGCGCTCGTGGCGAAACCGATGCCGACACCGAGAGCGATCAACAGCTTGCTGTATGGAGCTTTCATTTTCCCTCCCGAATTGGCGAATGCTCAGCGTTAAGAAAAATAGCCGAGTGTTACAACCGCTACACCATAATACGCTATGCATTGGCAGACCCGTACTCGCACCAGCGCTCGAGGGTTAGCGTATTGCCACATCGACGCAGTCGCAGTCTAATTCAAGAGAGAAGGGCGTGCAGCCTGTAAGTGTCCTCGAATCCACGCCCGCCCTGCGTTGCGCCACCGTATGAAGACCTTGCTTCGAATCGCAGCCCTCGGCATTGCCCTGTCCCTCTGCGCGACGGCCTACCCGCAGCCTGGCGGCCCGCGCCTTGTCGTGTTCGCCGCCGCCAGCCTGAAGGACGCGCTCGATGAGGTCGTCGCGGGGTATCCCGGCGCGAAGCCGGCGCTTTCCTACGCCGCCAGTTCGGCGCTCGCGCGTCAGATCGACGCGGGCGCGCCGGCGTCGATCTTCATCTCCGCCGATCTGGAGTGGATGGATTATCTTGAGGCGCGCGGCCTGGTGCAGGCCGGAACGCGCCGCAATCTTCTCGGCAACAGCCTGGTGCTGATCGTCCCGGCGGCAAGCGCGGCAAGTCTCGCTATTGCTCCTGGCATGCCGCTCGCCCAGGCGCTCGGCGACGGCCGGCTGGCGCTTGCCGATCCCCGGTACGTGCCGGCGGGCAAATACGCGCGCGCCGCGCTGGAGAAGCTGGGCGTGTGGGGGTCGATTTCAACCAAGCTGGCGGCCGCGGAGAATGTACGGGCGGCGCTCGCTTTCGTCGCCCGCGGCGAAGCGCCGCTCGGCATCGTCTATGAAACCGATGCACGCGCCGAAGCGAAAGTGCGCATCTTGGCGCGCTTCGATCCCGCGCTGCATCCGCCGGTGGTCTATCCGATGGCGCTGATGCAAGCGGCGCCGGCACCGGCGCGCGAATTCGCGGCGCATTTGAGCGGCGACAGAGCGCGCCACGTGTTCGAGAAGCACGGCTTCCGGCCGCTTTGAGCGGCCCGCGCGGACGCGCGCACTAAACTATCCGGCCGCACACAACGGCCGCGTTCCGTGCTCGATCCGCAAGAACTCGAAATCCTCGCGCTCAGCCTCAAGGTCGCGTTCTGGAGCATGCTCGGCAGCCTGCCGCTCGCGCTCGCGCTCGCCTGGCTGCTCGCGCGGCGCGAATTTCCGGGCAAGACCCTGCTCGATGCCTGCGTGCACCTGCCCCTCGTTCTGCCGCCGGTGGTCATCGGTTACCTGCTGCTGATCGTATTCGGCCGCCACGGGGCGCTCGGCGCCTGGCTGGAGACCCACCTCGGGTGGGTGTTCGCATTCCGCTGGACGGGGGCGGCGCTCGCCGCGACGATCATGGGCCTGCCGCTCGCGGTGCGCGCTATGCGCCAGGCGATCGACGCCGTGGACCCCAGACTCGAGGCCGCGGCGTCCACGCTCGGTGCGGGACCAATGGCGCTGTTCGCGAGCGTCACCCTGCCGCTCGCCCTGCCGGGCATTCTGAACGGCATGCTGCTCGCCTTCGCGCGCAGCCTGGGTGAGTTCGGCGCCACCATCACTTTCGTCTCGAGCATACCGGGCGAAACCCAGACGCTGCCGCTTGCGATCTACGCGCTGACCCAGGTCCCCGGCGGCGACGAACGCGCGCTGCGCCTGTGCGTGCTGGCCGTACTGCTGTCGCTCGGCGCACTGATTGCCTCCGAACTCCTGCTGCGGCGCGCGCGGCACGCTATCCACGGCGAGGCGAGTTCCGGATGACGCTCGAAGTGACCGTCGAAAAGCGCCTCGGTTCGCTGGGGCTGTCCGTCGCGTTTTCGTCCCCTCGCGGCATCACGGTGCTGTTCGGCCGCTCCGGCGCGGGAAAGACCAGTGTGCTGAACGCGGTCGCCGGCCTGCTGCGGCCCGAGCGCGGCCGCATTGCGCTCGATGGCGAGACGCTTTACGACTCGGCCGCCGGCGTCGACCTGCCCGCGCATCGCCGGCGCATCGGCTACGTGTTCCAGGAGGCACGCCTGCTGCCGCATTTGCGCGTGCGCGGCAATCTTCTCTTCGGCGCGCGTTTTGCGCGCGGCCCAGCGGTGGCGGAATTTGCGCAGGTGATCGACCTGCTCGGACTGGATGCGCTGCTGGATCGCCGCCCGCACGATCTCTCCGGCGGCGAGCGACAGCGTGTCGCGCTCGGCCGCGCGCTGCTCTCCGCGCCCCGCCTGCTCCTGATGGACGAGCCGCTCGCCTCGCTCGATGCACCGCGTAAAGAGGAAGTGATGCGCTGCATCGAGCGCCTGCGCGGCGCGCTGCGCCTGCCGATCCTGTACGTCAGCCATTCGATGGATGAGGTGGTGCGGCTCGCCGATACGCTCGTGATCATGGCCGAAGGCCGCGTGATCACCGCGGGCGCGCTTGGCGACACCATGGCGCGGCTGCCGTTCGACGCGAAGTTCGATGCTCACCTCGGACACTTCGAGGCCGGCAGCGTCATCGATGCCCGGATCGCCGAGCACGACGCCGCCATGGGCCTCGCGCGGCTGGAGTTCGGCGGCGGCAGCCTGTATGCCTCCGGCGTGGCGGGCTCCATCGGTCAGCGCGTCCGGGTGCACGTGCTGTCGCGCGACGTCGCACTCGCCCGCACGCGCCCGGAGTTCATCAGCATGCTGAACATCCTCCCCGGCACCATCAGGCGGATCGGTTCGCCGCACGACGCCGGCGTCGACCTTGAGATCGACGTGCGCGGCACGCCGCTGATCGCGCGCATCACCGTGAAGTCCCGTGTCGACCTGGCCCTCGCGCCCGGAGACTCCGTGCATGCCTTGATCAAGGGCGTCGCAATCCACCCGGCGGGAGCGGGCCAGCCGGACTGACGGGCAGAGCCCAGAAACGCATCCTGCAATCCGTCTCGCTATGTGCGCCAGCACACAGACCCCAGGGCAACATGGGCATCGGCAGGCTCCCGACCGCGCGCACAGCCCTTCTCGAGTTTTTGCCAAGGATACCTATGCCACGCTGTATCGGCCCACCGCGCAGCTTCAGGAACGCGAGGCGGACGCGCCCGGGGCCGCCATCTTTTTCGCGACTGGCTATGCCGCGCAACGGGCTCTCGGCATTTTCGACAAGCGGGCGCCGCTCGAGAGCCGCGGGGCCGACGCGCCCGCGGAATCCCACGATCCGGCAAGCGTATGCAAGCGGATGGTGGCAGAAGTGCCGGAAGACTTGAAGCAGCTTCACGCGCGCCGGCGACCCGGGCAGCCTTAGACACAAGCGCTCCGATTCCTGGCGAATGGACATCCCGTCGAGCGCCCCCGCCCGTGCCATGCGCGCACCAGGAAGGATTGCGCGCGCTCCAGCTTGGGGCATGCAGGGTTGGACCAGCGAATAGGCAGGCTTTCCAGCCCGGCACCAAGCCGATACCTGCGGCGCATGGCACAGTGCTTGCGTGAGCCTGCGCCGAGGGACCGGTGATGACACAGCACTATGACGAGATGCGCGCAGCCGGCGGCGGCGTGCGCGCCCATTACCAGCCGCTCGTCGAGTGGCTGGCGGACATGCCGCCTGAGCGGGTGGCGGAAAAGCGCCGCGAGGCCGACCTCTTGTTCCACCGCGTCGGCATCACCTTCGCCGTGTACGGCGACGAGCAGGGCGCCGAGCGCCTGATGCCGTTCGACACCATCCCGCGCATCCTGGGGCACGCCGAATGGGAGGAGATCGCGCGAGGCCTGCGCCAGCGCGTGAACGCGCTGAACCGCTTCCTGCACGATATCTATCACGACCAGGAGATACTCAAGTCGGGCGTGATCCCGGCCGAGCAGGTGCTGACCAACGACGCCTACCAGATCGCCATGATGGGCCTTGACCTGCCGAACCAGGTGTACGCCCATATCGCGGGCATCGACCTGATCCGCCATGCGGACGGGCGCTACTATGTGCTCGAAGACAACCTGCGCACGCCCTCCGGCGTGTCCTACATGATCGAAAACCGCAAGATGATGATGCGGCTGTTTCCCGAGCTGTTCGCGCGCCAGCGCGTGTTCCCGGTCGAGCACTACGCGGGCCTGCTGCTCGATATGCTGCGCTCGGCCGCACCGGAGCGCGCGCGCGATCCCACGGTGGCGGTGATGACGCCCGGGCAGCACAACAGCGCTTATTTCGAACATGCCTTCCTGGCGCAACAGATGGGCGTGGAACTGGTCGAAGGCGCCGACCTCTACGTCAAGGACGGGTTCCTGTACATGCGCACCACCAGCGGCCGGCAGCGCGTCGACGTGGTATACCGCCGCCTGGACGATGCCTTCCTCGACCCGCTCGCCTTCCGCCAGGATTCGCTGCTCGGCGTGCCCGGCCTGCTTTCGGTGTATCGCGCAGGCAACGTCGGCCTGGCGAACGCGATCGGCACCGGCGTTGCGGACGACAAGTCGACCTACCCCTATGTCCCGGAGATGATCCGCTTCTATCTCGGCGAGGAGCCGCTGCTCGCCAACGTGCCGACCTGGCAGTGCAAGAACGCGGACGATCTGGCGCATGTCATGGACAATCTCGGCGACCTGGTGGTCAAGGAGGTGCAGGGCTCGGGGGGCTACGGCATGCTGATCGGACCGGCCGCCGGGAAGGACGAGATCGAGGCCTTTCGCGCCCGCATCCAGGCCAACCCCGCCAATTACATCGCGCAGCCCACGCTGTCGCTCTCCACCTGCCCGACGTTCGTCGAGCAGGGGATCGCGCCGCGCCATGTCGACTTGCGGCCTTTCGTGCTCTCCGGCAAGGACGTGCGCATGGTGCCCGGCGGCCTGACGCGCGTGGCGCTCAAGGAAGGCTCGCTGGTGGTGAACTCATCGCAGGGCGGCGGTACCAAGGACACCTGGGTGGTGGACGAGAGCGATGCTCTCTAGGGTCGCCGACAGGATTTTCTGGATGTCGCGCCAGATGGAGCGCGCCGAGAACATGGCGCGCATCCTCGGCGTGACGTCGAATCTCGTGCTGTTCGGCACCGGTGAAAACCGGCGCCAGAACCTGCTCGCGCCGCTTTCCATCACCGGCACCGAGGACGCGTATTTCGCATCGCACAAGGAGCTCAAGCTGTCCGGCCTGATCGAATTCATGGCGCTCAACGAAAAGAATCCCTCGTCGATCTACTCCTGCATCAAATGGGCGCGCGAGGATGCGCATGCCGTACGTTGGCAGATCACATCCGAGATGTGGGAAACCCTGAACGCGACCTGGATCGAGATGAGGAACATGAAGCGCGCGCGCGTCACCAGCACCGGCGCGACCGAATTCTTCGACTGGGTGAAGGAGCGCAGCCACCTGTTTCGCGGCGTCACCTACGGCACCATCGTGCGCGGCGAGGCTTTCGACTTCTCGCGCGTCGGCACCCACCTGGAACGCGCGGACAACACGGTGCGCATCCTGGACGTGAAATACCACATCCTGCTGCCCTCTGTGGAGGACGTGGGCGGCGCGCTCGATTACTACCAGTGGGCGGCGCTGCTGCGCTCGGTCTCCGCCTTCGAAACCTATCGCGCCCTGTACAAGGATCAGATCTTCCCGATCAAGGTGGCCGAACTGCTGATTCTCGAGCGCCGCATGCCGCGCTCGCTCGCCGCCTGCCTGGACCAGATCGCCGAGGCGATGAACCGCATCCAGGGACATCAGGACCACGCGGCCAAGCGCCTCGCCGGCGAACTGCATGCGCGCCTGATCCATGCCGATATCCAGGAGATCTTCACCGGAGGGCTGCACGAGTGGCTCACCGAATGCCTCGCCGATGTGAACGAACTGGGCGGCCGCATCCAGCGCGCCTACCTCGGCGCGGTCTAGGGAGACAGGAAGGCGCCGCATGAAACTGAAAGTCGATCACCTCACCTGCTATCGATACGACGCGCCGGTCCGGCTTTCGACCCAGTACCTGAGGCTCTTTCCGCATGGCAACGCGCAGCAGAGGATCCTCGACTGGCGGCTCGATACGCCGGGCAACCCGGTGCGCACGCTGGACGGTTTTGGCAACGTATTGCATGTCCTTACGCTCGATACGCCGACGCATGAGATCGCGATTCGCGCCCGCGGGACGGTCGAGACCGGCGCCGCGAGCGAGGACGACAAGGGCCCATCCTCCCTCTCCCCGCTGATCTTCACGCGCGTCACGCCACTCACGCGCGTGGATGAAGCGCTCGCCGCGTTCGCGGAACGCTTCCGGCGCCGCGCGAGCGGCCTCTCCGGACTGCGCGAGTTCGCCTCGGCGGTGTCGCGCGCGATGCCGTTCCAGCCGGGTGAGCAGGGCTCGGGACTCGGCGCGCCGGAGGCATTCGCCAAAGCCTCCGGCGCGAGCCCGGATCAGGCGCAGGTCTTCGTCGCAGGCTGCCGCTATCTCGGCGTCCCGGCGCGCTATGTATCAGGCTACGCCTATGTGCCCGTGCACACCGGCCCGCTGGTGGGCAGCCATGCCTGGGCCGAGGCCTGGGTGGTCGATCGCTGGCGCAGCTTCGATATCGCCTATGAGCGGCCGGCCGGCGAAGACCACATCAAGCTCGCGATCGGCGCCGATTCCCTGGACGCCTCGCCGATACGCGGCGTGCGCGTCGGCGGCGGCAGCGAATCGATGACCGCGCAAGCGCGCGTGCAGCAGGCCGTGGAACAATAACCGCGGTGATGAGCACCGGCATCCAGCGGACAAAATTCGCGCCGTGAGCTATTGCGTCGCCGCCGCGGTCAGCGCCGGCATCGTGTTTGCGTCCGATTCGAGGACCAACGCGGGCGTCGACCACATCGCGATCTTCGGCAAGATGCACCTGTTCAAGGCGCCCGGCCGCGCTCGGGCGACCGCATGACTTTCACGCACGGCAGCGGTTTTTGACGCCCCGTGGCGGGCGGCCGGCCTTTGGTCTGCTTATTGCTTAAGCTACCCGCATGTCCATTCACATCGCCCTGAACCATGTCACGCGCTACCGCTATGACCGACCGGTGCTGCTGGGCCCCCAAGTGGTGCGCCTGCGGCCTGCGCCGCACGCGCGCACGCCCGTCCTGGCCTATTCGCTGAAGGTCGATCCCGCAAGGCATTTCGTCAACTGGCAGCAGGATCCGCAGTCGAACTGGCTCGCGCGCCTCGCCTTTCCCGAGCGTATGCGCGAGCTGCGCATCGAGGTCGATCTCGTGGCCGATATGTCGGTGATCAATCCGTTCGACTTCTTCCTCGAGCCGCAGGCCGACCAGTTTCCGTTCGAATACGGCGCCGCGCTGCAGATCGAGCTCGCCCCCTATCTCGTCAAACTGCCCGCAACGCCGCTCTTCAAGGCCTACCTGCATGAGATTCCGCGCGAGCGTGCGCAGACGGTGCTGTTCCTGGTCGACCTGAATCTTCAGCTCTCGAAGCATGTGCGCTATCTGATCCGCATGGAGCCCGGCGTCCAGACGCCCGAGGAAACGCTCGCTCTGGCGAGCGGCTCATGCCGCGACTCGAGCTGGCTGCTGGTGCAGATCCTGCGCCACATCGGGCTCGCCGCGCGCTTCGTCTCGGGCTATCTCATCCAGCTCACGCCGGACGTGAAGTCGCTCGACGGGCCCTCCGGCACCAACGTCGATTTCACCGACCTGCACGCCTGGTGCGAGGTCTACCTGCCGGGCGCCGGGTGGGTCGGGCTGGACCCGACTTCCGGCCTGTTTGCAGGCGAAGGGCATATCCCGCTCGCCTGCTCGCCCGCGCCCTCGAGCGCGGCCCCTGTCACGGGCGCGACCGAAAAATGCGAAGTTGCATTCGCGCACTCGATGAAGATCGAGCGTGTCTGGGAGGCGCCGCGCGTCACCAAACCCTATACGGAGCCGCAGTGGGAAAGCGTGCTGGCGCTGGGACGGCAAATCGACCGCGATCTCGCGAAGAGCGATGTGCGCATGACGATGGGCGGTGAACCAACCTTCGTCAGCATCGACCGGCGCGATGCGTCGGAATGGAACACCGATGCGCTCGGCGCGCATAAGAAAAGGCTCGGCGCCGACATGCTGCAAAAACTCAAGGCACGCTACGCCCCGCAGGGCCTGCTGCACTACGGCATGGGCAAGTGGTATCCCGGCGAGCAGCTGCCGCGCTGGACGCTGTCCTGTTTCTGGCGCAAGGACGGCGAGCCGCTCTGGCGGCACCCTGCTCTGTTCGCGCAGGAAGACGTGGGCCATGGCGCAAGCGACCAGCAGGCGCGGCTGTTGCTGCGCCTGGTCGCAGAAAAGCTCGCGCTCGATCCGCAGTTCGTCTTCCCGGCCTACGAGGACACCTGGTACTACCTGTGGCGCGAACGCCGGCTGCCCGCGAATGTCGACCCCTTCGATTCCCGCCTCTCCGATCCGCTTGAGCGTGAGCGGCTGCGCCGCGTCTTCAAGCAGGGCCTGGACAAGGTGGCGGGACACGTCCTGCCGGTGCGCCGAATTGAACACGGAAGCAAAGGCGATGCGGGGTGGCGATCGGGGGCGTGGTACGTGCGCGACGAGCGCTGCTACCTCACGCCCGGGGATTCGCCGCTCGGCTTTCGCCTGCCGCTCGATTCCATGCCCTGGGTGGCGGAGGCCGAATATCCCTGGGTTTTTCCGCCGGATCTGTCGCAGACCTTCGCGCCGCTGCGTCCTTACCAGGAGATCGCGCATCAGTTTCGCAACGAGGCTAACGACGGCGCGCGCGCTCTGCGCGTTGGCGTGCAGGGCGCGTTCGGCATTGCGCCGGGTGGCAGAACAGGCAAACAGGAACGCGCACCCGGTCCCTTCGAATCCGCGCCCTGGATCACGCGCACCGCGCTTTGCGCCGAAGCGCGCAACAGCGTGCTGTATGTCTTCATGCCGCCTGCCGAGGTACTCGAAGATTATCTCGAGCTGGTGTCCGCGGTGGAGGCTAGCGCGCTCGAATTGGGCTTTCCGGTGGTGCTCGAGGGCTACGAGCCGCCGAAGGATCCGCGCCTGCAGGTGCTGCGTGTCACGCCCGACCCGGGCGTGCTGGAGGTCAACATCCAGCCGGCCGCGAGCTGGGACGAGATGGTCGACAACACGACCTTCCTCTACGAGCAGGCGCATGAATCGCGCCTGTCCACCGAGAAATTCATGCTCGACGGCAGGCATGGCGGTACCGGCGGCGGCAACCAGTTCGCGCTCGGCGGCGCCACGCCCGCCGACTCCCCATTCCTGAGGCGGCCGGACCTGCTCGCGAGCCTGATCGCCTACTGGAACAACCACCCGTCGCTGTCGTTCCTGTTCTCCGGCCAGTTCATCGGGCCGACCAGCCAGCACCCGCGCATAGACGAAGCGCGCCACGATTCGGTGTACGAAATCGAAATCGCCTTCGCGGAGCTGCAGAAAAAGCTCGCTGAAGGCGCGCCGTCCTGTCCGCCCTGGCTGGTGGACCGGCTGTTCCGCAACCTGCTGATCGACGCGAGCGGCAACACGCATCGCACCGAATTCTGCATCGACAAGCTGTTTTCGCCGGACGGCCCGAACGGCCGCCTCGGCATCCTGGAACTGCGGGCCTTCGAAATGCCGCCGCACGCGCGCATGTCGCTCGCCCAGCAACTGCTGCTGCGCGCGCTGGTCGCGCGCTTCTGGGACGAACCGTACAAACCTTCAAGGCTCAAGCGCTGGGGAACCGAACTGCACGACCGCTTCATGCTGCCCTGGTTCGTGTGGCAGGATTTTTCCGACGTGCTGGACGAGCTCGCGCAGTATGGCTACGCGTTCGAATCGGCCTGGTTCGCGCCGCACTTCGAATTCCGCTTTCCGCGCTACGGCGAGTTCAGCGCGCGCGGCGTGCGCATCGAACTGCGCTCGGCGCTCGAACCCTGGCATGTCATGGGCGAGGACGGCGCCATCGCCGGCACCGTGCGCTACGTCGACTCCTCCCTGGAAAGACTGCAGGTGCATGCGACCGGTCTGATCGGCGAGCGCCATGTGCTCGCCTGCAACGGGCGCGCCGTGCCGCTCGCGCCCACGGGCAACATCGGCGAATACGTCGCAGGGGTGCGCTACCGCGCCTGGCAGCCCGCGGCGAGCCTGCATCCCACCATCGGCGTACACGCGCCGCTGGTGTTCGATCTGGTCGACACCTGGATGAACCGGTCGCTCGGCGGCTGCCAGTACCATGTGGCGCACCCGGGCGGACGCAATCACGAGGCCTTTCCGGTGAACGCCTACGAAGCCGAAGGCCGGCGCCTCGCGCGCTTCCTGCGCATGGGGCATACGCCAGGACATGTCGCGCTGCGCGAAGAGCCGCGCAATCCGAATTTCCCGTTCACGCTCGATCTTCGGAGATAGAGCTGGTGGACCCCGGCTTTCAATGGAGCTACCGGGGAGCGCGAGGGGCACTATCCCTCGCAACTTAGCGGCGTGAAGCTCTTCACCTGTCCGGCCTGCACGCAGGTGCTGTTCTTCGAGAACGTGCGCTGCGGCCGCTGTGCGCGCCGGCTCGCCTACCTGCCGGATCACAGACTGTTGAGCGCGCTCGATCCCGTACCGGACGGCGCGCCGCAGACCTTTGTCGCGCTCTCCCCTGCGGCGCATGGCGCGCGCTACCGGCTGTGCGATAACTACACGCGCCACGGCGTATGCAACTGGGCGATCCCCGAGTCGGACAGCACTGTGCTTTGCGCGGCCTGCCGCCTCAACGAGATGATCCCGAATCTCTCCGAGGCAGGCAATCTCGCGACCTGGCAGAGGCTCGAAGCCGCCAAGCGCCGCCTGCTCTACACGCTCATCGAGCTGAGGCTGCCGGTCGCGCCAAAGCGAGAGGACCCGGCCGGACTCGCCTTCGCATTCAAGAAAAACCTGCCGGGCGACCACGCGCCGACCGGCCACATGGACGGCCTCGTGACGATCAACATTTCCGAGGCGGAGGGCTCGACGCGCGAGTACGCGCGCGAGCAGCTCGGCGAGGCCTATCGCACGCTGCTCGGGCACTTCCGGCACGAGTGCGGCCATTACTACTGGGCGCGTCTGGTCGAGCGCAGCCGCTGGTTAGCGCCGTTCCGCGCCCTGTTCGGCGATGAGCGCGCCGACTACGCGCAGGCCGCGAGCCGCCATTACGCCGCGGGACCGCCGGCCGGCTGGACCGAAAACTTCGTCTCTGCCTACGCCTCGATGCACCCGTGGGAAGACTGGGCGGAAAGCTTTGCGCACTACCTGCATATCGTCGACACGCTTGAAACCGCGCGCTATCACGGTTTGTCGCTGGTGCCGTGGCTGGCGCGCGATTCGGCATTCGGCGGCGCTGAGGCGCGCGAACTGCGTGCCGCTGACTTCGACGCGCTGATGGACGCCTGGTTTCCGCTCACTATCGCACTGAATAACTTCAACCGCGGCATGGGAATGAACGATCTCTACCCCTTCGTGCTGGCGGAGCGCGCCGTGCTGAAACTGCATTTCGTGCACGAAGTGGTCGGCGCCTGACAGTTTCAGCTGTGCTAGGCTGCGCTTTCCAGAGTCAGCACACCGCAATGAAACGCGGCTAAAGTTGCCCCGAGAACTGCTCGCCGCCTACCCCAGCACCGCGTTTCGGTTCGACGAGATGTTCGAAGCCCCGGAGACGCCGCGCCCGCATTGGCGGACGCTTTTCGAGCGCTTCGCCGCGATGCCGGGCGATGCCTTGCGCGATCGCCTGCGCTCCGTGCAGCGCGAGGTGCGCGACAATGGCGTCACCTACAACGTCTATGCCGATCCGCAGGGCGCGGACCGGCCTTGGAATCTCGATGTCCTGCCCTTCGTCCTGTCCGCTCAGGAATGGTCCGGCATCGAGCGCGCGATCGCCCAGCGGGCGCGCCTGTTCAACGTCATACTGGACGATCTGTATGGCGCGCAGCATCTGCTTGCCGAGGGTCTGCTCCCTGCACCGCTCGTATTCGGCCACGCCGGCTTCCTGCGTGCCTGCCGCGGCGCCGCCGTGCCAGGCGGTGTACGCCTGCACCTGTACGCAGCGGATCTTGCGCGCGCCCCGGACGGCCGCTGGTGGGTGGTGGAGGACCGTACGCAGGCCCCCTCGGGAGCGGGCTACGCGCTCGAGAACCGGCTCATCATCTCGCGGCTGTTCCCCGATCTGTTCCGCGAACTGAAGGTGCAGCGGCTCGCGAGTTTTTTCGCGGCGTTGCGCGAGGGCCTGGCCAAGCTGGCCCCAAGAGACCCCGCCCGCTCGCATGAAGAGCCGCTTATCGTGCTGCTCACGCCGGGCCCGCATAACGAGACCTACTTCGAGCACGCCTACCTCGCCCGCTACCTGGGCTTTCCTCTCGTGGAGGGCGGCGATCTCACGGTGCGCGACGCCCGCGTCTGGCTGAAGACGCTGTCCGGCCTGCGGCGCGTGCACGCCATCCTGCGCAGGCTCGACGATGACTACTGCGACCCGCTGGAACTGCGCGGCGATTCGTCGCTCGGCATACCGGGCCTGGTCCAGGCGGTGCACCGGGGCAACGTGCTGGTGGCCAATGCGCTTGGCTCCGGCCTGCTCGAATCCGGCATGCTGCTCGGCTATCTGCCGGGTCTTTGCCAGCAACTGCTCGGCGAGCCGCTCGCGATGCCATCGATCGCCACCTGGTGGTGCGGAGAAGCAGCCGCGCTGGAAGACGTGATCGCGCGGCTGGATCGTCTGTCCGTCAGGCCGGCATTCCCGCAGCTCAGGCTGCAGACGGTGCATGGCGAGGCGCTCACGCGGCACGCCCGCGAGGACCTCGTTCACAAACTGCGCGCGCGCCCGCACGACTATGTCGCGCAGGAGCTCATGCACCTGTCGCAGGTGCCGCTGGTCGATCCGCATCGTGCACGCCATCTCGTCCCAGGCGCGGCCAGCCTGCGCGTTTATGCCTGCGCCACGCCGAACGGCTATGTGGTGATGCCCGGCGGCCTGACGCGCGTGACCACTGCCGCCGACTCGCGTCTGGTCTCTATGCAAAGCGGCGGCGGCAGCAAGGACACCTGGGTCCTGTCCTCGGGAGAAGTGAACGCGCTCAGCCTGCTGCGGCACGAGGTCCGCGCCGCCGACCTGGTTCGCACCGGCGTCAACCTGTCAAGCCGCGTGGCCGAGAACCTGTACTGGTTCGGCCGCTACACGGAGCGCAGCGACGCCGCGGCGCGCCTGCTGCGCGTCGCGCTCGCGCGCATGATCGACCAGGCGGCGAGCGTCAGCGAGCGCGGCTGGCCCGCCATTCTGGCGCTGCTCGAGGACGCCGGATTTATCGACCCGGAGGCGCACGGCGATGACATCACGGTGGTGCGCGCGCTGCGTTCGGCGATCGGGGATGACACGCGTGCCGGACTGGCGAGCAACCTGACGCAGTTGTTTCGCGTCGCGCAGCACCTGCGCGAGCGCATGTCGGCCGACAACTGGCGGCACCTGAACCAGATGATGCGCGACCAGATGAGACGCGATCCGCGCCGGCACAACGGGCAGCCGCTCGCGCTGCTCGATGCGATGGGCGAGCTGGACCACGCCATTGCCTCGCTGATGACGCTGGCCGGCTTCGCGCTCGATGGCATGACGCGCGATCAGGGCTGGCGCCTGCTGTCGCTCGGGCGGCGCATCGAGCGGCTGCAGGGCGCCTGCAGCATGCTGCTGCAGGCGCTGCGGCTGCCCGAAGAGAACGAACTCGACTGGCTGCTGGAGCTCGCGGATTCCAGCCTGACCTACCGTTCGCGCTATCGCAGCCAGCCGCAATGGCTGCCGGTGCTCGACCTGCTCATACTGGATGAAGCGAACCCGCGCTCGGTGGCGTTCCAGTTGCTGGGTATACACGACTATTTGAGGAAGATGTCGACGCTGTTCGGCGAGTTCGGCGAGGCCACGCTCGAGCCGCTCGACGCATCGGTGGCCGCGCTGCGCGCGATCCAGCCGGAACGCGATCTGAGACATCGCAGCGAGAATCTCATCACCATGCTGGAGAACTGGCGCGCGGCCGGCCATCGCCTGTCGGAGCAACTCGGCCTGCGCTTTTTCAGCCATGCTGGAGAGTTCAGCCGGCAGACCTTCGCGAGCTGACGGCTGCCCCGCCACATGCTCCTGTCCATTCACCACGAGACACGCTACGACTATTCCACACCGGTGGTGATCTCGCAACAGCTGATGCATCTGAAACCGCGCGAGACCGAACGACAGCGCTGCCTCGCGCACAAGCTGACCATCGAACCGCTGCCCAGCGAGTACTCCGAAGGCATCGACTACTTCGGAAACTCGGTGGCACGAATGCTCGCCGCCGAACCGCATCTCAATCTCACTGTGTGCGCGGAATCGCAGGTCCGCATTCAGCCGCCGGCTACGCTGGCGCGGCTCCAGCCGGCCTGGGAAGCGGTGCGCGATGCGCTGCGCGCCAAGGCCGCTGACCGGCGGGCGGTCGAGCATGTCTTCGAATCCCCGCACGTGCAGTGCTTTCCTGAACTCGGGCGCTATGCCGCGCGCTGCTTTCCGGGCGGGTGCGGCGTGGTGGACGGCGCACGCGAGTTGATGCAGCGTATCCACCGCGACTTTGCGTTCGACCGCAGCGCGACCACCGTGGCCACGCCGCTGCGCGAGGTCCTGCGTCTGAGGAGCGGCGTGTGCCAGGACTTCGCGCATCTGATGATCGGCTGCCTGAGAACGCTCGGGCTCGCCGCACGCTATGTCAGCGGATATCTGCTGACCGATCCTCCGCCCGGAAAGACACGCCTCATCGGCGCCGACGCCTCGCACGCCTGGATTTCGCTTTACCTGCCCGGCGGCGACTGGATCGATCTCGACCCCACCAATAACTGCCTGGTCGAGGACGAACACGCGACGCTGGCTTGGGGCCGCGACTTCAGCGATGTGACGCCGATGCGCGGCGTAATACTCGGTGGCGGCGCGCAGGAACTGGAAGTGAAGGTAACGGTTGCGCCGGTGGCCTAAGTACACGGCAAGGCGCTGTATTTCCAGTTTTCAGAATTAATAGTAACTTATATGTTACTATCTAGCCTGAGATCCCCGGAAGGCCCCCCGTTGCGGACATGCCTATTGCAAAGCGTAGTCCCTGCTATTGGTGGAAATTAGCGGCAACTGTCGAGGTCGGGGGCGCGCCAGGCACCTGGCTGGTGCGCGGCGACAGGCGGCCGCCTTGGCGGCCCCCCCCTGCTTCCGTAGAGGGAATCGCTCCGGCGGGCACTTCAGGCGTGGCATGTTTGTTGCATTGAACTGAACGGGGATGTCGGGCATTTGCACGACTCGAGGGGGTATGGTTCTCAACTAAGGAGAGCGCCGTGAACTCGAATCGCCGACTATCCGCTGCAATCGCGTCCCTGCCGTCTTTCATTTCCTTCCTGTTTTTGCTTTCACTCGCCTGGGACGCTCCTGCGCTGGGTACTGAGCCCGCTGAATCCGCGGGAACCCTGGTGCTGGTTGCGCGTCCGGAGCTAAGTGATCCCTTGTACGGCCAGTCCATCCTGGTTGCGCGTGAAGTCTCCGGGAACCAGCATGTCGGCTTCATTCTGAACAAGCCTACCGGCGTGAAGCTGGGCGACGCATTCCCCGGACATGAGGCCACCAAAGCTGTCGCAGACCCGCTCTATCTCGGCGGGCCCGCCGAGTTGAACGTGCTGTTCGCCCTGGTGCAAAGCAAGACAGCCCCGGAAGATGGAGCGGTCGGACTCGCGGAAGACCTCTACCTCGCGATTTCGAATACCGCTGTGATCAATGCCATGTCGCCCGGGGAAAGCGATCAATCGCGCTTCTTCGTCGGCGCGGTAGTCTGGGGGCCGGGTGAACTTGCGGCCGAGATCAAGTTCGGCGCCTGGTACGTCCTGGAGGCGACCGCGGATCTGGTGCTGACCAAGAACACCGCCGGTCTGTGGGAAAAGCTGGTGCAGCAGGCGGAAATGGTTGCCAACGGGATTTGAACCCAACGGGATTTGAACCCAACGGGATTTGAACCCAACGGAATTTGAACCCAACGGGATTTGAACCCTGGGGATCCAGACCTCAGTCGCTGGCGAAGATGACGTTGCGGATGATGGGCAGGATCTGGCCTTCCCAGCGCCGGCCGCTGAACACGCCGTAATGGCCCACGCCGGCCTGCATGTGATGGCGCTTCCGGTAGGCCCGCAGGCTGCTGCACAGGCCGTGGGCGGCGAGGGTCTGGCCCAGCGCGCAGATATCGTCGCGCTCGCCCTCTACCGTTAACAGAAAGGTGCGCCATATGGCGCGCGGATCGACCCGGCGCCCCCGGAACAGCAGCTCGCCGCGCGCGAGTTCGTATTCCTGGAATACCTTGCGTACCGTTTCGATGTAGAACTCGGCCGCCAGATCCAGCACGGCGAAATACTCGTCGTAGAACTTCTTGATCGTTTCGGCGCGCGCCAGTTCGCCTGCGGCGAGCTGCTCGAACATGTCCATGTGCGCCTGGACGTGGCGTTCGAGGTTCATGCTCAGAAAGGCGCTTAACTGGACGAATCCCGGATACACCTTGCGCCCCGCGCCGCCGTAGCGGCCCGGCACCGTTGCGATCAGGTGACGCTCGAACCATTCGATAGGCTTGCTGACGGCGAGCTGGTTGACCTTGGTCGGATTGACCCGGGCATCGATCGGGCCGGCCATCAGAGTCATGCTGCGCGGCTGCGCCGGGTTGTTGTCCTGCGCCATCACGGCTGAGGCAGCGAGCATCTGCACGCAGGGCTGGCAGACCGCCACCACATGGCTGCCCGGCCCCATCGTCTCCAGAAAAAGGATCAGGTGCTCGATGTATTCGTCGAAACCGAAGCCGCCCGCATCGGAGGGGACATCGCGCGCGTTGTGCCAGTCGGTGATGTAGACATCATGCTCGATCAGCAACGATCGCACCGTCTCGCGCAGCAGTGTGGCAAAGTGCCCCGACAGCGGCGCCACCACGAGCACGCGCGGCTGGACGAGGTCGATGTCCTTCTTGAAATGCAGCAGCGTGCCGAAAGGCGTCGTCTTGGCCGCCTGCTCGGCGATCCCGATCTCGCGCCCGCCAACCGGGATATGGGTGATGCCGAAGGAAGGGCGCTCATGACTAAGGCCCGCGCGCGCCAGCAATTCGTAGCCCGCGGCGAGCCGGCGAACCTGCGACAGCGCGCTGAACAGCGGCCCGCCCAGCGCGGCATTGGCCATGCGCGCGAAGCGCCGGACCGGCTCCAGGATGTCCGCCTGCGCCTGGTAAGTCGTGTAGAGCGTCATTCCCGTTCTCCCGAGGTTTGCTGCGAGCGTACGTACCGTCAGCCAGCATGCGTCAAAAAGGGAACAAGCCCCGCAGCTGGCATATTTCATGCTGCACCACGAACATGCCCCAAGCTACCCTGACCATCAGCAGCAAGAACTATTCCTCCTGGTCGCTGCGCGGCTGGCTGCTGTGCAAGCTCGCCGGCCTGGACTTCGCGGAGCAGCGCATGCCGAGCGACGATCCGTCGGTGCGCGCGGAACTGCTGCTGCTCTCTCCTTCGTTCCTCGTTCCGCGGCTGACGCACGGCGAAGTCTCGGTCTGGGACACCCTTGCGATTGCCGAGTATCTGCAGGAATTGAAGCCCAAATCAGGGCTGCTGCCCAAAAACCGTGCATCCCGTGCGCATTGCCGGTCCATATGCGGCGAGATGCACTCCGGATTCAGCAATCTCAGGTCGGCGTTGCCGATGCACCTGAAATCGCATCACCCGGGCTTCAACGTCTGGGCGGGCGCGCAGGCCGATATCGATCGCATAGCACTGATCTGGCGCGAGTGTCTGGGCGCTTCGGGGGGGCCCTTCCTGTTTGGTGGGCTGTCGATGGCGGATGCCATGTATGCGCCGGTGTGCACGCGGTTCATGACCTATGACGTGAAGCTGGACCCTGAATGCGCCCGGTACTGCGAACGCATCATGGCCTGGCCGGCGATGCGGCAGTGGATCGAAGAGGCAAAGCTCGAACCGGACGAACTGGAAGAGTTGGACGTCGAGTTCTGAAGCGGGAGAACGCGCCCGGGACTGTCCACGCACTGGCGCAGTGCCTGGAATGCTTAATGCTTCCTGCATCGCATTATCTTCTTGCGGGGGACACCATGGGCAAGTCAGAAGCGCCAGCGCTCGACACCAAGTTTTCTCACGTCAGGCCCGGGGACACCGAGTTTCGCTCCGAGGGGCTGCGCGATTTCTTCCTCTATCGCGATCTGGGCGTCGCCGCCGCGACTAATGGAAAGGTGGTCGCGACGCTGGTCAGGCCCGGACGGCCACCCGAAAAGGGGACCGGCTGGCACCGCCATGGAGCGGATTTCCATATCGTCATCATGCTCAAGGGCTGGGCTCGCTTCATGTATGAGGATAAAGTGACGCTGGTCGCGGCCGGCGATTGCATACACCAGCGGCCCGGCATCACGCACTATCTGTTCGACTATTCGGCGGACATGGAATACTTGGAAATCGCCGGACCGGCGGATTTCACCACCGAGGAAGTCGTGGGGCCTTGCGCGGTACCCCCGCCCACTTCCTGGATCTAGACATGCCCGAAGCCCGAACCGAAACTCGGCCGCTGGCCGGAAAAACCGCACTCGTCACCGGCTCGACCTCGGGTATCGGGCAGGGCATCGCCGAGCGGCTCGCCGGGCTCGGCGCCAACATCGTGCTGAACGGCATGGGCGATACCGGCGCGATCGAAACCCTGCGCGCAGGCCTGGCAGCGAAGAACAAGGTCGAGGCGCGTCATGATCCGGCCGATATGACCCGGCCCGAAACCATCGAAGCGATGCTGAAAAAGGCGCTCGCGGAATTCGGCAGCGTCGATATCCTGGTGAACAACGCCGGCATCCAGCACGTGGCGCCGGTCGACGAGTTCCCGGTGGACAAGTGGAACGCGATCATCGCGATCAACCTGAGTTCGGCATTCCACTGCATTCGCCTTACGCTCCCCGCGATGAAAAAGGCGGGCTGGGGCCGCGTGATAAATATCGCCTCCGCACACGCGCTCGTGGCGAGCCCCTACAAGAGCGCCTATGTCGCCGCCAAGCACGGCATCGCAGGTTTGACCAAGACTGTTGCTCTGGAAGTCGCCCAGCAGGGCATTACGGTAAACGCGATCTGCCCCGGCTATGTTCGCACCCCGCTGGTGGAGAAACAGATCCCGGATACCGCGAAGGCGCGCGGCATCACCGCGGAGCAGGTGGTGCGCGACGTGCTGCTCGCCGCGCAACCGACCAAACGCTTCGTCGGCGTGGACGAAGTCGCGGCCTACTGCGGGTTTCTATGCACGACGGAGGCGGCCTCCATCACCGGTGCGATACTCTCGATGGACGGCGGCTGGACCGCGCAGTAATGCAACCGGCGGCGCGGGAATGCAGCTGCCGGCTCCCTCAGATTCACCCATCCCCTCCCTCTGCCGGCACCGCATCGGTTCAAACCCGCCCGGGCCGTCCTCGCGCAAAGCGCTGTCGGCGCTTCGGCACCGCACCACCGGCCATGCGGACCAGGTTGGTTCTTTGTTGATGTTTTCATCGAATTTGTATATAGCTCATTGATGTATGAGTCATCACTGCCTGGCCGTCTGCTCGCCCAGATGAAGCCCTCCGCCCGCGCCCTGTTCGCGAACGACTTCCGCTGGGCAGAAGCCTGCGGTGCCTATGCAGACTCGAAGCCGGTCCGCCTGGCGGGCGTTGATGGCAAGCATATCGACGTTCGTGTCCTGGCCCCGGCTGATCTGGCTATTTCCAAGCTTTCGCGCTTTTCCGAGCAGGATCGAAAGGACATAGAACTGCTTGCCCGCCGCGGGCTCATCAACGCCAGGGTGCTGCGCAAGCGCACCGAGGAAGCGCTCGGCGGCTGCATCGGCGACATGGCGGCGATTCGCAGCACGATCGACATCGCGTGCCGGGTGATCGATTCGATCCGGCTGCGTAGATCCCGATAGGCACAGGCGGGATCGATCTGCCACGCCGGATCTCGCGCTTCAATGTCCCCCAGCGTGGCGCGTAGCATCGCACGCTGCTCTCTTCGACCCGAAGTATCCCTAGAATAAAGGAGCCAGCATGCGCATCGCAGTCATCGATGATTACCAGAACGTCGCCCGCGACATGGCCGACTGGAACCGGCTTCCCGCGGGCAGCGATGTCCGGTTTTTCCACGACCATCTCGCCGACCACGGCGCGCTTCGCGAGCGCCTGAGCGATTTCCAGGTCATCGTGGCGATGCGCGAGCGCACGCCCTTCCCCGCGGCGCTGATCGAGGCGCTGCCGAAGCTTAAGCTGCTGATAACCACCGGCATGCGCAACGCGTCGTTCGATCTCGACGCGGCGTCCCGGGCCGGCGTGCTGGTGTGCGGCACGGACGGCGTCGGCTCTCCGCCGGCCGAGCTGACCTGGGGACTGATCCTCGCTCTGGCACGCCATATTCCCAGGGAGCACGCCGCGATGCAGGCGGGAAAGTGGCAGTCTACGCTGGGCACGATGCTCCACGGCAAGACGCTCGGCCTGCTGGGTCTGGGCCGGCTGGGCGGGATGGCGGCGCGCGTCGGGGGCGCGTTCGGCATGGAATTGATCGCCTGGAGCCAGAATCTGACCGCCGAGAGGGCGAACGAAGCCGGTTCGACGTTGGTCGAAAAGGATGCTCTGTTCGCGCGCTCGGATTTTCTGTGCATACATCTGGTTCTGAGCGAGCGCACCCGCGGGCTGGTCGGCGCGCGCGAACTCGGCCTGATGAAGCCCACCGCGTACCTGATCAATATCTCGCGCGGACCTATCGTCGACGAAGCCGCGCTGGTCGCCGCGCTCCAGGCAAAGCGGATCGCGGGCGCCGGACTGGACGTGTTCGATGTCGAGCCGCTACCCGCCGGGCATGCGCTGCGTCGCCTGGAGAATGTGGTTCTGACGCCGCACCTCGGCTACGTAACGGTCGATGGCTACCGCAAACAGTATGCCGGCGCGCTCGAGGACATCATCGCGTTCCTCGACGGCAATGCAAAGCGCGCCTTGAACGAGCCGCACGTACGCTGAGGGGGTTCGGGAGATCTGGAAGGGCCGGCGTGCCGGCCACCCAGGACCAGCACTACTGCACCGTCGCAGCGCAACGGTCACCGCCTACTGCGGTTTCGAGCCGGAGATTTCGTCCAGCAGTTCCGTCATGGTGTGGTCGGCCCAGAAATCCGGGTCTTGTTCAATTTTCGCATCGCCGCGCGCGACGATGTCCTTGCTGATCTTGCGCCGCTCGCAAAAGCTGCGCCAGAATTCCTTGATCTCCTGCGCCGTCATGTCCATGGTAAGGTCGTTTCCAAGGGTGGTCAGCGTGTAATTTGCACCGGGTAGGCGTCGCGGGTCAAGCGCGCTGCAACGCAAAGCGGATAGGTGGGGCGCGCGACGGGGCTCACCCTGCGGAGCGGTCTTTGCGTCATGCGCTACTATCGCGGCGCCAGAAATCCCCCTGCCATAAACCCGACTACCGCGGAGAGCCGGAATGGCCGATGACAAATATCAGCGAGGATTGAAGAAGCTCCAGGAACTCGACCCCAAGGCGCTGGACAGTTTGAACGTCCTCGAAAAGGTCTTCCCGGGCCTGTCACGCGTGATTGTGGAGTACGAGTTCTGCGACATCTATACCCGGCCGGGACTCGACTTGAAAACGCGCCAGCTGGTGACGATCGCAGCCCTGACCGCACTGGGGCACGCCGTGCCGCAGTTGCGTGTGCACACCGAGTATGCGCTGAATGCCGGCGCCACCAAGCAGGAAGTCTTCGAGGTCATCATTCAGACAGCCCCGTTCGTCGGCTTTCCGGCCGTCATCAATGCGCTGAAGATGGCCAAGGAAGCGTGCGACGCCCACGGGAAAGCGGCCTGATCAGCAGCCGGCTTTGCCGGGCACGGGCGCAGCACGACACCGTCCCCATCTCCTCGCTCCAAGAGGGAGGGGGCGCGGGGGAGAACCGCAGGTTTCCACCCGCAGCTCTTGCCGCTACCATTCCCGCCATCCGGCGAACAGGGGAAAGTACAGCCCCAGGCGGAATTCACCACCCAGCGCCCGCGCATAGGCATCGAGTTGCGCCCGATAGCGCGCCTGCTCGCGGTCGAGAAAGGCGTCGACTGCCCCGCCCTCGTGGCGGCTAGTCTTGAAATCCACGATCCAGCGCCTGCCTTCGTCGTCGCAAAAGAGCCGGTCGATGACGTAGGTCCGGGCGACGCCGTCGGCGTGCACCCGGATGCGATATTCGGTCTTCGCGGCGCGTCTCGGCCCCAGCAACCAGCGCCCGCGCTGGTCCGTGATCGCCCTGCAAAGCGCGCTCAGGACATCCTCCCCCGATTGCGCAAGATCGCCGCGTGCCACCCCTAGCGCCATGAGCTGCGCATGCACCCCGGAGCGCAGCCGACCGACGCGCTTGGCATCCCATCCCTGCAACTGGTCCTCGGCGATCCGCTGCAGCCAGCGATGCACCACGCCGCCGACATGGCGCGCGGTCTCGCCCGCCCAGGAATACTCGATCGTGTCGTTGTCGCGACTTTCCGCCGCTCCGGACCAGGCCGGCCCCGGCGGCGGCGGCGGAGTGCGCCAGTTGTCCGCGAGCCGGATCAGCTTCTGGTCGGGCAGTACCTGCGCGGCTGTGCCGGCAGGAGCGGCGGGCTGAACCAAGGATGCCGCCGCATCCTCGACGGCAGGCCAGAGCGTCTCGAGCAACGAACGCGCAGCCGGGCGCGCGCGCGCGGCGTCGACCTCGCCCAACAGGTGCAGGGTCGTCTTCGCTCGAGTCGAGGCCACGTAGAGCAGGCGCGCCGTCTCGTGGGCCAGGCGCTCTGCCTCCTGCTCGCGCATCCAGCGATTCACCGGACTGCTTTCCGCACCGGCTTCCTCTATGGGGGCAAGCAGCAGTTCGGCGCCGCCGGCGCCCGACGCGATCGGCCGCTCCAGCCACAGAATGAGGCGTTTCTCATCCGCGCGCACCGGGCGTCCGAGTCCTGGAACGATCACATGGTCGAACTCCAGCCCCTTGGCCTTGTGGATGGTCATCACCTGCACATCGCGCTCGCCAGCGTGCACGTCAGGCCGCGCCCACAGTTTTTCCAGGCTGCGCGCAAAGCCGCTGATGTCCGGCAGCGCACCGGCCTCCTCCGCGCGCTCCAGTGCGTCGAAATAAATCGCCGCGTCTTCGAGCCCGGTGTCGTCAGCAAGGCAGGCAGGACCACCCAGCGCATGCCAGGCCCGTTCTACCGTGTCGCGCAGCGCCAGGCGCAAGCGATTTGCGAAAGTCGGTTGCAGCACGTCCCGAACCCGGGCGAGCCTGGCGCGGCCGTCCGCGGAGACATGCTGCAGCAGCGCATTGTCGTTGAGCGCTTCCCAGAGCGTCACATCGGCGCGCGGCACCTGCTCCGGCCGCGGCTCGCTCGTGCCGCTCAGCGCGCCCAGGTCCGCAAGCCGCAGGCCGCACCATGGGGCGCGCAGTATGGCGAGCCATGCTATTCGATCCGCGGGATGCAGGATGGCGCGCGTCAGCGCCCACAAATCCTGCACCACTGCACGCTCGCCGAGCGGATCGATATCGATTGCCCTGAAACGCATCCCGGCCTCGCGCAGGCAAGGCACAATTTCACGCAAGGCGCCGCGATCGCGCACCAGGATCGCGATGCGCCCGTCTGCGTCTTGTTCGCGGAGCAGGCGTATCAATTCGATGACGCGACGCGCTTCTGCGCGCCTATCTCCCAGGGCGAAAGGCAATACGTTCACGCCGGCACCGGCCTGCGGGCCGCGTACCGGCACCGATGCCGTGTAAGGCACCGCCCCGGTGCCGATGTTCTCGTGCGCCGGCAGGATGCGCGCGAATGCGCGGTTCACCCACTCGACGATATGCGCCTGGGAGCGAAAATTCGCGCTCAGGCGAACGCGCTCCACGGCGACGCTGCCGACCCGGCCGGTTCTCCAGGATTTGAGAAACTCGCCGACCTCGGCCTCCCGAAACCGGTAGATCGACTGCATCGGATCGCCGACGGCGAAGAAACTCCGACCATCGCCGGCCTCCCACCCCGCGGTAAGACGCGCGATCAGTTCGTACTGGCTGATGGAGGTGTCCTGAAATTCATCCACCAGCAGGTGCCGGATACGATAGTCGAGCGCCAGCGCGAGATCGGTGGGCGCCGTGTCACCGCCCAACGCGCGCAGCGCCGCCTCGGCGATCTCCGTGAAATCCACTGCGCCGCGCGCTTCGAATACCAGCTTGAGCTGCGCGGCAGCGCGCGGCAGGAGCGCCGCGATCGCCGACAACGCCTCCCATTGAGTTTCGCTGTAGGCCGCGGGCGGCATGCCGCGTATTGCCAGCAAGGCCCGGCGCAGCGGCTCATTGCCGTCGTGCGCCCCCTGCAGGCTCTTGCGCCACTCCCCCTTCCGCGTGAGGAGCGAGTCGGCCAGCGCCGGCCAATCGTCCACATCGCCTCCATAGGCCTCGCGAACACCTGCGATTCGCAGCGCGCGTTCGCCTGCGAGCACACCCTCCATCTCGGCGCGGCTGGGCACGTTACCCGTGCGGCGCAGCCACTGATCACGCCTCGCGAGCATGGCGACCAGAAGCTCCTCCAGGCGCGCGACGTTGTTGTCCAGATGCGCGAGCACGCGCGCGACCCACTCCGCGGCGGCATCGTCGGAATCGACAAGCGCGATCGTCCGACGCGCCGCCTCCAGGTAGTGCGCGGAGGCATCCTCCACGGCCGCGGGCGCGGCGCCGAAGCGCGAAAGCAGCGGCATCTGGCGCATCAGCGATGCGCACAGCGCATCTATGGTCTGGATACGCAAGCGCACCGGATACTCGCGGAGCTGCCAGCGATCCCTTGCCGGGTCATCGGCCAGCGCCGCCAGGACGCGCCGGCGCATTTCGCCCGCCGCCTTGACCGTAAAGGTGATGGCGATAATTTCTTCGGGATTGTCGACGGTGTCGAGCAGCGCGAGAAAGCGCCCGATCAGAAGTTCCGTCTTGCCCGAACCGGCCGGCGCCTGCACCAGGAAGGAACGCGAAACATCCAGTGCGCGCTCGCGCGCGCCGGAATCCGGTACATCAAATGGAAGGTTCGAGGGCACGATCGAGGACGGCTGCGCCAGGGTAAGACACCGAAGCGCTATCCTAAGGCATCGCCGACGATCGGCAGGTACCGGCCGTTCAGACGACCGGCGGCGCGGCAGGCGGGCGCCGCCTTTGGTAGCATCTCAACCTTGTCTGCGCCGAAAGGCCGGAGTGCCATGAAGCCCGAACATCATGTTTCCGCGCTTGTGCTGCGCAACGTGCCGCTGTTCGCGGCGCTAAGCGAGAGCGAGCGCGAGGTCATCGCAAAATCGGTCCGCCGGGTCGCCATCCGGCGCGGCGCGACCATCATCGAAGCCGGCGAGATGTCGAAATCGCTGTATGTGATGCAGTTCGGCGAAGCGAAGGTCGTGATACGCGACCCCAAGGGCAGCGAGGTGATACTCGCCATCATGCGGCCGGGCGATTATTTCGGCGAAATGCGCCTGATAGACGACCAGCCGCGCTCGGCCAGCGTGATCGCGCGCGAGAACTGTGAACTGCTCACGCTCGGGCAGGAGGACTTCCTGGCGTGTCTGCGCGAGCACGGCGAAATCCTGGTAAATGTCACCAAAATCCTGGTCAAGCGCCTGCGCGATGCCGACCGGAAAATCGGCAGCCTGGCGTTGCTCGACGTGTATGGGCGGGTCGCGCAGCTGCTGCTCTCCGAGGTGCAGGAAATTGAGGGCGAGCGCGTCATTCCGACCAAGCTCTCGAAGCAGGACATCGCGAATATGGTCGGCGCTTCGCGCGAGATGGTGAGCCGCGTCATGAAGGATCTGGAAGCGCGGCGCTTCATCGAGCAGCGCGGCCAGCACATCGCGTTGTGCGAGCCGTTCGTCCACGATGACTAGAAAGAGGGGGCGAAGCCCCCTTCTCTAATCCCGTCAGTCCATCTGCCTGACGTTGACCTCGAGCTTGACCCGCGTTTCCTTTTGCAGCGCATCGACGATTGCGATGAAACTGTCCAGTCGCGGGTTGCCGTTCTCGCCCAGCATGCGATGCAGGCTTTTCGCGGGCTTGCCCACCAGCGGCGCCAGGGCCTCGAAGCCTATCGTGGAATTGATCAGCATGCGGAGCGCGGCCTTGCCCTCCGCCAGCTTGCCTTCAAGGCAAGCGCTCACGGTATCCGCCAGCGCCCGCTCGAACACGCCCGGATGGTCCCGGAAATACAAACGGCCCTGCTGTATCGTCTGCCTGTTTGCCATGACTGTCCCCTATGACCGTCCTCTTGTAGGGCCCCGATCGGCCCGTACGGCAATGATGGTAACACATAAGTTACCATATTGGTCAGGCCGCGAAAAATACGCCGGCTAGTCGATCTCCCCCGCCACCTGGCTACGCTGCGCGATCCGGCACAGCGCATGCAAATCGCATTCCCGGCAGGTAGCGCCCCGCCGTTTGGGGTCCACCTCGGCGCGGCCCTCCAGGTAGGCGCGCGCGAGCTGCTCCAGTTCGTTTTGCCAGAATACGCGCTGCGCCGGCCAATCCGCCTGAGCGCCGCTGCGCCGCTCTGCCTTTTGCGGCGTGGAAACGCCCGGCAACAGGCCTTCGGCACGCGCAAGGCCGACAAATTGCATGCCCTCTGCGCGGATCTGCGCAAATGCCACGGCCCCGGCGGCTGGCTCGACACTGTTCAGGTACAGCGGCAGCTGCGGTTCATCCAGGCGCGCGCGCAGTATGGACGGCAACCTCGCGCTGCCTGTCTTGTAGTCGATCACGATACGCTCGCCGTCTGTGGTCTCGTCTACGCGATCCAGACGCACGCTGAGGGTCAGGCCGCCGATTTCGACCTCGTGCCGCGCCTCCAGCTCGGCGACGCGGTAGCCGGGAAAACCGGCGCGCGACACCCGCTCATACTCCAGCCAGCCGCGCGTCAAGCGGCTCAGCCGCGCGTGTTCGATACGACCGAAACGGCCGCGCAATTCAGGAGCGCCGTAGCCGGGTCCGCGAGCCAGCGCCCATTCAGCCGCGCGCGCGACCACCGCCGCCAGCTCGCCATCGTCCAGGACATCGAGATCGGCCCGGGTCTGAATCTCCCTCCAGGCGGCGGCAAGCGCCGCGTGCACCAGGGTACCGCGCTCCATCGGGTCCAGTCCCGTGTGCGGCTCATGCATCGGCTGTGCCGCCAGGCGGTGCCTGGCGAAGGCACGAAACGGGCAGGCTGCCTGGTTCTTCAGCAGGGAAATCCCCGCGCCGCGCACGCTGCGAATCGCCGCCGGCGGCGCCGGGTCATCGACTGCCGCAAGCGGCATCGCCGCGCCGCGCGATCGTATCGCATCGCGCCAGGTCGAAAAGACGGGCGGTGCGAGCGCGGCCGCTGCGCTACCGGCGATCAGCGCGCTGGGCTTCAGATCCTGATCGGCTTCGCGCAGCGCAAAGGACAGCACCGTTTCCCCGGCGGCATCGAGCCAGCCGGCGGTCAGGCGCCGCGCCAGCGAGAGGGTTTCGGCGGGCGAGGCGTTCGGTGCGCCGGCAGCGCGCTGCGCGGCAAACGGAATGAACGGGTTGGCGCGCGGATGCAGCGGCCAAGTGGCGTCGGTGAGCCCGCTCACCCAGAGGTGGTCGAATTCCATGCCGGCAGCTTCGAGCACGCCCAACACCTGAATTGGCGCCTCGGGCGTTTCAGGCTGAAACTCGTTCCCATTCGCCATGCGCTGCAGCCGTCCGAGCGCTTCCTGAAAGCCAATTTCCGCCACAACCAGATCAAGGCGCGCGAACCGGACCAGCATTTCGTACCATTTTGCGAGCGCCTGGTATTCCGTGGAGTCCAGGGTGCGCTCGCCCGGAAAGCCCAACAGCTTGAGTGCATCGGAGAATGTGACGCCCCAGGACCGGGTTGTCTGCACGGAGAATAAGCGGCTGCGTCGGAACTCCGCATAGGCAATCAGCCTTTGCGCAAGGAGCGGGGCGCGCGGCATGTCCTCGCGCCGCATGAGCGACAACAGGACATCCAGCGAGAGCTCCGGCCTGGCGTGGCGGCGCAGGGCCGCGTCCAGCGTGCTGCGCCGCGCCGCCTCGGTTTCCGCGCCGGCAAGGAATGGCGAGCGCACAACGAGGCTGATGCGCTCGAACTCCATGCCGCGCCCGCCCAGGGACAAAGCTTCCAGCGCATGCCGGATCAGAGGAACAGCGGAAAGCCCTTCTCCCAGCGACACATTGAAAAGCAGGCTGCGGGTGCCGGCGTCCGGCGCCGCGAGATCCGGGGCGAGAATTTCCTGCAACGTGCGGCGCACCAGGTTCCTGCGCAGCGCCAGATCCGGTATCACGATTCCGATGCATGGGAGTTCCGCACGCACGCTTTGTTCGCGCGCCGGACCATGCGGCGCATTCCCGGCACTGTGGGCGGCGCGCTGTGCCGCCTCGAAGCGCGTTCTTGCCCAGCGCACAGCAAACTGTATTTCCTCTTCCGCATTCGCGCACGCGTGCAGCACCGCGCTGCCCTTTTTCGAGCCTGCCTGCCCGCGCGCCAGCGCAACGCCGCGCGCCGCGAAGGCTCGCATCAGCGCGTGTTGCTGGGGTGTGAGGATGTCGAATCCCCATACGACCAGGAGCGCGGGCTTGCGCACGCAGGTCAGATGCAGCGCCTGCTCCACGGCCTGCGGCAGGCGCGCGCGCTCTGTCAGGCCCGCGCGCTTCGTGTGAACTGCGTAGCGCTGCGCCCAATCGGAAAATGCGGCGCTGTCCTCGTCGATCGCAGTGCCCGCGAGCGCGGGCATCAGGTGCCAGGCGTGCGCGAGCGACCAGGCCTCGCACGCCAGCGCCGCCGTCTCCGAGATCGCCAGCAGGTTCCGGCCGTGGCTCGAGTGACGGATGTGTCGCTCCCAGAGGGCAAGCTCCTGATCCGCAGTCAGCAGGTTTGGTAGCGGGTCGGCTCCCTCCGCACTGCAGGCTTCGTCGTACAAGCGCTCCGCGAGCGCGGACAAGGGAAGGATATCTGCGGCCTCCCAGGCCCGCCTCCCCCGCTCTGCCTGATGGCGGTCAAATGCACCGGTGAGCGCCCTGGCCAGACGCCTATTCGGCGTGACAACGGAAACTTGCGCGGCATGCCCTTCTTCCAACAATCCGAAGAGTTCCGCCTTCTCGAGCGTCCGCAAGAACAGTTCCGCCATGGCGATATTGTCGCCGAATGCGCGTATCCGATGTGATCGACGCACGCAAGGCGTACACGTAAACTCGAAATTATTCAACCAGGGGAATACGCTTGATCACGAATTCGCAGACCGGAACCACGCTCGATGAAATCGCAGACGGAATCTTCAGGGTGTCCACTCCCGTCGCCGCGCTACCCGGCGGCTTCACCTTCAATCAGTATCTGATCGCCGACGGCGCGCCCCTGCTGTTTCATACCGGACCCAGGGCGACCTTTCGTTTTGTCTGCGAGGCGATTGAACGCGTGCTGCCGGTGGCGAATTTACGGTTCATCGGCTTTTCCCACTTTGAAAGCGACGAATGCGGAGCGTTGAATCAGTTCCTGGAGAAAGCGCCCGAGGCGGTGCCGGTTTGTGGCCGGATTGGCGTCATGGTCAACGGCGATGCATGGGACCGCAAAGCGCGGCCGTTGGCGGACGGCGAGGCGCTGGCGCTCGGCCGCCACCGCCTGCAGTGGCTGGACGCGCCCCATCTGCCCCATGCCTGGGACTGCGGTTACCTATTTGAGGCCCGTACCGGCACGCTGTTGTGCGGCGATCTGTTCAGCCAGGCCGGCGCCGGAAAACCGGCGCTTACGCGCGGCGATATTCTGGAATCGAGCGAGGCGTTGCGCGCCAGGATGGACTATTTTTCGCACGCCGCCGGAGCCCGGGCGCTGCTGGAAAAGCTTGCCGAATCTCGGCCGCGCACGCTCGCCTGCATGCACGGCAGCGCGTGGGAAGGCGACGGTGCAAAACTGCTGCAGGAACTGGGCAGCCTGCTGACGCAAACCTAGGAGGGTTCGGCCCGGCAGCGCGGCCTGGACGCATATTCCCGCGCAGCGGAAATCCCGCTGCCGCCCGGGCTAATGCGCCATCAGTACCGGCAGCGTCATCGAGTCCAGCATCCTCCGCGTGACACCGCCGAGTATGAGTTCCCGGGTGCGTGAATGCCCGTAGGCGCCCATGACCAGCAGGTCGCTCGATAAGTCAGCGGCGAGCGAAAGCAGGCGATCTCCAATGTTGTCTGCGGCGCCGTGTTGCACGCTCACCCCCGCGTTGACGCCGTGGGACTTCAGAAACGCCGCGATCGCGGCGCCCGGCCCTCCTCCCGGCACGGCCGTGCCGACTCGCGGATCGAAAGTCGCGACATCCACTTTCTTCGCACGCAGCAGCAGGGGCAATGCATCGCTCACGGCTCGCGCGGCTTCGCGGCTGCCGTCCCAGGCAATCAGCGCGCGCTCGCCCAGGGTTTCGAAATGGCCCGCATAAGGAACGAATAGCACCGCTTTGCCCGCGGAAAGAACCAGTTCATCTGCGAAGCTCGATTGCAGCCCGGAATCATCGTCCTTCTTGTCCTGCTGGCCCACGACAATCAGGTCCGCGTAACGTCCTTGCAGGCGCGTCGCATCGAGCGCATCCTCGAACGTCATCCTGAATTCCACGTCGCCCGCGCCACGCATCTTGTCTTTGAATGCTTTCTCGGCGGCGGCCGCACCTTCGTTGAACCAGCGTGCGGCCGCAGCGTCCACGAGGTCACGGACGTCGGCATAGGTCGACCGCGGCTGCGCACTCACGGCAAACAACCCGACCGTCCTGGCGCCGAAAACCGCGCCAAGCCGCCGCGCGATTTCGAGACGTTCGTCGTTGCGCCGCCCCTGATCAAGCTTTACCAGAATGACTTTGTAATCATGCATGGCTTACTCTAGCCTTCCCGCAGGCCAGGTTCTTGATCCATGTCAAGCCCGCACCGTGTCGCGCCGCCGGCGAGGCGATCACTTCTTGAGCCGCCGCCGGTCGCTGGGCTTAAAATCGCCCGCTTACCGAATTCAAACCCAAGGAGAATCAGAATGCGGCTCGCAACCTTCGCCCACCAAGGCGGGCAGCGCGTGGGGGTGGTCCTGAAAGATGAAATCGCCGACGTGACCGCGGTCGCCCCAAGCATGATCGCGCTCGTGGAAGGCGGCGCCGCCGCGCTGGACCGGGTACGCGGGACGATGGACAAGGCACCGCGGGTCGAGCTGGACCGGGTGAAATTGCTCGCTCCATTTCCACGTCCGATCAAAAACATTCTTTGCCTCGGATTGAACTACAAGGAACACGTGGCGGAAGGCGTCCGCGCGGGCGTTCGCGTCGACGACAACGCGCCGAAGTATCCGGTCTGGTTCACCAAGGCGGTTACCAGCGTATGCGGGCCGTACGACGACATCGTGATTGAACCGGCGGTCTCGACCATGTATGACTGGGAGGTTGAACTGATGGTGGTGATCGGCAAGACCGGACGCCATATCAGCAGGGAACGCGCGTTTGACCACGTCCATAGCTACACCGTTTTCAACGATTTCAGCGTGCGTGACATTCAGCGCCGGCACGGTCCTCCGCCTCAGTGGTTCAAGGGCAAGAGCTTCGACAAGGCATCGCCCATGGGCCCGTGGCTGGTCACGGCCGAGGAGCTTGGAACCCCACCCAAGGTGCGCATCACCTGCCGGGTCAATGGCGTGACCAAGCAGGAATCCAGCACTGAACTCATGATGTTCGATATTCCGGCTGCGATCGCCGATATCAGCGAGGTCATAACGCTCGAACCCGGCGATGTCATCGCGACCGGCACACCCGCCGGAGTCGGATTCGCGCGTACTCCGCCCGAGTTCCTGAAGGCGGGCGATGTCATGGAAACCGAGATCGAGAGAATCGGAGTACTCAGGAACAAGATTGTTGTAGCGCGTTAGGCAGAGCCGGAGCGCGCATCCCCGCTCCGTCGCTACCTTACTGAGGCGTTTTCGGGGAGGTGTTCCCGGTGCCCGGGCCCGCGGAAGCCTCCGCGCCGGCTTTTGCGCGGGAATCGAACAATGACCATAAAGCTCTGGGACCTTGCGGGCGCGGAAGACGACCGGCGCTTTTCGCCCTATTGCTGGCGCGCAAGAATGGCCTTGGCGCACAAGGGCCTGCAGGTCGACACGCTCTCCCTGCGCTTTACCGACAAGGACGTCATCGCGTTCTCCGGGCAGAAGCTGGTGCCGGTCATCGTGGACGGCAGCCGTATCGTCTCTGACAGCTGGGCGATTGCCGTCTACCTCGACGAGGCCTATGCCGACCGGCCGCAGCTATTTTCCGGCGAAGAGGGCCGGACGCTTTCCTTCTTCATCAAGAACTGGGTCGAGCGCGTAGTCCACCCGGCGGTGCTGCGGGCGATTCTTCCGGACCTGTTTGCGCACCTGCACGAAAAAGACAAGGCGTACTTCCGCGAATCGCGGGAGAAGCGCTTCGGGATGGCACTGGAAGCCTACGCGGGCGAGCTGAATCAGGCGCTGTCAGCCCTGCGCGCCGCGGTAGACCCGGTCAGGCCGGTATTGGTCGAATCGCGCTTTCTGTCGGGCAGAAGCCCGGGATACGCCGATTACATTCTATTCGGCGCCTTCCAGTGGGCGCGCGCCGTTTCGCCGGTCCGACTGCTGGAACCGGATGACGCGCTGTTTGGCTGGCGCGAGCGCATGCTGGACCTCTACAACGGCCTCGCGCGAAGCGCGAAGGGCTACCCTGTCTGAGGCAAGTCGTTGCAGCACGCATCGGATCCATGGTCGGGCGACGCGGTCCGACTCAGCGCTCGAGCAGCCTGGCCTTGTCCCGCACTTTCGCCCACTCGTCGGCATCGCTCGGCGGCGGCTTGCGCTCAATGATCGGCTTCCAGGCTTTGGCCAGCTCCGCGTTAAGGGCAATGAAGGCGCGTTGCGCATCGGGCACGTCATCTTCCGCGAAGATCGCCTCCACCGGGCATTCCGGAACGCACAGGGTGCAGTCGATGCACTCCTCGGGGTCGATGATCAGCATGTTCGGCCCTTCGCGGAAGCAATCGACCGGGCAGACGTCCACGCAGTCGGTGTATTTGCATTTGATGCAGGATTCGGTAACGATATAGGTCATGTCAATATAAAAAATTATCTAAATTCAGTCAGTTATAACAATAAACCTTGCAATAAACCTCGGGTTCGGAGCACGTTTTCTGGCGGATTTCCGGTGCGCCGCCTGCGTATTGGCTTTGTCATCGCGCCGCGCATTCGATAGCATAGTACCTCGCGTCGCGAGCCTGCAGCCCGGCTTGATCATAATGCGCGGCCTGCAATGCCCGCCGCCACGTCGCGAAACCCCGCTCCCCGAAACAACCGCCAAGAGGTGCCATGAGCAGTTCGCAGATCCAACATGTGACGGACGACACATTCGAGCCCGCCGTCCTTAAGTCCGATGTTCCGGTGCTGGTCGACTACTGGGCCGAATGGTGCGGCCCGTGCAAGTCGATTGCGCCCATCCTTGACGAGGTGGCAAAGGAGTACGACGGCCGGCTCAAGATCGCGAAGGTCAACGTCGACGAGAACCGCGCCGTACCGGCGAAATTCGGCATCCGGGGCATTCCGACGCTGATGATCTTCAAGAACGGCAATCTGGAAGCCACGCGCGTGGGCGCGCTCTCAAAATCCCAGCTCACCGCGTTCCTTGACAGCAATATCTAAACCTCTTACGCTCTGCACCTGCCGCGTCGGATAATCCGGCGCGGCGGCAACCTCCGGCGCCGCTACCAGGCGCAACTTCCCAGATGAGCAGGCCACCAGCAGGACAACAGGCAGCGGTTCGTGCGGCCCCAGGCACAGATGCCGCGGCCGCGCCGATTGCTATCCCCATGTATCTTTCAGAACTAAAAAGCCTTCACGTTACGCAGCTCGTCGAAATGGCGGTTGTGAACGAAATTGACGGCGCAAACCGGATGCGCAAGCAGGAGCTTATTTTTGCCCTGCTGAAGAATCGCGCGAAGCGCGGCGAGTCGATCTTCGGGGATGGAACCCTCGAGGTACTGCCGGACGGTTTCGGTTTTCTACGTTCCCCGGACACGAGTTACCTCGCGAGCACCGACGACATCTACGTCTCGCCCTCGCAGATCCGTCGCTTCAATCTGCATACCGGCGATTCGATCGAAGGCGAGATTCGCACCCCCAAAGACGGTGAGCGATATTTTGCGCTGGTCAAGGTGGACAAGGTTAACGGCGAGGCCCCGGAGAACGCCAAGTCGAAGATCCTGTTCGAAAACCTCACGCCGCTGCACCCGGACAAGCAATTCAAACTCGAACGCGACATCAAGGCTGAAGAAAATGTCACCGGGCGAATCATCGACATCATCGCGCCTATCGGCAAGGGTCAGCGCGGGCTGATCGTCAGTCCGCCGAAGGCGGGCAAGACGGTGATGCTGCAGCACATCGCACACGCGATCATCGCCAATCACCCGGACGTCTCCCTGATCGTGCTGTTGATCGATGAGCGCCCGGAAGAAGTGACGGAAATGTCCCGTTCGGTGCGCGGCGAAGTGGTCGCCTCGACTTTTGACGAACCGGCTTCGCGCCACGTGCAGGTCGCGGAAATGGTCATCGAGAAGGCGAAACGGCTGGTCGAGCACAAGAAGGATGTGGTCATCCTGCTTGACTCGATTACGCGGCTCGCGCGTGCCTACAACACGGTGGTACCGGCATCGGGCAAGGTGTTGACCGGCGGCGTGGACGCCAACGCGCTGCAAAAACCGAAACGATTCTTTGGCGCGGCTCGCAATATCGAGGAGGGCGGCTCGCTCACCATCATTGCCACTGCCCTGATCGACACCGGCAGCCGGATGGATGACGTGATCTATGAGGAGTTCAAGGGCACCGGCAATATGGAGATCCACCTCGATCGCCGGATGCACGAAAAGCGCATCTACCCGGCGATCAACGTCAATCGCTCCGGGACCCGCCGCGAAGAACTGCTGATAGAAGGCCCGATATTGCAGAAGGTATGGGTGCTGCGGAAACTTCTCTATCCCATGGACGAGCTGGAGGCGGCTGAGTTCCTGATCGACAAGCTGAAGGCCACCAAGAACAACAGTGAATTTTTCGACTCGATGCGCCGGGGCTAGAAAGAAAAGCTTGCCGTAGCCCCCTGATTTTCTGTATCATTCCGCCCCTTTAGCGAACCCTGAAGCGATCCAAGCCATGAAGCCAGGCATCCACCCTGAATATGCGCCGGTAATCTTTCTCGACACGGCGTCGAACCACTCCTTCGTTACGCGCTCGTCGATCGATACGTCGGGCCGCGAGGCCATGAAATGGAGCGATGGCAAGGAATACCCCGTGATCAAGGTCGAGGTCTCCTCGGAATCCCACCCCTTCTATACCGGAAAGCAGAAGATCGTCGATACGGCCGGACGAGTTGAGCGCTTCCGCCGAAAATACAGCAAGAAGCCCGCCTGATCGCGTTCGCACCGAATGAAATGACAGGGCGGCCGTCTAGGCCGCCCTTTGTTTTTGTGCCCCCGAGGTGAGCCCGAGGTGTCGCCCGGAATTCTGCGCTTGATCGACCGCATCGAAGTACCGCCTTCGCGGATGGCGCTGTCGCTGCTGGCGCTCGCTTTTCTGCTGCCGGGCATGACCGGGCACGATCCCTGGAAAACGCTGGACGTCGTTTCCGTCGACATCGCCTACCGCATGCAGCAAAGCGGCGACTGGCTGGTGCCGCGTCTTGCGGGCGAAGTCTGGTTTGAGGACACCCCGGTCTATCACTGGCTGGCGCTTTTTTGCGGCAAGGCCCTTGGCTGGTTGATCGAATTTCACGATGCAGCGCGCCTCGCAAGCGGCATCTGCATGCTGCTCGCTGCGGGCGCGCTGTTCTACACGGCAAAAACCTGGAGCGCTGCCGAGCAGCGCACCCAGGCCTCGGCCGCAGCAGCGCTACTTCTCCTGGGCAGCGTGGGCCTGTTCATCCATGCCCACGAGGCCATGCCGGAACTTGCCACGCTGGCTGCGCTTAGCCTTGCTTTCGCGGCACTCTGCAAGGCACCCGCGCAGGGGCAGAAGATGTCAGTGCCGCTGCGCGCACTCGGATTGGGCGCCGGCCTTGCCGTGTCTTTTTTCTCAGGCGGCTGGGCAGCACCCGCGGCGATTCTCGCGGCGGCGGTCGCCACCCTTGTCAGTTCGTCGCAGTGGCGCAATCCGGGCGGATTGCTTGCCCTGTTCGCGGGATGTGCGCTCGGAGTCGGCCTGGCGGCACTGTGGCCGCTGGCGCTCTGGCATCGAGATCCGAACCTTCTCGCTCTGTGGATGCGGCACCAGGGCGTGATGCATGATCCGCCCCTTGAGAATGCGCGCTATTTTCTTGTCACCTCGCTCTGGTTTCTATGGCCAGCCTGGCCGCTTGCCCTGTGGGCGCTGTGGAGCAAATCATCGCAGTGGCGCGAACCGAGCATGCTGGTGCCGTTGGCTGCCTTGCTGGTTGGCCTCCCCGTTCTTGCCGTCACCGGGCGGATACAGGATGTGAAGCTGGTGGTCATCCTTGCGCCGGTGGTGCTTCTTGGCGCGCAGGGCGCGCCGAAGCTGCTTCGCGGAGCCGCCGCCGCGCTGGACTGGTTCGGTGTCATGCTTTTTGCATTTTTTACCGGCGTGATCTGGGTCGCGTACGTCGCGATGCTGACTGGATATCCGCCTCGCATCGCGCGCAACTTTCTGCGCGTGACTCCCGGGTTCCTCCAGCCGCTGGAACCTTTCGCGCTCGTATTCGCCGTGCTGCTTGCGTTGACCTGGTTCTACGTGGTGTTCCGCAGCGCGCGCGGCCCGACCCGAAGCCTGCTCCGCTGGATGGCCGGCGCGACCCTGTTGTGGGGGACCTTCGCGATGCTGTGGATGCCCTGGGTGGATCATCAGCGCAGCTATCGGAGTGTCGCAATGCAGCTCAGATCCCACATTCCTGCCGGAACATCCTGCATCTACGGCCGGAATCTCGGCAATGCCCAGCGCGCGGCCTTCGACTACCATGCTGGAATTGTCACCCGGAGGTTCGACAAGACTCGGCCCAGGGCCTGTGTGTTCCTGCTGGTACAGGGGGAACCGCGCCACGAAGGACCGCCGCCCGGTAAGGACTGGGTCCGTATCACTGAGCTCGGCCGCCCCGGCGACAAGGCCGAGCGTTATCGACTCTATCGTCTCGCACGATGAACACGACACCACCGGAACAGTGCGCGAGTTGGGCGGCGTTGGCGAGCCGCGCGCGGGCGTCCGGGACAACGCACCTGCGCACTCTGTTCGCGCAGCAGCCGGAGCGCAGACAGGAGTACGCCTGCACAGGCGCCGGTCTGCGGCTCGATTATTCCAGGCAGCGTCTTGACGCCGGCATACTGGAACAACTCCTGCGCCTGGCCGAGGACCGCGGTCTGGAAGGTTGGCGAACTGCCCTGTTCGCCGGAGACAGGATAAATTCGACCGAAGACCGTGCGGCCTGGCACACCGCGCTGCGCGCCGGACCGGATTCCCCTCCCGAAGTGCGCGAGACGCTCGGGCGGGCCGCGCGCGTTGCCGGGAAGATTCGCAGCGGCGCATGGCATGGTGCAACCGGCGCAGCGCTCAACCGGGTCATCCACCTTGGCACGGGGGGCTCGGACCTCGGCCCGCGCCTGCTTACCGATGCGCTTCACGAAGCGCGCGATGCCACGCTCGATATTCGCTTTGCCACGAACATCGACCCGCTAGACCTGTCGCGCGCCCTGGCGGGCGCCGCGCCAGCCGCCACGCTCTTCGTGGTGGCCTCAAAGACGTTCACCACTCAGGAAACCATGGCGAATGCGGGCGCGGCACGGCGCTGGCTGGCGGATCAGTTGCCCCCCGGTGCCGATCTGGATCGGCACTTTATAGCGATTACCGAAAACAAGCGGGAGGCAAGCGAATTCGGAGCGGCCGAAATTCTGCCCATGTGGAACTGGGTGGGTGGCCGCTACTCGGTTTGGTCCGCGGTAAGCCTGACCGCCATGTGCGCCGCCGGACCCGAGCGCTTCCAGGAGTTTCTCGCCGGCGCCAGGGAGCTGGATCAGCACTTCATCGATGCGCCGCCTGGCCGCAACCTGCCCGTGCTGCTGGGGCTGATCGGAATCTGGAACATCAATTTTCTCGGCTGCCAGACCCATGCCGTGCTGCCTTACGCGAGACCGCTGCGCTTGCTGCCTGCCTACCTCCAGCAGCTCGAGATGGAGTCGAACGGAAAGCAGGTGGACCGCGCGGGAAGAACCGTCGACTACGCGACCGCGCCGATTGTCTGGGGCGCGGAAGGAACCGTCGGCCAGCACTCGTTCCACCAGCTGCTGCACCAGGGTCCGCATATTGTTCCGTCAGATTTCATTGTCGCCAGACAAGCCGCCGGGGACCCGGAACGACGCCGTATCCTGGCCGCGCATGCCGAGGCGCAAGCGGAGGCGCTTGCGTTCGGCAGTGAAGATTCCGGGTTGCCGCCATGGAAACAATACCCTGGAAATCGACCATCGAGCACGCTTGAACTCGAAGCGCTGGACGCACGAAACCTGGGCCGCCTGCTGGCGCTCTATGAGCATAAGGTCTTTGTCCAGGGCGTGATCTGGAACCTCAACAGCTTTGATCAGTGGGGCGTCGAACTCGGCAAGCAACTCGCCGGCAAGATCCTCCGCTCCCGTCCCGGCACGGTTCGCTAGCAGACGCACCTGCGCCATGCCGGGGAATACAATCTGGGAACCACGGCAGGCGAACACAGCAGGCGGGCACGGCACGGGGCGGGCAAGAGAATGAACAGCGCACGGGATTTCAGCCAAGCGGCACTGGACGAGCTGAGGGCTTTGCTCGGCGACCGGGTTTCAGTCTCCGCGGCCGTACGGGAGCATCACGGCAAGGACGAGTCCCATTTTCCCAACGCCCTGCCCGATGCGGTGGTATTTCCCAACAGCACCGAGGAAGTGCGCGATATCGTTGCTGTCTGCAGGCGGCGTGGGATTCCCATCGTACCGTTCGGTGTCGGTACCTCGCTCGAAGGGCATGTTCTTGCGGTGCGTGGAGGCGTCACGGTCGATCTCTCCGGAATGAACCGCGTGCTGAGGGTGAACGAAGAGGACCTGGACGCGGTGGTGCAGGCAGGTGTGACCCGCAAGCAACTGAACGAACACATCCGGCATACGGGCCTTTTCTTCCCGGTCGATCCAGGAGCCGATGCCACGATGGGCGGCATGACCGCAACCCGCGCCTCCGGGACGAATGCGGTCAGATACGGGACGATGCGCGAGAACGTGATTGCGCTCGAGGTCGTGCTCGCGGACGGGCGCATCATCCGGACATCGCGCCGCGCCCGGAAATCGTCCGCCGGCTACGATTTGACGCGCCTGTTTGTCGGCTCGGAGGGAACGCTCGGGATCGTGACTGAAGTCACCGTGCGCCTTTACCCGGTTCAGGAAGCCATGTCTGCCGCGGTCTGCGCGTTCGACTCGATAGACAGCTGCACGCGAACCGTCATCGAGTCCATCCAGGCGGGAATTCCCCTCGCCCGCTGCGAGATCGTGTGCGCAACGACCATCGAGGCGATCAACCGCTACAAGAACACAAACTATCGAGTTGCGCCCACGCTATTTTTCGAGTTCCACGGCACCAAGGCGGGTGTCGTCGAGCAGGCTGAGGCAGTGCAGGCGCTTGCGAAGGCGAACGGCGGCATGGATTTCGTCTGGGCGACACACGCCGAGGATCGCAATGCCCTCTGGGAGGCGCGGCACCATGCCTATTTTGCGTGCCTGCAGCTGCGCCCCGGATCGCGCGCGCTCACGACCGACGTGTGCGTCCCCATCTCCAGGCTGGTGGAATGCGTGCACGAAACCATGGCCGATCTCCGAGGCTATATTGCGCCGGTGCCGCTAATGGGCCACATCGGCGATGGCAATTTCCATCTCATGCTTCTGGTGGACCCGGAACGGCCGGAGGAATTGAAACTCGCCGAGGGCATCAACAAGCGGCTGGTGCGGCGTGCTCTGTCGATGGAAGGTACCTGCACCGGCGAGCACGGGATCGGGCTGGGCAAGCAGGACTCCCTCGTGGCGGAACACGGCGAGGCAACGATCGGCGCGATGCGCGACATCAAGCGGCTGTTCGACCCGGATAACCTGATGAACCCTGGGAAAATGCTTGTCCTGTAGCGACTCGGGGATCCCTGGACCTCTGGAGGCGAACTTGCCACAGATAGTAACATATATGTTACTATCTTGCCGGTTTTAGCCTCCGGGGTGCCCCCGACCCGCCGGAATTCAGATCGTCATGACGGTTTGCCGGTAATACCTCAGTTCCTCGATCGACTCGACGATGTCAGCCAGGGCTTCGTGCTTCCCTTCTTTCTTGAATCCTTTGTAGACCTCCGGCTTCCAGCGCCGGACGAGTTCCTTGATCGTGGACACGTCCAGGTTGCGGTACAGAAAATAGGCTTCCAGTTTCGGCATCCAGCGCGCCAGGAAGCGCCTGTCCTGACAGATCGAATTGCCGCACATCGGGGACACCCCGGGAGGAACATGCTGCGCCAGAAACTCGAGAACCCTTGCCTCCACCTGGGCCTCGTCCAGGCTGGAGGCCTTGACCTTGTCTATGAGACCAGAGCGTCCGTGTGTGCTCTTGTTCCAGTTGTCCATTGCTTCGAGAGCGGCATCCGGCTGATGCACGACCAGTACGTCGCTCTGGGCGATGACATTTAGCTGGCCGTCGGTGATCAGCAACGCGATCTCCAGTATCCGCTCGGTCTCGGGTACCAAACCGGTCATTTCCATATCGAGCCAGATCAGATTGCTCGCGTCGACGGCCATTTTCGCTATCCGGTGTCTATCTCGGGGTATTCTCTCACAGGGGTTCGGGCGTGGCCTCCGCCGCTCCGTGTTGCCGATCGCGGTACCGACCAGTTCCGGAATAACATGACAGCTCAGCTCTTCGCGTGGATTTTTCTTTCGACGCTCGTGATATCCACGTTGATCCGCCTTTGGCTGGCGCAGCGCCAGGCGCGCCACGTGCGCGCGCACCGCGATGCCGTTCCCACCGGGTTCCGCGAGGAAATTTCTCTTGCGGCACATCAGAAGGCAGCCGACTACACGGTGGCAAAAGTCCGCGCCGGCATCCTGGACATCGTCCTTGGCGCGGCGGTGCTGCTTCTGCTTACGTTTGGTGGCATGCTGCAATGGACGGCAGAAACGCTCGCCCCGATGCTTGATCCGGGCGGCATGGCGCACGGTACCGCCCTGGTCGTGTGCGTGGCCGTCTTTCTTACCGCAATAGAGCTTCCGCTAGATCTTTATCGAACTTTCTCCATCGAATCGAGATTCGGGTTCAACCGCATGACCCTGAAGCTCTATCTGAGCGACCTCGCGAAGCAAGCCCTGGTCGGCGCCGTGATTGGTGTGCCCCTGATCATGCTGGTACTCAGGCTGATGGCCGGAATGGGATCTCTCTGGTGGCTGTACGTCTGGATCGTGTGGATGGGATTCAATTTGATTCTGCTGCTTATCTATCCCACTTTCATCGCGCCGCTGTTCAACAAGTTTTCCCCACTGGAGGACGCCTCGCTGAGGAGCCGCATCGAAGCTCTGCTGTCGCGCTGCGGATTTCGCGCCAAGGGCCTGTACGTCATGGACGGATCCAAGCGCTCCAGCCATGGCAACGCCTATTTCACGGGCTTTGGTGCCGCAAAACGCATCGTAATGTTCGACACCTTGCTTTCGCGCCTCGCACCGCCCGAAGTCGAGGCGGTCCTTGCGCACGAACTCGGACATTTCAGGAAGCACCATATCTGGAAGCGCGTTGTCGTCATGTTTGCTGTGTCGCTGGCTTTGCTATGGGGGCTGGGACAGGTGATAAATCAATCCTGGTTCTACGAAGGCCTGAACGTTTGGAGCCGGGATCCTGCCATGGCGCTGCTCCTGTTCTTTCTGGTCACGCCGGTGTTTCTTTTTCTGTTCCAGCCAGTCGGGAGCCTGTACTCCCGAGCCCACGAGTACGAGGCAGACCGCTACGCGGCCGCCCATGCGAGTTCAAGCGACTTGATCAACGCGCTTGTGAAGCTCTATCAGGATAATGCAGCCACACTTACCCCGGATCCCATTCACTCTGCCTTCTACGATTCGCATCCACCAGCCGCGTTGCGCGTCGCCCGGCTGTCAATTCCAAACTGAGGTTCGCTCATGACATCCCTTGCCGAACGCCATTGCACACCCTGCGACGGCGGGACTCCCGCCTACAGCACCGCACAAGCCGCGGAAATGCTGCGGCAGCTGAAGGGCTGGATACTGGAAGGCGAGAAACTGGTCAAGCTATACCCCTTCAGAGACTACTACCAGACCATGGCATTTGTGAATGCGCTGGCGTGGATGGCGCACCGGGAGAATCACCACCCGGATCTGACTGTCGGCTACAACAAGTGTCGCGTCGAGTACTTCACCCACGCCATTGACGGGCTATCGGAAAGCGACTTTATCTGTGCGGCGAAATGTGACGCCCTTTTCCTCATCTAGCGCAGTAGTGCCACTAGCCATGCCGTTCCGCGGTCAATTTGCCGCGTTCGCAGTCGACCTGAACGTCCTGGGTGCTCTATTCGACCGGCGGTGGTTCCGATAGTGCGGGCGCCAACCGCGGGACTGGACGGCACAGTCATAGCGGCATTCGGACGACGCTGCATTGTGCGCCTTGCCAGCGGAGACGCGCTCGCGTGCCTACAGACGGGCCGCGCGGAGCAGCCGGTGTGCGGGGATCGCGTCTCCGTTCAGAGAACGGGCGAGAGCACAGGCCAGGTCGTCGCAATCGCCGCGCGCAGCAACCTGTATTCTCGCCGGACCGGCGCCAGAACGAAGCGCATCGCAGCGAATATTTCGCAGCTGCTGGCAGTCACCGCCTGCGAACCCGCCATCGACGACGAGCTGCTGTGCCGATTTCTCATCGCTGCGGAAGACGCCGGCATCCGGGTCATGATCGCGCTGAACAAGATAGATCTGCGTTCCAGGCTCAATGCCTGCAGAAAGTTGCTGGAGCCATTTCGAATGCTCGGCTATCCGATCGTTGAACTGTCCGCGAGCGAGGATATTTCTCCAGTGCTTGCCGCTCTGCGAGGCCATCGCACCCTCCTCGTGGGCCAATCCGGCATGGGCAAATCCACCATAATCAATCGGCTCGTCCCTGACGCGAATGCCCGGGTTGCCGAGATCTCGCGCCACCTCGGAACGGGGAGGCAGACCACGACCTCATCCCGGCTTTACGCCGTCGAACCCGACACCGAGGTGATCGATACACCAGGAGTGTCGCAGTTTGGTCTTGCCGCGATGGATCTGACGCAAATCCTGCGCGGGTTTCCCGAGTTTTTGCCGCATGCGATCCACTGCCGATTCCCCGATTGCCAGCACCTCTCGGAACCGGATTGCGCGGTACAAGCCTCTGTGGAATCCGGCTTGGTGCATCCGAGACGCCTTCAGCTTTACAGACAAATCAGGCAGATCGATATTCGGCCGCGGCGATGAAGCGCGTATACAGCTCCATGGATCTCGTCGCCATTCACCATGCGCGCAATCTGCTGGAGTCGGCGGGTATTCGCGCCACGGTGAAGAACGAGCACCTGGTCTCGGCAATGGGCGAGCTACCCCCCGACGTGTGTCAATTCGAACTTTGGGTTACCCATCGCGAGGAAGCGGTTCTGGCGGAAACCGTACTGCGTGAGAATCGCGCAGCACAGCCGTCAGGCCCGCCATGGCGCTGCCATTCATGCGGCGAAACCGGCGAGCCACAATTCAGCCAGTGCTGGCAGTGCGGCGCGGAACGTCCGGATAGGCAAGGCCCGGATGTCGCCAATTTGTAGGTAGTTCCGGACGCGACTACCGCCGCAAACGCGCACTCCAGATGGAACGGACGGTCGATCGCCTCCGGGCAGCGTCAGCCAAAGGCGCTCGCAACAGCAAGCAGTACCGTAACGAAGATCCACAGCACCAGAGCGCGCCAGAGCAGACCGACAACGCTGTCCAGGAACGGGATGTTCGACAGCTCGCCCACTCCAAGCTCCGGTCGCGATTCGATTTCACCGTACTGTTCAAGCGACGCTCCGAGGCGCACACCCATTGCCCCCGCGCCCGCGGCGAGAACGATACCCTCGTTCCGGTCGGGCCACCCTGGAGCCTGAGTACGCCAGCAATACACCGCATCCTCAAAATCGCCAACTGCGGCAAACGAAGCTGCCGTAAGGCGAACGGCAGGCCACTCGAGAAGACCGAATATCTTGCCGGAAAATTGTCCGAACTTTCCCTGTTGCCCCCAGCGGCGACTGAGGAAGAACGAAAGCCTATAGAGAAGCGCCCCGGCTGGGCCAGGCAGCAGCAGGTACCAGAACAGGACGCCAAATACGTGACGGTGCGAGGCAAGCAGCGCGGATTCTATAGTCAGACGAATCAGCTCTTCCCTGGTTTCCACCTGAATAACTTCACCGCGCCACGTGCCGATGACCTGGCGCGCAAGGTCGAGATTGCCCTCCCTCATTGCGGCCTGGATCGCTGTGAAGTAGTGGCTGAATTGGCGAAATCCTAACGTAAGGTAAAGCACGGCCACGTTGAACAAGAGCGCGAGGAAGGGGCTCGCCGCCGAAGTCAGATACTGAGCACCGATCGCCAAAAGGCAAACGGGTACCACCGCAAGCACCCAGGAGATTGCTCCGTGGCGCGCTTCTCCGGCATTAAGCGTACGTTCGAACCACCTGGCCCACCCAACAAGGGCGCGCAATGCCATCCTGCGATCACCCAGCGGGCGCCACTGCTCCAGAACCAGTGCGGCGATTATTGCCAGTACGCTCATATTTTCGGTTTATAAGTGATCGGGGCCACCCACAACCCCGACATCGCGAGGTACAAAGACTTTCCGGACCGCGCCAGGTACAAGGCGAAAGATATCATGACCTGATGAGCCTTCGCGTTGATCTGCCGTGCATTCTTCGTTCCTATTGCCCAGAACCGGTACACTCGGATCGCTCAATTCCAGCGCTGCCGTGACCAACCGGGTAGGGTCCTTCAATTGATTTTCCGAATTCTCCATAGCCCGACGCAGGAATGAAAATAACACCACCTTTCGGGTACGATGAAATCGTACCGTTGCAAAAGCAGCACCGCGTCCTTATTCCGGCCGGATCGACTCCGGCATTCTGTAGAAGCATCAATGCGCTGGCGGTATCCGTCTCCGAATTCGCAGTGGCGGGAAGGGACTATCCGGTCGTATTTATCAGTCTGGACCAAGGCACCACATTCGCACCGGTTATTGTGTTGGGATTGGCGGCAGGCTCAAATCTGTTTCTGGGTGCCAATGGCGACTGGGACCCAACCTGCTATCTTCCGGCGTTCGTAAGGCGTTATCCGTTTTGTATCTCGAAACTCTACGTGGATGGCGAACCGAAGGGAGAACGGCTGGTTTGCGTCGCGAAAGCCTACCTCGATCCGGCTGGGGTGTCTCTTTTTGACGATTCGGAGAATCCGACCACGCACTGGCAGTCGGTGGAGCGACTGCTGTCGGAATATGAAGCTGATCTTGATCTGACCACCCAAATGTGTGTCGCTTTCGCGCGCATGCGCCTATTCGAGCCATTTACCATGCAGGTCATGCGCCAGGACGCCCCGGAGGTCAAACTTGCCGGAATGTATCGTATCGATGCGACGCGGCTAAATGACCTCAAGCCCGCGAACCACAAGATCATGGTCGCGAAAGGCTACATGGGGTGCGTCTACGCCCATTTGCATTCACTGCAAAATTTCACTCGCTTGTATGCGCGCGAGGCAGCGCGGGCGAGCAGCGCCGTCCAGTTTCAATCCGATAGCCGGCGATAAAGTTCCACGACCATCGACGCGGTGGCACCCCAGATTCGGTGTCTGCCAAACTGAATCACGTTTACGCGCCTGGTGCCCCGGTCGGTCTGGCGTGTTTCGTAGGCGTGGTTCACCGGATCCAGTAGGAATTCCAGCGGCACCTCGAAAATTTCATCGACCTCATCGGCATCCGGAACCAACTCTACCGGATGCTGCACGACGCCTACAACCGGGGTAATCCTGAACCCACTGACTCTTGCGTGCAAGTCGTCCAGACGACCGATGACCTGGACGCGCAGGGGATCCAGCCCGATTTCCTCCCGCGTCTCGCGCAACGCAGTTTCCTCGATGCTTCGGTCCCGCTCCTCGACGCGTCCGCCGGGGAAGGCAATCTGGCCTGAGTGGTGCCGCAAATGTGCGGTACGACGCGTAAACAGAACCCCTTGTGCGGCGGGGCGCACGAGGATCGGTATGAGAACCGCAGCGCGCTTGGTGAACGCCTGATCCAGGTCCGCCGTTCCTCCATAGGGCGCCTCCCTGGGTGCTCTCTCCAGCAGGGCGCGAATCTCGTGAACTTCCAGGCTTTTCAAGGCTGAAGAAGTACCGACCCGGTGGTCTTGCGGCCTACGAGGTCGCGATGGCATTGCGCCGCTTCTGCAAGAGGGTAACGAGCGCCGATCTCTATTTCGACCTCACCGCCTTGAACCATTCCAAAGAGCGCATTTGCGCCGGATTCCAATTCGGCACGTGAGGCAATATAGTGAAATAACCCTGGCCGGGTAAAGAACAGCGACCCCTTTTGCAGCACGGCGACGCTCACCTCGGAAACCGTCCCCGAGGAGGCCCCGAAAAGCACCAGCATTCCGAGCGGCCGCAAGCATCGGAGTGAACCGTCTACCGTGTCTCTGCCAACCGAGTCGTACACGACAGACACGCCTGTGCCTCCCGTGATCTCCTGCACTCGATCTACAAAATTCTCGCGCGTATAGACGACCGTGTGATGACAGCCGTGCGCTCTGGCCTGCGCGGCTTTCTCATCCGAACCGACGGTACCTATTACTGTCGCGCCGAGCGTGTTCAGCCACTGGCAAGCGATCAATCCGACCCCGCCGGCCGCGGCGTGCAGCAATACAACATCGCCGCGCTTTACCTGGAACGTGCGATGGGTAAGGTAGTGAACAGTCATGCCTTTGAGCATCATCGATGCCGCGGTGTCGAAGCCGATTCCGTCAGGGATCCGGACCAATCGGTCCGCTGGAAGAATGCGCAATTCTGCGTAGGAACCCGGAGTCGGAACCGCATAGGCAACCCGATCCCCCGGCCGCAGCTCGCCCACTCCCTCGCCCACAGACTCGATGACCCCGGCCGCCTCCGAACCAAGCCCGGACGGTAGAGGCAGCGCGTAATCGCCTGAGCGGTGGTAGATGTCGATATAGTTCACGCCTATCGCTGCATGCCGTACCAGGGCGTGCCCTGGTCCCGGATAACCGACTTCAACGTCTTCGAGCACCAGTACCTCCGGCCCGCCAGGCCGGTGAAATCGAATTGCCTTGGCCATCCCATCTCCTCCTGTTATTCGTTCCGCTTGCCCTTCTTTGCCACCGTGCCAGAAGGAACAGCCTGCGCACGCCCTGCGGCACTCGCCTGAACGGCTTGCTGCATGAGTGTCCACGGCCACATCAGACTTCTCGCCGCCGGATCACCCGCGGCAGGATGATCCACCGGCGGCTGCCCGCCTGAATGTGGCGCGGCGGCGGCATTGACTGATTCCGACGTTGAATGCATGGCCTGAAGGATGGATTTCTGGGCCTCCATTCCCTGAATCGCCGTCCTGAGCATGTTCAGGTTCATGGCGAGCCAGCCCTCTACCGCCTTGAGCTCGGCAATCCGCTTGTCCACCTCCCGCGGATCCAGCGTCGGCACGGCCATCCCCGGCAGCGGAATTCCCAGGGGTCCCCAAATCTGACGGAACGCTTCGAACGGGTCAGGCACGCTTGTCATCGGTATCGCCTCCGGGAATTTCAAAAAAGGAGTGCACTTCGGCTTGCCGAGCCACCGTGTCCTGGTAGCCCAGGTCAATAAGCGCCCGGCAAAAGGCTTCCTCAAACAAGAGGTAACTCGCCAGGTTCGAACCCGAGCGATTCAGGGCCCCGGTGGGCCTGAGTATGAACCGCACCGTGCGTGGCAGCTCATGCACGAAGCGGGCCGCGATGCGCTCGATTGGCTGCGACGGCGTGATGAACAGCACTTTGACCGGCTTCAAGCTGAGGTCCGACGACCCCAATCTGTCGCTCGGTATGAGTGTAAGCGTCCGGTTGATCCGTTCCATCCGCTCGATGTCAACCATCAAACTATCCAGGAAAATGCTGTTTAACGCGTGCCCCGCGATCTGTGCAATCGAAGGGTAAGCATTGGATCGAAGGCGCGCCGGATCATGCCCCTGCCGGCCCGTCCCGACTATCAATATCCGGTCTGCCCCCAGATGCACCGCGGGACTAACCGGCGCGATTTGCCTCATCGACCCATCGCCAAAGTACTCTCGATGCACTTTGACGGCGGGGAATATGAAGGGCAATGCCGCGGACGCGAGCAGGTAGTCGTGCTTGAGCGTGACGGGGGCACCGATGCGCTGATTGCGTTCCCACCCGGGTATGGCGGGGTCGCCCTGGAAAAACGAAACGCTTTGTCCGGACGTATAGCCCGACGCGGTTACTGACACGGCGTACAGCGCCCCCGATGCGATGTGCGCTGCAATGCGCTCGAACGGCATACCGATCTCGAGCAGTTCCTTTAGTGGTGCATTGTCGAGCAGAGAAACCGGATTTTGCCGAGACACGAGCATCAGCGCGGAAAGCCAGCGCATGCCGCTCTTCATCACGCTCCACGCGTCCGTACGATAGATATGGTGGCAACGCATGTTCTCCCATACCTCGAGAAGATTTGAGACCGACCGCGTGAAATCGTCCGCGAACACCGCGAGGGAGACGGCGTTTATCGCACCGGCGGATGTGCCGCAGACAATGGGAAAAGGATTTCGCTTGGGACGTCCGAGTAGATCTCGAACAGCCTTGAGAACCCCGACCTGATAGGCTGCGCGCGCACCGCCCCCGGTCAGTACCAGTCCGGCACGATGAACGCGTGGGACTGGGGCCGATGGCTGTGCCGCTTCGTCAGCCATTCACTTCAGGCTGTGGATTCGGGGCGAGTCCTTCCTCGATTTCGTGTTCACCGCTAGCCCCAGTTCGTGTTTGAAAAGTATATCCCAGGTGGTCTGGATCACGGGCTTTGCACAGACGTGTTCGTATAATGCCCGCTCTTAATCTGAGACCTGAGGCATGCAACTTGATCTGAGCGCTCAGTCGGCGCTTGCGGCTATTGCCGCCGCGCGGCGAACGTTGGAAATACACCCATTTCGCGTCATGGAAGTATTGGCGCGCGCCCGGGCGCTCGAGGCGCGCGGCCGCCACGTGGTGCACATGGAAATCGGCGAGCCGGACTTCAGCGCGGCGCCATCCGTCGTCGAGGCAGCCTCGCGGGCATTGCGTGCGGGGAAGACCGCGTACACCAACTCGCTGGGCCTGAGCGAGCTTCGAGAAGCCATTTCCCGGCACTATGCCGACTCTTTCGGGTGCACCGTTCCTCCTTCGCGAATCGCAGTGACGGCGGGCGGCTCCGGCGCTCTTCTCCTTGCGCTCGCGCTCTATGTGGAGGCAGGCCGTGAGTTTCTGGTGCCTGATCCTGGTTATCCGGGATACCGGCACTTCGTGCGCGTTTTCGAGGGTCGTCCTAGTCCGCTGCCGGTATCTTCCGCCACGGCGTTTCATCCGACCGCTGGCGCGGTTGAGGAGGCCTGGACGCCGCGCACTGCAGGACTGGTACTTGGCACACCCTCGAATCCGAGCGGAACCACCCTTGGCAAGGAAGAGTTGGCGCGTATTGCGGCGGCAATTCAGGTACGAGGCGGGGTTCTGCTTGTCGACGAAATCTACCAGAATCTCGTATTCGGCCAGAAGCCCTCAACCGCCTTCGGGCTTCCTGGGGAGGTTGTTCTTGTCAACAGTTTTTCGAAGTACTTCTGTATGACTGGCTGGCGTTTGGGCTGGGCCGTCCTTCCTGAGGACAAAATCGCCCTGTTTGAACGCCTTGCTCAGCACATGTTCATCTGTCCGCCCACCATTTCGCAGTTTGCGGCTCTTGCGGCTTTCGAGGACGATGCCCGGGCCGTATTCGAAGAGCGGCGTCTTGAACTGGAAAAGCGACGGGATTTCGTGGTCCGGGAACTCAGACTCGCGGGATTGCAGGTCCCGGCGGAGCCGACCGGCGCATTTTACGTGTATGCGGACTGCTCAAGTTTCACTACTGACAGCACCCGCTTCGCGCTGGAACTGCTGGATCAGGAAGGGCTAGCCCTGACACCAGGCGTCGATTTCGGTTCGAATCAGACTTCCACGCATGTTCGGATTGCCTACACGCAGTCCCTGGATGCGCTGGAAGCCGGCATTGAACGCCTAGGCAGGTTTTGCCGCCGCTGAGGTCTGCGGCGCGGGCACTGTCTGCGACTTGGCCTCACGGCGTGCACGCTGCAACACCTGTTCAAGACGGGACCGCTCCGCCAATACCTTGTTTGCGTAAAAGGAAGTAGGCTCATCGAAGGCGCCCGCATACATTTGCAGCGCGGTTTCGATTTCGCCGAACTTGCGCATGTATTCGCGCAGAACAGATGTGCCCACGAAAATGTTCACCTCCGGGTCAAGGAGCACAGACTGCCCGCCAAACGCGCGCAGTTTGTCCTGGTGATACTTCGGGATCACCTGCATGAGACCCTGCGCGCCAAACTCGCTCTGGGCAACCGGATTGAACCGAGACTCAATCGCGATCACGCCCAGTATGAGCAACGGATCCACCTTTAGTTTTTTCCCGGCGTTGTATGCCGCGAGCACATATCTGGCGCCGGGTTGATCCGCAATCCGGTAGCGCCTGGCGATGAAATCGGCAACGGCGCGCTGATCAGGGGAACGCTCTTGCGCGACATCCGACTCCTCGGCGAGGAAGCTAGTGCTTGCGCCAGTTGCCGCGCCGGCATCAAACACCTTACCGGACTCAAAGGCATGGATGACAGCCAGGAAGGCTGCGAACACGGCAAGCGCAAGGTAGAACGCGCGCAATCGGCCATCTCCGTTTACTAGACGAACAGACTTCTCTCTGATCATGACCACCTCCCGACTTCATTGCCCGATTCCGTTACCCCCTGCCCAGGGACGAACCTAGCGCGTTGCGTGCGGCGCGGGAGCTGTTTGGGCGGATATGAATCCACAAGCCCGGAATGAAAGGCGGTGGGGTAGCAGGTACTCAATTGGACAGGGCAGAACGCTCGCAGTCCGACCTCAGTGCAATATCTGTGTAAAGATCTGTGCAAAGAGACTGCTCGTATGATACTGAATTTAATTAATTTTGTCAAACTGAGGCTATTTTTTGCTGCGTCGCAACATGAATATTTGGTCTACCAAAGAATTTCTCAGGCGACGCCTGCACCCTAGCTAGAATAGAAATAAGCTTGAGCCCGGTCGACCCCAGACCGGGTACTCAAGTGAAGCATCGCGGACCAGCTTCAGCCGTTCGGTAGGCCGATGGACCGAAGCGGTCCGCTTAGCTTCGATGGCCGTGCGAAGAGGGTGAATCTTCGCGCCTCGCCCATCCGGATTCCGGTTACGGCCGGGATCCGGTGGGAAAGGGCCATGCGGCGGCTGGATTCAGCGCTGTTCTTGCGCTGGGGGTCGCAGCGGTTGAGGTCGTCGACATAACTGGCGACTTCATCGTTGCCGCAGGCTTGGCCTTGGGTCTTGCGGGTTTCTTGGCCGCGCTTTTTTTCTTTTTAGCGCTTTTTTTCTTTTTAGCGACTTTCTTCTTACCCGCAGGCTTCTTCTTTTTGGCAGCTTTCTTCTTACCTGCTGCCTTTTTCTTCTTCTTTTTCGCGGCTTTCTTGGCCGCTTTCTTCTTTTTCTTTTTTGCGGGTTTTTTGGCTTTTTTCTTTGTTGCCATGGTCATCTCCTTAATGGACATTGCACTAAAAAAGCCCGGACCAAATGGTCCGAACTATCCGGCCAGCGGGGCATGGCCCCGACGGTCCGAATTCTTTGCTATGCCGCGCTTGCATGAGCGACACGAGGAACATCCCGTTCAACCCTGGACAGAATGTCCTGGTAGAGAATATCCGGGTCCAGCCTGATGCCACCCTCCCAGGTAACTGTCGCAGATTCCGGGTCAACGCTGACCTTCGCAAATTCGCTGGCATCCCGCCAAAGACGAAACGCCCCGATTTCCAGCAGGTCGCCCAGAAATACACACCCCTCCATCCCATCCTCGAAACGGAGCCATAGTTCGTAGTTTTCCTCCGCCCTACAGGCGGTGACTCGATGCATGGAAGTTTGGGGTTCTCGCATGGTGGGTTATCCCTGGGTGCCGGCTAATCCCAGCTTAACGCTCCACCAGTCTGGTATTCGATGACACGAGTTTCGAAGAAATTCCGCTCTTTTTTCAGGTCTATCATCTCGCTCATCCATGGGAATGGATTCCCTGCACCCGGGTATAGTGTGTCTAGTCCAATCTGCTGACAGCGTCTGTTGGCGATGAACCTCAGGTATTCCTTGAACATCGGGGCGTTCAGCCCCAGGACGCCGCGCGGCATAGTGTCCTCCGCATACCGGTACTCGAGATCCACCGCCGTTCGGAACAGATGCTCCATCTCGCTTCGGAATGCTGGCGTCCAAAGCGCCGGATTCTCCAGCTTGATCTGGTTTACGAGATCAATGCCGAAATTACAGTGCATGGACTCGTCGCGCAGAATGTACATGTACTGCTCTGCCGCGCCGGTCATTTTGTTCTGCCGCCCCAGCGCAAGAATCTGCGTAAAGCCCACGTAGAAGAACAAGCCCTCCATCAGGCAAGAGAATACGATCAGGCTGCGCAGAAGGCGTTGATCATTCTCTAGCGTACCGGTGGCGAAGTGAGGGTCGGTAAGGGTATGAATGAAGGGAATGAGAAACTCGTCCTTCTCCCGTATGGAGGCGATCTCGTGGTACGCGTTGAAGACTTCCCCCTCATCTAAGTCGAGGCTCTCCACAATGTACTGATACGCATGCGTATGGATCGCCTCCTCGAAGGCCTGCCGAAGCAGGTACTGGCGACATTCCGGCGCAGTAATGTGCCGGTAGGTACCGAGAACAATATTGTTCGCCGCCAGGGAGTCGGCCGTGACAAAGAAGCCCAGGTTGCGCCGCACTAGCCGGCGCTCGTCCTCGGTCAGACCGTTCCGGTCCTTCCAAAGCGCAATGTCCCGACTCATGTTTATTTCCTGGGGCATCCAGTGATTCGCGCACGCCGACACATATTTGTCCCATGCCCATCGGTACTTGAACGGCACGAGCTGGTTGACGTCAGCTTTCGAATTGATTATCTGCTTGTCGTCGATTTTTACCCGGCGAAACGCGCTTCCCGCCGCAACCTTCTCTTCGGTGCTTGTCGAGGTCGGCAGAAAATTCCGTGTCGGCTGTATCGCGAGCCCGCTCATCGCACTAAGCTTGCCCTCTTCCTCAAAACTCAGCATACACGTTCTCCGTTTTTCTTATCAGGCCCAGGCTAGGGACCATTTGGATTGGAGAGAATTGAATTCGCCGCACCACAAAGCGCGGCCGATGCTATCTGCAACGCAAGTACGCGAATAAGCCGGGTCACTGACAGGCTTCGCAGTCTGGTGCATCTATCGCGCAAAGCTTTTGCGCCCCCGCCTCCGTACCGAGCCCGTCAGCACCCACCCCATTTGAAGGAACCGCATTCAGCTGGCCGGTCTTTACCGTAGATTTCTCCGCGTGCGTCGCCCCCATGGAACGCAGGTAGTACGTGGTCTTCAGTCCCCGAATCCACGCCAGTTTGTAGGTTTCGTCGAGCTTCTTGCCCGACGCGCCAGCCATATATATGTTGAGAGACTGAGACTGGTCGATCCATTTCTGTCGTCGCGCGGCCGCCTCTACCAACCAGCTGGGCTCGATCTCAAATGCAGTAGCGTATAGCTGGCGGAGCTCCGCCGGGACCCGATCTATTCGCGCCAAATTACCGTCAAAATACTTGAGGTCGGCAATCATGACCTCATCCCAGAGTCCCTCGCGCTTCAAGTCCTCCACCAAATGTTCATTTGCTACCGTGAATTCACCCGACAGATTCGACTTGACGTAGAGATTCTGGTAGGTAGGCTCTATCGAGGCCGAAACGCCCACGATGTTGGCTATCGTCGCGGTGGGTGCAATCGCAAGGCAATTCGAATTGCGCATTCCATGCGTGCGTATGCGCGCACGCAACCCGTCCCAATCCAGGTCTGGACTCTGCGACCTGTTGACCTCCACATAGCCACCACGCTCCGCCGCCAGCAGATCCAGCGTGTCCTGGGGAAGTATTCCCTTGTCCCAGAGCGATCCCTCAAACGTCGCGTAGCGCCCACGCTCCTCGGCAAGCTCGGTCGAAGCCCAGTATGCGGCATAAGCGACCATCTCCATTGATCTGTCCGAGAATTCCACCGCCTTGTCAGACGCATAGGGAATTCGAAGCTGGTGCAGGCAGTCCTGAAAACCCATGATCCCCATCCCTACCGGGCGGTGACGCATGTTCGAGTTACGCGCCTTAGTTACCGCGTAGTAATTAATGTCGATGACGTTGTCCAGCATCCTCATTGCCGTGCGAATAGTCGCCTTCATCTTCTCAAAATCGAGCCCGCCCTCATCCAGATGGGCAGGAAGATTCACGGAGCCCAGGTTGCAGACCGCAATCTCGTCCTGGGATGTGTTGAGGGTGATTTCGGTGCAGAGGTTTGAGCTGTGAACGGCCCCAACATGCTGCTGCGGACTACGCAGGTTGCACGGATCCTTGAAGGTAATCCAAGGGTGCCCCGTTTCGAACAGCATTGAAAGCATCTTGCGCCAGAGGTGCACCGCGGAAATTTTCTTGTGCAGCTTGAGCTCGCCGCGAGCGGCTTTGTCCTCGTAGCGTGTGTAGGCCTCCTCGAACGCCCTCCCCACCCGTTCATGCAGCTCCGGTACATCGGATGGACTGAACAGGGTCCATTCCGCGTTGTCCATGACCCGCCTCATGAAGAGATCGGGTATCCAGTTTGCGGTGTTCATGTCATGCGTCCGGCGGCGATCGTCACCGGTATTCTTGCGCAACTCGAGGAATTCCTCGATATCCAGGTGCCAGGTTTCCAGATAGGAGCAGACAGCACCCTTGCGCTTTCCGCCTTGGTTGACCGCAACCGCCGTGTCGTTGACAACCTTCAGGAAAGGCACCACGCCCTGCGACTTACCGTTCGTCCCCTTGATATGCGAGCCGAGCGCGCGTACCGGCGTCCAATCGTTGCCGAGCCCACCGGCGTACTTCGCGAGCAGGGCATTTTCCTTGATCGCCTCATAGATGCCGTCGAGATCGTCCGAAACGGTGGTCAGGTAGCAGGACGAAAGCTGGGAACGCAACGTGCCAGAATTGAACAGGGTCGGCGTCGAGCACATGAACTCGAACGAGGAGAGAACGTTGTAGAACTCTATCGCTCTGGCTTCGCGGTCGCTTTCATTCAAGGCGAGTCCCATGGCCACCCGCATGAAAAAGGCCTGGGGCAGTTCAATTCTGTGGCCCTGAACATGCAGAAAATAGCGGTCGTAAAGGGTCTGCAGGCCAAGATAGTCGAACTTCAGGTCTCTCTCGGCGCGCAGCGCCTTGCCGAGCCTCGCGAGATTGAACGAAGAAAGTGTGGGATCGATCAGCTCCGAGGCAATACCGCGTTCAATGAACTCGGGAAAATAGCTCGCATAGCGGGCATTCATGCCCGCCTGGCTGACTTCCTCTCCGAGCACCTCCAGGCGCACGGTATTCAGGAGCAGCCTTGCGGTCACGTAGCTATACGCCGGATCTTTCTCTATTAGTGCGCGCGCCGCCATCACGCTTGACTTGCGCACCTCGTCCATCGGAATGCCGTCGTACAGATCACGCAATGTGGCGGCAAGGATGGCCTCGGGGGAGGCCGAGTCGCGCAGGCCGATGCATGCCGCTTCCAGCTCAGCCGTCAACCGGCCGACATCCAGCGCCTTGCGTGCCCCCCCCTCCAACACGCTAAGGGTTGGCAGATCGCTTTGCCGCTCCCGGCTTGCCTTTTCCAGCGCACGTGCCTTGGCACGCTCTTCCCTGTACAGCACGTAGGCTCTCGCGACATCGTGCTCGCCAGAGCGCATCAAGGCCAGCTCGACCTGATCTTGGATATCCTCGATATGAAACGTTCCGCCCTGGGGTTGCCGGCGCATCAGGGCCGCAAAAACGCCCTCCGAAAGCTGCTGGACGACTTCTCGGATGCGTGCGGAAGCCGCGCCCTGGGTTCCACTGACGGCCAAAAAGGCCTTGGTCATTGCGATCGAGACCTTGCTCGGCTCGAAGGCGACTACGGCGCCATTGCGCCGGATGATGCGATATTCAGAATATGCCCGGCGCACAGCGTCAGCTTGACTCGGAAGGTCGGACACGAGCGCCGTGGCGGTACTCCTGCTTTCCTGCGCGATGTGCATCCCACCCCTCCTGCGTCGCCGTCCTGCGCCGCACCCGCCTGGTTGTGAAAACCACAATATCTAGTGGCGGAGCGCGTAAGCAGTACCAAAAATTGTGGTGCCACTTTAACCAGTGCAAAACAAAAATGCAAGCACCCCCGCATCCCAGCGCAGTCCCGGCGTGAATTTTTCCCGTCTACCGGTGCTGATGGCGGGAGCGAATTGAAGCGATCGACTAGCGTTGCCGCGCGAAATCGGCGAGCACCGCGCGCCAATCGAAATGAGGGCCAGGGTCCGTCTTTCGATCCGGCGCAGCGTCGCTGTGCGCGGCCCAACTGCGCAGCGGCACGCTGGCCCTGAGCGTCGCGACCAGGGTGGCCAGCGCCGCATATTGACGCGGCGCGAACACGGAGTCATCGGTACCTTCAAGTTCGACGCCAATCGAAAAGTCATTGCAGTTTGAGCGGCCGCGCCATGAAGAGACTCCGGCGTGCCACGCTCTCATATGAATTGGCACAAACTGCACCAGTTCGCCGGAGCGCAGCAGCAGAAAATGGGAGGACACCCTCAACCCTGCCAGCCCGGCAAAGTAAGGGTGCGCCCGCGCGTCGAGGACGTTGCAAAAAAGCCGCTCGATCGAGTCTCCGCCGAATTCGCCCGGCGGCAGGCTGATGCTGTGGATCAACAGCAGGCTGGGAGTAACGTCCGGGGGCCGCGCGTCACAGTTGGGCGACCGAACAAGTCTCGCGCCCGCAACCAGCCCGTCGCTCACACCCATCAGATTGGTGCGGCGGGAGTCCCCGGGTCCCGGATTTCCAGGCGCTGCATTCTGTAGCGCAGTTGCCGAAACGTGATGCCCAGGAGCTTTGCCGCTGCGGTGCGATTGAATCCGGTCCTCGCCAGTGCGTCCAAGATCGCCCTTCGTTCCAGGTTGTCCAAATAATTCGGCAGAGGTTCAAGAGATCCGGGCTCGACGGCGAGCGGCTCCAGGCTAAGGTCCTCCACCGAGATCCGGTCGGAACTGCGCAGCGCGACGGCACGCTCCAGAATGTTCTCCAGCTCGCGAAAATTGCCGGGGAAATCGTAACGCTTCAGCCGCTTGAGCGCCTCGGGCGTCAGCTCGATCATCCCATCGGGGCTTTGCGACGCCAGCCGCTTCGTGATCCTGGCGGCAATCAAGGGAATGTCCTCCCGACACTCGCGCAGCGACGGCATACGCAGGTCGATGACATTCAGCCTGTAAAAGAGATCCTGGCGGAACTCTCCTTTTGCGACGAGCGACGATAGGTTTTTGTGCGTTGCAGAAATAATCCGTACATCTACTTGGTTTTCACCGGGCGCGCCCACCATTCTGACGCGCTTCTCCTGGATTGCACGAAGCAGCTTCACCTGCATCGCGAGCGGAAGCTCAGCAATTTCATCAAGGAAAAGGGTACCGCCATGGGCAGCCTGAAAAAATCCCTCGCGCTCCTCATTGGCACCGGTGAACGCGCCCTTCCTATAGCCGAAAAACTCGCTCTCGACGAGGGTGTCCGGGATCGCACCGCAGTTCACCGGCACAAACGGCTTGTCGCGCCGGGCGCCATTGTCGTGAATCAAGCGCGCAGCGAGCTCCTTGCCGCTTCCCGACTCACCGGATATATAGACTGGCGCCTGCGTGCGGGCAAGCCGAGAAATGCGCTCCCTGACCTGGCGAATGGGTTCGCACTGGCCGAGAAGTTCCACACCGCGAGACGGCGCAACCAAGCGATCGGGGAGGGATAACGCGGAGCGCACCAGGGCCCTGAGTTGCTCAAGCCCGATCGGCTTCGAAACATAGTCGAAAGCGCCCGCCTTGAGTGCCGCAACCGCGTTTTCGGTGCTGCCGTGTGCCGTGATGACCGCAACCGGAAGATCGCCTCCTGCGGAGGCGATGAAACGTACAAGCTCAAGGCCCTCCCCATCCGGCAATCGCATGTCGGTCAGGCACAGTTGGAAGCGCCCCTTGCCAAGCTGCCCTTTCGCCTCCTCGAGGGTGCCGGCCGTCGTCACCTCCAGCCCCATCTTGAGCAGGGTGAGTTCAAGCAGCTCCCGGATATCCGGTTCGTCGTCCACGACGAGAACGGGGCGGCGGCCGGAATGGGAGCGTTCAGTGCGTTTCACGAAGGCGGGGCTTCTCTGACGAGCACCCGGAAATGGGCGCCGGCAACGTCGTTGACATACTCGAGCACGGCCCGGTTGGCCGCACACAGTTCACGGGCCAGGTACAAACCCAAGCCCGTGCCCTTGCTATCCGTGGTGAAGAACGGCTCGAACAACTGTCCTTGGTCCGACGTCGGGACACCAGGCCCGTTGTCAATCACGCTCAATTCTACTTGATCGGCAAATGTCCCTAGGACGATACGCACGCTGCGCGCCTCCGGGCGCGCATAGCGGACCGCGTTACGCAGCAGGTTCCACAGTACCTGACGCAAGTGCTCGCGATCGAAGTCGACGTATACATCGCGTTGCGCCTCGACAAGCAAGCGCTCAGGCGCGATGGCCTCGTTGGCGACGAATTCCTCAACAAAACTTAACAGCCATGAATTCACGTACAGACGCTCCGCATCGAGACGGTCCCGGCGGTTGAGCTGCAGCACGTCATGAACCAAGCGCTCAAGGCGCTGGGTATTGTCATGAATGATCCGGCAAAGACGCTGTCGATCGCGCTCTCTTCTGTCCTCGGCGAGCAACTCGGATGCGTGGCTGATTGCGGAGAGCGGATTACGAATTTCATGCGCGATATTCGCCGTAAGTCTGCCCAGCGAGGCAAGCTTCAGCTGTTGCGCCTGCTCGCGCGACCGCGTCATGTCCTCGATGAACAGGACGCTGAGTTCCTCCTCCGTGCCGGTATCGAGCAGGCGCAGCCGCAGATCGCGTCCGCGAACCTCAAAATCATCGCCAATTTGAATCGAGGCGCGCTCGCCGCGCCGCCATGCAAGCCAGTGCGGACCGACTCCGGGTAGGAACCGTTCCAAGTCTTGACCCTTCGTTGGTTCCATTCCGAGCAGGCGCCTCGCCTGGGGATTATGCTGCAGGACCCGTGCTTCACCATCAAGCACCAGAACACCGTCGTGCATATCCTCGATGACCAGTTCGCTTACGCGCATCTGGGTCTCGAGCTCCCGCTCCCGCTGCCGCGCAAGACCCTCGTTCGCGGCGACGCGCTGGGCCAGCCAGCCGGTGACGCTCGAGACGGCAAAACATCCCATCGCGAGCAAGCCGGGCTGCAAGAAATTCTCGGTTGGCGCGTCGTGCACAAGCACCTGGTAGCTCTGCTCCAGAAGCAGCGCAATCGCGGCCAGTGCCGCGTACAGAAGATTTAGCCTGCGCGGCGCGAGAAGGGCCGCGCCCACCAGGGAAATCAGCAGCATTACGCCCAAGCCGCTGCGCAGTCCTCCGCTCGAGTACATAAGAAGCGTAAGGGCTGCAATGTCGATGAACACGTGCAATGACAGCTGGATCTGAAATCTGTCCCGCAGATTGCGCAGCACAGCGTCAAACAGCACGCCGAGGAGCAGATAGGCCCCTGCCACATAGCGGAACAGGCTCATGGATTGCGAGCCCAGATGCACTACATCGTCATAAGCAAGCACCACGCCAAGGAACAGCACAGCGACGGCTATGCGGTACAGATTGAAATAGCGCAGGGACACCCAGAGGGACTCCGGCGTCCTCTCCGCTTGCGATATCGATTGTTTCCGGAGGTCCGCGACCATCAATCGCCTCCGGGTCCCTGCCTGGCGTGCGCCGCGCTGCAATAGAATTCGAGGCCCACCGTTCGAGCGTCGCCTTTAGGCAGAAGAATTCCGCACCTTGCGCACGGAACAAGACTGACCGGTGCGTCGCCAGGAGGCATCTTCTTCTGCGACGAACGCCCAAGCGCCCGCTTCAAGATCCAGATGAATGCGACCACGGCAAGTACCAGGGCAAGCAGCCTAAGCATAGGCCGCCATTATGTTGAAAGTTCGGCCCGCCGGGCTTGCGGAAACGGTTTCCCGGGGCAAATTTGACGGTGGTCGGGGTGAGAGGATTTGAACCTCCGACACCTGCGTCCCGAACGCAGTACTCTACCAGGCTGAGCTACACCCCGATTTTCTGTGCCCTGGCAGCGATCGCGGAGAAACGAATTCCGAATATCGCTCCGGTGGCCCGACACAGGCGCCGTTAATGCCGACGTGTCACCGAAAAGGATGCCAATTCTAACAAGATTCCCTTAGCTTTCGACGCATCAAGATGTTCAATGGCTCGTTCCGCTTCGGCAGCTTCCCCGCGCGCGACCTGTCGAACGTAGTCGAGCGCGCCCACATCGTTTACAGCCCGTAGGACCTCAGCGAACCGATTGCGGCCCCCTTCGAGGATAGCGTTACGCACGAGTTTCGCCTGCGCCGGTGTCCCCGTTCGAATCGTGTAGATAAGCGGAAGCGTGGGCTTCCCCTCGGCTAAGTCGTCGCCAAGGCTCTTGCCTGTCGATTCCTCGTCCCCGGAATAATCCAGGACGTCATCGATGAGCTGGAATGCCGTCCCAAGGTGCATGCCATAGGAGGCCAGCCCCCCCTGAATCCGCGGCGGCATGCCTGCGAGCACCGCCCCGACCCAGGTGGAGGCCTCGAAAAGCTTTGCCGTCTTGCGCCTTATCACCTCCACGCACGACTGTTCGCTGAGTTCCGGGTTGCGGCAATTCATCAACTGCAGCAGCTCACCCTCCGCTATGGTGTTCGTCGCGTCAGCGAGAATATCCATCACCTTCAGGTCGCCCACTGACACCATGATCTGGAACGCACGCGAGTAAAGAAAATCACCGGCGAGGACCGCGGCGGCATTGCCAAACGCTGAATTCGCCGTACTTTGGCCGCGTCGCAGATACGATTCGTCGACCACGTCATCGTGCAGCAAGGTCGCGGTATGGATGAGCTCTATAGCGGCTGCCAGCTCATACTTGAACGCTCCAGTGTAGCATCCCGCGTCGGCAGCCAACAAGACGAGCGCCGGCCGCAGCCGCTTACCGCCGCCCGCGACAACATGATTCGTGATCTGCCCGACCAAGGCCACCTCGGATTCCAGGCGAGTCCTGAGCAGCGCTTCTACACGCCGCAGATCGTCTGCGATGGGATCTAGTGCAGGGATTGTAGACATGGAATTGCAGGAAACCGTCCCCGGCGTGGGCGGCGAAGCAGCTTAGCACAGAGCTTTGACGCGTTCCCTTAAATTGCCCTATAATTCCAAGTCTTTACTTAGTCGTTTGGTCCCTACCATGTATGCGGTAATCAAGTCAGGCGGTAAGCAGTACCGGGTTAGCGCGGGCGAGCAACTACGCCTGGAATCCATCCGGGCGGAAGTCGGCACGGTTGTCGCATTCGATCAGGTGCTTGCGCTCGGTGCGGGCGATGCGCTTCAGTTGGGCGCGCCGTTCGTCGCAGGAGCGGTAGTGAACGCCACAGTGGTTGCGCACGGGCGCGGCGACAAGGTCAAGATTTTCAAAATGCGCCGGCGCAAGCACTCGATGAAGTCGCAGGGCCACAGGCAGTCCTATACGGAAGTGCGCATCGATCGCATTTCAGCGGCTAGCTGACAACGGGAGTATCGGAAATGGCACATAAAAAGGCCGGTGGAAGCTCGCGCAACGGGCGCGATTCCCAGGCAAAGCGGCTGGGAGTGAAGGTATTCGGCGGCGAGGCGGTGAATGCCGGACAGATCATAGTCCGTCAGCGCGGAACACGCGTGCACCCCGGCACGAACGTAGGCATCGGGCGCGATCACACGCTCTATGCGCGAGCCCCCGGCAAAATCCAGTACGGTGTCAAGGGCGAAGGCAGCCGGCGCATCGTGAGCGTCATTCCGATCTAGCTCCCGGCCCGCCGCGACAAAGCCCTATCGGTCGCGATAGGGCTTTTTTTTTGCGGGGCATGGCAGGTCCGCGCAACATGAAATTCATCGACGAGGCAAGGATTGAAGTGCGCGCCGGAACCGGCGGCGATGGCGCCGCCTCGTTCCGCCGCGAGAAATACATACCGCGCGGCGGTCCTGACGGCGGGGACGGCGGTCGCGGCGGAAGTATTTACGCGGCGGCCGATAGAAACATCAATACCCTGATCGACTATCGATTCGCGCCCCTGCACCGGGCGGAAAAGGGAGAGAAGGGGCACGGCTCGGACTGCTACGGGAGGGCCGGGCGCGACATCGTGCTGCGCGTGCCGGTCGGAACCATCGTACGCGACGCGGAAACCGGCGCGATTCACGGCGACCTGGCACAGGACGGGGCTCGCGTGCTGCTCGCGAAGGGTGGCACGGGCGGTTTGGGAAATCTGCACTTCAAATCCAGCACCAATCGGACTCCGCGCCAGTTCACACGTGGGGAACCCGGCGAAATCCGCAAGCTTGCGCTCGAGCTTCGCGTGCTTGCCGATGTCGGGCTGCTCGGACTGCCGAATGCCGGCAAGTCGACGCTAATTCGCGCCGTATCGAGCGCGCGCCCGAAAGTGGCGGACTACCCCTTCACCACACTTGCCCCTTCGCTGGGCGTCGCGCGGGTCGACGATGGGCCTGGATTCGTAATCGCGGATATTCCAGGGCTGATTGAGGGCGCGGCGGAGGGAGCCGGCCTCGGTCACCAGTTCTTGCGGCATCTCGGACGCACCAAACTTCTTCTGCACCTGGTGGACCTCGCGCCTTTTGACGATACGGACCCGGTGCAGGCAATCCGCGCGATCGCAAACGAACTCAAGAAGTACGACCGCGCGTTGTACCGGAAGCCCCGCTGGCTGGTATTTACCAAGGCCGATCTGGCGCCGGATGCGGACGCGCGCATACGACGGATCTTGCGCGCGCTGCGCTGGTCCAAACCATGGTTCAAAATTGCCGCGATTTCCGGCGCGGGCTGCCTGGCGCTGTGCCGGGCGGTGCAGCAACACGTAACCGATCAGGACCAGAAGGCGGCGCGGCGCGCAGCCTGAAGCTAGGATCCCATGCGGGCCGACACCATGTCCCATCCCCTTTCGTCTGCCCAGTCATGGGTCGTAAAGGTCGGGTCCTCCCTCGTCACCAATGAAGGCCGCGGCCTGGCCATTGCGGCGATTGCGCGCTGGGTGAATCAGATCGCGAAATTGCGAACCCAGGGCAGGCGTGTCACCCTGGTCTCCAGCGGCGCCGTGGCAGAGGGCATGTTGCGCCTTGGATGGAAACAGCGGCCCAGCGCGCTTCACGAGCTGCAGGCTGCGGCAGCAGTCGGACAGATGGGCCTCGCGCAGTGCTACGAAACCTGTTTCCGCGAGCACGGGCTGGTCACTGCCCAGATACTTCTGACCCACGCGGACATGACGGACCGCCAGCGCTACCTGAATGCCCGCTCCACGCTTCGCACACTGCTCGATCTTGGCGTGATTCCTGTCGTCAACGAGAACGACACAGTGGCCACCGAGGAGATCCGTTTTGGCGACAACGACACACTGGCGGCGCTGGTCACGAACCTGATCGAAGCCGAGGCACTCGTGATACTCACCGACCAGCACGGACTGTTCGACTCGGACCCCAGACACAATGCGGGCGCGAAACTCGTGGAGCGGGCGACTGCGGGGAATGCGGGACTCGAGGCGATGTGCGGTGGAAAGGGGAGCCTCACGGCCCGCGGCGGCATGCTGACTAAAGTGCTGGCCGCCAAGCGCGCGGCGCGCAGCGGCGCGCACACGGTGATTGCTGCCGGTCGCGAACCCGATGTGCTGCTAAGGCTGGCGCACGGTGAAACACTCGGGACGCTGCTCATCGCCGAACAAGTCCCGCTGGCCGCGCGCAAGCAGTGGCTGGCGGATCAGGTATCCGTCGGCGGCCGGCTCACACTGGACCCTGGGGCGGTCACGGCACTGCTGCGAGATGGCAAGAGTCTGCTTTCGATAGGCGTCGTAGCGGTCACGGGAGCCTTCGGACGCGGCGAGGTTGTAGGCTGCGAAGATTCGCAAGGGCGGGAGATCGCCCGAGGCCTGGTGAACTATTCTGCGGCCGAAACAAGGCTGATCATGCGACGTGCATCGACCGAGATTGAATCGATTCTCGGATATGTGGATGAACCGGAACTGATGCACCGCGACAACCTCGTTCTGACTTAGCGCGCTACTCGGCACGGTCAGCGCTTCAACCCCCCCACCCCGATCCCGTCCACGATTTCCTTCGGCGAATTGGGGGCGGCACCCTGCCTGCATAAATACTCCTCGTTAAGCGCCGCATGCCAGCGCTGTACGCTCTTGCGCTGAATCTCTCTCCAGGGCGTCGGCCGCATCGACCATGTGCCGTCGGAGCGGCCGAAGGCGTAGCTTCTGTATTCCGCCGTACCGCAGCGTATGCCCTCAAAGCTCACGTTGGTCGCACCGCTCGGGCTGCGCGCGACCAGCGTGTAGCGCACTACGCCGTCCTTGCCGATTGAGATCGAGGTCTTGTCAAGGTAGAAACGAAACGGGCTTGCCGAACTGACGAAGAACTCCACATAGTCAGATTCCTTCGGATATCCCGGGAGGAGCAGCTCGACTTCCTTCCAGTTGCGCGCTTCTTCAGCTCTCTCCCAGTCCGAAGGCGCCTGCGCGAACGCCGCGAACGACAAGGGGAAAAGCAGCAGCAAAGCAAGACCGCGATTCAAACCCCATGACCGCCAGCTCAAAGCAAGTCTCTCGCCAAGGAAACACGTACTGATTCGGCAACCGGGTCGGACTCGGCACGGTATTCCGGGTGATCCACACCGAGCGCAAGCCGGGCGCCCGAAATCAGATCCTGGCGGGCCTGCGCGCCAAGCTCGAATCGCAGAAAATGCACCGAGGAAGTCTTCTCCTCGTTTTCGCGCTCAAGATCCTCGTCGGCGACGGCATGAATTTTCGGTCCATCCCGGACCCGCAGCCACACCGCGTCCTCGATACCCTTGAGCCTCGCCAGGGCGCGCCCTCTCTCTTCCGCGTCCGGATATTCAAGCATCATAGTGGCCTTCAGATTCGTACCGTCCGGGATGAGCGGGTTGTAGGCGTCGAGTTCATGCTGGATTCCAGCCTCCTCGAAGATGCGCTCGATTCTGAGCATCTCCTGCACCTGATAACGAATAGTGAGCTCGTCCTCGAACTGAAGCGTGACATGCCCTCCCAGCGCCACGCGCCGGTCCGCCTTGTGCTGCATGACTCGGACCCTGAACTCGGGCCGGGCTTTGGCGTAGGCCTCCAGCGTCAGGAGGCTGTCGCGTGTAATTCTTGGCATGGACATCGGGTACTGGGAATCTAGGAATCGGCCGAGCGAGAGATTTCCTGCGCAAGCTGACCCTCATTCGGCAGAGCCTGTCCCCGCGAGCGCGCAGCGCTGCGACGTGTCTTGTTACGGCGATCGCCGCCCAGGAAACGGAACAGTTCTGTCAGCGCCTGGTGATAAACCTCGCGCTTGAAGTCGATGACCGAGTCAAGCGGTACCCAGTAGTCGTGCCATCGCCAGGCATCAAACTCGGGATGGATGCTTGCCCGCAAGCGCACATCGCAGTCTCGCCCGACCAGGCGCAGCAGGAACCAAAGCTGCTTCTGTCCGCGGTACGGGATACGCCGCGACGACGGGCTTTCGGCGCCGTTTTCCCTTGCGCGTCTCATCCAGTGCGTCGGAACATCGTACTTGAGCCACTCCCGGGTGCGGCCCAAAATTCGAACGTGCCCCGCGGCCAGACCGACCTCCTCCTCCAGTTCACGGTACATCGCTTGAACGGGAGTTTCGCCCTCGTTGATTCCGCCCTGCGGGAACTGCCACGCATGCTGCCGTATGCGCTTGCCCCAGAATACTTCGTTCCGGGCATTTGCGAGAATGATGCCGACGTTAGGCCTGTAGCCGTCCTTATCGAGCATGGCCGTACCGCCTTCAGTTAGAATCGGACTCGATTTTTCCACAGCCATTCTACAAAGACAATGCGGCGGACTCCCATTTTCAGGCTGCGGCGTCTTGCCGATGCGTACCTCAAGATTTTTTCTTAGCACCCTGAAAGAGGCGCCTGCCGAGGCGGAGCTGGTCAGCCACCGCTTGATGCTGCGCGCGGGCCTGGTGCGCCGGCTTGGCGCCGGCCTCTACTCGTGGCTACCGCTCGGATACCGGATTCTGCGGCGCGTCGAGGCAATTGTCCGCGAGGAGATGAACCGGGCAGGAGCGCTCGAACTGCTGATGCCGAGCATCGTGCCTGCCGAACTTTGGCAGGAAACGGGGCGCTGGGACGATTTCGGACCGCAGTTGCTGAAAATCATGGATCGTCACAAGCGGCAATACCTCTATGGTCCGACCCATGAGGAAGTCGTTACGGACATCGCGCGCCGTGAGATCAGGAGCCATCGGCAGCTTCCGGTGCACTTCTACCAGATTCAGACTAAGTTTCGTGACGAGATCCGTCCGCGCTTCGGTGTCATGCGGGCGCGCGAATTCCTGATGAAGGACGGCTACTCATTCCATGCCAGCCGGTTCGATCTGGAGCGCGAGTATCGCAACATGTACGATACCTACACGCGCATATTCACCCGGCTCGGCCTGCGCTTTCGCGCGGTGGCGGCGGATACCGGAGCGATCGGCGGCACCGGCTCCCACGAATTCCACGTCCTGGCCGACTCCGGAGAGGACGCCATCGCCTACTGTCCGGATTCAGACTATGCGGCGAATATCGAGCTCGCCGAGGCACTGCCCCCGGCCGCGCCGCGCGCCGCCTCTGGGCAGGGCCTGCGCAAAATCGCGACGCCGGAGCGCACGCGCTGCGAAGAGGTCGCCGAGTTGCTGAGCGTTCCCCTGCAGAGCACGTTGAAGGCGATTGCCGTGGTTCAAGGCGAGCGCTTCTATCTGCTGTTGCTCAGAGGCGATCACTCACTGAACGAGCTGAAGGCAGGCAAGATCGATGGCTTGGCTGGATTTCGCTTTGCCACCGATGCGGAAATCGTGCAGCACCTGGGATGCAAGCCGGGCTATATCGGCCCGCCCGCACTTGGTCGCGAGGGCAATTCCAGGGTGCAGGTCATCGTGGACAGATCCGCCGCCGTGCTATCCGATTTCGTATGCGGGGCGAATGAAGAGGGCTACCATCTGACGGGTGTGAACTGGGGGCGGGATGTGCCAGAGCCGGCGCTCATACGGGATCTGAGAAATGTTCTGGATGGCGATCCGAGCCCGGACGGCAGGGGGCAACTCAGCATTCGACGTGGCATCGAAGTCGGGCACATCTTCCAGCTTGGAGCCAAGTATTCGGAAGCCATGAAAGCCGTGTTTCTGGATGAGAAGGGCGGGTCCCACAGCATGCAAATGGGCTGCTACGGCATAGGCGTATCGCGTATCGTCGGCGCCGCGATCGAGCAGAATCATGACGAGCGCGGCATCGTGTTTCCGACCCCCATCGCACCCTTCACGCTCGCCCTGGTCCCGATCGGCTATGCCAAGAGTTCGGCCGTTCGCGAGGCAGCCGATCGCATCTACGCTGAGATGCTGGAGGCAGGCATCGACGTCCTGATGGATGACCGCGACGAGCGGCCTGGTGTATTGTTCGCGGATATGGACCTGATTGGCATACCCCATCGGCTCGTGATTTCCGAGCGCGGGCTCAAGGCGGGCACCGCCGAATACAAGGGCCGGCGCGATGCGCAGTCCGCCAATGTGCCCCTTAGCAGTGCGCTGGATCACCTGAAACAGGCAATAACCGGCGCGCAATGAACTGGCCTCGCCAGGTTATCCGCTTCGGCTTCCTGGCCGCCCTGATCGCCGCCGGCAGCGCACATGCCGGCAACCAGGTTTACGAACCCCTAGCCAACAGCGTACGCTCGGCGCTTAGCGCCGCAATCAGCGATCGCGGCGCGCCCGTACTGAACTTCAGCCGCGCGGATGACGCACACAGGTGGCTGTTCGAAATGTCCAAGCGCCTGGAGAAGAGGGTCCCGGACCGCGTGATACGCACGGAATTTCTCAAGTCCATACACTACGAAGCAACCCGCGCCGGATTGGACCCCCAACTGGTCCTTGGCATCATCGAAGTCGAAAGCGGCTTTCGCAAATACGCGGTATCGGGCGCGGGTGCGCGCGGCTACATGCAGATCATGCCATTCTGGAGCAAGCTGATCGGGCGGCGCTCCGACAACCTGTTTCATCTTCGAACCAACCTGCGCTACGGCTGCGTCATTCTTCGCCACTACCTCGACGTCGAGAACGGCGATTATTTCCGGGCGCTCGGCCGCTACAACGGCAGCCTCGGCCGGCCCGAATACCCGTCGGCCGTGCATGCGGCCTGGCGCGGCCGCTGGAAGTACGAAGGCCCAACCGTCTAGCCGATGACGCCCCTGACGCGCCCCTTGTCCGCCAGGCAGCGTATCGCCAACTGGTTCTACGGATTTCAGCCTCCGGAACGCGGCAGCATCGTTCTTGGCCATCGCCGCGTATACATCGTTCCTTCCCGCCTCGGATGGATCTACGCAGCGAGCCTGATTGTCATGCTGATCGGGTCGATCAACTACGCGCTGTCTCTCGGTTTCGGGCTCACCTTCACCCTTGCCGGACTGGGATTGGCCGGCATGGTGCATACCTTTCGCAATCTGGCGCGCATCGCCGTCGCGGCCGGCCGCGTCGAACCGGTCTTTGCCGGCGAGAAGGCGCGCTTCCGGATCCATATCGAAAGCCGTGTCCGGTACGAGAGGCCTTCGATTCTGGTGCGCCAGCAGGCATCCGGCGCGCAGCTTGTGACTGGCGTGCCGGCGGAAGGCAACTCGGAGGTGCTGCTGGAGGTTCCCGCGGCAAAGCGCGGCTGGCTGCCGCTCGGGCGGATCATGCTGGAAACGCGCTATCCACTGGGGCTGTTCAGGGCCTGGAGCTACGTGGAGCCGGACTCGCGCGCTCTGGTCTATCCGCACCCCACGGTCACGCCGCTACCCCCGGTCATCGCGAGCGAAGTCAGTGGAACCGTACCCACGCTCGCACCAGGCAATGACGACTTCTCCGGATTGCGCGGATACCAGAGCACCGATTCGCCGCGCCACGTGGCGTGGAAGGCACTCGCCCGCACCGATGAAATGTTCACCAAACAGTTCACCGGGGAATCAGCCGCGCAACTGTGGCTGGATTGGAGCTTGCTACCGGCCGCACTTGACCTCGAAGCGAGGCTGTCCAGGCTTGCCGGGTGGGTGCTGTCCGCAGAAGATTCCGGCGCACAATACGGCCTGCGCCTGCCCGGCGTGGAAATTTCCCAGGAGCACGGTGACGCGCACCGCTCACGCTGTCTGGAAGCGCTTGCCACCTATGAACCTCGCGGTGAACGACCAGCCGGCAAGGGCGGAGGCGCAGGTGCCGGTACGGGCGCCGGCCCATGAGCTGAACGGATAACGCCTCGAAGACCCATGCGCGCGCCCGATCATCCGCTTATTCCTGAGCAACGGGCAATTTCGTTCGCCGATCTTGCGTGGATGCTGGCATCGCTGCTTCTGGTCGTCGCGCCGCATGCGCTGCGCTCGCCATGGTGGCTCGGCCTCCTGACCGTCGTACTGTACGCCTGGCGCGCCCACATCTCGCTGAACGCGGGACGCCTACCCTCGCGCTGGACTCTGCTTGCGATTGTCGCCGCCGCAATGCTTGGCGTCTGGCTTGAGTACCGCACAATTTTTGGCCGCTCGCCGGGCATTGTGCTGCTGATGCTGTTCTCCGGGTTGAAAATTCTGGAGGCGCGCACCCATCGTGATGCCACAGTGGTCGCGTTCCTCTGCTATTTCATGGTCATGACTAATTTTCTGTACACCCAGAGCATTCCGACCGCGCTGCTCATGTTCATCGCCTTGCTCACAATCACCGGCACGCTGGTCGGGTTCAACGCGCCGCGACGGCCCGTGCTGGCCAACCTGCGCGCAGGTGGACTGCTGCTTGCCCACGCCTTGCCCGCCGCGCTTGCGCTGTTCCTGCTTTTCCCACGCGTGCAGGGACCTCTGTGGGGATTGCCCCAGGAGTCGCTAAGCGGCGTAAGCGGACTATCCGACACGATGGCGCCGGGCAATGTGGCACAGGTTGCGCTGTCCGATGCGATCGCCTTTCGCGCCGAATTCCGTGGCGAACCGCCCGCCCAACGCCTGCGCTACTGGCGCGGTCCGGTGCTCTGGGATTTCGACGGCCGGACCTGGGAAATGGGATTTCTGGAAGCGGGGAATACGCCGAATATCCCGGACAGCGGAGAGCGATTTTTTTACTCGGTGGTCCTCGAGCCGCACAATCGCAACTGGATGTTTGCGCTCGAGACCGCTGCCAGCGTGCCCGAGACCGCGCGCCTTACGCGCGATGGCCAGCTCCTGTCGCGAATTCCGGTTCGCAGTCGCGTGCGCTACGAGATGGTGTCGGTGGCCAGCGAAACATCCATGGCGGACACGCGCGATTCATCGCTGACCCGCGCCCTGCGCCTGCCGCGCGGGTTCAATCCGCGGTCCATGGAACTGGCGCAGTCCTGGAGAAAGGAACTGGGCGAGGACAGCGCCATCCTGGCGCGCGGCATTGAGTACCTGCGCGCCCAGCGCCTGATCTATACCCTCGAACCGCCGCTGCTTGGCAGGGACACGATAGACGACTTTCTGTATCGAACCCGGGCGGGATTCTGCGAGCACTTCGCCTCCTCCTTTGCATTTCTGATGCGCGCGGCCGGCGTTCCGGCGCGCGTCGTGACCGGCTATCAGGGCGGCGAAGCCAATCCTGTCGACCGTATCGTCACGGTGCGCCAGTCGGACGCGCATGCGTGGACGGAGGTCTATATCGCCGCTCGCGGCTGGGTGCGGATCGACCCCACCGCGCTGGCGGTACCCGGCAGAGTGGAGCAGGGGCTCGCACGTTCCGTTCCCGCTTCAGATCCGGTGCCCTACCTGATGCGGCCGCAATTGCAATGGCTGCGCGGCCTGCGCGCCGACTGGGAAGCGATGTCTCACAAATGGAATCTGTGGGTACTGGGCTACAACCCGGAACGGCAGCGTGAATTCCTGTCCCTTGTCGGCATGCGCGACGCCGATTGGCGCAACCTCACGGCCGCGCTTTTCACCCTGCTCGGCGTCTTTACGCTTGGACTTGTGGCCTGGTCAATGCGCCGCTACCTGCGCCCGGATCCGGTGCAACGGGCCTGGCAGGCGTTCTGCGCCAAGCTTGCGACGCGCGGCATCACGCGTCAGGGTCATGAAGGGCCGCTCGACTACGCCGAGCGAGCCGCGGCCCGGGTGCCTCTCTCCGGGCGTGCCATCCACCGCATCGCGGGGCTCTACATAACCCTGCGCTACGGCCGTGGTCCCAGCGCGGAGCAGGTCGCGGAGCTCAGACGCCTGGTGCGCGGATTGCAGCTGAAATGAGGACCGCCTCGCTCCTGGCCGGTGGAGCATTCTTTCTCCTGGCTGCGTACAGTCCGCCGCCCGGCGCGGCAGCGGACTCGAAGCGTGCCGACTACGCGCAACGCGCGGAGGTGCGCGGCTTCATCGCCGAGATGGTGCAGCGCCACGGATTTCGCGCCGACGAACTGCAGCGGCTCTTTTCCCGCGCGCGACAGCTGCCCGCGGCGCTCGAGGCAATCCGCCCCCGGGACACCGCCCGCTCCTGGGAGCGCTATCGCGCCAACTTCCTCAACCAGCGTCGTATCGACGCCGGCATCGAGTTCTGGCGCGCAAACCGTGTAGCGCTGGGGCGGGCACGTGAACAATTCGGCGTGCCCGAGGAGATCATCCTCGCGATTCTGGGAGTCGAGACGTTCTACGGCAGGAACATGGGGCGCTGGCGCGTTATCGATGCGCTGACTACGCTCGCCTTCGATTACCTGCAGCGTGCCCGCTACTTTCGCGGCGAACTCGAAAATTATCTTCTTTTTGCGCGCGACACCGGCCTTGACGTGTTTTCGGTGAACGGCTCTTATGCGGGCGCCATCGGCATCCCGCAATTCATGCCGGGAAGCTATCTGAAGTTCGCGCTCGACTTCGACAGCGACGGCGTGATCGATCTGCGCTCGAGCGGCGCCGATGCGATCGGCAGCGTGGCAAATTTTCTGGTCCAGCACGGCTGGCGCGCCGGCGAGCCCGTGCAATCTACCGCGTTCATCCAAGGTCAGGCGTTCCGCGCATTTGTCGACGGCAGCGTGCTGCCTAGGCACAGTCTGGAGCTGCTCTCGGGTGCGGGAGTCCGGCCACAGGATCTGCCTCCGGGAATGCAGGGCGAAACGCTTGCCGTGCTGGTCGCACTTGAAACGCCGGATGGGCCGAGCGAGTACCGCCTCGGGTTTCAGAACTTCTACGTTCTGACCCGCTACAACCGCAGCGCGCTGTATGCCGCGGCGGTTGCCGATCTCGCCCGAGCGCTGCGCGCGAACGCGCCACCCTGAGCAGTATGCAGCCGTGTGCAAGATGCGCGCGCCCCGCCTAGCTGCGGGGCTCGAGGTACCTCATCGGGTCGACCGGTTTGCCCGACTTGCGTATCTCAAAGTGCAGTTTCGGGCGCTCGGCGTCGCTGTCGCCCAACTCCGCGATCCGCTCGCCTCTGACGACCGCCTGGCCCTCCTTCACCAGAATCTCCCGGTTGTGCGCATAGACACTGTTGTAGCCGTCCTCGTGCTTGATCACGATCAGCTTGCCGTAGCCGCGAATTCCCGTGCCGGTATACATGACGCGCCCCGGTGCAGCCGCAAGCACCGGGTCGCCGGCGCGGCCATCGATGTCCACCCCCTTGTTTGCCGGCTCTGAGAAAACGCCGATCACCCGCCCCTTCGCAGGCCAGATGAAGGCAACGCCCTCCGGCTCTGCCTTCGCTTCCGGCTTTGCCGCGGGCAGCGGGTCCGCCCTTGCGGGCGCGCTCGCCGCGGGCTTGACAGTGGCCGGTTCGTCCTTCGAAAGCAGCGCGAGATTCTCCTTGCTATAGGGGCGGCGCAGCGCCTTGGGATCGCTCTTGACCGGCACGCCGCTCTGGCCGGCCTGGGCTGGCGGCGCTGCGGCGCTCGCGCCCTCGAGCGATCTTGAATCGATGTCGCCGGACCGATTAACGGCCCCAACTGCAACACCCGGCTCCGGATTCTGAGCGCGCGGCCTGCTCCCTGCCGCCGGTACTGCCCCCCCCCCTCCGCCCCTGGAGGCATTGGGATCGCTCAGCCGCAGGTTCTGGCCATCGCGAATTCGCGATGGATCGCTCAAACCGTTCCATTGCGCCAACTCGCGATAATCCAGACCGTGCTCTAGCGCGATCGCATACAGCGTATCGCCGCGCCGAACCAGATAGCCGGGCGCCGCATCCGGCGCGGCTGCGGCGGCCGGTGCCGCGGTGCGCTCCGAAATCGGCGCCGATACGGGCCGGCTGGCACAGCCGGCCAGGGCAAGCGCGACGACGGCAAGCAATAGGAACGAGCCTCGCACACTTATCCCTTGCCACTCGTCATGGGAACGAAGCGGACCGCATCGAGCTCCGACTGAATGATCGTCCGCCCGCTGCGCTCCAGCAGGATCAGTCTCTGCGCGTCGGTCGAGTCCTGCGGCATGTGCAGCGGCAGCACCATCCTGCCGCCGAGCGTCAGCTGCTCCACCAGCGCATCCGGAATCACGCGCGCGGCGGCGGCGACAATGATCGAATCGAACGGCGCCGCCTGCTTGAGACCCAGATTGCCGTCGCCATGCACGAGCCGCAGGTTGGAGAGTTTCAGGCCGCGCAGGTTTGTGCGGGCACGCTCGTTCAGTGCACGCAGGCGCTCGATCGAATACACGTCCTGCGCAAGCTGCGCCAGCACCGCCGCCTGGTAGCCGCAACCCGTGCCGACCTCCAGCACCTTGCCGAGCGGGCGCTCGCCGGAATCGGCGCGCATCAATGCTTCGATCATGCGCGCCACCACATAGGGCTGCGAGATCGTTTGTCCAAAGCCGATCGGCAGCGCGGTGTCCTCGTAGGCCCTGCTGGCCAGCGCCTCCTCGACGAAGATATGCCGCGGAACCATCGCAATGGCATCCAGCAGGCGTTCATTGCGGATGCCCTGCTCGCGCAGCCGCTCGACCATGCGCGCGCGTGTGCGCTGCGAAGTCATGCCGATGCCCAGATGCGGCCTTGGCCCGTGCAGCGCGCTCATCGTCGCTTACCTGACCAGCCACTGACGCACCAAACCAAGCTGGGCGTGATGCGTCAAATCGACCTGCAGCGGGGTAATGGATACCCTCTTCGAAGCCACCGCGAAGAAGTCCGTACCGGGGCCTGCGTCCTGCTCGCCTCCGGCCGCACCCACCCAGTACGCATCCTCGCCACGCGGTGTCTTCACCTTGACCACGGGCTCGGCTCGGTGGCGCTTGCCCAGACGCGTGATCTCCATCCCCATGAGTTCCGCACCGGGGACGTCCGGCACATTGACGTTCAGCAACACCGGCTCGCGCGGCATGTCGCGCACGAAGCGCGCGACCAGGTCCGCCGCAACCGCGGCGGCCGTCTCGATATTCGTGCCTGGCTTGCTGGCAAGCGACATAGCGATCGATGGAATGCCCAGCAAATAGCCCTCCGTCGCGGCAGCCACCGTGCCCGAATAGATCGTGTCGTCCCCCATGTTGGCGCCGAGATTCACCCCGGAAACAACCACGTCGGGGAGCTGCTCGAGCAAGCCGGTCACCGCGAGATGCACGCAGTCGGTCGGGGTGCCGTTCACGAAAAAATAGCCGCTTGGCGCCCTGCGCACATAAAGGGGGCGATCGAGCGTGAGCGAATTGGACGCACCGGAGCGGTCGCGCTCCGGTGCCACGATCGTGACCTCGCCCAACGAGCGCAAGCGCTCTGCCAACAAGCCGATGCCTGGGGAAAAATAGCCGTCGTCGTTCGATACCAGGATGCGCATTTGTCGTCGCGGATTCTATCCGATGCCGCCTTCGTTCCGGCGCCGGCATCCGATGCCGTAACATTCGGGCGCCGTGCCAGTACCATCCTTCGCCACCGTCGCAGAGATTCAGGAAAAAGAGTTCCTGGTCGCTTGCCTGTGCGCCGACTGGTGCGATATCTGCACCGCCTATCGCGACTCGTTCCTTGCGCTGTCCGCGGCCTATGACGGGGCTGCCTTCACCTGGGTCGATATCGAGGACGAGGCGGAGCGGATAGACGACTACGAAGTCGAGAACTTTCCGACCGTGCTGATACAGCGCGGCGCGCTGGTGCTGTTCTACGGCGTGCTGCCGCCGCCCTATGCGACCCACCTGAAGCGGCTATTGGACGAGTTCCTCGCTCAGACCCCGGAACAAAGCGCTGCCGACGCACAGTCAAGCGCAGAACAGCGCGGCTGGCAGAAAGAGCGCAATCTGCGTGCACTCCTGGCGGCGGCAAATAGAGGCAAAAGCAAATAGATAGTAACCTATATGTTACTAATTATTCGAAAATCCCATCCCTGCCTTCCCCGTCTCCGCTGCTAAGGAAGGAACAGGGTAGTGGGCTGCTCAAGCCGTTCTCTGACTTCCTGTATGAACGCCGCGGCGCTCGCACCGTCGACCACGCGATGGTCGAATGAGGACGAGAGATTCATCATGCTGCGGGCCACGATCCGCCCGCCGCGCACCACCGGGCGCTCGACCAGCTTGTTGACGCCGACGATCGCCACCTCGGGATAGTTGATGATCGGCGTGGTAGCGAGCCCGCCCAGCGCGCCGAGACTGGTGATACTGATGGTCGAGCCGGACAGCTCTTCGCGCGTTGACTTGCCCTCTCTCGCCGCGGAGGCAAGGCGCAGAATTTCAGCGGCGCAATCCCACAGATCGCGCTCCTGTGCGCTGCGCAGCACCGGCACCAGCAGCCCATTGGGGGTTTGCGTCGCGATACCGATATGCAGCGCGCGATAGCGCGCCACCACGTCCTTGCCGTCGTCAAAGCGCGCGTTCACTTCCGGATGCGAGGCGGCGGCGCGCGTGATGGCCTTGATCAGGAACGGCAGCAGGCTGAGCTTCGGACGCGCGCGCGCGTGCTTCTCGTTCAGGTGGCGGCGCAATTCCTCGAGCGCTGTCATGTCCACCTCTTCGATATAGGAAAAGTGCGGAATGTGGCGCTTCGCCTCCTGCATATGCACCGCGATTCGGCGCCGCACACCGAGGAGCTTGTGTTCCTCCACCCCGTCCCCGGCGAAGGATTTCGCGGCCGGCGCCAAGCCGTCCCGCCGTGCCAGATGGGCATCCAGGTCGGCGTGCGAAATCCGGGCCCCCGGTGCGGAGCCGGCGACCTGCTTAAGGTCGACCTCCAGTTCGCGCGCGCGGCGCCGCACAGCCGGCGATGCGGCAGGCTTTGGCCCGTTGGCATTCGGAGGGACAGCGGCAAGCGGGACGACATTGGCCGCGCGCGCATTCTTGTCCGGGCGTATAGGTGACACGCTCGCGCTTGCACGCTCGCCCGTAGGCTCGCCCTTATCCTGCTCAGAAGTCTCCAGCACGACCAGTTCGGTGCCAACGGCAACCGTGTCGCCGGCCGCTCCGTGAAGCGAAATCACTGTGCCGGAAACCGGCGAGGGAATTTCCACCACCGCCTTGTCGGTCGCGACATCGACCAGCGGCGCGTCCTCGCTGACGCTTTCGCCCGGCGCCACATACCACTTGATGATCTCCGCCTCGGTCGTCCCCTCACCGACATCCGGCAGCCTGAAGATGAAGCGCGCCATATCAGCCTTCCATGACGCGCCGCAGGGCTCTTGCGATGCGCTGCGGGCCGGGAAAGTATTGCCATTCGAAAGCGTGCGGATAGGGCGTGTCCCAGCCGGTCACGCGCTCGATCGGCGCCTCCAGCTTGTAGAAACAATACTCCTGGATGAGCGCGCTGAGCTCCCCGCCGTAGCCGGAAAAGCGCGTCGCCTCGTGCACGATCACGCAGCGCCCGGTCTTGTCGACCGATGCGCTGATGGCATCGATGTCCACCGGAGAGAGCGTGCGCAGGTCGATCACCTCCGCGTCAACCCCGGTCTCCGCCACCGCCGCGAGCGCCACGTGGACCATCGTTCCATAGGCGAGCACGGTGACCGCCTCGCCCGGACGCACGATTGCCGCCGTGCCGAGCGCAATACGATAGTGCTCCAGCGGCACTTCACCCAGCGGGTGCTTGGTCCAAGGCGTCGCCGGACGGTCCGGGTGGCCGTCGAAAGGGCCGTTGTAGAGTCGCTTGGGCTCGAGAAACACGACCGGGTCGTCGTCCTCGATCGCGCTGATGAGGAGCCCTTTGGCATCGTAGGGATTGGACGGAATCACGGTTTTCAATCCGCTTACGTGCGTGAACAACGCCTCCGGGCTCTGGCTGTGGGTCTGGCCGCCGAATATCCCGCCGCCGCAGGGCGCGCGCACGGTGATCGGAGCCCACCATTCCGCGCCCGAGCGGTAGCGCAGTCGTGCCGCCTCCGAGATCAGCTGGTCCATCGCGGGATAGATGTAGTCCGCGAACTGAATTTCCGCGATCGGCCGCAGCCCGTAGGCGCCCATGCCCACCGCAAGCGCCACGATGCCGCCCTCCGCGATCGGCGTATCGAATACCCGTTCCCTGCCGTATTTTTTCTGCAGTCCGTCGGTGACCCGGAACACACCGCCGAAGTAGCCCACATCCTCGCCGAAGATCAGCACGTCGGGATCGCGCGCCAGCATCACGTCCATCGCGGAGTTGAGCGCCTGCACCATGTTCATATTCGCCATTGCGCTCGCCTATTCCTCTTTCGCGCCGCGCTCGATGCGCGCTTCGCCGCGCTGGCGGCGCAGATTCCAGGGCATGTCCTTGTAGACATCTTCGAACATCGAGTCCGGATCCGGCGGCGGTCCCGCGCTCAGGGTGCCCAGCCGCTCCGCCCGCTTGCCGGTCTCGCGCACCTCGGCCTCAAGCGCCGCGATCATCTCCTGGTGCTGCGCGTCGGACCACTCGCCGAGCGCGATCAGGTGCTGCTTCAGGCGCTGAACCGGGTCCCCCAGCGGCCATTTCTCGTACTCGTCCTCGGGCCGGTAGCGCGCCGGGTCGTCGCTGGTCGAATGCGCCGCTGCCCGGTAGGTGAATAGTTCAATCAGCGTCGGCCCGAGATTTGAGCGCGCGCGCTCGGCGGCCCACTGGGTAACCGCGTACACGGCAAGGAAATCGTTGCCGTCGACCCGCAACGCAGGCACGCCGTAGCCGATGCCCCGCGAAGCGAAGGTGGATTCGTCGCCGCCCGCCATGCCCTGGTAGCAGGAGATCGCCCACTGATTATTCACCACGTTCAGCACCACCGGCGCGTGATACACCGAGGCCAGCGTCAGCGCGTAGTGGAAGTCCGGCTCCGCGGTCGCCCCGTCGCCGATCCAGCCGGAAGCGATCCTGTGATCGTGCTTGTAGGCGGAGGCCATCGCCCAGCCGACCGCCTGGCTGAACTGGGTTCCCAGGTTGCCGGAGATCGAGAAGAAACCGGCTTCACGGCTGGAGTAGAACACGGGCATTTGCCGGCCTTTCAGCCGGTCAGCGGAGTTGGAGTAGACCTGGCACATCATGTCCAGGATCGGCCAATCGCGCGCGATCAGCAGGCCCTGCTGGCGGTAGGTCGGAAAGAACATGTCCTCGCGAGCGAACGCGAAGGCCTGCGCCACCGCGACCGCTTCCTCGCCGGTGCATTTCATGTAGAAGGAGCTCTTCCCCTGGCGCTGCACGCGGTACATGCGTTCATCGTAGGCGCGCGTCAGAAGCATGGCGCGCAGACCCGCCCTGAGGCGTTCGGCAGCGATCTGCGGGGCCCAGGGCCCGAGCGCCTTGCCGTTCGCATCCAGCACGCGGATCAGTTCGTAGGCCAGGTCGCGCATCGCATAAGCGGAGGTGGCGATCGGCGGGCGCTCCACCAGGCCGGCGTCAGGCAGACGCAGATGGCTGAAATCGGCCGCCTCGCCGGGCCGGTGCTTCGGTTCGGGAATATGCAACTGCAGCGCGTAATGGCGGTCCATCTGCCCTCCTTCCTGATTACGGCGGGGCGCAACGGATTGCGTCGCGCCCCGCGTTCCTCTCTGCCAGGCCTCGGATGGAGGCCGGCCTGCGCGCGTCCCGCCGGATAGGCGGACGCGACCAATATTCTCGGCGAATACTCAGCAAATCATGCCGCGCTTTCTCAGCTCAACTGTCCTCCTCTTCGTAGTATCTGTCCGGCGCCAGCATCACTTCATGGTGGCCCATTCCCGCCGGCATCATGGGAAAGCAGTTTTCGGTCGCGCTCACCCGCACATCGAGGAAGAATGGACCGTCGAAGCCGAGGCACTCTTCGAGCGCCGCGTCGAGATCCGCCGGACGGGTGATTGAGCGTGCGCCCCAGCCGAAGGCCTTGGCGAGCGCCACGAAATCGGGCAGCGCTTCGGTATAGCTGTGGCTGATGCGGTTGCCGTGGATCAGTTCCTGCCATTGACGCACCATGCCCATGTAGCCGTTGTTGCACAGCACCAGCTTGACCGGCGTGCGATGCTGGACCGCGGTCGAAAGCTCCTGGATGCACATCAGCACCGACGCATCGCCGCTCACGCACACCACCAGCTTGTCCGGATGCGCAACCTGGGCGCCGATCGCCGCCGGCAATCCATAGCCCATGGTCCCGGCGCCGCCTGAGGTCAGCCAGCGCTTGGGGCGCTCGAATTTCAGATACTGGGCAGCCCACATCTGGTGCTGTCCGACGTCGGTGGACACGATCGCATCCCGCCCGCCAATCGCGTGCTGCAGTCTGCTCATCAGCTCCTGCGGCACGATTGCATCCGCGCGCGGCTCAAAGGCGAGGCAATCCTGCGCGCGCCAGCGTTCGATACGCCGCCACCAGGGCGCAAGGCGCTCGCGCGGCAGCGGTTCGGCGCCGAGTTCCGCCAGCAGGCCTTCGAGCACCCGCGCGCAGTCGCCGACCAGCGGGACATCCACCGCGATGACCTTGTTGATGGATGAAGGATCGATATCGACGTGGATCTTCTTCGCGCCGGGGCAGAACTCCGATAGCTTGCCCGTCACCCGGTCATCGAAGCGGGCGCCGACGTTCACGACCAGGTCGGCGTGATGCATCGCAAGGTTGGCCTCCAGATTGCCGTGCATGCCGAGCATGCCGAGAAACAGCGGATCGGAAGCCGGAAACGCGCCCAACCCCATGAGCGTCAGCGTGCAGGGTGCGCCCGCGTGCCGAACGAGCCTCGCAAACAGTTCGCTCGCCTTCGGTCCGGCGTTGATCAGTCCGCCGCCGCCGTACAGCACCGGCCTCTTTGCGGCACGAATCAGCGCCGCCGCCTCGCGCAGCCTCTTTGCGGGAGGAACGGGAGTCTTTTGCGGCGTGTAGCGTGCGAACCCGGCAGATGCGTGGATCTGCGTGCCGGCGGCGAGTTGCACGTCTTTGGGAAAATCGAGCAGCACCGGGCCGGGCCGCCCCGACATCGCCACTGAGAAGGCCTTCGCGACCGCGCCCGGAATTTCCTGCAGGTCGCGGATCTGATAGTTCCACTTCGTGACCGGACGCGAAATACCCAGGGCGTCGCATTCCTGGAACGCGCCGGTGCCGATCGCCGGAATCGCGACCTGCCCGCTGATGCACACGATCGGGATCGAGTCGCTGATCGCATCGAGCAGCCCGGTGATCGTGTTGCTCACGCCGGGGCCGGAGGTCACCACCACGACACCCGGCCTGCCGGTTGTCCGCGCATAGCCTTCGGCAGCGTGCACGGCGCCCTGCTCGTGGCGCACCAGGATATGGCGCAGGCGCTTTTCCGCGTACAGGGCATCGTAGATCGGCAGCGCGGCACCGCCCGGATAGCCAAAAATCGTGTCCACGCCGCAGGCGAAGAGTCCCTCGAGCAGCCATTCGGCACCGCTCCGCCTGCGCGCATCGGTCGCGGCGCTCGGGGCGACGATGGCCTCGCCGTGTGGATTGTTCATGCTGCGAACTGTAGCCCGCGATGGGAAGAAAAACTGTCTTTATTCTCCTATACTGGCGCAGGAAAGCGGAAATATTTTCTGCTCCGGGTCCTCATCCCATGAATTTGGACAAGTTCGATCTCGCCATCTTGAAAGTCCTGCAAGCCGATGCCCGCGCCAGCCTGCAGGACATCAGCACCCGGGTGGGCCTGTCCTCCACGCCCTGTTGGAACAGAATCAAGCGGCTGGAGAAGGACGGCGTCATTCAGGGTTACACGATCAAGATCGATCCGGCGACGGTCGGTCTGCATGACACGGTCATCGTGCAGCTCACCCTCGAGAGCCACACTGACGAGACGCTGTACGATTTCGGCAAGGCGCTGCGGCAAATACCGGAGGTGCTGGAAGCCTTCCTGGTTTCAGGCGACTACGACTACTACCTGCGCATCGCGGTGCAGGACACCCGTGACTACGAACGCCTGCTGCGCGAGCGTCTTTACAAGATTCCCGGCATCCGGCACAGCAAATCGAGCTTCGTGCTGCGCTCCCTGAAGGAAAGCCCGCTGCCGCTGCCGCAAGCTGCGGACAAGTCCCGTGCAGGCAAATCTGTCAAAGGGACGCGCTGAGGGAATTCCGCGGCAACGCGCAGCGCGGGATTGCCCTTGTGCGCCGGGTTCGGCTGCCAGCCGAGCACGGCCAACAGCACGAAATACCCCGCGACATAGGCCAGGATGACAGGCCAGCCGTGGCGCAGCCACAGACCCACCGACCGGCCCTGGGGATAGACGCTGCACAGCGCAACCCCCGCGCTTGAACCGAACCACATCATGGAGCCGCCGAATCCGACCGCGTAGGCGAGAAAGCCCCAGTCGTAACCGCCTTGCTTTAGCGCCAGCGCGGTAAGCGGAATGTTGTCGAAAACCGCGGAAACAAACCCCAGTCCGAGCGCGGTTTGCCACGATGCCGACGGCAGGGCCTCCACGGGCATGAGGGACGCGCAAAGAATAAGCGACAGCAGGAAGATGCTGCCCTTCAGTGCGCCCGGCAGAACCGTCCAGTCCGGCCGCCGCCAGAAAGCGGCGACCAAGATCGCCGCCCACACCGCTGCACCGAGATACGGGAACTGGTCCGCCTGGCCGGCGAGCAGCAGGTTGACCGCGACATTGGCCGCGACGGCGACGAGCAGGATGAACGCGACGATGCCCACGCGAGGCCAGTCAATCCTAATACCGGCCGGTGGATCCGCGACGATGGGTGAAAAACGATGTTGCTGCAGCGCTGCGGGAACGCCGAAGATCAGCAGCGCGGTGCCGGCGGCGACAAACGCCTCCAGCACATCCAGCGGATCGACGCCGTCTATCCACATCATGGTAGTGGTGGTATCGCCCACCACGCTGCCGGATCCGCCCGCATTCGACGCCGCCACGATAGCCGCCAGATAGCCGATGTGCACCCTGCCGCGGAATACCGTTCCGGCGATCGATCCGCCAATCAGGGCGGCGGCAATGTTATCGAGGAAGGCCGAGAGCACAAATATCATCACCAGAAGCATGAACCCGCCCTTCCAGTCATCCGGCAGGAAACGCGGCAGCGTTGCGGGCACATGGCTTGCCTCGAAATGCCTGGAAAGCAGCGCGAAACCGAGAAGCAGGCCGAGCAGATTCGCCAGAATGACCCACTCGTGCAGAAGATGGACGCCAAGGCCTGCGAATCCCGGCCCCGTCTTGAATCCTGCAAATGCCAGTTTGTAGGCAGTGATCACCAGCAATCCGAGCAGCGCCACCTGGAGGCTGTGGCGGTGGAAAACCGCGACCCCGAAAAGCGTAAGCCCGAACAGCGAAAACTCGACCGGCACGCCGAACGCCGCACTGCCGGCGGCCACGATCACCGCGAGCGTGAACAAACTCCGTTCGCGGGCAAAGAGGCGGCGCAAAACCGAGGTCATGTCGTCCCACTCCACAAGATCCACAGGGCACGAAGAGCCCAGGTGCGCTTACGCATTGATTTCAAGAAATACTCGAGAAAGCCTGACAAACTGCTACGATATTCCAAGCGATTTTCCTGCACCATCGCGCCACTCGCCATGCCGGAAAACCTCCTTGCAACACCCATAGTAGTTCACCCGCGGCACCTGCGCTGCCTCATGTTTGTTTCCCTGCTTGCGGCGCCCCTGCCCTAATAAAACCCTTCTGTCATTCCCCCCAGCGCCCGCAACGGTTCTACATAGGGTCGTCCGTGCGGCTGCGCAATCTCGCGCCGCGTCACCGCGCCCAGGCAGACATTCAACCCGGCGCGCAGGTGGGCGTTGCGCTCGAGCGCCCCGCGCACGCCGAATTGCGCGAGATCCAGCACGAAGGGCAGCGTGGCGTGGTTCAGCGCGAAGGCGGAAGTGCGCGGCACCGCGCCGGGCATGTTCGCGACGCAGTAATGCAGGATCCCGTCCAGGCTGTAGACCGGGTCGCGGTGCGTGGTCGGGTGCGAGGTCTCGAAGCATCCACCCTGGTCGATCGCCACATCAATCAGAACGGCGCCCGGCCGCATGCTCTTCAGCATCGCGCGTGTGATGAGTTTCGGCGCAAGCGCGCCGGGCACCAGCGCGGCGCCGATCACGGCATCGGCCGCGGCAAGCTCGGCCGCGAGGATTTGCGGCGTGCTGATCAACGCCCTGAGCCCCACGCCGAGTTCGCGCCGGGCGCGCGCCAGCACCGCCTCGCTGCGATTCAGCACGCATACCTCGGCGCCCATGCCGAGCGCGATGCGCGCCGCGTTCAGGCCCACGGTGCCGGCGCCGAGCACCAGGATGCGCGCCGCCTGCGCGCCGGGCGGCGCCGACATCAGGACGCCGCGGCCGCCTTGCGGCCGCTCCAGGAAGCGCGCCGCCACCTGCGCCGCCATGCGACCTGCCACCACGGACATCGGCGCGAGCAAGGGCAGGCTCCCGTCCTCACCAGTCACGGTTTCGTAGGCGATCGCGATCGCGCCGCTTTCGATCAACTCGTGCAGCTGATCCGGATCCGGCGCGAGATGCAGGTAGGCGAACAGCGCCTGCGAACGGCGCAATCGCCTGCGCTCCGCCGCCTGCGGTTCCTTCACCTTCACAATGAGTTCGGCTCGCGCGAAGATTTCTTGCGCTTCCGCGACGACCCGCGCTCCGGCGGCGCGGTACTCCTCGTCCGGGGCCCCTATACCCTCGCCCGCCCCGTGCTCCACCAGGACGCCGTGGCCGCGCGACGTCAGTTCCTGAACGCTCGCCGGCGTCAGGCCGACGCGGTACTCCTCGATCTTGATTTCCCTGGGTACGCCGACCAGCATGCTCGCCTCTGTTCAGCCGGCCCGCAACGACGAGCCGGGTTCCATGAAGGGTACGCGCGGTGCGTCAACCGGCGCGGGTCGCGACCCAGGCCCGCTTGCGTCCGTTTTCCTCGACCGTGCCTTCGATACGCCTGCCCTTGACGGTGCCGACATAGCGAACGCCGGCAACGCTGAAGCGCAGCTGCTCCCCGTCGACCCGGCCTTCTATCGGCATGCTCGCGCGCGCGCGCGTCCGTACGCCGCTTACGACCTGCACGTTCTGAGTGAATTGAAAGCGCTCCTGCGCCGAGCGCCAGACGCCATCCACGTGCGACGGCACCGTGTACAGCAGCACTCTGCACCAGGCCCTGCACTCGCCCGCGATGACCTCGTCCCGATCCGGCGACCAGCCGTCGATGCCGAAGGTATTGGCGACGATACGCGCGCCCGGCGCAAGCCTGCGGAACTTCGGCTCCAGCTTGCGCAGGTTGTCAGGCAGAAGGAACAGCGCCAGGACAGTGGCCTTGGAGAAGTCCGCCTCGAACATGTCGCCCTGGACAAACTGCGTCAGGTGACCGACACCCTCCCTGGCCGCGTTGCGCCTGGAGAGTTCAACCAGATCCGGATTGAACTCAACACCCAGCCCGCGCGCCCCGCGCTTGGCCGACAGGATGATGTTGCGGCCGTCGCCCGAGCCCAGATCGACCACGAAGTCGGCCGGGCTCAGCTGCGCCATGTCCAGCATCTTCTCGACCGTTTCGACCGGCGAGGGAACCCACACCACATCCTTGCCGGGTTGCCCGGTAACGGGCTGGTAGGCTTCCTTGGCGGGCGGCTGCGCCGGGTCCTGCGCGGGCGCCCGAAGCGGGTTGGCAAACGCAGCGCCGAGGCACAGCAGCAACACGAATTTGCCCGGGTTGAACGCTCGCATCACTCCCATCTCCTCCGGTCTGGCGCAGACAGAGATGATATCAGCGCCTCGCGCGCGCCATTTTCGCCCACGCTTTTGTGCCCTGTGCGCCTTGCTGCGTGACAGGCGCTTGGCGTTAGACGAGACAATTTGATAAATTCGGCCGCCCGCTTCCATATGCGTCAGTCCGGCATGCAGGCCGGCAGCAAGACAAGAATCCGCATGAACGAAAAAAACCCGCGCGGCCTGCGGCTGCCGCGCCGCTTCTATTTGCCGCGCATAATCGGGCTGGCGCTCGGATTTCTGGCCGTGGCCGCCGTGTTCTATGAGAACGGCGCGCATCCTCTCTCCTGGGCGGGACTGATCTTGCATGGCTTCGTCTGGCCGCATGCGGCATTCCTGCTGGCGCGCGTGAGCGAAGATCCCGGCCGCGCCGAATATCGCAACCTGACCGTGGACTCGACGCTGGGCGGCGTCTGGATCGCGCTGATGGGCGCGAATCTCCTGCCAAGCGTGCTCCTCGTCACCATGCTCGGCATGGACAAGCTGGGCGCGCGCGGCTGGCGCTTTTTCGTCCTATGCCTCGGCGCGCAGCTTGCCGGGGCGCTCGTTGCGGGCCTCGTGTTCGGATTCGAGTTCAGGCCGCGGACCAGCATGGCGCAGATCATCGCCTGCATTCCACTGCTGGTCGCCTATCCGCTCACGGTCGGCTGGACCGCCTTCACGCTGACACGCCGCGTCAACAGCGAGAATCGCGAACTGGCCACGCTGAGCAGAACCGACGGCCTGTCCGGACTGCCGACCCGTGCCTACTGGGAAGAAGTGGTGCGCACGGAATTCGACCGCTTCCGGCGCCATCAGCGCGACGTCTGCCTTCTCATGATCGACATCGACCATTTCAAGCGCGTAAACGACAGCTTCGGTCACCCGTGCGGCGACGAAGTGATCCGCAATGTCTCGAAAATTCTGCGCGACGCGGTCCGGGGCAAGGATACGCTTGGGCGCTACGGCGGCGAGGAGTTCGGCATCGTGCTGCCGGAAACCACGCTGGAAGCCGCGCTGGTGGTCGCGGAGCGGATTCGCACCACAGTGGAAGCGACCGTTCTGGAGCCAAGAAATAATGTGCATGCCACCGTGAGCCTGGGACTGGCGAGCGCCACGCCCGAGATGACGCACTATGGCGAGTGGATCGAGCGCGCCGACCGCTCCCTGTACCGCGCGAAGCTTGCGGGACGCAACCGCACGATCATGGATAATCCGAGGGAGCAACGGCAGCCTTAGCCGGATGCCCTTTACCGTCGCCTGATTGCGCGTGCCGCGCGCGCGGCGGCCACAGTGAGTATCATCGGGCCGGTGGCCCGCCTTGTTTGGCCTGCCTTGTTTGACCCACCCTGACCCGATCCCGGAGCATTGCATGGACGCACCGCCGAGCAGCACCACGCCGGCCCTCGAAGTCGCCCGCCGCAGGACATTTGCGATCATCTCCCATCCGGACGCCGGCAAGACGACGCTGACCGAGAAACTGCTGCTGTTTGCCGGCGCCATTCACGTCGCCGGCAGCGTCAAGGCGCGCAAGGCCACACGCCATGCGACTTCCGACTGGATGGAAATCGAGAAGCAGCGCGGCATCTCCGTGGCCTCCTCGGTCATGCAGGCCGAGTACCGCGGCTGCGTCATCAACCTGCTCGATACGCCGGGGCACCAGGATTTCTCGGAAGACACCTATCGCGTCCTGACCGCGGTGGACGCCGCACTGATGGTGATCGATGCCGGCAAGGGCATCGAGCCGCAGACGCGCCGTCTGCTCGAGGTATGCCGCGCGCGCAACACGCCGATCATCACATTCGTGAACAAGCTTGATCGCGAGGTGCGCCCGCCTCTGGAACTGATGGACGAAATCGAGGCCGCGCTCAGGATGACCGCGGTGCCGCTCACCTGGCCGATCGGCATGGGGCGCGACTTTGCGGGGGTCATCGACCTGCGCGCAGGCAAGATCCGCCTGTTCGCGCCGGGAATGGACCGCCTGGCGCGCGACACGCTGGAAGTCGATGCCGACGACGAACGCTACCGCGAGCGCTTTGGTGCCTCCTACGATGCCGCGCGCGCGGAGGCGGACCTGGTGAATTCGGCGCTCGCCGGGTTTGACCGCGAGGCCTTCCTCGACGCGCGCCAGACGCCGGTGCTGTTCGGCTCGGCGATCAATAATTTCGGGGTCGGGGAAGTGCTCGATGCGCTGGTCGATTTCGCGCCGCCGCCCGGCTCCAGGCCTGCGCGTGAACGCCTGGTCACCCCAGGCGAGGAGAAATTTTCCGGCATCGTGTTCAAGATCCAGGCCAACATGGATCCCGCGCATCGCGACCGGGTCGCTTTCGTGCGCGTGTGTTCCGGGCGCTTCGAGCGCGGCATGCGCGTGGTGAACTGCCGCACCGGACGCGAGATCCGCACCAGCAGCGTCGTGTCCTTCCTATCCCAGCGGCGCGCAATCGTCGACGAAGCCTATGCCGGGGACCTCATCGGCATTCCAAACCACGGCACCATCCGGCTGGGCGATACGCTGACCGAAGGCGAAACCCTGCAATTCACCGGGCTGCCATTTTTTGCGCCGGAGCTGTTTCGCCGCGTGGAACTCACGACATTGCTGAAAACCAAACAACTGCGCACCGGCCTAGCCCAGCTTGGCGAAGAGGGCGCGATCCAGGTGTTTCATCCCTGCGGCGGCGGACAACCCATCCTGGGCGCCGTCGGCGCGCTGCAGTTCGAGGTGGTGGCGCACCGCCTGGAGCACGAGTACGGCGCGCTGGTCCGCCTGCTGGCGGTGCCCTATGTCACCGCGCGCTGGGTCTCCTGCGACGATGCGGCGGAGCTGAAGCGCTTCATAGAGTCGAATGCGCACCGCATGGCCTACGACACGGCCGGTGTGCCGGCGTTTCTCGCCTCGAGCCTGCCCGCCCTGGAAGTGGCGCGGGAACGCGCGCCGAGAATCGCTTTTCATGCGCTGCGCGAATACAGCGGATTGAACGCAGCGGCAGGCCCGGGCGCACCGGCGAGGCATGCGGAGCAGGATACGGTTCCGAGCCACTGAGTGAACGCCGCGCCGCAGCAGCCATCCGTGCGCACGGCGATCGTCGCCGTCGCATTCACCCTCGGCTTGCATACGCTGGTTTCAGCGGCGATCACAGTCCCCCAGGTGCTGGCGCCGATCGCCTCGCGCGAGCTCGGACTACCCGCCTCCGGAGTCGGCATTGTGGTCGGTCTTATCTTCGGCTCGGTCCTGCCCATGGGCTTGTTGAGCGGCTTCCTGTTCAGCAGGCTAGGCGAACGCAGGCTGTGCCAGCTCATCGCGGGCTTCGTCATGCTCAGCATGCTGATCGGCGCCGGCGTGGGGATCGCGGCGCAGCACACGCAACTGCCCCTCCTGTTTGCCGGACTGCTGCTCTTAAGCGCCGTTCCGCTCGGCCTCGCGATCGGGCTGGTGAATATGGTGGGGGCGCAACTTCTCTACAATGCCGTGCCGCCGCGCATCCGCACGCTCGCGTTCTCCATCAAGCAGACCGCGGTGCCGCTCGGCGGCGGCCTGGCCGGCGTCCTGATCCCTCTGATGCTGCTGTCCTTCGCCTGGCAGGTTGTGGTCGCGGCGATCGCACTGATCGCCGGCGCGGCCGTGTTCGCGATCCTCGCGATGCCGCTTGGCGATGCGCCGCAGGGCACGCCGCGTCCCATCTCGTTCGCGGAATTGCTGTCGCCGCTCAAGATCATCCGCAGCACACCGGCATTGCGCGAACTTGGCGCAGTGGCGCTGTTCTACAACGTCTACCAGCTCGGGCTGCTCACCTACCTCATTTCCTATCTACACCTGGAAATCGGCCTCTCTCTGCTCGCTGCGGGCGCCGTGTTTTCGGCGCTGCAGATCACGGCGATCGCAGGGCGGATTGCGTGGGGCGTTTCGGTCGACATCCTCGGCTCGCCGCGCCGCCAGCTGGGCGTGATCGGGTTGATCAGCGCGGCTGCCGCGCTGGCCATCGGTTCGTTCACGCCCGCCTGGCCGCTTGGCGCGATAGTTCTTGTGGCCATCGTGGTCGGCGGCAGCTCGGTCGCCTGGAACGGCATGTTCATGGCGGAGGTTGCACGTCAGTCGCCGGCCGGCGAGATCGGGAGGACCACCGGCGGCGTCCTTGCCTGCTTCGCAATCGGCGGCCTGAGCGGCCCGGCGCTGTTCGCGGCGATCGTGGCCCTGACCGGCACCTACTATCCCGGGTTTATTGTGCTCGCGATTCCGTTGGTCGCGCTTGGCTTGCGCATGGCCGCCACAAGCCTTCCCCGCGACGCTGTGTGACCGGTGCCAGGCATGTGCTTGCCTTTCAGCGGCGCGAACGTCCGAACGGAAATCCCCTCCGCCGGTACTGGATCATCAGCCAGCCGCCCAGCATGCCGCCCAGATGCGCGAAATGCGCCACGCCCTGGCCGTAGCCGCTGACCCCCAGAAACAGCTCAAGCGCCGCGTACAGCACGACAAAAACGCGCGCCGGCATCGGAATGGGCGGAATGATCAGCATCAGCTTACGCCGGGGGAAATACCAGCCGAATCCGAGCAGCAGCCCGAATACGCCGCCGGATGCGCCTATCGTGGGCGCCGCAGGCAGGCCAAGAACTGCCGTGACAAGCAAGTGACTGACGGCGGCAGTAACAACGCTTGCCAGGTAGTAGCCAAGGAAGAAGCGCGCGCCAAGCAGGCGTTCCAGATCGCTGCCGAACATGTACAGGCCGAACATGTTGAACAGCAGGTGCATCAGACTGCCGTGCAAAAAGCCGTAGCTGAGGAGCTGCCAGGGCAGAAACTGGGGCCCCGCGAACCCGCCGCCCGGCGGCCAAAGGGCGAACAACTCCAGCAGCGTGCCGCCCATGCCCGCCATCTGCAGCACGAAGACGGCAACGGTGACAATGATCAGGCCCTGGGTGATCGGAGGCATGTACCTGTACTATTCGCACTTGAACCCGGGGTTGATCTTAGCGCCGTTCCGCTCGGCGTATTAGTATTACGGCGTATTAGTATCGGTAAAATAGGTTCCGCTCCGATGCACCCGGCGGCAAGCGCAGCCCGCGGGCGGTCCGCGCCGCTGGATCGAATTCTCGACCGAGTGCGCCGGATTTCACCCAGGCACATTAGCAACTGTCTTGGCAACTGACAGCAACGTAACCACGGAGACATCCATGAAGGCACTTAAAGGCACCAAAACCCATGACAACCTGAAGGCCGCATTCGCCGGCGAATCGCAGGCCAACCGCCGTTACCTGTACTTCGCGGCGAAGGCCGACGTCGAAGGTCAGAACGACGTTTCCGCACTGTTTCGTTCGACCGCGGAAGGCGAAACCGGACATGCGCACGGCCACCTGGAGTACCTGGAACAGGTAGGCGATCCGGCGACCAACTTGCCGATCGGCAGCACGCGCAACAACCTCAAGGCGGCAGTCGCCGGCGAGACGCACGAGTACACCGACATGTACCCGGGAATGGCCAAATCAGCCCGCGAGGAAGGCTTCGGCGAAGTCGCGGACTGGTTTGAGACGCTCGCAAAAGCGGAGCGCTCGCACGCCAACCGCTTCCAGAAGGCCCTGGACCAGCTCGCAGACTAAGCTTGTAGACGGTCCGCCAAAGACAGGAGCGGACAGGAGCGGCCGGTGCTCCCGGCCGCTCCTGCTTTTTCCCCGGCAACAGAACGCCGGCATCGGCCAACCCATGCGCGAAGGCAGCCTAGAAGCCCCCAAACGTCACCCGCTCGACTGGAATAGCGAGGCCTTCTATGACGAGGGCAAGCTGAACCAGGAACTCGAACGGGTCTTCGATATCTGTCACGGCTGCAGACGCTGCGTCAATCTGTGCAGTGCGTTTCCCACCCTGTTCGACCTGGTCGACGAAAGCAAGACCATGGAAGTCGACGGCGTGGACAAAAAGGATTTCACCAAGGTCGTCGACCAGTGCTACCTGTGCGACATGTGCTTCATGACGAAGTGCCCGTACGTGCCGCCGCACGCCTGGAACGTGGACTTCCCGCACTTGATGCTGCGTGCCAAAGCGGTCAAGTTCAAAAAGGGCCGGACCAGCCTGCGCGACCGCCTGCTGACCTCGACCGACGCGCTCGGCAAGCTCGCGGCGATACCGGTGGTCGCGCAGACCATCAATGCCGTAAACCGCAATGCCGTGGCGCGCAGCGCCATGGACGCGCTCATCAAGGTGCACAAGGACCGCGAACTGCCGCCCTACGCCCCGGTGAAGTTCCGCGCCGGCGCGGCGCCTTCGCAGGACTTTCCGGTTCGCGACGGCGCGCGCACGCCGGGCAAGGTCGCCGTTTATTCGACCTGCTACGTGAATTACAACGAGCCGGGCATGGGGCACGATCTGCTCGCGCTGCTGACGCACAACGAAATCCCCTATGTGCTGGCAGAGAAGGAAGCCTGCTGCGGCATGCCGAAGCTTGAACTGGGCGACCTGCAGTCGGTCGATCGGCTGAAGAACATCAACGCTCCCCAGCTCGCGAAGCTCGCGCGCGCGGGCTACGCGATACTCACGCCGATACCGTCATGCACCCTCATGTACAAGCAGGAACTGCCGCTCATGTACCCGGAGGATGAGGACGTCCGGTTCGTGAAAGCGGCGATGTTCGACCCATTCGAGTATTTCGCGCTCCGGAAAAAAGAGGGCCTGCTGAAGACGGCGTTCAAGGGGAAGCTCGGCAAGGTCGCGTATCACATCCCCTGCCACTCGCGGGTTCAGAACATGGGACACAAGACGCGCGAGATGCTGGAGTCCGTTCCCGGCACCGAAGTGAACATGGTCGAGCGCTGCTCGGGGCATGACGGCACCTGGGGCGTGAAAAGCGAATACTTCGCGAATTCGATGAAGATCGGCCGCCCGGTGTCGCGCCAGATGGCGGAATCGAAACCCGACTACGTCAGCTCGGACTGCCCGATCGCAGCGCGCCATATCGTGCAGGGCATGCGCGATTCCGGCGAGGCGGCGGAGGTCGCGGCGAGCGCCGTGCGCGCGCACCCGCTGACGCTGCTGCGCAAAGCCTACGGCGTCTGACGACGGGTGCCGTAAATACTCCCGGCGGCGGCCGAATGATTTCGATCCGCCACGCGAGACAGCCACCCAAGCCCACGCGCTCAAGGCGTTGATCAGGCAAGCCAAGGATCCATTGCGTGCAGAAGCGTCGCCTTGCGATGTACAACGACAACCGCCTGAAGATCGGCCTCTTCGGCGCCAACTGCTCCTCGGGGCGCGCGGTGACGCGGGTGCCCGAACGCTGGCTCGGCAGCTGGGAGGAATGCCTGGCGCTCGCCGGCATCGCGGACGATGCCGGAATCGACTTCATGCTGCCGATCTCGCGCTGGAAGGGCTACGGCGGGGACACCGACTACCAGGGCGCGACGCTGGAGACCATCACCTGGGCGACCGGCGTGCTGGCGAAAACGCGCCGCATCACGGTATTCGGCACCGTGCACACGCCGCTCTTTCACCCGGTGATCGCAGCCAAGCAGTTCGTCACCGCGGACCACGTGGGAAGCGGGCGCTTCGGCCTGAACATAGTCTGCGGCTGGAACGAGGACGAATTCGAGATGTTCGGCGTCACCCTGCGCGAGCACGACACGCGCTATGCCTATGCACAGGAGTGGCTGGATGCGATCGAGCGCATGTGGTTCGGCGAGGATGATTTCGATTTCAACGGCGAATTCATCAAGCTGAAGAAAGTGCGCGCCAAGCCCAAGACCTATGCGGGCACCCGCCCGCTCATCATGAACGCCGCAGTGTCGCCGGCGGGACAGGCCTTCGCGGTGCGCAATTGCGATGCGCTCTTCACCTCGCCCTCCGGCACCGAAGGCATGGAGGGGTATGCGTCGGCGGTGAAGAACGTGCAGCGTCTCGCGCGCGAGCGGGGCCGGGAGATCGGCGTCTATACCGTGGGCGTGGTGTGCTGCAAGCCGACCAGGAGCGAGGCGCAGGAGTACTACCGCTACGCCTATATCGAGCACGCCGACTGGAGCGCGGTGGACAGCATCATCGAAATCCGGTTGAAGCGGCCGGCGAGCTCGGTGCCTGAGGCAGAATTGGCGATCATGCGCCAGACCCTGGTAAACGGCCTCGGCGGCCTGCCGATCATCGGCGACCCGGATTTCGTTGCGCACGAGATGGCAAAGCTATCTGCCACCGGCATTTCCGGCATCGGGCTGTCGCTCGTCAACTATGCACGCGAGCTGCCCTACTTCTGCGACGAAGTGCTGCCGCGCCTCGGGCGCCTGGGATTGCGCGCCGCGTGAAACATGACGACCGGAACGTGTTTCGACGAGGACAGAAATCGCCCCGCCAAGCCGCCGACCCGGGCCGTGGATACTGCCGATACTGCCGAAGCCGGCGTTCGCCAAGGGCAGTCAAGAAATCCGGGGACATGCGTCCCCTGCGTTGCAAGCGGGCGCGACATGGCGGTCTGACAGGTCAGGCGACGAAGGGCGCGTAATTTGAAAAAATTCTGGCCGCTGCTTCTCATTCTCGCCGCAGCCTGCGCGACCCCGGACATCGCGCCGGGCGGCGCCCCCTTTGCACTGCTCGGCGACATGCCGTACTCGCAGGCGGAGGCCAATTACCTCGATGGCATGATCGAGGCGATGAATCGCGAGCCGCTGGCCTTTGTCGTGCATGTCGGCGACATCACTTCGGGCGGCGGCCCGTGCAGCGACGCTTGGCTCGAAGCGCGCCGGAGGCAGTTCGCGCGCCTGCGCGCCCCATTCATCCTGCTCCCAGGGGACAACGACTGGACCGATTGCCACCGCACCGGGTTCGATCCGATGGAGCGCCTGGCGAAATGGCGCAGTCTGTTTTGCACTGCCGCGACGGGCCTGCGCATGGAGCGCCAGGGCGGGGAATACTGCGAGCATGCGCGCTGGCTCCACGAGGGAATCCTGTTCGTCGGCCTGAACGTGCCGGGCAGCAACAACAACCTCGGCCGCACCCCCGTCATGGACATCGAATATGAGCAGCGTATGCGCGCGGTGTTCGACTGGATCGATTCCAGTATCGCGCTCGCGGCCCGGGGCCAGGTACGTGCCGTCGTACTCCTGATGCAGGCAGATCCCTTGTTCGAACCCGCGCGGCGCGGCAGTTCAATGGATGGCTACGCGCCATTGCGCGCCAGGCTTGCAACGCATGCTCTCAAGTTAAAGAACCGGATCGTCGTCGTGCACGGCGACTCGCATGAATTCCGCGACGATCGGCCGCTGCCCGGGCTGCGGCGCATCGAAGTCCACGGCTCTCCCTTCCTGCGCTGGTTGCGGGTATCGAGCCCAAAGGAGACCGCACGTCAAGATTTCCTTACAGTGGAGATCGCAAACTAGCGACTGCTGAACCAATCTCGCCGCAAGCGCCCGGTTATTCGGACGCCGCTATGGTACGGTTCGAATCATGCGCCAGTCGTTTGATATCCGGGATCTGAAAGTGTTCGTGGCGGTTTACGAAACCAAGGGGTTCGCGCGCGCCAGCCACGCAGTGGATACCGTGCAGTCGAATGTATCCGCGCGCATCAAGAAACTTGAAACTTTCTTCGGCGCGCCGCTGTTCGAACGCCGCGGCCGCAGAATCGTTCCGACGCAAAAGGGCGATCTCCTGTACAGGTACGCGACGAACGTCCTCGCGATGATGCAGGAAACCGAGGCCGTAGTCCGGGGCGAAGCAGCGGCCTGACGCCATCCGCAAGGCGTTCCGGAATTCTTCCCTCGAGCGGATGGAGCACGCACGGCCCGGCATGCAGAATTTGCACCGCGGCTTTCGGCGCGATGTGGCGTCGGCCGCAAAGGTGGCGCGCGTCGCACCGTAATGAGGTGATCAGCTTTTGAACACGGCGGCGAAGCGCCCACCGAGCATCTTGATCCTGCCAAGTATCGATTTTGCGGCGGCGCTTTCCCGGCCGCGCTTGGCCGACTCCACGCGCCGCTCCGCCTCAGAGCCGCGCGCCCGCTCGTAGCGCTCAAGCGCCGAGGAGAGCGAGCTTTGCAGCAACGAAAAGTTGAGCGGCTTTTTCAAGAACCGATGGATCCGCGCTTCGTTGATCAGACTGATGATCAGCTCCGAATCCGAGGCCGCGGATAGCGCGATGAGCTGGGTTTGCGGCGCGTGCTGCTTCAACACCCTGAGCAGGGCCGATGGGTCGTCCGTCCGGGAATCCAGGTCGCACAGCATCACGCCCACTTCTTCGTCCGCGAGCACCGCGAGCGCTGCCTCGAGGCTGGTCGCTTCCAGCACGCGCAAGCCGCCGCGTGAAAGCTGGCGCGCGGCGCGTGCGGCCGCTGGCTCGCCCCACACCAGCACCGCCGCGGCCGAGTCAACCGGCTGCCCGCCGCGCAGCTTTGCCGCCTCGAGGGCGATTGCGATCTCGGCCGCCTCGGCCAGCGTCGCCACGATGTCCTCCTGCTGCCAGGGCTTGCTGATGAAGCGGAACACCTCGCTCTCGTTCACGGAGCCGACGATGGCCGCGAGGTCCGAGTAGCCGGTCAGCAGGATACGCACCGTCGTGGGTGCAAGCGCCTTTGCCTCGCGCAGCAGTTCCACGCCGCTCATCTCCGGCATGCGCTGGTCGCTAACCAGTACCAGGTAGCGCTTCTCCTTCAGACGCTGCAACGCTTCCTTCGCCGAGGCCGCGACATCCACCTCGTAAGTGCCGCGAAACAGCGCCTTGAGCGCGTTCAGCACCCGTTCCTCATCGTCGACGAACAGGATGGCCGGTTTGCGCGGGCCCGCGGCAGGCGGCGCCGCGGAGGCGGCGCCACCTAGCCCGCGGCGCAACGCACCCAGGTTGCCGGGCAGTTTCGCCGCGCTTTCCCCCGCGAAACCGGCCGCAGCGCCCGCTGCATAGGCGGAGCGCAGGGCAAGCAGAAACTCGCGCGCGCTCGCATAGCGTTCAGAGGGAACCTTGGCGAGCGCCTTGAGGATCACGGCATCGAGCGCTCTGGGCAGGAGCGGTTCGAGCTTGGAGGGGAGTGCCGGCTCGGCATCGAGGATTTGCCGCATCAGCGCTCCGCCCTGACCGTCAAACGGGCGCTTGCCGCACAGCACTTCGTACACCACGACCGCCGAGGCATAGATGTCAGTGCGCTCGTCCGCCGCCTGGCCGTCGAACTGTTCGGGCGCCATGTAGAACGGCGTACCCAGGACATCGCCCGCCTGGGTAAGATGGGAGCGCTCGATGCGCGCGATGCCGAAGTCGCTGATCTTGACCTCCCCGCTGGCGGAGATCAGTACGTTTCCGGGTTTGACGTCACGATGCACCACGCCCCGGCCGTGGGAGTAATCCAGCGCCTCGAGCAGTTGCGCAAGTATCTCCGGCAGCTGCTTCCCATCCGGTCGCCAGCCGTCGCGCAGATGATCGCGCAGGGTACGGCCGCTGACGAGTTCCATGACGATCCATGCCTGCTCCGCATCCTCGCCATACTCATAGATGGCCACGACATTCGGATGCTGCAGGCTGCCGGCGGCGCGCGCCTCCCGTTTGAAGCGCTCGAGGATCGCCGCCGACTCCTGCGCCTCCAGCTCGTTCTTGCGGATGACCTTGACCGCGACCGGGCGATCGATAACCGGATCCAGAGCGCTGTGAACCACGGCCATTCCGCCGCGCCCGAGCTCGCCGGTGACGATGTACTTCCCGATTTTCATGGTGAGTATGGGGGGAGCGGGTCCCTCCCGGTACAGGCAATCGGGGCCGTCCCGCCCCCCCCATGCCCCCCGGGTGCCATTGGTTGCAGCACCTGTTGCATCAGGCGGCTTTGGGAGCGTCCACGGGCTTGACCGGCAATACGATGGTGAAGCGCGTTCCGACCCCGGGTGTGGAGTGCACTTCCAGATTGCCGCCGTGGCTCTCGATGATGCGGTAGCTGATGGAAAGTCCGAGCCCCGTGCCCTTGCCCACTTCCTTGGTGGTGAAGAACGGATCGAAAATTTTCGGCAGCACTTCCGGCGCAATGCCATGGCCGTTGTCGCCGATCTCCACCGTGACCCGGTCCGCGCCGCGCAGGCCGGTGCGCAGCGTAATGGTGCCGCCCTCCTCCGCGGTCGCCTGCGCCGCGTTGGTAATGAGGTTCAGCAGAACCTGATTGATCTGCGAGGGGGAACAGGCGACATGCGGTATGTCGCCAAAGGCTTTTTCGATGCGGCGCCCGTTCAGATGATGCTGCGCGATGCGCAGCGTGCTCTCGATCCCCTCGCGCAGGTCATAGTCCGCCGTGCGGCTGCGGTCGAGCCGGCTGAAATCGCGCAGGTTGCGGATGATTTCGCTGATCTGCCCGATCCCGTGCAGGCCGTCGCGCAGCGCGGTTTCAATCTCCTGCGCCCCCTCGCCGCCAAGTTCGTCGACGATCTGGCGCACCAGCGAAAACTGGGCGCTCAGCTGCTGTTCGTCCGCGCCGTCCTGCGCGAGCAGCGCCAGCAGCTTGCCGGTGGCATCGACCAGACGGGCACTCGCCGGAAGCCTGGCCCGCACCGACTCCAGGCTTGCCTTCACATAGGCGAGCGGCGTATTCACCTCGTGCGCGATGCCCGCGACCATCTGACCGAGCGAAGACATTTTCTCGCTCTGGACCAGCATCGCCTCGGATTCCTTCAGCCTGGCGAGCGTGTCGGACAACTCACGCGTGCGCTCGCTTACCCGCGCTTCAAGCTTCTCGTTCGCCTCGCGCAGCTCACGATTGATTCGGTCGATCTGCAGCCGGCTGGCGGCGAGATTCCAGACCAGGAAAGCCAGCACCGCAAGCAGGAACCCGGAGTAGTACAGGAGGTAGGCCCGGTACAGCTCCACTTCGTCCAGCGCGTTGCCGAAGGCGCGCTCGAAAGAGCGCGACATGCTGTCGAGACGCGGGCCGGTGGCCGCGAACCAGGCCTCCTCGAAAAACGCCTCGGCAAAAGCACGCTGGTCGGCCGTGCGGCGCGCCGCGGCGACGAAGGATTCGACTCGCGGCCGGGCCGCATCCGAGACGCCGACAGCCAGAGCTTGATCGGCAAGGGATCGAATGGCATCCAGCTCGCCGGACTTCGGCTGCACGGAAAATGCTTTGACCCGCTCGCCCAGCAGCTGCAGATCGCGCCCGAGCGCCGGCGCAATCGCGTCGCGCGGGTTGGGCGCGCGCTCGCGCAGCAGCAGATCGAGCGACTCGCGCTCGGTGGCGAGCAGCGTCGCGCTCGCCTCGAAGTCTCCGTACGCCGCGAGGAAGCGCTTGACCCGGTCTGATTTCTCCTCGAAGGCGCGGCGCAGTTCCCCGAGTTCGCGCCCGGAAACAGGCTGCGCGAGCCGGAACGCGTGCTGCTCCAGTTTTGCATGGATGCTTCCGATGGGCGCTGCCGCGCTTGCCGGCACCCCGGAATCGGCGCGCGATTCGCCGCCGACGCGGGTTGCGAAGCGCGTGCCGATCAGCCGGTCGTTCCAGCGTGCCTCGATTTCGCGCAGTTCGCGCAGCGACGCGAAGGCGTCGTTTGCCACCGCCAGATCCACAGCCCGGCTTTGCAGGAACAGGAACGCCCAGCCGCCCGCCAGCACGAGGGCCATCAAGCCATATGCTGCCAGTCGAAAGAGCTTCACGAAATTCCTACAAGTCGTTGAACCGGCAGGCAGTATAGAGGAAAGGCCCTGCCCGGCCGGGCGGCTGGCGGCGCCTGGGCGGCGCAGAATGCCAAAACTCAACATATAGTAACATAAACGTTACTATATGTTGAAAGGGAGGGACGCCGAAGCCGCTGCCACGTGAAACTGCGCTCAGGCCCCGGATGTTGGCGCACGATGACCCGGGAGGGGCACGCCGGTCTTCATCCCTGACAACGCAGCCGCCGCGGCGCGGGGCATCCTGCGAAAGGCGCGGCGGCGGCGCTATTTTCGCCGGATTCCCATCGCCCGTCCCACCTCGGCGGGACGGGGACGCTCGCGATGCTCGGCCCACAGCTGCGCCATGCGCGCCTGGGCGGCCTCGGACCAGGTGCCGCTGCGGCGCGTCGTCATATCGACGCAAACCGATAGCTGTTCCAGCGTCGCCGCGAGTGCGCCCCCGACTGCAAGCCGCATGGCGAGGAAATAGTGAATTCGCTTTGCATCGCAATCGAGCAGCTGGAAGCCGAAGCTGAGCGTATCGCCGAGCTTCACCTCGTGCTGAAAGCTGAGGTGCGACTCCAGGGCAAACGAACTCTTTCCGGTCAGAGCGATCTGGGCATAGCCGATGCCGAGCCGGTCCCAGACAAGATCCAGCGCCCGATCGAACAGCACCCCGTAGTAGCCGACATTCAGGTGCCCGTTCGGGTCGATGTACTCCGGGCGGACCTGGAGGCTCGAATAATCGAGGCCATCGATGAGTGCGGCGAAAGATTCGGTCTGCGGCATGTTCATTCCCGATACGATGGTATCTCAGTGCCGACGGGCGCTGACCGGCGTTGACAAATCGCGCTGGCAATCCAGTGCGGGCTGCCTAAAATCAGAATCGTGACGCAATCTTCTACCGGCGTGACCGGCATCGTGCTCGCAGGCGGCAGAGCCGCGCGCCTGGGCGGGCTGGACAAGGGCCTGCAGCCGTTCCGCGGGCGGCGCCTGATCGACTGGGTACTCGAGCGACTTGCGCCCCAGGTGGATGAGATCTTGATCAGCGCCAATCGCAATCTTGAAACCTACGCTCGCCTTGGCCGCCCGGTACTGGCCGACGAAACGGATGCATTCCGCGGACCGCTTGCCGGCCTGCAAAGCGGATTGCGCGCGGCGCGCTATCCGTTGCTGCTCAGCGTGCCCTGCGACGCGCCCTTCCTGGCGCAGGACCTCGCCCCGCGACTGCGCTCGGAACTGGGGCGGCGCGACGCGCGCTGCGCGGTCGCGTCGGTGGACGGGAGGATCCAGCCGGTGTTCTCCCTCGTGCGCCGCGACCTCGCCCCGCAGCTCGACGCTTTTCTTGCCTCCGGCGGCCGCGCGGTTCATGCCTGGCTGCATTCGATAGCGGCGGTTGCCGTACCGTTTGACGACGCCGGCGCGGCGTTCTCACCGCTGAACACGCCCGAGGCGCTCGCCGTGCTGGAGGCGCGGGATGCCCGCTGAGCGCAACTCGCTCGCGGCAAACCTGCGCGGCCTGCAGGGCTATGCCGCGGATGCGCTGCCGGTCGCGGTAGCGCGCGAGGCGCTGCGGCGGCTGATTCGACCGATCGCCGACTGTGAATCGATCGCGCTCGCGGCCGCGAGCGGCCGGGTGCTGGCCGGCGAGTTAACAGCGCCGGCCAACGTACCCGGCTACGACAACGCGGCGATGGATGGTTTCGCCGTGCGCGCGCTCGACTTGCGCGACGACGCAACGACCGAACTCGCGTACGTGGGCACCGTGCTTGCAGGGCAGCGTGCCGCATCGCCGCTGCTCCTGCCGGGCGAATGCGTGCGCATCATGACCGGCGCGGCGCTGCCCCCGGGTGCCGACACCGTGGTGATGCAGGAACACGCCGAGGTCGTCGGAGCAAGGGGAGACAAGGAAGCCAGGGTGCGCATTCCAGCCCGCCAGAAGACCGGCCAGCACGTGCGGCGCGCCGGCGAAGACATTCGCGCGGGGCAAGTCCTGCTTGCAGCCGGGCACCGCCTGAGGCCGGCGGATCTCGGACTGATCGCCTCGCTTGGTCTCGGCACACTCGAAGTCAGGCGGCGCCTGCGGGTGGCGTTTTTTTCCACGGGCGACGAAGTTGCCTCCATCGGTGAGCCGCTCGGTCCCGGGCACATCTACGACTCGAACCGCTACACGCTGCACGCGATGCTGCTGCGCCTGGGCTTCGAGGCCATCGACCTCGGCGTGGTGCGCGACGATCCTGCGGCGCTGGAGCGCGCGCTGCTGGAGGCCGCCGCGCGAGCCGACGCGATCGTGACATCGGGCGGCGTGTCGGGCGGCGATGCGGATTACGTCAGGGGACTTGCGCAGAAACTCGGTGAAGTCCTGTTCTGGAAGCTGGCGATGCGCCCCGGACGGCCGTTGGCGTTTGGCAGGATAGGCCGGGCGTGGCTGTTCGCGCTGCCCGGAAATCCGGTCGCGACCATGGTGGCGTTCTGTGTTTTGGTGCGCGAAGCCCTGCTGCGCATCGCCGGCTGCGGCACAGAGCACGATCAGCCAGCGCTGAACGTGCGCTGCACCACGCCGCTGCGCAAGGTCCGGGGGCGTACCGAATACCAGCGCGGCATCCTGTTGCGCGAGGCGAGCGGCGATTGGTGCGTGCGCAGCACGGGCGATCAGGGCTCGGGCATATTGCGCTCGATGTCGCTTGCCAACTGCCTCATCGTGCTGGATGAGGTTCGCGGCGATGTGGCTGCCGGCGAATCGGTGCCGGTGCAGCCGTTCGAGGGAATGGTCTGGGGGGCGTGGGGGGGGGGGGCGGGGCGCCCCCCCCCCCCCCCCCGTGTCCGGCCGGGCCCGCCCCCGGGGGC
>Ga0080064_1000232_pt1 | contig 161534 bp, 131 predicted proteins | sample Subgrocontami54m_FD_69260 | JGI IMG/M metagenome (GOLD analysis project Ga0080064, IMG submission 69260) | Subsurface groundwater microbial communities from S. Glens Falls, New York, USA - GMW46 contaminated, 5.4 m (SPADES assembly) (version 2) ...
GCTGCTTTATGTATCCCGCTACCACTGGGTGCTTGTCTGGTGGGGCTGCTGGGGCCCGTGGCCCCGCCGGAGCTGTTGGTCCAGACGGCCTCTCCTCAAACATCTGGGGTTACGGTGTCCCGAACAGAATCCCCCTCTGGGAAGACAGTACCCACCTCGGGATCTCCCTGCTCACCCAGGCCCTGACTGCCAATGGTGAAGTGGTGGGCGTCAGTAACGGTGCCGACACCTCCTTCTTTACCCAGCTCTTTAATGTGAATGGCAATATCAAAGTGCGCGGTATCTGCTTCCCCAGGGCGAGTGGCGGGGATGACTGTAAGTTTGATTGGGCGTCCGTTGGGAATGGGTTGCCGGGGACAGCGGGTGCAATCGGAGCTACTGGTGGTACAGGCGGTACGGGAGCAACTGGCTCTACTGGTTCTGATGGCATTGACGGCAGTAGCGGAGAAAACTTCTGGCAGATGCTCGTGGGCGGCAGTATTGGCAACAGGAATCCTGATGACAATGCCAATCCCGACAGCGGCATCTCTGTGATCGGCAAAGTCTCCACCCACGGTCCCCGGCGCGCATTCTGCTTCGGCCTTGACTGTATATCAGGCTGGAGGGATCTGCAGACGAAAAATATTGGTATCACCGAACTGAGTGCTGGACCAGGAGTGACGCTCTCGCCGAACCCTATCACCGCTGACGGTAGCGGAAAAGGAACGATCAGTGCGGATTCGAGAACGATTATCAAGTCGGTAGGACTCTGTGCTGACGGCAGTGTGCTCCAGGGTATCGATGATACCGGAGCACCCAAGTGTGTGCAGAAGATTCAGTGTACGGGAGCAGATTGCCCGCCTCCGCCACCGAGTGTGGCGGGAGGAGGGACGCCTAGCTATCTTCCCAAGTGGACAGGAGGGAATATCCTGGGCAATTCCATTGTGCGAGAGTTTACTGGTGCGGACAGTAATTCGCCAAGTTCCTTGAATGTCCTCGGTTCCCTTGATGTGAATTCGAAGGGAGGCATCAGTGTGCACCATGATGGCACCAAAAGTCTTGCGCGGGGAGTGACTGCAGGAGTGAAGGGAGACGACGCAGCAGCACTGCTTGGGAGTGCAGAAGGGAGAAACTCCATCGGTGTCTGGGGAGAGGGGAATGGTGCAACGAGCAGGGGTGCCTTTTTGCGTGGCAACAATGGTGCTCGCGCCCTCGAAACGGTTGGACCACTTTCGCTCACCGGAATCGGCGAAGCAGACAAGAAGGTGCTTGCGTCAGATGCCGGAGGGAATGCGAGCTGGAAATCACTTGAAGAGTTGCAAGGGGACACTGATCCCGATCGCGCAGGAAGCAGCTGTGATCTCAATGGTGATGGAGAGGTAAGTTCTGCCGATATACGAATCATGATAAATGTCCTTTCCGGGCAGCGTCGACCCACGGCCGCTGAAGCCCGGGAGGCTGATGTGGACGACGACGATCGCATTACGCAGGACGATCTGGGTGCATGTCAGTTTCTGCAGTCGGGAGATGCTCGATATGAGGCAGTGCGTAAGGTGCATACTGCCTATGGTGCTCGGATGCAAGATTCGAGAAGCAAGCCGGCGGTGCTCTATGTTGACGAAGGGCTCGGTGTAGGTATAGAGCGACCCGCAGCAAAGCTCGATGTACTCGGCAAAGCCGGGGCCATCGCCGGCAAGTTCACCGCCCCCGACGAGAAAAGCGTGGCTATCGCTGCCATCGGCCCAGTGAAGATTGTGAGCGTAAATGGAGCCGAGAGATTTATAGGTACGGTGATACCAGAAGTGCTCATTGACAACGGTCCAGTGCTGACCCCGATAGTGAAAACTCCCATGCCAGCAAACCTCGGCTTCGTTGTTGAAGCTGGGAGCAACTGCCCACAAAGCACGCAACTGCTTGGGAGCATTATGTTGAGCAATAACGGCATCAAGCATTCTCTGCAAGGTTGGCCGGACGAAGATACACTCTATGTGTGTCGACCGAAAGATGGTACTTTCCCCAGCACATGGGAGGAGGATAATTATCTGTATGCTCGCTCCCTGCTTACGCTCTTCGATAGTACCAAAACAACGTGTGAGCAGAGTGGCGACGATGCACGTGGCTTTGTTTGGCGTGGAGATCTATTCACTGATGGAGCTGGAAGGAAGGTGGGTGCATGCCACCCCGGGAATGATGGTCGTACATCAAAAACATTGCCTGCGCCTGCAAACATGGGCTTCGTGGCGATGGCAGGCAGAACGGGAGACACGGGGAATGGTACGCCAGCAAACTGTCCCTCCGGGTGGCCTGAACTCACCCAACTGAAGGAGTATCGTGGCCCAACTTTTGTGGGCATGTTAGCTGCTCCGCAAACATTCAAGGTGTGTCGTCCGCCACAAGGATTTACCGTGGCTACGGCTGAGAAGAAATCGCCCTCGCTCCTTGCGGGTATTGCCGATGCGTGGGATTGGCTTACCAGTTGGTTCACTGGCGGATCGTCACCTGCAACAGCCATCACCTCATCATCCGATCTCTTACTCGACGTCGGCGGCAAAGTGCGTATCGCTGATGGTTCGCAAGGGGTAAATAAAATTCTTACTGCAGCGGCTGACGGTACAGCGACATGGAAGACGAAGGAAGAGTTGGGGCTTGGTGGGGTGACCCCCCCTACTCCCAGTTGTACTAATCCGACAACAATTACTTCGGAGCAGAATGTTTGGATGCCACTGAAGACGTTGGCTATCATTGGTACTGGTCGTCCTGACCCAACCTCTGGAACATTGACCATTGACACTAGTAATGGTGATGTTCCGTCTGCAGCCATTCTTTATGTTGAGCAAGGGGGACAGGCCTCACGTGGTGGCTGGGTTGCTTGGCAAGCAGAGGGCGGCCCTACGCTGAGTACCATGGTTAAATTTGCAGGCTTTGAGGCGGGTAATCCCAATGCAGCAGGAGACTGGCATCAATCAGTAGTCCCTGTTGATGCCAACGGGAGGTTTGTGTACAAGATGACAGGCAATGGAGGCGGCGACGTGGGATTGGTTATCCAGCAAATCGGTTATGTGAAAAAAGAAACTTTTTCTGTTTGTGGTTCTGGCCCAGCCAGTACGCCAACAGCAACTGTGCCACCGACAGTCGTGACAACCCCTGCTGCTCCGCGCTGGGAGACGGTTTTCAGTGCGACTTACAGAAACGCATTCTTTGTTTACGACAAATCTGTCGCGCCTACGACATTGACTACTTTTGATTCGCGTTACGACTATAAATTAATTCTAGACACATCGCGTTTCGTGCGTGCTAGTCAGTTCGAAGGAGGTAACGGTTACTTATCAAGTTCTTACGAATTTCTTTGCCCGCAAATAAGTAATGCCGGTGCGGTTTTACGGTGTTCGATAGACGCAGGTGTTGTAAGCTCAACAATACTCGGGGCCTCCTCCTCTAGCGGAGTTAATACTGTTGCCGTAGTCGGCATAGGTGAAGCCCCATTGTACGGATCCGTTGCTGGTAGAGCCGGCTACTTTAACGTACTAATTCCGAGTACATTTGAGTCCGCTTTTGATAATCTGTCTCCCATCACCCTTCAGCGTAGACTGAAATAACACTGTGCAGGAGGAAAAATAGAGAAAATAAATGAGTAAATGGCGTAAATGGGGTCACATAAATGGGGTCAGCCACCATTTATGTATGCCCGGATCTCGATACTGATACTACGCAAGCATCTTGCCCGTAATCCACACCTCTTTTGCCAAGACAGCGAGTATACTATACTCACATGAAGCGTCTCCTTTTTCTCGCACTCATTGCGGCAAGTTTCCCGCTCTACGCTCTCGCATGGTCAGGTCCTTCCGCTATCCCTCCCGGCAACAATACCGAGGTGCCGGTGAATGTGGGTCCGGAAGGCCAGGGGAAGCTTGGTGGCATGGGGGTGGGCTACGGCCTCTTTGACCATCAGGTCGGCTTTCGCGTTGTCGGTGGTCGGGTCGGCATCGGCGACAAGTTTAGAACACAGGGGCCGAGGACGGCACTCGAAGTGGTCGGTACCGTGACCGCAGACTGTTTTCAGGTTGCCGGGACTGCGAACTGTGTCAGTGGGGGCGGGGGGCCAGGGGGATCTCTCACTAACCAATTCCTCACGAGTTATTTCAATACAACCAACACCTATCCCTGTTCAATTGCAGGCCTGGCTCTGACCTGCGGCACCGAGACGATCAATCTCGGTAACCAATTCTTCACCAACTATTTTAGAACAACCAACAGGTATCCGTGTTCTTTGCGTGGCCTCACGATCACCTGCGGGACGCAAACACTCACCGTGACGAACGGTACCCCGGGTGCTACTGGTGGAACCGGCGGGACGGGAGGTGTTGGTGGAACAGGGGGTACCGGCGGGACAGGAGGAACGGGTGGTACTGGAGGCGTGGGTCCGGGGGGGCCAGCTGGCCCAGCCGGCGGAGGTGGCTCTGGTACGCTCACGGCACTCACCCAAGGGTGGGGCATCAAGCTGACACCAACGACAATCATCGCTACGGGCGAGGTTGCGGTTGACCCTGCTATCATCCAGCGGCGGGTGAGTGGCGCTTGCAATACCGGCTTTGCGGTCAAGGAGATAAAGCAGGATGGCTCTGTGGTGTGCCAGCCGATTGGAAACAATATCACGACGACCGTGGTTCCTGGTGTTGACAATGAAGGAGACGGAAAGCTCAATTTCCTCACAAAGTTTTTGGGGCCGAAGAAAGTGGGGAATACACAAATTCAAGAAGATGAACGCGGCCTCATCGGCATTGGTGCGGCGCTTGTGGAATGGGCAAAGGTTGTTGTCTCTGCAAACCCTGGCCAGGCAGCGGCACTGCTTGCACGAAATAGTGGCTGGTACGGCGTGCAAGGGGAGGGGAGTGTGGCAGGCGTGTTTGGCGTCGCTTCGGCAACGGGGGCTGGCATCCAAGGTCGCTCGTACGGTGAGGGAGTAGGTGGACAGTTTACTGCCAGCCAGCCTGGGCACGGACTACAACTCGTCGACACTTCGGAAGGAGATAAGAAAATTCTTGCATCTGACGCAAGTGGAAAGGGAAGCTGGAAAACACTCGATGAGTTGGGTGGAGGGATGCCCGATGGGGCGGTGATGGCCTTTAATCTCGCCACGTGCCCTACGGGCTGGACTGATTTCGCCGCAGCCGCAGGAAGAGCGATTATTGGTGTGGGTACAGCAACGGGAGCTGTCGGAGCAACACTCCACACTCTCGGTGCTACTGGAGGCGAGGAGAAGCACACTCTTTCTCTTGCGGAGATACCACCAATTACCATCCCGAATGCAAATGTGCGCAGGGCGGGAGGGTCGGCGGGGTGTTGTTACGCTTACGATCAGAGAACGGTTGGTTCTGGAGAACCATTTGATAAGATGATGCCCTATGTTGCCTTGCGCTATTGCCAAAAGGGCACGGGTGCCCCGAGTGTGGTGACGACACCTCCAGCTGTTCCCTTGCGGGTGACCACAAGTGACGCCATTTGTTCCGGAAACGGGTACCAGCCGAACAGTAACAATCACCCAACAGTGCCTGCGTACATTTCTGCAACTGTGACTGGCGGCACACCACCGTATAAAGCCATGTTCTCTGGCCACTGTTATCGTGCTGCCGGAAGTGTGCATGTGCGTCGTACGGAAGGAACAGTCGTTGTTGAAGATGCCACGGGTACGCGAGTAAATGGCACCACCTATCCGACAAACGACCATATCTTTCCCCCATTTCGCGAGCGACATGTGGTGAACGGCGTGTGTGCGAATCCCATCCCACGCACTGATCTTGATATTGCGCAAGCGTCGTGTCCGTAGTCCAACACACAGGATAGTCCTGTGTGCTCTCTGCACATTATGCATACTCGTTTATGGGTGCGGCTGATATACTGTTCCTATGCAACTTGATCTTGAACACCTGAAAGCATTTATTGTGGACTCTGGCTTGGTGACCAAGGCCGATGTGGACGCAGCAGCGGCGGAAGCGGACCACCGAAACACGTCACTCGCTGAAGTGTTGATCAGTTCTGGTAAAATTGCCGAGAATGATTTTCGGCGCATGGAAGCCTACGTGCTCGGCATACCTTTTGTCAGTCTGAAGGATCTAAAGATAGATTTAGAAATCCTGTCCATTATTCCGGAGCCGATTGCGCGCAAGCATAATATTGTTGCGTACAAGACTGACCCCGGTGCGGGCGATCTCGAGGTGGCCATGCTCGATCCACAGGACTTGGAGGCCATCCAATTTGTGGGGAAAAAAGCCGGACTCCGCATCTTGGCGCGTTTGACCGACCAGGACTCGATGCGGGTGGTGCTCTCGCAGTATCAGAAAAGTCTCAAGTCAGAATTCGGCGACATTATTTCGCAAGAAGCAAAAAAATTGACGGCGCTTGGCGGCGACGTCAATCGGGGAGGCGAGAATTCCGCTTCACCGGATGATTTGAAGAAACTCGCAGAAGACATACCGGTGGTGCGTATCGTCGATTCGCTCCTGGACCACGCTATTCTCCAAGGTGCTTCTGACATTCATATTGAACCTTTTGAGAAGCAGCTCGTCATTCGCTATCGCGTTGACGGCATACTCCACGACGCTATGATTTTGCCGGTCACGGCAGCGGCAGGCATTGTGGCACGCGTGAAAGTGCTCTCGCGGTTACGTTTGGACGAGAAGCGCTTGCCGCAAGATGGGAGATTTAAAATTGAACGCGCCGGCGGGGGAGTAGCGGTCTCTTTCCGTGTTTCCTTGCTGCCGACCTACTTTGGCGAGAAGGTGGTGCTTCGTTTGCTCCCCGATACTACCCACGGCTTTACCCTGGAGGCACTCGGCTTCCACGGCCTTGGCTTGGAGTGGATTCACGAGGGGATGCGGCGCACGACCGGTATGATCTTGGCCACAGGGCCCACCGGCTCGGGAAAAACGACTACACTGTATACGATGATTGATATCCTGAACACGCCGGACGTCAACATCTCCACCATTGAAGATCCGATTGAGTACCAGATGCAGCGGGTGAATCAGACGCAGGTGAAGCCGGAGATTGGGCTTACTTTTGGGCAGGGACTCCGTGCCCTCATGCGCCAGGATCCCAACATTATTATGGTGGGGGAAATCCGCGATACCGAGACGGCCAGCCTTGCTATCAATGCTTCGTTGACCGGCCACCTCGTCCTCTCCACGTTGCACACCAACTCCGCTGCTGGGGCTGTGCCGAGGCTGCTCGATATGGGGGTGGAACCATTCCTCCTCGTCTCTACTCTCGACGTGGTTATTGCCCAACGCTTGGTGCGCAAATTACATAACGTAAACGAGAAGTACTTCTTGAGTGCTGCTGAGCTCGGCAAGCTTGGCAAATCCGTTGACCTCGACCGGGTGCTCGCCATGCTCAAGGAAGAAAAGATAGTAAAGCCCGCCGATACCTGGCAGACGATTCCATTTTGCAAGCCGAAGAGTAGTCCCGATATTCCTGATGGTTACAAGGGGCGGGTCGGTATTCACGAGGTGCTGAAGATGACAGCAAACATTAAAGAGTATGTGATGAAGGGCGCCTCGGGTGAGCAGATCGCTACCGAAGCGAAGCGCGCCGGTATGCACACTATGATCGAAGACGGCATGTTTAAGGCCGCACAGGGAATTACGACGATTGAGGAAGTCTTACGAGTAGTGTCGGAGTAAGAGTAAAAAACACAAAGCTCAAATCACAAAAACCAAACAAAACATGAAAAATATAAAACACAGAAAATACCATGACTTGGGAACGAAAAAGTTCTGATTTTCGTGACCTTGAAGATAGGACAACTGCTTTTGCTATACAAGTTATCAAACTCTGCAAAACACTTCCGAGAGACGCAATCCATCGCCCGCTCATAGAACAGATTATTCGCTCCAGTGGTTCTGTTGGAGCAAACTACCGAGAAGCCAACGAAGCTCTTGGTAAGAAAGATTTCTGTTATCGAGTACGCATAGCACGCAAAGAAACAAAAGAGACTGAACATTGGCTTACCCTTCTTGAGGAGGCAAGTCAGAATCCTCTTTTTGAAAGTTTAGCTATCCGGCAAGAGGCAATGGAGCTAAGAAAGATATTTACTGCAATAATCACAAAATCTTCATAGCCCACTTGTGCTTTGGGTTCGTTTAGTTGTTTGTTTGGTTTTTGTGTTTTGAGTTTTGTGTTTTTCGAGTGTCATTTTCCATTTTGATGTTTCATTTTTACATTCGAGGTTATACACACATTCCTAATAAAGGTAATCATTTCGCATGATAAACTGATATCGTGCAGCGCTCTTCTTTTTTTATGAACTCGCGAAGATTGTTCTACGTTTTTGGTGTGGTGGCCCTGGTCGCGTTTTTTGGCGTGGCCGCACACGCATGGGTGGGGCCCACCTTGCCGCCCGCCGACGGTAACGCGACCCCTCCCATTAACGCGGGGAGTACAGGGCAAATAAAAAGTGCGGGCCTGACGCTCGGTTCTGGATTTGCTCCCGGATCACAATGTTTGAAGAGGAATAGTAGCGGTGGTTGTACACTCACTGGCTACCCATTCTCCTTGTATGTACAGGAAGGCCTCACCAGCTTCGGCACCGCGCTTGCTCCAGGGTCAGTTGCTGGGGATGAGCTGTACCGAGTGACTGTTAATGGTAATATTCGCGCCATTGACCAATCGAACACTGGCAAAGGCAAGGTGTACGCGAACGAACTGTGTTTGCCATCAGGCTGCCGTGCGGACTGGAGTACGCTTACTGCCGGTGGGGGGAGCTCGGGTTCGACTGATTATCTGGCGAAGTGGGCTAGCGGTACGACCTTGGGTGCATCGCTCTTTGCAAGAGACGATGGGGTCATGATGAGTCTGACCGATACGAGTGCGGCCAGTGCCAAGCCACTCTTTTTTGTGAATCGTTCAGCACTTGCGGTGGACACCTCCACCTTTGGCGCGGAGCAGAAAAAAGCGGCTCTCTACGTGCGGGCGCAAAACGGGTATCCACTGCAGGTGGATGCGGGCAATGGCACTGCGCTCTCGGTGGACGCGCTCGGCCGGACGGGCCTCGGCATCGCCACTCCCGATAGTGTGCTGCATGTGGCGAAGAGTGCAGCGAACGCAGAAGCGTTGCTGGGACACTTCCAAAACACAGGCGGAGGAGGTACTGCCGTGGCAACGGTCAAAATCGGAGAGGGAACACCCGAGAGCCAGTACGGTGTGCTTGGCCACTACGGTGCGGACAACAGTTTTCGCATCGGCAACATGGGGCCCACCGGCAACAACGGCTACCTCTCGCTGCATGTAGGCACCATCGACAAGGGTACGACCCTCGACTCCAGTAGTGAGAAAGTGCGCATCACCAAGGGTGGTGCGGTCGGCATCGGCACGCAAGCACCAGACGAGACACTCGGCAACAAGCTGGATGTGGCGGGCACGGTGAAGGCCACTGGCTTCTGTTTACCTGGGTCCGCAGCGAACGATTGTCGCTCCAGCTGGGCCACCATTACGGGTAGCAACTACTGGGCACTCGCTGCAAATGGAACGGATATTTCGCGAGATAGTGGCAATGTTGGAATCGGGACGGTAGCACCTATCAAGAAGCTACATGTGGGGGGTGCTACGGACGTGATCCGCGTCGGACCCAACTACTTGACTGGGGGAGACCGGGACTACGTGGATCTTGTGGCCCACCCCACCGACACAAGGGTGTCGAGCGCCAATGAGCGGTTTCATATAGAAAATACTAGCGGCCCTTTAATCCTTCAGGAGGGCAGTGGGAAGGTGGGGATTGGGACGGCAAGTCCCTCCGCAAAGTTGGGAATCCAAGGCTTAGGTGAAAATCTCATCGATATCCGCAACACCGGAGCTACTAATGCAGGTGCGAACCAGGGGTGGAGGTTTGCAATCGGAGGCCCAGGCAATTACGAAGGCTATTTAAAAGTCCTCCAAGAGGGAGCGACGTCAAATGACTGGACCATGGCCCTTATTCCAGGTACAAACGGAAATGCTTTGACAAAGGGTGCTAACTTTGCAGGATTTGTATCATCACCTTCATTTAATTCACCTATTACCGGAAGAGGTGAAAGTCAAATAATGCAATGGACAAATACCGGAGGCAATTTTAACGGTAAACTTACCGTGGGACAAGATTATCCCAACGGTACATCGGGTGTAGATGTTGTTATTGGTCCAAGTAACGGAGCCTTAAACGTGCGTAACAATAATAATGCATCGTACTTGTATGTGAACTCAAGCGATGGCAAGGTGGGCATTGGGATGACGGGGCCAGAATCAAGACTCTCGGTAAATAGTGGTGGAACTAATGGATTTACGTCAGGTACGTTGCCACCAGGTATGACAATTTACGGAACTCCTTCCGATGGGTATGGCGCAGCGCTTACCTTTAAGCCTGACACAGGAGCACAGGGGACAGCTGGGATTGGTTCATTCCGTACTAGCGGCTATTCAACTGACTTGCGCTTTTACACCAACAACACGGTTGGTACGAACGCCTTTTCTGAGCGCATGAGGATTGATCCGGCGGGCAACGTCGGCATCGGCACCACGCAGCCGGGCGCAAAGTTGGCTGTCGTGAGTGGCAATACTGCCACCACCTCAATTCTTACCGATGGGTATGTAGAAGACGTGAGTGGCCGGCGGAATCTTATCCCCTCTCACGTTTGGAATGTTGGCACTGGTCCAGTGGGGGTCTTCACTGCAAACGGGGCGCCTTCCGAGCAGGTGCGTGAGTGGGGTGTTGGGCCACACGGACAGCAGGCGATAGTGTGGAAAGCGGTACCAGACGGGGATCACAATGCAGACGGGGGGTGGAACACCACTACCTTTCCTATCGATCACACGAAAACGTACCGCGTGTCGACCTGGATCAAGCGTGCGGAGGCACAGAGTGGATCAGTTTACTTTGGAATTTTGGGTAGCGACGTGACGTACTTGGGAGGGGGAGTGGAAACGAACCCCTATTTCTACTGTGGAGACCTGCCCGCTTTGAACAAGTGGTACTTGCTCGTGGGGTATATTCACGGCAGTGGAGACTCTTCCACCACAAGCTATGGTGGTATGTATGATGGTGAGACCGGGGTGAAGCTCCGCGCTTTCAACGGTGGTGGCCAGTGTACGACGGACTATAAATTTACCACGACAGCGACCATGCAGCAGCAGCGGTCCTACCTGTACTACAACCAAGATGCTTCCACCCGGCAGTACTGGTGGGACCCACGCTTCGAGGAGGTGAACGGCACGGAGCCAACCCTCGCATCCCTGATCGGCATCAATCCGTCGATTGCCGCAGGTGGCTGGTTTGACGGGGGAGCGAGCGTGTACACCCAAACACCTGCGGACAATGTGGGTATTGGGACAACCGATACGGGTGGATACAAGTTGTCTGTAAACGGACCGATTAAGGCTTTGGGGAGCAGTATTTTTGCACAGAGCGATAACGGTACAAAGAATTACACAGCAGCTCCCATCCAGCTTCGCGAAGCGCAATATGGAGCTACCGGATCGTTCTTACCCCCTCGCCTTAGTTTCCATTGGGGCGGGATAGTGGCCTCACAGTTAGGGATTGAAAGTGATGGAACGATCGCAGTCCTCGATAATCCTGGCACCGGGTATGAAAAATTCAAGGCAGGGGCGATTCGTGCAACTGGCGCCCTCACCGTCGATGGGGCAGCGCAAGCAAATGGTGGACTTACGGTTAAAGGTGCTTTAAATTATGGCATTACCTATGACAATACTACCTACTCTAGAACTGAGGCGAGAAATAATGCCGGACTCCAAGGAAACGCAGGTGCCCAGAGTGGGTTTTTCGAGGCCTCTAGCCCTGTTCCCGCGGCGAATTGGTACCCTGGAGCCAACTCCTGGCAGCACTTGATCGATACCCGCCATAGTAACAACGGCAACAACTACGCATTGCAGATTGCCGGCAGCTTCTTCGACCAGGACCTCTACTTCCGTAAGACAAACAACAACCCCGCCACGGCATGGAGCAAGGTTATAGCCACCAATGGCGGCATCACCAATATTGCTGGCACTATTAACCTTGCTGGGAACGTGAACATTACGAACGGCGGAATTTTGAATGTCAGTAGTGGCGGCATCAGATTCCCTGACGGCACAAGCCTTGCTTCTGCCGGTAGCGCCGGCCAGTGGACGACGAGTGGTGCGAATATCTATAACAGCAATTCGGGTAATGTGGGCATTGGTACGTCCACCCCCGACGCGAGTGTGAAGTTGCATGTGGTTGCGGGCGATAAGTCGCTGGCGCTCTTTGGGCCGAACAATGCTACCTGGGCAGGAGAGCTTGCTGTCGGAGCCTCTCCTACACAGCTCACAGCTAAGCGTGCGCAGGTGATTTCGACCGACGGAAACTTGCATCTCGATTCTGCTATAGGGCATGCGACGTACATCAATTACTACAGTCAGACACCAACATTCATTAATCCGCAGGGTGGCAACGTGGGTATTGGTTCTACGGGAACTGGCTACAAACTCACTGTAGCCGGTGATATTTATGCCAATGGCGGCTGGTTGAGAACCTCCGGTAATGCAGGTTGGTACAGCGAAACATATGGTGGTGGTTGGTGGATGACGGATACGTCCTGGATTCGAACGTACAATAGTAAAAGTGTTTGGACTGACGTCGGACTTCTTGGTTCAAATGGTGGGCTTACTGTAGGGTATGGGGGTGTGGCCCCCTCTTCAGGTGGTGCCATCATCGCTGGGTCTGTCGGTATTGGCACCACCAACCCACTCTTTAAACTACAAACCAGTGGGGCGGGGAGCTTTGGGGATGGACCGTTTGTGCTTGCAGGGGGAGTGCCCTCGTCGGATTTTTACGATTCCCAACCTGGCATCTACCGCCACACTCCTGGCTTGATGGCACGAAAGGACAGTATTGACACCACCCTCGCGGGTACCCCGGTCGGCATGGCCGTGTACAACAACAGCGGCACGCTGAATTCTTGGACGAAGCTCTCGCTTGCCAACAGAGAGACCCCGGCTGCCGGCGCGAATCCTATTTCCGTGGCCGGGATCGCGGCGCAGTTGACCGCTGGTGCGGCGGGGGGATGGGGCTCGGGCGATCTGGTACTCTGGACGAAGTCTGGGCCAATCGAGAATGAAGTGCTCCGCGCAACATCGGGAGGGAATGTGGGCATCGGAAACACCCTACCTAGGGCGAAGCTCGACGTCCAGGGTGCGGCAAATATTTGGGCTGGGGCACGCGCGGCTGTCCCCGCTAACTATATGGCCGGGGGCTCACTCACGGTTGGCAATACCAATGCCAACTTCGGTGGTGGGTGGAATTGGAACGCAAACACTTCAGGAATACTTTTGGAAACGTTGGATAACACCGAGATTGCCGTACACGATTCTGGTAATCGGCTCGCGAGTATGATGTATTATGAAGGAGGGGCAGTAAACAAATTGAGTATAGGCCGTGACATGTCTTGGGGTAATATTGATACCGTAGATTTGCTCGCAACGAATGTGAAGATTACCGGTAATTTGGGAGTCGGGATCGCCTCTCCTACCGCAAAACTACAAGTACTCGCGGGAACCACCGCCATTGGTACCGGCAGTACAGTGTATACTGGCGGTGGGAAGACGCCAGCGTGGGGTAGTAATTGGAATCTACATTCGAATATTCAAGGTGCAGGTAATTCTCCTTACGGTGGCTATCCTGGAGGAAGTGCCGGGGCAATCATCAATGGGGGTGTTGGGTCGTATTATGCGGGGGGTGGTGCAGGAGTGGTTGCGATTGGGGGGAATAGTGGTGAATACTCACAGGGTGGCGCAGGAATTTATGCAAGAGGTGGTACTACAGGAAACAGCGCAAAATCGCAAGGGGTACCGGATGCCCCCGCGGGATATTTTGAAGGCAATCTTGTTGCTAGCGGCAATATGGGAATTGGTACAGGTGCGGGAATTCCCGGAGCAAAGCTAAGCTTTGCAAACTTGAATGACGGCAGAAATAGTGCAGACGGTATTACCTGGTACAGTCCATCTCCATTTGATTATGGTATCTATCGTACGGCTGGTGCATGGACAGGAAACGACTACCAACAACTCAAGCTCTCGTGGGTAACCGGGATTGTGCTCAATCCAGGCTCTAACTATACGTACGGGAAGAATTATGTCGACGTGCAGGGAAATATGAGAATTACGGGTACTGGGTACGGGCTTACCTTCCCTGACGGAACAAAGCAAACAACGGCTGGTGGAGCAAGCTCGTGGCGGACAAAATATACAACTGGATCAGGAGTGCCCTATATTGCATCAAATGATTCTTCATACGTCACTATCGGAACAGTAAGTTCACCAACGGCGTACAATCTCAATGTGGGGGGGCAGATAAACTCTACGAGCGGATTCTGTATCAACGGGGACTGTAAGCCGTCATGGGCAAGTGTGGGGCAGTGGGCGAACATAGTGGGAGGTATTAGCTACACAGGCGGCAGTGTCGGCATTGGCGGTGCTCCAGCTGCTGGCATGAAGCTGGACGTACAAGGGGGCCCTATCAAAGCCACGGGCGGGCTTGTTATCGAGACACGAACGGATTCCGCTGGTTCCGGTATGTGTAGTAGTGCGCCATCAACTGCCGGTCTCGATAGTGGCCGCATGTGGTTGTGTTTGTAGGACTTTGAAGTGCAAAAGTCATACTTTACAAGAATATTACAAAAGTGTATAGTGTGACTATATGCTATATTTCACCCGTGATATCGAGCAGCAGTTAAGAACTCACATAGATGACAATAAGGTGGTCGTTTTGACTGGGATGCGTCGGGTTGGGAAAACCTCACTTCTTCGGGAACTTTCCGCGACCATCCAAAATAAAGTATGGTTTGATTTTGAAAATCCATTGGATGTGAAAATTTTTGAAGGTGTAGACTACAACGACACCTATGAGAGAATCATTGTACATGGACGGCTCGACAGAAATAAGCGTGTGAGTGTTTTTGTGGATGAGGTGCAATTGTACCCAGAGATTAGTAAAATCGCGAAATACTTGTACGATCATTACGATGTTAAATTTTTTCTGACTGGTTCAGCAAGCTACTATCTCAAAAATCTATTTCCAGAGAGTTTGGCAGGTCGCAAGGTGGTTTTTGAGCTCTACCCACTTTCCTTTCGAGAGTTTGTACTCTTTAGAGGTGGAAACATTGCAAGATATGATCAGTTGCGACTCAAGAAGCAGATCTCACTTATCGATTGTGAGCAGTTTAGTGGACTCTACTCTGAATTTCTGCGATGGGGTGGTTTCCCCGAGATTGTTTTGGCTAAAGATGAGGTGACGAAGCGAGAGCTTGCTCTCGACATATTCTCGTCGTATTACCAGAAAGAGGTTGTCCAGCTTGGGGACTGGAGTAAGCAAGGATTGATTCGAGACCTTATGGTACTCCTCGCTGCTCGAGTTGGTTCACTTGTTGATGTTACCAAACTCTCTCAAGAATTGGGTACTACTCGAGTAACTCTTTCAAGTTATTTAGCTTTTCTCGAAGCAACGTATTTTATAAGCTTCGCGTCGAGGTTTTCGAAGAGTAGTGATCGCGCAGTAGCAGGCTTGAGGAAGGTGTATCTTTGCGATAACGGTATCATGCGGGTGATTGCGGAGACCACCACTGGTATGCAATTAGAAAACGCCGTGTATCAGCAGCTTGCCCGAAGATCCGGTGAGCAAAAGATTGCGTACTATCGAACTGAACGAGGTAAGGAAATCGACTTTGTGCTAGGTCAAAAAGAGCTCTATGAAGTCAAGCGTACTGCTACAAAATCGGATGTGATGATACTGAAGCGCATGCAAGAAGTTGTTAAAATGAAGCATGCTGTTGTTGTTTCCGAACAATATGTGGAAGAACAAGGCGGGGTGGTCTTTGCAGCATTTTTGTAAAGATGAATTTTTGAAACGGTGCGAGCACTTTGCATGGTGCTTGTGCACAACGCTGCTGACTTGAGTTTGGTATACTGGATGTATCCTACCGTGCTGTTGTGCGATCTGCAAAACTATTTTATGAAGAGATTTCTAGCTCACCCCACCCAAAGCATTCCTCTCACTCTGGTTACTTTATTATGCTTGAGTGTTGGTATTTTAAACATATGTACCGCAAGCATTGCTGAAGCACAATCGAGTACCGGCACCATACAGATGGTCCGGGTCTTTGTGCGTGACGTCACGCTTGCGAAACAAGAGTACAACGCGGGGGAGGAGGTGCAGGGCACGTTTACCCTTGCGAACAACGGCACCGAGCACCTTTCCGACGTGCACTATCTGATTCGTTTGGCCGGGGAGTATGCCGAGAACGGTTTGCCGGCTGTGATCTACGACTCTACTTCAAATGGCCCTGTGTTTGTGAAGGCGAAAGAAAGCAAAGTAGTGAGCTTTAGCTACAAACTTCCTGTGCACATAGCGGGGGAGGGGCTCGGCATCCAGATTCGCGCCATGTTCCGCACCGGGCAGCCCATGGGCTGGAGCGATGCCCGCATGGTGGTCAAAGGGAAGATGCAGTTTGTTAGTGTCGAGAAAGCGATGCTTGTAATCAAGGATAGTGAATTTATCCCCGGCACTGGTCCGACGGTGGAGAAGGGTCAAGAGATTACCGCAAAGGTAACACTGCGAAACCCAACCGACAAGTCCACCACACTCACCCCCGTAGTCACCATGTACAATCGCAGTATCGCATCAGAGCCGCTCGCGACAGAGCGCAAAGCAGCCTTCTCTGTTGCTGCGGGTGCGACGAAAGAGGTGCTCATTCCGTTACCCACCTTCAACAACACACCGCGTGTGTATGCCGGCGAGATTGAGTTTCTCGACGCCACCGGTAACCCCCAAGCGACCCCAGTCCTCGTGCGCTATATTGTGGAAGGAGAGATCGCTATTATCGAACGCATCTCCACCGATCAGCAGAGCGTGAAGAAGGGAGAAAATATTTCGTTTACCATAGAAGTCGGTGCCGCACCCCCCATGGTTACCGCCGGAAGCAAAGCTATCGGCACTATGCCAGTAGGCAAAGTAGATTTTCTCATTACGATTCGTAACGAGCGCGATGAAGTGGTGGCCGAGCAGGTAAAAATCATTGACCTCAGTACCCATACACTCACGCAAAAGATTGTTGTACCGGCCCTTCGCGATGCGAATCAATTGAAGATCCGCGCCACCGTGGTGAAAGACAAAAAAGAATTAGCCTCGTATGCGACCAACCTGGCTGACGTTCGTGAGGTGGCACCGAAAAAGGTTGGCACTGCGACCGGCACTCCCGCGGTGCAGGGGGGAGAGGGGCCACAAGGGGCAGTCCCGAGCGCGTCTTGGCTTGAACGCTACCGTCTCCTGGTCGGAATCGTTCTTGTGCTGCTTCTTGCGCTTGTTGGTTGGAAGATAAAAAAAAGATATGCGTAGATACCGAGTAGATCACTTCGTTCTTTCTCCTAGTGCAGGGCAGCTGCTTCGTATTGCGGCTGTCGTTTTCTGTATTGTTGCACCGATTGCCACACATGCCTTTCTTAGTTATACAACCCAATCGTGCACTGCCTCGTACGGTCCCAGAGTCTATTGTCTCAACAAAATTACAGGGGAAAGTCTTCCGTGTAACACGGACTGTCGTCCAGAAGCTGAAGGCACGTTTTACGTGACTGTGAGTGTTAATACTCCCGATCAAGATGTCGCTGCCGGGACAACATTCTATGTAACCGGATCAACCTATTTTCATGTTTGCATTAATCTACCAACTGCTGGTTCAGTGACCGTGACCATGGTTGGAGACAATGGAGAAACTATTGTGAAAAGCCAGGCTCTCACTGGAACAAACGATTCGTTTAGCGTTGGGCCATTCGGGCCATTTACGCAGACGGGGGCTCGAACTATCTCTATCCAAACAACTTTATCTAATGGTCTTATCTATTTTGACAACAGGGGCAGTATGCAGGTAACGATCATTGCTCCAGCAGTGCCGCCCACCAATGTCACTCTTACTGCCCGGCCCTACACGACGACATGGGATAGATACAATTCGGTCGGGGCGAAACTTTCTTGGCTTTGGGGGGGCGCTCTAAGCCCATACTTCAACCTCGTCGTGTTTGATTTTCAGTATACACCTTACTCAGGGAATGGAACGTGTGCTGTCCAGTCGTGGTACGCGCCCATCACGGGGAGCACCTACCTTACCACACCAACGAGCGCGGTCATGACTTCAGAGGTTGGTGGACTGCTTCCCAATACTCAGTACTGTGCGCGTATCAGAGCCTTCCCGTATCTGTTTTTTGGATATATCTTTGAACCCTTCGCTTCGCCTTGGGTCTATGCCGGGCCGGTGGTAACTGTTGTGTCCGACAGAGATGTGGGGTTGCGGTTGTATGATGGTTTTGGCGTTGTGCAGGTGGGAGCGGAGCCGGAGGGGGCGCTCACTTCGCCGTTGCGTATTGCAAAAAATTCTAAGGTACACGGCGTTGTGTTGGTGCCGCCTTCAGATCCATCTGCGAGTCGCTTTCGCGTAAAGACTGCAAGTGGTGTAATGGCAGCGAGAAGGGTGACCATCCCGCAGCCGCCAATCCAACCCATCACGACGTTACCAAACAAGGTGTTGCAAAATCCAGTGGGGGTGGGATTTCTCCGTGCATCGGGTGATAGTTGCCCTGCCGGAACTACTGTATTGGATACCGCCATAGATTTCTCTGGTGGCACCCATGCGATCTGTCGCGTCGCTCGTGATACGCTCGATAACTGGTCACAAGTGCCGAGCGAGCTTGGTATGGTGACGAGGAACGATTACAGTCCCGGTTGCCCGATTGGATGGAGCACCCTTTCAACTTTTAGAGACACCGTTACCGATGGAGTGACTCCCTATTCGCACTACAGCGTTTGCAGGCCTTCAAGTGCAACATCTGAGTTCCAAACGAGTAATTTTGCGGAAGGGCAAGTGAGGTTTGGTCCTGCCTTTGTACAACCGGAGGCAAGGCAGTGGCCAAATATTACATGGGAGTGTCCAGCTGGGTTACTCGCCGGAGCGGGTTCGGGTAACGCATTGATCAGTAAAAATCCCCCCTTCTTGAGTGCAAAGAATCTTTGCGAGCTTCGCGATGCTATGGTTCCGCAACTCCTCCAATAAATGAAGAATGGGGACAGTCACGATTATTCCGCTTACGATGTGTTCTTGAGCATTGGTTGTGCACAAGGGGATACCTGCTATTTTGGTATACTGGAGAACGAGTACGTATTCTCTAATTTCTCACTATGCCTACCAAAGAAATATTTTTAGGGTTTGTGGCGGCGCTCGTGGTTGGACTGGTGGTCGGGTTTTATTTCGGTCGGGCAGAGGGGATTCTCGCAGGGCGTGAGTTGGCACGACAGGGGTTGCTCCAGAGTGGGGTCATCCAGCCACAACCAAAAGAGGTGAAGAGTATTGGCGGTAAAGTGACTGCGGTCCGCGCGGACACTCTCACGCTCGAGGCCCAGCCGTACTTTGACCCGCTACAGCCAGGCAAACCAGCCGTGCGCTACACGATCACACTTGCGCCAGCAACCAAGCTGGTGCAACGCGAACTGAACACCACCGCTGTGCCAAAGACAGGACAGCCCTTTGAGCCGTTCCTCGAGAGTGCTATCGCTGCAGAAACGATCAAAGTAGGCGATCAAGTGATCGTCGAAGCAGATCACAACGTGCTCGCTGAAACGAACTTTGCTGCTACGCGAGTGGTTGTGGTGCGCTAATTTCTTATGGTGAGAGTTTAGTCGAGGAGAGGGTGTCCTTGCGAGCGACAGCGAAGCAATCCAGACCTGGATTGCTTCAGGCTTGCGCCATCGCAAAGACGCTTGAGGATCCAGTTTCCTATCCATGCGCTTCCACTTCAAAGCCACCACAGTAGAGGGAAAACCTATCGAAGGTGACCGCGATGCGCGTGATAAATTCGAGCTCGCGCATGCGCTCAAGATGGAGGGGCTCACTGTTTTTTCTGCACAAAGTGCGCTTGGACGGAAACGGGCTTTCGACCTCGCCTCGCTGAACGAGTGGGTCATTCGCATTACGCTCCGTGACAAAATTGTCTTTGCCGGAAACTTGAGTGCCATGCTCTCGGCAGGGCTCTCCCTCTCGCGCGCCCTCCGCGTCATCTTGAAGCAGACCAGTAATAAACGCTTCCATCGTCTCATCGCCACCATCATCGAAAATGTGGACGCGGGAGCCAGTTTCCATGATGCACTGAATGCATACCCAGACGTCTTCCCTGCAGTCTTTGTGGCCATGGTCGAGGCGGGGGAGCAGTCCGGCAACTTGCCCGCCGCTTTGAGTATGGTGGGCGAGCAGCTTGCGAAGTCGTACACGCTCCAGAAGAAGATTAAGGGGGCCATGATCTACCCTGCGGTCATCATCTGCATCATGGCCGTGATTGGCATGCTCATGCTCATCTATGTCGTGCCCACCTTAACGGCCACTTTTGCCGAGTTGAACACCGAGTTGCCGGCGTCGACGCAATTTGTGTTGGGGCTCTCCACCCTGCTTGCAACCCATACCCTGTTGTTTTTCGGTACAGTCATTGGTCTCATTGTGGTGTTTGTGGCGTGGGTCCGCACCGCGGCGGGGAAGCGCTCCATGAACTACCTTGCCTTGCATACGCCTATCGTTGGCCCTTTAGTACAGAAGGCGAATGCGGCCACCACGGCCCGCACACTTTCCTCACTCATCTCGTCTGGTGTCGACATGGTGCAGGCGCTCGATATTACCAAGCGGGTGGTGCAGAACGTGTACTTCCAGCGAGTGATCGCTGGCGCCGCATTGCAGGTACAAAAAGGCGCGCCGTTAGCCCATGTATTTCAAGAAAATACCAACGTGTACCCCATTTTAATGGGGGAGATGGTCGAAGTGGGTGAGGAGACGGGTAAGCTCGCCGAGATGCTCATGAAGGTGGCACTCTTCTATGAAGATGAGGTGTCCCAAGCGACCAAAGACCTCTCCACCATCATCGAGCCACTTCTTATGGTCATTATCGGCACCGCTGTCGGCTTCTTCGCCATCGCCATGGTGCAGCCGATTTATTCGATCGGCACTAACATTTAGGCAGTAGGAAGTAGGCAGTGGGCAGTAGTAACGCAAATGACCATAACCAGCTATCGTGATTTACATGTTTGGCAGAAGTCCATGATCCTTGTTAAGGAAATTTACAAAACTACAAAGAATTTCCCAAAAGATGAGCTATTTGGACTTTCAAGTCAGATGAAGCGAGCTGCTGTCTCTATTCCTTCAAATATCTCAGAAGGATGCCGTCGACGTTCAAAAAAAGATTATCGACACTTTCTCATCATTGCCTTTGGTTCAGGAGCTGAACTTGAAACTCAGATCGAGATAGCTCTGGGGCAAGATTTTTTTGGATCGCCAGAGGCACAAGAACTCCTTCGTCAGCTTGAGGAAGTGATGAGAATGCTTAATGCATTGATTGAAAAACTTTCATGAGTGAAGCCCTACTGCCTACTGCCTACTACCGACTGCCTCGATCACGTGGTTTTACCCTTGTCGAGGTAATCATTGCCGCCGCGATTTTTGCTGTACTTTCGCTTGCCGTCTACCATGGGTACGCTACCAGTATTGCGGTCAGTACCTCATCGCGTGCGATGATTGCGGCGACAGCGCTTGCGAACGAGCAGATCGAGCAGGCGCGTAATCTGCCCTATGCCTCAGTCGGGATTGTGAACGGCATTCCAGTAGGGGAGATCGTACGTGAGCAGTTCCTCACGCGTGACTCCATTCCTTTCGCTGTGACCACGGCTGTTCGTAACATCGACGATCTTTTCGATGGCACGCTCAGCGGCACGCCCAACGATACTGCGCCGGCGGACTATAAGCTTATGGAAGTAACGATTAGGTGTGCCTCGTGTAAAAACTATATCCCCGTGGTGCTCACCACGACCATCGCTCCCAAGAATCTCGAAGGAGCAACGGCAAACGGTGCCCTCTTTATCTCCGTGCGAGATGCAGCGGGGGTTGCCGTGCCCCAGGCTGTCATACGCATTCAAAATACGAATTCAGCAATTGATATCACGGAGACCACGGACGCACAAGGTATGTATAAGTTGATTGATGTACCGCCAGGCAATCTTGCCTATACGATCACGGCAACCAAGGCGGGGTATTCCACGGACAGCACTACTGCTGCCACCCCAGCAAACCCTGATCCGATCGTTCCTCCGGCAACGGTGGCATCAGGGCAAGTTACCCAGCTTACGTTTTTCATCGATCGTATTGGTTCCCTGATACTCTCCACTCGTAGCATCGACTGCTCGGTGCGCGCTACTACAGGCATTACCCTCCGGGGGCAGAAGATTGTCGGTGGTCAGGCGAGCAGCTCACCAGTGTATAAATACAAAGCGAATATGGTGACGGATGCGGCTGGCACCGCCGTCGCAACGCCCATGGAGTGGGATACCTATTCTGTGCTCCCGAATGACAGTACGCAGCATATTGCGGGAACACTGCCCCCGCTTGGCTATGCCCTGGCACCAGGCGCGACGGGAGACCTGCAACTCCTCATGCAACAGAAACAAGGTGTGGGGCTGCTCACACTCGTAAAAGATGCCGGCACGGCGCAGCCCATCGGAGGAGCAACGCTTGTCCTCACACGGCCTAACTTCTCGCAAACGCTCCTCTCTACGAGCCCCGCTGCCACCGGGTGCGCGCCGGCTGGCCAAGTATTTTTTACTGGATTGTCGATGACGGGCGCTCCGTATACGCTCACCATCACGCACCCAAGCTATCAAACACTCGTGACGGAGGACGTGCGCTTAGCAAGCGAATGGCAAGATCGCGAACTTGTGCTCACACCGAATTAGGGTGTTCGTAGGACAGGCACTATATCGGCAGTAGGCAGTGGGCAGTAGTTAAATACGATGCACTATAAAAAAAACAATCAGAAACGTAAGCTAATTGGCTTTTGGCGTTCTCTACTGCCGACTGCCTACTTCCTACTGCCTTCCAAACACCGTGGCTTTGTCCTCTCCGAACTCCTCGTCGCGATGGCGCTGCTTGGAGTGGTGGGGATGGTCGTCGCCAATTTTCAGGTGGACATTTTTACGCTACACGGAACAACCCGAGACAGCTTGAGTGTGCAGCACGATGTGCGCCAATTGTTGAAAACCATCACGGCCGAACTGCGAGCAGTCCAGGGATCGGACGTGGGCGGCTACGCCATTGAATCGGCCGCCACGAGCACCCTCGTGTTCTACAGTGATGTTGACGGCGACGGAACGCGTGAGCGGGTGCGGTATTTTCTCGACGGGAAAACATTGAAGCGGGGACTGGTAAAGTCATCCGGCAGTCCGCCTGCGTATATACTTGCGACGGAGACCACTCGTGACCTCGTCGCAAGTGTTGTGGCCACGAGTACTCCGATCTTCTCTTATTATGGAGCGGGATATGTGCCGGCACTCACGCCACTATCAAGCCCTGTCGCGATAGAGCGCGTACGTCTAGTACGGATAGATGTTGCGGCAGACGTGAACCCGGTGCGTTCCCCGGGCGTTATCTATGGGACAACACAAGTGTCCATTAGAAACCTAAAGGACAATCTATAGGACAGACACTGTGTAAGGCAGTGGGCAGTAGTTACATACGATGCACTATAAACAAAACAACAATCAGAAACATAAGCAAATTGGCTTTTGGTATTCTCTACTGCCCATTGCCCACTGCCTACTGCCTTCTAAAAAGCGCGGAGCGCTCTTGGTGCCCGTTCTTGTCTTCGGGGCCGTAGCGGCCATCATGCTGGCTGGACTGGTGCAGTGGGTGGGGACCAATGTGCGCCTTGTACGATCAACTGCGAATCGCGAGCTTGCCTTTCAGATTGCAGAGTCGGGTCTTGAGTACTATCGGTGGCACCTGGCACACAGTCCGGGAGACTTTCAAGATGGGACGGGTATGCCCGGTCCCTATGTACATGTCTATAGAAATAAAGATGGTGTTGCTATCGGACAGTTCCTCCTTACGATTACGCCGCCAGTGGTGGGTAGCACGATGGTGCGCATTCGTTCCGAAGGCACCGTGCGTGCGGACGTGAAGGTAAAGCGCGTTCTTGAAACAACGCTTGCCATCCCCTCGCTTGCGAAGTTTGCGATAGTGAACAACAACTCCTTCCGTATCGGACAAGGAACAGAAGTGTTTGGCCCGATTCATACGAACGGCGGGGTGCGTTTCGACGGTTTGGCGCATAACCTTGTCTCGTCGGCTCTTGCGAGTTACAAAGACCCGGATCATGCCGGTAGTAATGAATTTGGCGTGCATACGCACATGGATCCTCTCGACCCCGTACCTCCAGCGGCCGTGCCGAATCGAGCTGCTATTTTCCAAGCCGGGCGTCAGTTTCCTGTACCGGCGGTCAGTTTTGGTACCTTTACAACGGACTTGCAGCAGCTCAGCACGCTTGCACAGCAGAACGGTCGCTACTTTGATGCATCACAAGCACTCGGGTATCGCCTGGTGCTGAAAACAAATGACACCTTTGATCTCTATAAAGTGCTCACTACCGCATCGCTACCCAATGGGTGCCCGCAACCCTCTGGCCAAACCGGCTGGGGAAGCTGGAGTGTGCAAACACAGAGCTTTATCGGCAACTATACGGTTCCGGCAAACGGGGTGGTATTCCTCGCGGATCATACGTGGGTAGAAGGGGCCATTGACGGTGTACGCATTACGATCGCCGTGGGCCACTTTCCGGAGAATCAGGGTCAAGGGAAGAGTATTACCGTTAATAACAATCTCCTCTATACGCGATACGATGGTACCGATGTCATTGGCTTAATTGCCCAAGAAAACGTGAACGTAGGGTTGGTGAGTGCTGATACCTTGCGCGTGGACGGGGCTATTGTGGCAAAAAACGGCCGGGCCGGGCGCTACTACTATAAGCCGCCGGACACCCAGAACCGTTGTGCGCCCTACCATGCCCGCCGTGTCATTACCCTCTACGGCGCGCTGGTTTCGAACACTCGCTACGGCTTTGCCTACACAGATGGTACCGGCTATGGCACCCGCAACATAATTTATGACCCGAATCTCCTCTATGGCCCGCCACCCAGCTTCCCCCTCACCTCGGACCAGTACTCCGCCCTCACCTGGCGGGAGGTGAAGAACTAACATTTAAATATCCAATTTCCAATATCCAATTTCCAAAAAACTCCCAAGGAAAAGATTCCCTAGATTCGATGGCGTTCATTGGAAATTGGATATTGGGACTTGGAAATTCTCCCATCCATCCCCAACTTATCCACTTCCTCCTAGCTGTGCTTTGTGGTGAGTGTGGTAAGCTTGGGAGCATTATTGACCTGTGTTGGGTTTTAGTACCCATAATTAATATATAGTCATGACTACGCACGTCCGGACGCGAAGAGGGATTCTCTCTGCTCTCCTCGTCCTTTCTTTATTAGCATGGTCGGGCGCTTCTGCGGCGACCACCGTCGGTACGAACATTAGTACCGGGGGAACGCTCTCTGTCACTGGTGTATCAACCCTCACGGGCGCGACCACAGTCACAGGAGCCCTCACCGCATCGACCGGTGCCACGATCACTACAGGTGGTCTCACGGTCACTGCTGGTGGCCTCACGGTCACAGCAGGTGGTGCAGCCATCACAGGCACAACGGCAATCACTGGCGCGGCAACAGTGAGCTCTACTCTCGGAGTGACAGGTCTCGCGACCTTCCTCGGTGGTGCAACCACAACAATCCTTACCTTGCTCAACGGTGAAGTCATTAGCAACGCTACTGACGGTGTCATCCAGCTCGGCGGTATCGCTTCTTCAACTTCAATCACGCTTTTGAATGGCGAGACCATCACGAACGCGACAGACGGCACTCTGACTATGGGTGCTGCCACCACCTCAATGACCGGCGGTATCTTCTCGAATGGATTCCTCTCTCAAGCATCGTCCACCGTGTCAGGGAATTTCACCACAGGCGGTGCATTGGTAGTAGGGGGTGCCTCAGGTTTTGGTGGTTTACTCACCGTGACGACTGGTGGTGCAGCAATCACGGGTAACAGTGCTGTAGTCGGTACATTTGGTGTCACTGGCGCTACTACGGTGACCTCCGCAAGCGCTGCTTCTCTCGCGGTTGGTTTGGCCGGAGCAACCAATCCTGCTTTTGTCGTCGACTCTTCGACGGCTTCACAGGCCGCAGGTTTGAAGATTACTGGTGCTGCAACAGGCGGCACGGTAGCGGTAGCTGCAATCGACTCTGGTTCGAACACAAACTTAACTATTAACGGCAAAGGTTCAGGTACTATTGGCATCGGTAGTGTTTCGACCGGCGCAGTAACGATCACCCCAGCACTTACGGTCACTGGCGCAGCGACACTGAGTTCAACTCTTGGAGTCACTGGCCTCGCCACCTTCCTCGGTGGGGCAACCACAACAACCCTCACCCTCTTAAACGGTGAAGTCATTAGCAACGCTACTGACGGCGTCATCCAGCTCGGCGGTATCGCTTCGACAACCTCGCTTACGCTCTTAAACGGTGAGACGATCACGAACGCAACCGATGGCACGATCGCTCTTACTGGCGCCTTAACTGTTTCTGGTGCTTCAACTCTCACTGGTGCAGCGACACTGAGTTCAACTCTTGGAGTCACTGGCCTCGCCACCTTCCTCGGTGGGGCAACCACAACTTCACTCACGCTCTTGAACGCTGAGACAATTACCAATGCAGTTGACGGCACGATTGTTCTGAACGCTGCCACGACATCCATGACTGGTGGTACATTCTCGAACGGGTTCCTTTCCACGGCATCATCGACCGTCGTAGGGGCTCTCACCGTGACGGGAACATTTGCACCAGCGATCACTTCACTTAGCGGGACATTAACGGTAACTGGCAACGCCACCTCCACCGCCGCTCACTACGTCGGTGGACCCTTCGTGGTCGGTGGTAACGCTACTACCACCGCTGCGGGGGCCCTCTCCCTTGGTTCCACCTTGACTGTCAGCGGCGCCACCACTCTAGCCGCTGCCACCACTACCAGTCTCTACGCCTCCGGTGTCTTCACCGTCGGGGGTAACGCCACGACGACAGCTGCGGGTGCTCTCTCGCTCGGTTCCACCCTCACTGTTACTGGCGCCACCACTCTAGCCGCCGCCACCACCACCTCACTCTACGCTTCCGGGGTCTTCACCGTCGGTGGTAACGCTACTACCACCGCGGCGGGCGCATTGGCATTGGCTAGTACGCTCACTCTACCAAACGCGAGTAATGCCGTTTCCGGTATGTTCTTCGGGTTCTGTAATATTGCGTCAGGTACGACCGTGACCGCTTCCTCGACGGCCTACTTCAACTGCACTGGCGCGACAGGCGTGGTCAATACCAATAATAGCCGTGTATTCGTACAAGCCACTTCTTCTCTGTTGGGAGACTTCCGTATTGCCGCCGCTTCTTCTACAGCTGTATCTGGCACCATTAATCTTCTTATCCACAACACCGGCCAACTAGGAGGAAACCGTGACCCCGGCAATATCTCCTTCAACTACTGGGCCATCCAATAGAGCGCTCATGACTATTATCAGCACACGGCATAGTAGTGCCATAATAAAATCCTTAGCATGAGCACATCTAAATCAATAATCGCTCTTGGGTTGCTGCTCGGCGCACCTGGCTTGCTCTTTGCGGCCTTCAACGACGCTACGCTTGAAACAACGACCGTGCTCAGTGTGGCGGGGTTGAGCATCAACGTGTCCGCGGCGAGTTCTGTGGTGGAGAGCATCACCACAAACACCTCGAACTTCACGGTTACCCTCGCACCAAATTCGTTCGCGTACTTCACCTCAGGAGATCGACGGGCATGGACCACAAGTGCATCAGCGACCGGCCTCAACATCAACACCGACTGTACCTCTAGCGCTTCCGGCTTGAGTCTACAGTACCCCGCAGGTAACGGTAGTGCAATTACTGTCACCGCCACACCTGGTAGTGACACCTGTAACTCAGCTTCAAGTTCGGGTGCTGGTGGCGGCATTGTGTCGAACGGTAGCAGCAGTGGTGGTGGGGGAGGAGTCACTTCTCCTGCAACAAACCAGACACCCGCACCTGTGGTAAACAATCTTGGGCAGCCCGCCGTGACTCCGACAGGGGCAGCAGCTGTGGCAGCTGCAGGTTCCTCGGCGGGTGCTAGTGGCACAGGTCCCGCTGCAATCGTGAAGGTGTTCACCAAGAGCTTTAAGTCAGGTGACCAGTCCCCGGAAATCAAGAAGCTCCAGCAGTTCTTGAACTCTGATCCTGCAACGCGCATTGCCTTGTCGGGTCCCGGTTCTATAGGCCAGGAAACAGATAAGTTGGGCGGAGTAACGATTGTTGCTTTGAAGAAATTCCAGACCAAGTACAAATTGACGAAGCCAGGACAGATCGGCTACGGCACGTTGAACGCGGTGACTCTTGCGAAGTTGAACGAGCTTGCAGCGCCGAAGGTGAAGGCAGCGCCACCACCGGCAGCTGCGAAAACTCAGGCTGCGGCAAAGGCCAAGCCAGCCCCTGCTGCTAAGAAGGCCCCTGCTGCTAAGAAGGCCCCTGCTGTGACAGCAGCTCCGTCGAAGGCAGAACTCGACAAGATCAACGCTTTGCTTGATATGGTGAAGAAGCTGCAAGGACAGGTGAAGGCAACGCCGTAACCTTAAAGGTGAAAGAAAAAATCCCGCCTATGGCGGGATTTTTTCATGTCAATTATGGTATAATTGTGCGATGGCGAAGAAATTGATTATCGCAAACTGGAAGATGAACCCCTCTTCATTGAAGGAGGCAAAAGCTCTCGCTGGTGAAGTGAGAAAAGTAGCAACGCAGTTGAAGCATGTCACCACCGTCCTCTGCCCTCCCACTGTCTTCCTCCACCCTTTGTCTACCCGCCCGAACGTGAGCGTTCGGAACGGGCGGGCAAGCTACAAGCTACAAGCTACAAGCTACACTCTCGGCGCCCAATCCTGCTACCACGACAAGCAAGGGAGCCACACCGGCCAGATCTCGGCAGAAATGATCGCGAAAACAGGTGCCCGTTACCTGTTGCTCGGCCATTCCGAACTGCGCGCAGAGGGGGAGACGAGTGCCCAGGTGGCAAAGAAGATCAACTGTGCCCTGGATGTGGGCTTGCACCCAATACTATGCATCGGCGAGAAGGTGCGCGACGAGCATGGCTTCTACGTGAAGTACATTGCGGAACAGCTCACCGAGAGCCTGGCTGGTGTTTCCAAAAAGCGCATCGCCCTCCTCACCATCGTTTATGAACCGCTCTGGGCCATTAGTAATTCGGAGTTACGTCCCGCAACTCCAGAGGAATCACAGGAGATGGTGCTCTATCTGCGCAAGCTCTTGGCCGCAAAGATTGGCATCGGCGCGGCCAAAGCCATCCCCGTACTCTATGGCGGCTCCGTGGATGCGAAGAATTGCGCAAGCTTCTTGCAGCACGGTGGGGTGCAGGGATTCCTCGTCGGCCATGCGAGTTTGGACAGTAAACAGTTTTCTGCAATCTTGCAGATCACCGAAAAGTTGCATTAGCTATAAGTATGTCATTGCGAGCGACCAAGAACATAAGGAGTGTATTCACGACGATGTGTTCTGAAGTACTCTTGTGGTGCTACTGCGAAGCAATCCAGGACCCATGAGTGACCAACAGCCCTGTGTCTACATGTTGGCGAGCAAGAAAAACGGTACTTTATATGTTGGAGTTACTAACGACGTAGAAAGACGAATCCAAGAGCATAAAGATAAAGCATCCCCCGGATTCACTAAAAGATATAATGTCACCATACTTGTCCATTACGAAGCATATGAGGACATGTATACTGCGATTGAACGAGAAAAACAATTGAAAGGAGGATCAAGAAAACAAAAATTAACGCTGATTGAGGAAGGTAACCGAGAATGGAAGGATTTATTCAATTCTCTATAAAAAATACCCTGGATTGCTTCGGAGTACCTCGCAAAGACGAAAACAAATTTAAACTACTAAAGCATCTTACCTATGGATTTACTTTTTTTAACCAACCCAAGTATTTTGAGCGGCAAGCGCGTCCTCCTGCGCCTTGACTTAAATGCCCCCATTCTTGAGGGAAATATCGAAAACGTGTTTCGTCTGTGCCGCATCCAGCCCACTATCGCCATGCTGCAAGCGGTGGGGGCCAAGCTGATTATCGTCAGTCATCATGGTGGCAGCAACGACACGCAATCGCTTGTGCCCATCGCCGCGTTTCTCGGTCTCGAACTCGTGCCCTTGCAATTCGGGGCAGCACTTACGAAACGCGTCCATGCACTGCAGAATGGCCAGGCAATCGTGCTCGAGAATCTCCGTTCTGACGAACGGGAAACAAAGAACGATCCCACCTTTGCTCGCGACCTTGCTGCCCTTGCGGAAGTGTATGTCAATGATGCCTTTGCCGAGTCACACCGCCAGTACGCTTCAATCGTGGGTATCCCTCCGCTGCTACCCAGTTATTTAGGGCCGCTCTTTGCGGACGAGGTCACCCACTTGGCGCGTGCTTTCGCTCCCGCCCACCCCTTCCTCTTCATCCTTGGCGGGGCCAAGTTTCTAACGAAGGTGCCCTTGGTGCAGCAGTTTCTCGAAAGTGCCGACCGCATCGTCATCACCGGGGCCTTGTCGAACACCTTTTTCAAAGCCAAAGGGTACGAGACCGGCACGTCACTCGTGGATGAAGGAGTCAGTCTTGCCAGCTTTCTTGCGCATCCCAAAATTGCGCTGCCGACGGACGTCACGGTGTTGGGTCCAAAGGGCTCGTGTGTGAAGAAGCCGGAGGAAGTTGCGCCAGACGACAACATGCTCGATGTCGGTCCAGACACCGTTGCTATGATTCAGAATCTTGTGAAGGAAGCACAGTTTGTGCTCTGGAATGGCCCCCTCGGCAATTTTGAAAAAGGATTTAGCGGCTCCACTGATCAAGTGGCTATCGCAATTGCCGGATCTACCGCAGATTCCATTGTCGGCGGGGGAGACACGCTTGCTTCGCTGCAACGCTTGGGTCTCGATACCAAGTCACGCGACGAGGGGGGCTTCTCCTTCGTCTCCACTGGCGGCGGCGCCATGCTCGACTTTCTCGCGCACCGCACCCTCCCCGGCATTGAAGCCGTCAAATCAGGCATCCGGCTTTAGACTTGGCGTCACCCGGTGACGCCGAAGCTGAGACCAGCCAGCGGGTGACGACAAGCCCTATCTAAAATTTGTCCAGAATCAGCAAGGCCCCGAGTCACGCGTGGGTGACTGGGGCCGAGGGGCTACTTCTCGAGCAGATTGAGGAGCCTATCGAGGTCGTCGGCCGTCATCTTCCAGGGGATGGCGATGCCGTGACCGGAGTGGATGTAGAAGGCGACGCCGCCATCTACACTGCTGACGTTGAGTATTCCGTTCCAACACCCTTGCTCATGGGTGTCATTCGCGGCCCTCACATCCTTGATCTCTTCTTCTCCTTGCTCTCCGTTGCGCTTGCTCACCAGCAGCCGGGTAAGCTCTGCAGGGGTGGTCAGAGAGCAGTGGTTCTCGAGAACCACTAGGGTCAAGACCCTGGGGCGAGGCTCGAGAGTCACTCCATGGATGACAGTGAGTGTCCGATTCTCATTGGGCCGCTCGTCACTCTTCAGGGGCAAATTGAGCTCTTGCATTTCTGTTCTCACTTCCTTTCGCTTGCAAGATTTGCATACCCGTGGCTTGGGTATCGCATCGCAAGCAGTCTATGAGTATAGTATCATTACAATCTCTATATGTCAATAATATATTTGACATACTGTAAATCAAATATGCTAGTGTTTAGTATGTTACGTTATGGTTTCTTCACAGTGAAGGAGGAACTCAGTTCTTTCCGGGAAGTGAATATGGATAAGCAGAAGTACGAGCCGCTTCACATTTGAGGTCAATTGGCTTAGGCCCTTGCCGTATGGACTTCACCTCCCAATTTTATGCACTTTCGTGCTTGGCATCATTTGGTGTTATACTCTCGAAATGAAGAAAGTTTCAAAAAAAATCACAACCATTGAAGGACTTGCAGAAATGACTGCAGCTGGATTCCATGAAGTGCACGAAAAAATGAATATTCGATTTGGATATTTGGAAAAAGAGGTGGTGCAGGTTCATAAAAAGTTGGATGATCTAGAAATTCGTTTTACGAGTATTGAAGCTATGAATACTGTTGTTGCCAGGCATGACCAAACAATCGACCGACTTGTAGATGACATGCGACAAGTAAAGACCGCTTTGCACCTTCGTTAAAACTTCCCCCATAAGGAAACCCGGCGCGAACGTCGGGTCCCCTCGGGGGTACCTTTGTTCGGCCGGGTTGATGGTTGCCTGTTGCACTTCGTTCGGCACTAGTACCGAACGAAACCGACGACGTCGATGTCACCGTCTCCATTGTCGACGACGATCACCGTGCTGCGGGGTGTCACCACTGAGAGGTTACTTTTTGCCGCAGCGGGTGGCACTTCACGGGGGTCTCGGGCCGCTGCCTCGAGCTCGAATCCATCGAGGGTGAGAATTTGCTCACGGATGGCCTGGATTGTGGCCGCTCGCTCCTCGGGCGGTTGCACGGCCAGCACCGCGAGGGCGGCATCCAGTTCGTCGTTCACGCTGGCCATGCCAGTGACCCGACATAACAGTTTGTGGTTGATAGCGTCCACGATCCACCCTCTCGACTGCTCGCTGCGAGCGGTGATGTCGAGCACGAGGTCACCGAGCGGGGTGCGTTCCTCGGGAGCCATCTGCTGCATGGCTCCGGCCAGAGTGGGGACGAATTCCGCCCCACTGAACGCCTCCTCGTCGATGGTGCGGAGTAGCTCGTTCGGTTTGGCGTCATCGTCGCGATGGATTGCCATCTCGACCACCTTCCTTCCTGGGCCTCTGCCCATTGTCGATCTCCCAGTTCCTTGTGTCCTATTCGAGTTTACTGTAGCAAATGAACCCTGTTTATGCCACTGAACGAAGTCACCAGGTAAGGGTTACCTGTTTGTACCAGGTAACCCTTACCTGGTACAATAACTACACAAGGCAGACTTCTGCAGTTACAGTGCATGGTGAATTTTCTTAGCAATAATCCCCACTTCACCTTCGGCGTAGGTGTAATAATGGCTAGTTTGCCCATCGGCTTTCGGTGGAATGAGCCAGACGTGGGCGTGGGGGACCTCTTCACCGACAATTTTTGAATTAATTTGCTCTACACCGAACGCTTTGCGCTGTGCATCGGCTACTTTGCGCACGCTCTCAAAGAAAGGCCCAATCTCGGGTATGTCCCACACCCAACGGTAGTGTGCTTTCGGAATCACGAGCGCATGCCCGGGCGCTTCTGGGCGAATATCGAGGAAAGCAAAAGCGTGCTCGTCTTCGTAGAGCTTGGTTGAGGGAATTTTTCCGGCGATGATGGAGCAGAAGAGACAGTCGGTCATAGCATAGAAAGGTCTAATTTCCAATATCCAATTTCCAAAAGTTCCGATGCGCTCACTTGGAACTTGGAAGTTTTTAAAATACTTTCCTGGATTCAACTTTGGAAATTGGATATTGGAACTTGGAAATTTGAAATTTGAAACGTGATATACTTCACTTTACACCGCACATGACCTTGACGCAACAGAAGCAGTGGAAGTTAAGAGATCCCATTCCCGACGAAGCGCACGATGCGCTTTCTTTGTTGCCAGAGTTGCAGCGCACACTGCTCTGGCATCGTGAGGTACGCACCGCCGAGGCGGCGGATCGATTTCTCAACCCTTCCTATGAGCGCGATTTGCACGATCCTTTCCTCATCATGAATTTGGAGAAAGCTGTCGACCGCATCCTCACTGCCATCAAAGGAGAAGAGCAGATTGTAATTTATGGCGACTATGATTGCGATGGTATCCCCGGTTCGACCGCGCTGTACGGATTTTTCGACAAGATCAACTACCCACACATCCGGGTGTACATTCCCCATCGCTATTCGGAAGGGTACGGACTCAATATTCCGGCCATTGAGAAGTTGGCGGCGGGTGGGGCGAAACTGCTCATCACTGTGGATTCTGGTATCACGGATGTGGAGCAGGTGGCGCGGGCAAGCGAGCTTGGTATTGATGTCATCATTACCGACCACCACTTGCCCCAGGCGGAGCTACCCAAGGCGTTTGCGGTGGTAAATTCAAAGCAAGTGGACGACACCTACCCCTTTGATCTTCTCTGTGGGGCGGGGGTGGCGTTTAAGTTGGTGCAGGGGTTGTTGCGGAAATGGAATGCTACGGCACAAGACGGGGATGGTCCCGACGCCCCTCCGACCCCCGACGCTTCGGTCGGGGCGTCGGAGTCGGGGGTCGGGGCAACCCACCGGAAGCTCCCGGTGGGTTGGGAAAAGTGGCTGCTTGATGTGGTGGGTCTCGCCACCATCGCCGACATGGTGCCCTTGCATGGTGAAAATCGCGTGCTTGCCTACTACGGACTCAAAGTACTACGGCAGACGCCGCGCATGGGTCTCGCGCACTTGCTGCAGAAGATGGGGGTGAAGCGCGAGCACCTAAATGAAGATGACGTTGGCTTCTCGATTGCTCCCGTGGTAAATGCCGCTAGCCGTCTGGGTACGCCTATCGACGCCTTCCATATGCTTGCTTCACGGAATCCTGTGCAGGCCATGGGGCAGGCAGAAGCCCTCTTTGCTTTAAACACCAAGCGCAAAGCTTTGGTAAAAGAGATGATCGTCAAAGCCCACGAGATGGTGGCCGAGAAACTTTCTTCGAGCGTCATTCCGGCGCAGGCCGGAACCCAGGCCCGAATTACCAACCTGGTTCCCGGCCTGCGCCGGAATGACGCAAGCAACAATGGAGAACTCCCTCCAGTACTCGTCGTCGGTCGCCCTGAATGGAAACCAGGACTCCTTGGCCTCGCCGCTTCGGCCCTCGCTGAACACTACGGTCGTCCCACCTTCGTGTGGGGCAGAGAGGGCTCACCGGAAGTGAAAGGCTCCTGTCGGTCCGATGGCTCGGTAAACATGGTAGACCTCATGGTCGCTGCCGGCGACGTCTTCCTCGACAAGGGCGGGCACGAGCTTGCGGGGGGATTCTCCTGCTCAGACGAACACCTCGATCAACTCGAACCCGCCCTTGTCGCCGCCCATGTCGCCCTCGCGAAAGAATATACAGACACCGGGTGTCTCTATACGTTGGTGGACAAGAAGCTGGAGGTAGATGAGATTACATGGAAGCTCTACGACCAGGTTGCGGCCTTGGCGCCGTTTGGGATGGGGAATGCAAAACCGCTCTTTCTTCTTGAGAATGTTCCTGTCTCTTTTAGTCGCATGTTTGGCAAAGAGCAGAATCACTTGCAGCTCAATTTGCAAAAATCGGACGCCAGTATCATCCCCGCCATTAAATTCTTTGCACCCACTGCTTGGGCATCCACTTGGTTGCCAGGTAACCAAGTGGAACAACGGCGCGTGAGTATGCTTGCCCATCTGGAGAAATCCACTTTTGGCTGGAAGCCAGAACTCCGCTTGCGCATTGTGGATATAGTCTGAGGCCACCCACCGCAAGAGCCTGATCTCTTAGTTACTCTAGTCAACGTAACGATCGTTACGTTGACTAGAGTAACTATTGTTCAGAAGAGAGCGGGATAGTTCCGTTCTTGCTAACTTCCAGGATGTGGACATAGTGCATCAATCCTTTGAACTTTAACTCTACAAGGAATTGCTCTGGTATAAGCACGTTTCCAATCCACACGCTCCGGTGCACCATGGTAAATCTAAGTTCACCGAGCACCCGCCGTAGCCAGTGTCGCTCTCTTTTCTGCCGTTCAGGAATGTCGTAGGAAACAATCGTAGGTAATTTTGCCGCTACAGACTCATAGGGAGCAGGCTGTTTCCTTTGCAACTTCTTGATGCCATTTTTGGTGATAGTCCAGGGTGTGTTGCGACCAGCTACTGGTTTTGCAATGAAACCGTCGCTTTTGAGTGCGGTGAGCAGTTTGGAGAATTTCTGCCGTTCGTGGTAGAGGTCGCCCCAGTCTTTCTCAAAGGTCACCCGCGGGATACTCCCAAGCATCTTCCCTCGTGCTTTTCGGTACGATTCATTGTAGCCACAAAAATAGGTATCAAAAAGATCAGCAGTGATCTCTGCGCCACCTTGTAGTATGCGAAGAATAACTTCTGTAGCGGAAACTTTTTTCACATTGCGCGAGCGATAGGGTAACGGAATTATGGAACTAAGTATAGCAGATAATCTAGCGAATGTAACGATCGTTACGTTCGTTAGAGTAAGAACAGGTAGCATGAGATTGATTTGATGCGTAGTTTTTTCATCGTACTTCCTAAGTTATCCGTTGCTTCCCGTAAGAATAGACCTGGATTGCTTCTCCGCCAAAGGCGGATCGCAAAGACGAAGGAGGTGTTTTGCGTAGGTCCTATCAAAACAGAATGCCGCGGTCGAACGATCGACCGCGGCACAGACGTGGCGGCGAGAAGTGGCGACTCGGCAGACCAACTACTTCGCTGGCTGGAGCCGGTCCCGCTCCCAACGGATGAGGGGGAAGAAGATCGAGACCACGCTCAACCAATCTTTCGTCTTCGCCGGAAAACAAACATAGCCGTCTGCCCCTACTCCAGAAGTGCTCCACGGGGGGTTCGCACCCGAAAGCAGGACCACCCTCCGTGTCGTCTCGTTTCGGATTCGATCGATGACCTCTCGCATTCTCTCTGGGTCCACCTCCTGTCTGTCCATTGCATGGACAAGCGAAGGGTTCAGAAAGACGAGGTGAGGCTTCTGGAGCGAGAGAAGATTCCAGAAAGTGCTCTCACTGTATGCTTGCTCAGTCACGATGAATTCGCCGTAGTAATCGCGGAGCGTGTTGGCACCAACAGCTAGTACGTCCGCGTTATGGTGGGCGAGTAGAATTCGCAGTCGATCCATCAGTTCCTCTCTTTGTGTTACGGTTACCAGTCCCGTGCGAAATGTATCAGAAAGCGTATCTATATACAAGTCAAATATAACCTATTGTGCTTGTTTGACACGTAGCTTAAGCGTTGCCTTGATTAAGTTATCCGTTGCTTGTGGGGCCAGTCCTTGCTATACCTGTGAGTTGAAAGAGGCTACTCAACACCCGAGCGTTGCCCGTGAAAGGGGAGCGCTTAGCTTTTGAGTAGGCTCGTAGGTCATTACAACTATTATCACTGTTGCATACCGCAACGATAGATGACCGACACTATGTTAGCTGCCGCGAGACGCAGACAAGGAGATGATGATGGCAGAGAAGCTTAACTTCGTCCGCGGCGAGGGTCCTGCGTTGCCCGACCAAGTCATGGACAGACTCAGAACACTCTGGGGAGTTGTGCAGGCGACCGGTACACACAAGTCAGACTTCGATGGCCGCTGTGGAGCGGCAGCAGATGATCCTCCATACCAGATGCTTTATTTTGAGGATCATACGGTTCGTTGCTATGTCGTGGTACGACTGAGTGGCGATCACGACCTCACACGTTTTTTGGCCAGGGTGCGATTGCCCGACGAGGTTGTTACGGAGCAGTTCAATGCGCAACTAGAAGAAGCTGCTGCACTGCTCAACGCTGCGCTTAGCAGTGGACAAGCCGAGAAGCCAGCTGCACCAGCCACACCCATGAAGGTGCAGCCGGCGATGCCGCTAACATCTGTTCCTGCTCGAGCTCCGCTTCCGCCACCTCGAATAACGGCACAGCCTGTTGTGCACAAGCGTACGCCAACTTCACTACCTAGAACGACAACATCGGACACAGCAGCAGTACAGTCGTTGCCGGTAGTGGAACCAGTACATGAGTCACTACCGAAACCAACGCACGAACCACCACCGGCACCACCCGTACCCCAGGAGGGGGAAGGAGCTGTCACCGCTATGGATGTCGAACCACTGGTTCTTCTGGACAAGGGTAAGGTTCCCGAGCATATGCATGATGCCGTCTTCGCGAGACTGCAGGAAGTCGGAGGACTTCGGGGCGAAATACTGCTGGAGTTCAATGGCACGTACGTTCTCCAGGCAAAGCATACGGCAGGCGTCTGGAGTACTGGCCACAAGGAAGTGGAGGTCTCGCTCGAAGCAGTCCTTCCCGAAGCGAGAGAGGGGCCACTCGTCGTATATGACTGCTCGCTCTTCTTCGCCGACGAATCGGATGCAGAGATGGTGTTCGTCGACATGAAGCCTGCGGGTAACGGCCGTACAGGCGCACCGAAGCCCGCATCCAAGCCCAAGAGCGATCAACCCAAATTCACAGCGAAACGAGGTGAGACTGCTGTGAAAAATCGAAAAGTGGCACCGGGAAAATTGCGAGGTATCGCGAACGATCCCGATAAGGTGGATGACGTTGTTCGGGCGGTAGGCACTGTCCTTTCTGGAGGGCGTACCGCGCGGATGTCGCGCGATTGGGCCAAGGTCCACTTCCCCAAGAAGTATGGACACGTCAGCGTGAAGACTTGCGGACAGATCTTACGAGTGCTTCTCGCGCTCAAACTCGTGACCTCGGAACATCATCCTTCATACAATCTGGTACGCTTCACGAAGCAAGGCGAAGCACACTTCGTTCGCGTTGACGATGGTACGGCTGTTCTGACGGAAGGGAGTGAGTCGGAGACGACACAGGGACGCAAGTCGTCGAATCGAACGAAGCCGAGATCCTTGAAGCAAAAGCTCGGGGCCGGACGCGACAACGGCGGCAAATCAAGCCAGAAGCAGTTGATCGTATCCAAAATTGTGCTGCCACTGGCCTTGCCGAACCTAACGCGACATTCATCACTGGAAGACATTGTCGCGCATGCAAGGCAGGATCCAGCTTTCATGCGACTCCTGGCCATACTCAGCGAAGAGAAAAGGCTTACTCTCGAAAAGGAAGGAATTCGCGGTGGAATGTCGAAGGAAAATCTCCGTGCCTTAGATGCATTGGAGGCGACTCTCGACGACTTCGAAGCTACCGCTGCTGCACTCAAGCCTTTGATGGAGGCGTTCAGCAGGAAACAGTAGCAATCAATCGGAGAGTATGTAACACACAACAGTGATATAGCGAGCACAAAACATCGCGTGCGAGGAGACGCGCACAGAAGGGGGGTCGGTCGCTACGGCGATGGCCCCCTTTACACTTGCTGGAATTTCTTTTTCTTGCTATACCTGTGAGTTGCGGGAGGTCATTGACACCACTGTTTGTGTTTCGCAAACAACAACGATCTTTCTTTCCCACGCGGGGATAATTTACAACCACTGATGCAATGTGGTACACGAAAGGCGGTGACCATGAGTCATGCTCCAGCAGTAAAATGCAAGGGCGTCGACAAGCACGGGGTGCGTGTCGAGCTGCCGATCGAGGCGAAGAAGGAAATTGTGAGTCGACTCATGGAGGCTGATTGCACCGAAGGCAGCGTCTGGATGAATGTGCTCGAGCACTACCCGACCGAGGATCTCGACTCGCCGTCCTTTCAACTGGTGCAGCTCGATACCGAGCATCGCACCCTGCGCTTCTACCTCATTGTTCTCGTCGCGCAAGTGAAGACGTTTTATGACTGCGTGATGGACATTCCAGGAAATCAGAACGCCGAGGAGTTGTATATGAAGCTTGCAGCACAACTCCAAACTCCAATTCCGACCGTAGTGTCGGGGCACGGAGAGGATACTCTTCCAGGAGACAGTGCTATACCTCATGACCCAATACCTTCACCAACAGGTGGAGCAGGAGGACCGATGCCCGAGACAGAAGAGAAGGTGCGAGGTCCCTACACGGACATCGCCACAGACCCAGACTCGACCCGCAGAGATGCGGTGATCGTTGCTATCGGTAGTTTCTGGGTCGATGGAAAGCAGGGTCTCACGTTCCCGAGCATGCTCGCCGACTACATCGCGCTCCTACCCGAGGACATGCGAGTCTCTTCGGATCAGGGTCGTGGGCTCGGCATGAAGGCCCTCGTCAATCGCGGTTGGCTCGTGAGTGTGACTCAAGACTCGCATACCAAGCGGTGGGGGCTCACCGAGAAGGGCGCTGCTCGCTTCAAGGAGCTCACCGGCAAGGACGCTGCCGTTTTGCCCACGCCAGTAGTAGTGCCGGAGAGCAAACCTAAGCCGTCGAATCCGGAAGACGGAAAGGCGAGTGTTCCCGCGACGCAAGATCCACCTTCTCCACCTGCAGCGGCAGCTGAGCGAAAGAGAGTGGTCGAGACACAGCACAGCACCATGACCTTGGCGGAGATCAGCCGAGAGCTTGCCCCGTATCGCAAGGAGGTGCTGCGACTGGGTGCTCTTGACCTCGAACGCCGGTCCATCCTCACTGGTTTTCCTCCGCAGGCGCGAAAAGCGTACAAGCTCTTCGATCAGCAGCAAAAGGAAATGCAGAAAGCGGTTTACGGCGATGACGAGTAGGCTTGGGCGAGGCTCGGCGGGCAACCAACAGTGGGACAACATTTGGTACACAACTGCGTGCGAGGAGGCGCGCAGCAAGGGGGTCGGTCGCTACGGCGTCGGCCCCTTTAACTTTTATAATTCTATTTTTGCAATCGGTGACCCTTCTTGGGGGTTGTTTTCTTTCCCTGTTCCCATTTTTCTAAATCCACTTGATCGTCAACAAAATCTCGCAACGCATCTTTAACAAAATGTGCATGACACGCGAAACATCGCCACGTAAAGTCTGGGCACCCTTTACCATACTCTCTCGTGATATAGCTTGAAATGAAACGCGAAGCTTTTTGTAACTCGAGTATTTGTTTCTTGCTCATAGATAAAGCGTAGCACTTTGTCATGATGGGAGCAATTTGTGTGCTAGAATATATTGCATGCAAAAAGTCATTATTTATACTGATGGAGCGTCGCGGAACAATCCGGGGCAGGCTGGAGCGGGGGCGTATATTACCGACGGAGAAGGGAAGGTGCTCCGGGAGTGCACGCGGGCGCTAGGCGTTGCCACCAATAATTTTGCCGAGTACGAGGCAATTATTCTCGGTCTTGAGAACGTGAAGAAAATGTTTGGTGAGGCAAAAACAAAAACGCTCGACGTGGAGGTGCGCATGGACTCCGAGCTTGCCCAACGCCAGCTCACGGGCGTCTATCAGGTGAAAGAGCCCACCCTCTGGCCACAGTTTATGAAAATCTGGAATTTGCGCGTGGCCTCATTTCCGAATATCAAATTCGTCCACATTCCCCGCGAAAAAAATACCGAAGCTGACCGGCTTTCCAATGAGGCGATTGATGGGGTAGCATCAGTTCACGGAAACACATTATTCACTTAACAATTATCATATGGGTATTTGGGATATGTTTACCGGTGGAGCACAGGATGCTCCAGGTACCGAGCAAGACGAAACTGCGGGGGTGGAAAATAAGTTTATGAGGCAGGTAATAACCATGAGTTTTTCCGAAGTGCCCGACATGGAAATCCTGCGAAAAAAACTGCACATAGGTCTTTGTGGGCGTGATGAAGATGCTGATCGACCGACATCTGCCCGAGCAAGTTTTCTCAACAAAGACGACCTCCTTGCAAGCGTCGAAGCATATTTTGCGAGTGTTGAACGAGGCGACGCTCCTGATGTTCAAGCGGCCTTACTCGCCAACGTGCCGCGGACAGGAGCGGGTGTACGCGATCCGAATAACGACCTTCGGCTCCAGCTCCCGCAGATTGTAAAAGCAGAATTGCAGCAGAGACAACAGGCAGCGGCAGGAACTACATTGCCTTGATCTACTCCGAAATGGTGTGCCACGGGGTACAAAAAAGTTTTGTCGCTTGAACGCGACGTACATGCAGCGTGACCACATTGTATTCTCGGTAATCATGGGATTTGTTGCTGGTGTTGCTCTCCATTCGCTTGTTGACTTTGGGGTAACTTTTTCTGTTTTTGTGGTTGTTTTGGGAGGTTGTCTCTTTCTGATTGAGCGGCACGGGCACGTGCTGCTTGTCGCGCTTGCGCTTGTGGGCGCCGGGCTCGGTTTACTCCGATACGACATCAGTGGGCCAGTTCAGGTCGTGGTTCCGCTTGCGCAGACGATCACCCTAGAGGGTGTAGTGGATCGTGAGCCGGACGAAAGGGACAAGACACTCAATCTGGTGGTTGCGGTGAGTGGCGTGAAGGGGCAACCACCGCTCGCGGATACTGTGCTTGTGTACGTAAACTTGCCTACCTACCCCAAGTACCAGTATGGTGACCAGCTGACCCTCACCGGTAAGGTGCAGGCACCGCAAAACTTTGATAGTACGTTTGATTGGATAGGCTACTTGGAAAAGGAGGGGATCAGCTACCAGATGCTGCGGCCGAAAGTGCTTGTGGTGGGGCATGGTGCGGGGAATCCTATCAAAGCTGCCCTCTTTCGTTTTAAAAATAGCTTTCTCGGGAACGTGAACCGCGTCGTGCCAGATCCCCATGCAGCCTTTCTGGGGAGCTTGCTTATCGGCTCCAAGGCTTCGCCTCTGGGGGCAGACGTGACGGAGCAATTTCGGCGGGCAGGGGTCTCACATATCATCAGCCTATCCGGGTACAATCTGACGATCGTTGCTGATGCGGTCATGCGTGTGCTTAGTCTCGTATTTTCTCAAGGGATGAGTCTAGGATTTGGCGCCTTGGGAGTGGTGCTGTTTAGTGTGATGGCCGGTGCCTCGGCCACGGTCGTGCGTGCAGCCATGATGTCGCTCATCGTCATTGTGGCGCGGGTGAGTGGCCGCACCTATGATATGACGCGCGCACTCGTTGTTGCTGCCGTGCTTATGCTTGTAGAGAATCCGCGTATCCTTGTCTTTGATCTCTCTTTTCAACTTTCGTTTCTGGCCACACTCGGAATTTTATACGGTCCGCCGCTCCTCACGCCCTACCTCACTCGGATACCCGGCGTGAGGAAAAAAGAGAATCCGCTCGAAACCCGAGCCGCTTCGCGGTGGCAGATGGTGTGGAACACAATCGACCTCCGCGGGGTGGTGGCCGTCACACTTTCGGCCGAGCTTGCGGTGCTCCCGCTCCTCTTGCATGTGATGGGAAACTTTTCTGCTGTCGGTATTCTGGTGAACGTGCTTATCTTGCCGCTGATTCCGGCCACTATGCTGGCGGGATTTCTCACGGGGAGTCTTGGATTTATTGCTTCTCTGCTTTCTCTCCCGTTTGCATATCTTTCCTACCTCTTACTTTCGTATGAAATCGGCATTGTACAACTTTTTGCAGCATTGCCGTTTGCGCAATTTGAAATTCGTATGCCACTTTTCCTGATGTTTCTTTGCTACATCGGCATGACGTACGTGGTGTGGAGGTACACACCACTAAAGGAAACAATCGTTGTTCAGCAGAAAGTCTTTCGCGAATGATGAATTTGTAGAATTTGCGTTTGTGTCATCCCGGCGGAGGCCGGGAACCAGACCCGAATCAAAGCGAACCTGGATCCCTCCTTACAGGAGCTGTATACCTTTTGGCTTGAGTACAAGCGCAAAAGGTCTTGCGGAAGCTGCGCACTGCTCGCTTCCTCACCTGCGCCGGGATGACAAATTCAGGAATAGCCTGGCTCTCTTACTGTGGATAACTTTGTGGACAAGCTGGGGGTACGGGTGTATACCATAGGCAGAACTTGAAACCTGGGATGATGGAGGTGGCCACATGGTTCAGCTTCCTGAAGTCCAATCTGGGTACTCCTGGCTAGGTTCACTGAGTGAGCCAGACAGGAAATTCTGGAATGACGTTGCTGCGAGAACTCTCGCGGCAATTGCCAGAAGGGAAGCGGCAGGCACACTGCTGCACCTCAACCTGCCAGCGCAAGCTGGCCAAACGGCCGAGGCCTCCATGAGAGCAACCGCCCTCACGAGCCCCGGCCCCGTTCACCCCAGATTTTTCCTGAAGCCCGCAAGGGTTTTTTTCATGGCCCAAAATATATAGCTAAGTTTCAGCAAGGTTTCACCTTGCAGAGAAATAGGTAAGGTGAAACCTTGCTGATTTGTAGGCATGTTTTGACAATCAGTGCTAGTGGTAAAGCTTCCTGTATACTAACGAAATGAAAAAAGTATGGGAGTTGCTACAGATGCAGTGGCGGTTCTATGTGGTGTCGCTGCTGATACTTGGGAATTTACTCACCTGGTACGTGGTCGTACGCGAGACGCGAAACGGGGTGCTCACGGTTGCTTTTCTCGATGTGGGGCAGGGGGATGGGATCTACATCGAAGCGCCCAATGGCAACCAGCTCCTGCTCGACGGGGGCGGAGACAAGACAGTGTTGCGTTCGCTTGGGAAAGTGATGCCATTCTATGATCGCTCTATTGACTTGCTCGCTGTTTCCCATCCGCACAAGGATCACCTAGCTGGGCTCGACGAGGTGCTGCAGCGCTACGACGTGGGTGCAGTTCTAAGTTCGGGAATGCAACATGGAACTGCGGAGTATAAACTGTGGGGGCACCTCATTGAAGTACAAGGCAAACAAGAAATTATCGCGCGACGGGGTATGAAGATCAATATGGGCGGTGGGGTCGTGCTTGATGTCCTCTTGCCGAATCAGGACGTGAGTCAGGTAAAGGAGGTGCATGACGGCATGCTGGTGCTGCAGCTCCACTACGGAAAAACAGCGGTCATGTTCACGGGTGATATGGAAGAACCGTTCGAGAAGTACCTAGTTGCTTTCAACGGTGCAACGCTCAAAAGCGATGTGCTCAAGGTTGGTCACCACGGTTCGCGTACCTCCACCTCAGAGGCGTTCCTCGGCTATGTAGCTCCCACGTACGCCGTGATTTCCCTGGGAGCAAAGAATGAGTACGGGCATCCCCACAAGGAGACACTCGCTATTTTACACAGATTTCAAATTCCCATTTTCCGCACGGATGAGCGGGGAACGATTGTGATGAAGAGTGACGGCGAACGCATACTTGTGCCATGAGGCATAATATTCCAGAAGTATCCTATGAGGCATCACCATTTTCCCATTTACGAATACGTTCTGCATGTCTTTTTTTATACTCGCTGTAAGAATTTACCAGGCACTTGGAACACGGGAAGACTCCGTCTTTCTCTCTAGATATTCCGTTACCGCTACATTTCGGACAATTTTGTCGGGCGTGTGACTCGAGGCTACTCATTTCATCATCAGTAAGATCTGCCACTGGTCGGGGCCCTCTTTCTACTTCTGGGGTAGAAGGTGTCCCTTTCTCCCAGGCCTCTATTTGCTGCACAAACCGCCCTTTGAACTCCTGGTAACGCTGTTTTAAGCACGAAGAACAGGGGAAGTAGTTCTCTCGTGTTTCTTGGAAAGATCCTACGCCATTGCATGCACGGCATTTTGGGTTAGCCTCTGTTTCCAGCATGCGCTCTTCGTCCTTGGTGAGCTTAGCCACTGGCCATGGTGGTTTCCCGGGGTTCTCAGCGGCAAACCGTGCTTGCTCCGCTTCCATCTTCTCTTGCTCCCTACGCATCTTGAGTTCTATCCGGCACGCAGCACAGTCTGCAAGATTATAGGTTGGGGAATAACAAAGTAGGCACGGGGCAAGTCGAGCAGGGATGGTTTCCGTCTCTGCTTTCGGTGACACTTGTACCAGTGCTTTTTCTGGTACTGTGGCAGGAGTAGTGGGCTTGGGAGCTCCAAAGAGTTTCTCTTGTTGCTCGTCGATCTTCCTCCTGTTTCCTACTCCTCGGTTCGCGCCTTGTGCCTCTTCTTGCGTTCTCCGTTCCTCCCTCGTTCGTTTCTCCTCACTTGTTTCTTCGGTGGGGGCATGGGTTTCAGGGCCGTCATCATCGTCACCGGGGGGAATATTGTTGGGTGCATCGGCCATAGGTGTTGCAGGGATTACTATTTAGGCAAGTATACCAGGTTGACCAAAAAAGGGCACTCCATAGCAACATATTTTCGTGGCAGCGGTAAGTTTACAGGGCGGGGATTCTCCTTATACTACCTAGTATTACACGTCGTAACTAAACTAACTATTTATATGAACGAAATGAGCGAAACAAACAAGGTGGTGCTTGCCGCTGTGCTCGGCATCATCATTGGCTTTGGTTTCGGGCGATTTTCCATGAACCGCCAGACACCGACCACTATGACGGGCGAGGGAGCCACCTCCACACTACCGGGTGAGGTTGTGCTTCCCGTGACGGCCCCAACGGACCTTAGCGCAGATACGCCGGCAGCAGAGGTATCAGCGACCGTAGTGGATGCAACACCAGCTGCCACCACGCCGAGTATGACGACTCCGAATCAGCAAACAAGCAACACCAGTGCAGTCTCCGCACTTGACCAGAAGGCTGGCCTATCGGTGATGGCAGTAGTTTCCTTGGACCGCCAGGGTTGGGTTGCGGTACATGAGCAGACAGCAGGTAAGCCAGGAAAAGTACTGGGTGCCAAGCACTTTGGGCCAGCAACAGGTGCAGTGACTGTTCCGCTCAAGCGAGCAACAGTCGCGGGTGGTACCTACTATGTAATGCTTCACAGCGATGATGGCGACATCAATGATTTGAACCTCGGCAAAGATCTCCCACTCCTTGGTGCGAACGGGATGCCGATCATGGCGATGTTTCGAGCACTTTAAATTCAGGTTGTAGTGAGTAGGTTGTAGGTTGTAGAAAATTCAGTACTGAATCTTCAACACAAAAGTCCCCGGAAGGGGAACTTTTGTGTTTGATAGGAAGGACCTACGCAAAACACTTGTATCGTCTTTGCGAGCGCTCTGCGCGAAGCAATCCAGGCTTATTCTTAGGCTTCATGAATTCTGGATTGCTTCGGAGTACCACCACAAGGGTACTTCTTGTTTTCTAACTCCCTTTGGTCGTAAGGAAACAAAGTCGCTCGCAAAGACGCCCTTTTGCGTAGGTCCTATTTGAGTATTTCCTAATGCCTAAAGCCTAACTACTGATGCCTTGGTTGTTTAATTATGACGCACTTTCTTTGCGACGCGGAGGTGGAGATTGTTGCGGAGGCAGCCGGTACAGATCTTTAAGCGAGAGCCGTTCGTGAGTTTCGCCCATTGCAGGTTGGGGAATTTGCGTGTTTTGCCGGTGGGATTAAATTTCGTTGCTCGAACACGGTCACTATAGTTACCAGCAACTTGCGAGCCTTTGGTGCAGATGGGGCAGATGCGAGACATGGATTTACAGAAATATCCAATTTCCAATATCTAATTTCCAAATAATGCTGGATTCACTTGGAAATTGAGACTTGGGAATTGGAAATTTGCAGTTCGGTCATGGTATCATAGGCAAAACTGCCATGCAAGACATTTCCCTCGTTTTCTCCATTGCCATCTTGATCATGTCCGTCGTGGTGCATGAAGTGTCACACGGCTTCGTGGCTTACCTCTTGGGCGACCCCACGGCCAAGTTTGCCGGGCGACTCACCCTAAATCCTATCAAACACATCGACCCGGTGGGCTCTATTCTCGTGCCCATTGTCACCAGCTTCGCTGGGTTTACCTTTGGCTGGGCGAAGCCTGTGCCGTACAACCCCTATAATCTGCAAGCAGGGAAGTGGGGGCCTGGCATCGTGGCTGCCGCCGGGCCGCTTTCGAATCTCCTGCTTGCGGTCATTTTTGGGACGGTCCTCCGCCTCCATCTGGTCACCGGTCCCGCGACCCTCATCCTCACGCTCATCGTCTTTGTAAATATTATTCTCGCCGTCTTCAACTTGATTCCGCTCCCACCCCTCGATGGCTCCAAGGTGCTCTTCAGTGCTCTCCCGTACCAGTACCGCTACATAGAGACTTTCCTTACCCAAAACTATCTCCTCTTCATTGTTCTCCTCCTCTTCTTTGGCGGCAATCTGCTCACTTTTGTCTCGAGCAAACTCTTCTTTGTGATTGTCGGCTCGAGTATTTTCTAAAGTCGCTCGCAAAGACGATACTGATTAAGTGTTTACTTTTTGTCCTCGCTAATATAGGCTGCGTGCGGCAAGAAAAAATGCAGCGCTGAACAGGTTCCCGAAGGAGGGACACACTCATGGGTGAGTTCACTACGGCAACCAAGAAGCGGGATCAAGAGGAGATTCACCGCTTCCTGCGACTCTATGCACAGCAGTACCACACGGTTCCTTTGCCGGCCCTGGCCCTCCTCGATGTCCTGGCGAAACTCGACATCATGCAGGTGATTCCGAACGATTCCCTGCAGGTTGGGCGCGCCGAGATCAAGTCCAAACTCGAAGAAGAGGAGGAGCGGCTGCAGGGACAGCTGGAGCAGCTGGTTCGCGAGCTCAAGAAGAAGATCGAGGGGTTGAGCAATGAGGTGAAGAAAATCTGACACCTTCTCCTCTCTGAAGTAACTGTCGGACCATAGACATTATTCATCGACAGCAACAACATGTCCGCTGTCCCACCCCACCCCGGCGCCACGCGCCGGGGTGGCTTACATTTTGAGGGGTATTGGTAGGGGCAACCTCCTCGTGAGCCAATCAACGGCTCATTTGGTGGGAAATGAGCCGTTGATTGGCTCAGGCGTGCTTGCAATGCGGGGGTCAGTCTGGTATATTTTGCAGACGCTCTTGAGAGCGATTTTGTTTACAAAAGGTTGTAGGTTGTAGTGAGTAGTGAGCCCGCCCGTACCGAACAGTACGTTCGGGCGGGTAGGAAATACGAATCCTGCACCCACTACAACCTACAACCTACAACCTACAACCTGTTCATGTCCACCATCAACCAACTTATCCGCAACCCCCGCAAGAAGATTCATGTCCGCAGTCGCTCGGTGGCGTTGGCGCGCGGCTTTAACGTCCTCAAGAACAAGCCTGTTTTTTACAATGCTCCCTTTAAGCGCGGTGTCTGCACGGTGGTCAAGACCACGACGCCGAAGAAGCCAAACTCTGCGCTTCGTAAAATTGCTCGCGTGCGCCTCACAAACGGCATGGAAGTGACCGCTTACATTCCCGGTATCGGCCACAACCTGCAAGAGCACTCGGTCGTTATGATCCGCGGGGGCCGCGTGAAGGACTTGCCGGGGGTGCGCTACCACATCGTGCGTGGCCGTTACGACTCGGCAGGTGTCGACAAGCGTAACCGCGGTCGCAGTAAGTACGGTGCCAAGCGACCGAAAGCAGCGAAGAAGTAAAATACCGGCAGTAGGCAGTAGAAAGTAGGCAGTAGTACGGAATGCATTTTATACTACTGCCGACTGCCCACTTCCTACTGCCTTTCCAAATACATGCGTAGAAAAATCAAAAATCGACACAAGGTACTCCCAGACTTTAAATACCACTCTGTTCAGGTTGAGCAGTTTATTAACTACATCATGCAGTGCGGCAAGAAAAACACGGCCCGCACTATTGTGTATGGTGCTTTGGACGAGATCAAAGAGTCCTTGAAGCACGATAATCCCCTCGAAGTATTTGAGACGGCACTCCGTAATGCTGGTCCGGCGGCGGAAATTCGCTCCCGCCGTATTGGTGGCGCCACCTACCAGGTACCCCGCGAAGTGCGTCCCTCCCGTAAGCTCGCTCTCGCCATGCGCTGGATCATCAATGCTGCCAAGGCGAAGAAGGGTATGCCGATGCACAAGCGGTTGAAGGAAGAGCTGATCGCTGCGTCAAAGAATGAAGGCGAGGCCATCAAGAAACGGGAGATGACGATGAAGATGGCGGAAGCGAACCGCGCATTCGCGCATTTTGCGTGGTAACGCAAAAGAGCAAAAGCTCTGTACATGTGACATTTGACATATAACATTTGACCAAGCCCGAGTTGTATTCCGGTCACATGTCAGGCGTTATATGTAAAAATGAAAGATCAAAATGGAAAATGACAGTGCAAAATGAAAAGTGCACTACAGTATCCAATTTTGAATTTTAAATTGTCACTTTACATTTTGATTTTTTAACTTTGATTTAAACACATGGAAGGACGTACAACACCACTCGAACGCGTGCGGAACATCGGGATTATTGCCCATATTGACGCTGGGAAGACGACGGTCTCCGAGCGCATTTTGTTTTACACCGGTGTTTCGCATAAGATTGGCGAGGTGCACGAGGGGGATACGGTCATGGACTGGATGGAGCAGGAGCGCGAGCGTGGTATTACCATCACCTCGGCCGCCACGACTGCTTTCTGGACGCCCACCTATATCGAAGACAAGAAAGACCCCAAGACCAACTACCGCTTCAATATTATCGATACCCCGGGCCACATCGACTTTACCATCGAGGTGCGCCGCAGTTTGCGCGTGCTCGACGGCGCAGTGGTCGTCTTTGACGGCGTGGCTGGCGTGGAACCACAATCAGAGACGAACTGGCGGTATGCTGATGAAGGCAACGTGCCACGACTCTGTTTCATCAACAAACTCGACCGCACCGGTGGGAACTTTGAGCACTCGTACGCCACGATTCTTGACCGTTTGACCAAAAACGCCGTACGTATGCAGATCCCGATCGGCGAAGAGGATAAGCACGAGGGGGTCATCGACCTTTTAAAGATGAAAGCGTACCGATTTGAGGGGGACAAGGGCATTGAAATTATTGAAGGGGAGATTCCTCTGAACCTCAAGGCTGATGCTGCAAAGTATCGTGCCGAACTTATTGAGAAAATTGTATCGGAAGAAGATGTGGCTATGAGTGAATACTTGGAAGGAAAAGAGGTTTCCATCGAGCGACTGAAGGCTATTTTGCGTAAAGCCGTGATTGCCAACAAGATCGTGCCGGTGTTTTGTGGTTCTGCACTCAAAAACAAAGGGGTGCAGTTAGTGCTCGACGCGGTGGTGGAGTATTTACCATCACCCTTAGACATTCCAGTACCAAGGGGCATTGATCCTACTACAGGCGAAGAGATTACGCGCCGGGTGGCCGATGATGAAAAATTTTCCGCTCTCGCCTTCAAGCTCCAGTCCGACCCCTTCGTCGGCCAGCTCACCTACTTCCGCGTCTACTCCGGTACGATTGAGGCAGGCTCATACATTTATAACTCAACCACCGGGGGCAAAGAGCGCGTGGGCCGGGTGCTGCGCATGCATGCCAACGAGCGCGAAGAGGTGAAGAAGGTGTACTCGGGCGAGATCGCTGCTCTCGTGGGACTGAAGGAAACACGCACGGGAAATACGTTGTGTGACGAAGACTTTCCTATTATTCTCGAATCGATCGTCATTCCCGAGCCCGTGATCTCCATGCGTATTGAGCCGAAGACCAAGGCCGACCAAGAGAAGATGGGCATGGCTTTGAAGCGTTTGTCGGACGAGGATCCCACCTTTCGCATAAAGGGTGACGAAGAAACCCTCGAAACCATTATTTCTGGTATGGGCGAGCTCCACTTGGAAATTCTCATCGATCGTATGAAGCGCGAGTTCCATGTGGAGGCGAACGTCGGTAAGCCGCAGGTCGCGTACAAGGAGACTATTACCAAGTCTGCCGAAGCCGAAGGCAAGCACATCAAGCAGTCCGGTGGCCGTGGCCAGTACGGGCACTGCGTGCTCACGGTAAAGCCGCTCGCGCCCGTGATCGAGGGCAAGAAGATTGCCAAGAACATCAGCCGTGAAGAGCACTTTGAATTCATCAACAGTGTGAAGGGTGGCGTGATTCCGAATGAATTTATTCCCGCCGTCGAGAAGGGTGTGCGCGAGGCCCTCGGCCGCGGAATTCTGGCTGGCTTCCCGGTGGTGGACGTCTCTGTAGAGTTAACCTTTGGCTCTTCGCACGATGTGGACTCCTCGGAGATGGCCTTCAAGATGGCGGGCTCTCTCGCCTTCCAAGATGCCGCCAAGCGAGCCGGGCCTGTACTCTTGGAACCGATCATGAAAGTGGAAGTGGTCACGCCTGAGAAATTTATGGGTGACGTCACCGGCAACCTCTCCTCCAAGCGCGCGCAAATCGAGGGCATGGAAGACCGCGGTCAGGCCAAAGTAGTGCGTGCCAAGGTGCCGCTCTCGGAAATGTTTGGCTACGTCACCCAGCTCAGAAGTATGACCGAAGGCCGCGCCAGCTCCACTATGGAATTTAGTGAATACGCGATAGTGCCGACAAATGTCGCCAATACGATAATTGAAGCCCGGAAGTAAGCCTGCCCCGTAAGAAGTCAGCAGACTTCCTTCGGGGTAGCGAATACTATTATCGAAGCCAGGAAGTAAGAGCCTGCCGCTCTGGTCCCGCCTTGGTGGGATCATTTGGGATCATTTTTGCAGTTGTATAGGAAAGGCGCTATGCTGTACTCATGGATTACTTAGCAGTTTTTACCAGTGAGAAAGGCATAGATCTCATCAACCGCTTTGATTTGAAGATGGTTTTGCTTTTTGGCTCGCAGGTGGCGGGTGTGACCCATGCGCATAGTGATATTGATCTCGCCTATATTTCGAACAGGCGACTCGAAATATCTGAAGAATCCCGTATGCTCATTGAACTCGTGCCACTTTTGAGAAGTAAGCATATAGACCTCGTTGACCTCAGGCATGCTCCGCCACTCTTAAAGAAGCAGATTGCACGAAAGCACATCGTTTTGTACCAAACTCAAGACGCGCCCGTGAGTGATTTTGTTGCGCAATCATTTCGCGAGTATGACGAGGCGCGCCCGCTCCGAGTAGCCTTACATGAGTATCTTACCAAGCGAATAGGGGGTTTCGCACAAGAATTAAAACATGCTTGATAAAGATCTTATGGAGCGAAAGCTTCGACTTATTCTTGGGTTTATTGACGAGCTTGCCCCGCTCGTCGAGCAGTTTTCTGTGGAAGAAGTGATGGCCGATAACTATAAGTATCACACAGCAGAACGTTTACTACAGCTCATAGTCGACACCATGGTTGATGTCAATGTTCATCTCATCAAAGAAAAAGCACTGGTAGTGCCTGATGATTTACAAAGCACGTTCACTGAACTCGGAAAGCAAGGCCTCTTGCCAGAAGAGTTTGCGCTGCATATTGCGCCCGTAGTTGGTTTACGAAACCGCATTGTTCACCGCTACGACACTCTCAACATGAAAGATTTTCTTGAAAAACTCAAAGTCAACTTCCCTGATTTTAAAACATATCTTACACACATCTCTCAGGTTCTGGCAAACGAGTGAATTTTGCACAGAGTCTCATGCCGATCTCTCGGAAATGTTTGGTTACGTCACCCAGCTTCGCAGTATGACCGAAGGGAGGGCCAGCTCCACTATGGAATTTTCCGAGTACGCGATCGTTCCAACAAACGTGGCCAACGCCATTATTGAGGCGCGAAAGTAAAACGCACTACACCACACATTTTGGTTTCCTGCAGGAAGCCTTGCTTCCAAATCTTCCAGTACGCTCCTGGTACCGTTTTTCAGCACGGCTGATCCTTGGAACTTCTAACGAATTGCCTTTACAGATACGAATAAAGGCATATAATTGTATGTATGCATATAGAAAGGTCTATAAAACAGAATATTATCGACACTTTGTTCAAGGGGAAGGTGGTTGTGCTCTACGGCGCGCGACAGGTTGGAAAGACTACAATAACCAAAGAAATTCTCCTTCAGATGGCGGAGGGTACGTACTTGTCATGTGATGAGCCAGATGTGAGAGACGCGTTTGCATACAAGAGCTCAACGGCCATGAAGGTATTTATAGGTTCCGCGCGCCTTCTTGTGCTCGATGAGGCACAGCGAATACCTGACATTGGAGTTACTCTCAAATTGCTGCACGACACCTATCCTGACTTGCAGATTATTGCGACAGGTTCTTCGTCTTTTGATTTAGCAAATCACATAGTCGAACCATTGACGGGAAGAAACATTCCGTTCACGCTGTACCCCATTTCCTATCAGGAATATGGGGGAGCGATCGGACTGATAGATGCGCGACGGTTGCTCGAGCATCGTATACTCTACGGTATGTATCCGTCCGTGATCTCTTCTCCCTCGCCGGAGCAAGAAGTCAAGCTACTGACAAACGACTATCTTTTCAAGGATGTCCTTCGCATTGACACCGTACGTAAACCAATAGTAATTGAGAAGTTAACGCAATTGCTTGCCCTACAGATAGGTCAGGAAGTCTCCATTAATGAAATCGCGCAGAAGCTCGAGGTGAGCCGCCCAACCGTTTTAAGTTATATTCGTTTGCTCGAGCAGGCATTTATCATCTTCCGGCTTCCACCACTGGGGAGAAATAAACGCAATGAGATCACACGGTTTGAGAAGATTTATTTCTACGATACAGGAATACGGAATGCATTGATTGATGATTTCAAGCCGCTTGCGTCGAGGCAGGATTCCGGTAATCTTTTTGAGAATTTTTTCATCGTTGAGCGTATGAAGAACCGACAATATGTGGGAAAAATCAGACAACAGTATTTTTGGAGAACTAAACAAGGAAGTGAAGTTGACTACATTGAAGCACATGGAGCAGAGCTTCTTGCTTTTGAATGTAAATTTGGTGGTGGGAGTTTGAAGACGCGCGCCTGGAGCAACGCGTTCCCAGAAGTTCCCGTCTTTTTAGTCACAAAAGAAAATATTTTTGACTGGATACAGGTACCAAAATAATTAGTTTGAGAAACCGTGTATGCGGAGTTGCCCTAGGCGGTTGTCAACAGACACTCGTTTGTTTTTCGGAAGGGATGGCTTACACTAGGAGCCATGTCGCGGTGTATTTTTCCTCTCCATCTTTTTCTTGCACTGTGTTTAGTTGTGCTCGCTATTCCCTTGAATAACGGGTTTGCAGCTACCCTGCATGACGATGTGGGCAGTGCAGACCAAGTTTCGTCTTGGCAGTCTACTCTTCTTCTAGATGAGTCACCCATTGACCACGACGACGATGTGGTCAATGAAGATACAGAAGACGCTGATCGTGACGTTGAGCTTGAACTTCCAGAAAATAATAGCAAAAAAAAGTCCATTCCCACCGCCGGCACCGCCAATACCACCCACTCCTCCAGCACCACCCGTGCCACCAGTATCACTCACTGTTCCTGCAAGCCAGGGAGCAGCTCTTGGGAGCACTTCCTTGTTTGCTGATTTCTTTTGCAGTATTCCGTTCTGGGGGAGGGTGTGTACGCAGTAATTTCACGCCAGCACCGCAGCGCAACTGTGTTTGACCGCACGAGACGGTCTTGTGTGCTGCTAAAGCTTTAGCAGCTCGAGGGCTTCTCCACAGCAGAATCAGCCTACCCCTGCTAGAATGGGTAGTAATGAAGGTCGCAGCGCACCATGTGCTTTTTGTACTGCTCCTGCTTGCTGTTGCGTCGAACGCAGCTTTTTTTGTGGCGCATGCAAGCGAAGACGCAAAGGTCCCGTTTACAATCACGTTACTCACCTCTACTCCAGCGCAAGATATTGCCGCGGGAACAGATAACGTGCTCATGGCGAGCTACCAGATCTCCCCAGGAGTGCAGACTTCTCGAACAATGGTACAGCGGCTTCCCGTGCATTTTAGTGGCGCTACAGAAGGTATGGGGGAGTGTGAGCTGCGCCACAACGGAAGAAAAATCAACAAAGGTAGGCTGCAGCCCCGGGCCGGGTCCCAATGGATTGCGCTTGCTCCAGTACTCGAAGTACAGGAAACAGTAGAGCTGGGACTCTTCTGTTCTATCGGGGTGGATACGATAGGTAGTACGTACACCTGGGGTGTTGCCGAAGCAGGGGCGCGCGGGCTTGCTCGTGAAGGGGAAGAAGCTGCACCCACAGTACGTATTGCGCGTCTTCCGGACGGTAGGCCAGGAGTAAACGGGGTGACGTTTACGGTTATTCCACCCGACATTACTCTCGATGTTGCGGAATTTATAGAAGTTCGGGTTGCGGCGGAAACTGCGGGAGAAAGCACTGTGGAAGGTGGAACCGCGATAGCAGTAGTGGTGAGGGTAAAAAACAGTGGCGGCAGTAGATGGACTCCGGAACACTATGCTTTGGCTGCCAGTAAAAACTCAGACGCGACGAGTTGGATGACGGCAGCAGACGGCCACGTGCCACTACGAGAGGCGGTCGTTCCTGGAGACACGGCCACCTTTACCGTCCCTTTGCAAGCACCGAAAGAATCAGGGCGGTATCGTTTGCGTTGGCATCTCATGGTAGATGGCGTTGCTGATCGCATTATACAGCAATCGACCTCACTCATACTGACCGTGCAAGCGACAGAAAAGAAAGTACCACCACCTTCGACGGAGACTACCGAGACGCCAGGTCTCCTTGATCGTATCCGTGTCATCGTCGGACTTCCTCCTGCTCGTGAGGGAAGCGGTGCAGAAACGAACGACGAAGCTTTGCCGGGCAGCATTCCTCCTGCAATGGGGGAGGATAGCACCCCGGGCACTCCTCGTGAACAACCAAAGCCAGTATTCAAAACGCAATCACCGCCAGCAATTGAGTATTGTGAAGAAGCAGAGGGGGCAGAGCAATATTGCGACGAATAGTCCACAGGTGCGGACACCGCTTTTCCACAGCTTTAGCCACAGGTTTATCCAGAGTAGCGTATACTTTGTGTATGAAATCGTTTTTTGTGGCTGTTTTTCTAACAGGAGCTCTTGTCAGTGCGGCTGCGTTTGGCGCATCGAAATTACCCGCCTCTTTCGCGCAGAGCCTCTCAGCTTCTCGCGCCGCAGTTGGAGAGAGTGTTCATGAAGAAGGCTTGAAAGAAAGGCCCACCATCACTTCCAGAGTGCTCTCTTCTGCTGCCGCAGGCGCGCTTGCATTGGGAGGCGGAGAGGACACCTTGGCGGTAGCCGCTACTTCTCCTGTACCAGTTCGACCGAAAAGTAAACTGCGGGAAGACAATGAGCGTATTATGCGAGAGCTCGAAGAGTTGCGTACGAAACAGACCGAGCTGCCGTCGGTCGATGACTTTGAAAAGGAAGCAGAGGAGTACAAAGCAAAATTGGCAGCTAGTGTAAAAAAGCAAGTCGCTGATTTGGTTGCTGCTTTGCCGAAGCCTGCTGGGCTAAGTGATGGCGACAGGGCCCTCCTTGTTTCTGCTGGAAGTCTGTCGGCGGATGTCCTCAGTGCGAAGACGCTCGCAGGCAGTGCCTCGGGCGCCGCCGCATCTGCCCTTGGTGTGGCAAATTCAGCCATGCAAATTGGCAGTCTTGGACAGAGTGGCGTCATGTCGACGACGGGTGGCACTTTCACCGGCCACGTAATCGTTGGCAACGGAAAAAACCTTAGTGTTGAGGGCGCGTTCTCGGGAGTAACCGGTGCCTTCTCGGGTGCACTCACCGGTGTTGCTGCAACCTTTTCTGGTCTTGTGAGTTTGCAGGGGCAGGCTTCTACGACCCAGCTTTCGGTGTTTAAAAATTTCTACGCGGGCGGCACCGCCACCACCAGCATTGACAGCACTGGCTATCTTTCCGCTACCCGACTCAGCGTTTCGACGACAACAGCCACCTCTACGTTTGCGAGTGGCGGCTTTGCCATTGATACGGACAAGTTTATCGTGCAGCAGACGAGTGGCAACGTCGGTATCGGCACCACCTCCCCCTACGCCAAGCTCTCGGTCCACGCCCTAACGAGTGACAGTAGCTCTCATCAACTTAACCCGCTCTTCGTCATCGCCAGCTCGACGCCAACTGCTACGACAACACACTTTAGTATAAATCGTTTAGGCAATGTAGCGTTTGGGGCTGTGGGTGGTTTTTCTGATGTACCAGTCAAAATCACTGATCCAGGGACATTGCCACCAGGTTTAGGAAACGGTGCGTCGTTCTCCCCCGACGGTACCTATCTTGTCGTGAGTCACAGCACCTCCCCCTTCATCACCATCTACAAACGCAGTGGGGATACCTTCACCAAACTTGCTGATCCGGCGACATCGCCTGTTGGAGGTGCTGGAGCGAATAGCCCTAGTTTTTCTCCAGACGGAAACTATCTTTCTATCGGCCACGCGAGCTCCCCCTTCATCACCATTTACAAACGTAGTGGCGATACCTTTACCAAGCTTGCCGATCCGGCGACATTGCCCGCCGGTACTGGTAATGAAACAGCATTTTCTTCTGATGGTACCTATCTTGCTATCGCACACGACACCTCCCCCTTCATCACCATTTACAAACGCAGCGGCGATACCTTTACCAAGCTTGCGAACCCAGTAAGTTTACCAGCGGGTAGTGCTTTTGGTGCAACGTTCTCCCCAGACGGAACGTATCTTGTTGTTGGTCACGCGAGCTCTCCTTTCATCACCATCTACAAACGCAGTGGGGATACCTTCACCAAACTTGCCAATCCTGCGACATTGCCTGCGTGGACAGGTTTTGGGCTAAGGTTCTCTCCCGACGGTACCTACTTTGCTGTCGCACACCCCATTTCTCCATTCGTTACCATCTACAAACGCAGTGGAGACACCTTTACCAAGCTTGCTGACCCTGCGACACTGCCCGCGGGAAGTGGGACGGGCGTGAGCTTCTCCCCCGACGGTACCTATCTTGCGGTAAGTCACGGCACCTCCCCCTACATCAGCATCTACAAACGTAGTGGCGATACCTTTACCAAGATTGCGAACCCAGCAACTTTGCCCGCCAATAACGGGCAGAGCGCTACATACTCCCCCGACGGTACCTATCTTGCGGTGAGTCATGTTACATCTCCCTTCATTACTATCTACAAAGGTTCTGGTGGAGCAATCCATCGTACGGAATTAGTGTATGGGGATACGAGCGGGACTGGTGCTACCTCAAGTCGTACCCATGGTCTGGGTATTGGAAAAGAAATCTCACTCTATCGTTCAGCGCCAGGGACACTTGCGCTCGGCAGTGGTGCCTCGCTTGATATCCAGAATGGGCAGCTGCGTATGGGAGGATCGGTCGTCATAGACCCGACACTTGCTGGATTTTTTACCTCCCTTGGCGTAGGCACCAGTTCACCCTACGCAGCCCTTTCCATTGAGGGTTCATCAGCGCTGGGAAACTCTGCCACTGCTGGCTATTTCACCGCCACCACTTCAACCGCGAGCACCTTCCCGTACGCCTCGACCACCATGATCACGGCCACCACTGCCTCTACCACCAACCTGACCGTCTCCGGCATGACCGCAGGCTCCCTGTGGTTTGCCGGGACCAGCGGTGTCTTGAGTCAAAACAATGCAAACTTATTCTGGGACAATACCAACACGAGGCTAGGTATCGGGACGACGACACCAAATCAACGACTCTCACTCTTCGCGAACGCTGCAGATTCTGCCATTGAATTCTCCACCGTCTCGGGAGCAAACGAAAAGTGGACGATCGGTATAGACGACTCCGATGTGGCCAAGTTCAAAATTGCCTCCTCGTCTGTCCTCGGCACCAATGACCGCTTTGTGATTGATGGTAATGGGAATGTAGGAATTGGAACATCTAGTCCCGAAAGACTTCTTCATGTGTATAAAAATACTACGGATACTACAACCCCTTTGTTAACTATAGATAATCCAGCACTTGGTGGTGTCCCTAGATTGCGATTCCAGAGTCTTGATGGAGCCAATCTCAATACCGGTTCCTATGCTGATGTATATTTTGATGCAGGGAATGGTTCATTAAATCTCCTTAACAATACTTCATATCTGAATTCAGGTATTAACTTTTTTACATCGGAAAGTTCGTCTGTAGCTAAAATGGTTATTGATAATGGAGGCAAGGTCGGGATTGGCACCACCAGCCCGACCGGGCTCCTCACCCTCGCCTCTACCACCGCCGCCCAACTCTCCCTCTCTGCCGGTGCAGGTGTTGGCCAGTGGGCATTTAGAAATGCCGGAGGTAATCTCTACTTCGCCACCACCACAGTGGCGGGCACAGCTACCACTTCCACTTCCGCACTCACCATCATTGGGAGCAGCGGGAATGTCGGGATTGGGACGACCACTCCCTGGGCACAGCTTTCTGTGAACCCGAATGGTATCAGTGGCCCAGCCTTTGTCATTGGTTCCTCGACCGCGACCAGGTTTATTGTTACGAACGGCGGCCGCGTCGGTATTGGCACGGTGACCCCCTTAAACCCACTCAGCGTTCGGAGAGACAGTGGCAGCACAAGCTTCGCCACGGAACCTGCTATGGCTGTCCTCGCTAATCTCGATAACGCCACGAGTACTCTCTCCACCCTCGATTTTGTTTCCTTCGATGGCGTCATTCCCGTCAGCACCGGCAAGATTGGTACCGTGCTCACCCGCATGTACGGCTCGGGGGGCATTGACGCGGACCTCCTCTTCGGCACTACTCTCAACTCCAGCCTGAACGAGCGGATGCGGATCACCAGTGCCGGCAACATCGGCATCGGCACCACCACGCCCCAGTGGCTCCTAAATCCCACCTCTGCCTCGGCATCCCAGCTCGCCCTCTCCGCCGGGGCCGGTGTCGCCCAATGGGCCTTCCGAAATGCGGGAGGGAATCTCTACTTTGCTACGACGACAGTGGCGGGTACGGCTACCACCTCTACCTCGGCGCTAACTATTATCGGGAGTAATGGACGTGTGGGTATTAATTTAGTATCCGGCGCTCAACCGGCTACCACCCTCGATGTAGCGGGTACCATCTTTGCTGATACTATCGGCGCTGCAACTTCGTCACCCTGGCGAACATTTGGCGTGACGGGGACGGTGGGATTATCGAGCACACTGTCTGCTGAAGCCGGTAGTGACAACTATCTCTGTATTGATCCCATTACGTACGAAGTTACCGATGGTGGCGCAAACTGCGGGGCTTCCTCAGAACGCTACAAGAAAAATATAGAAATGCTTGGCTACGGTCTGGCGGAGTTGCTACGCCTCCGTCCTGTTAGTTATTTTTGGAAAGAAGAAATTCACCCTAGCCGTCGTCGTCAAGTTGGTTTGATTGCGGAAGAGGTGGAAGCAGTCCTACCGGAGGTCATTGGCTATAAAGATGGCCTCGTCGACAGCGTGAACTACGAGGGCATTATTCCGCTCTTGGTAAAAGCCGTGCAAGAGCAAAATCGAGAACTGCAGTCACTGCGGGCGAGTATTGGCGCCAGCACCATGAGCATCACGAGCAGCGGCGATCTCGTGGCGCAAACTCTCAAGGTCACAACTGCACCGGAAATCGGATCAGCGGATGCCCCCGCTGGTATTACCCTGTACGACCAACTCACACGGACGCCGCAGTGCCTCGTGATCTCCGGCGGTCTGCCGCAGGTGACGGCAGGGAAGTGCGGTGTGGTGACTGCAACCTCGCACTCGACGGAGGCGACCGTGACGGCTACCACGACACCCGCCGACACGCAGCCACCCGTCATTACGATCCTCGGGAATAGCACAGCAGAACTCCACATCGGTGACTCGTTTATTGACCCAGGCACTACGGTGGCCGACAACGTTGATCATAATCTCAGTGTCACGATTGCTGGGGATGCCGTGGATACGGCGCACGAAGGTCCCTACCGAATTACCTATGATGTCACAGACAATGCAGGGAATCATGCTGTGCAAGTGGTACGCACTGTTAATGTTCGTACCCCCACCGAGTAATCTTTCCGTCTTTGCGAGCGACCTAAATTTCTTGAGCGAAGCGATTAGAAATTGGGAGTGCCACGGAGGCCGACATTATCTTCTAACTCACTTCGTTCGTAAGAAAACAAAGTCGCCCGCAAAGACGAGATGAAGACAAAAGAGATATGCACAACGTCGATATAAGGAAGAACTCTTCCTTGGTATACTACACCCATGCGCACTCCCTCGACTACGTTTCTTCTCCTTCTCGTGCTCGCACTACTCTTTGCCACAACATCTGTGTCTGCTGGCGATTTTCTTTCCGACAAGAACTGCCCTACGGGCAGTGTTTTTGTGTGGACTGGCATCAAAGCAGATCCGGGGAAGCAGTGCGGCGACCCTTGGTCACAAGCATATGCGTGTATAAATGAGGGCAAGCCAGTAAAAAAAGGCCGGTACGCATTTCCGGGACGCAACGAAGAGCTGTGTACACCGAAGCCACCCCTACGCTATACGCTCTTGAGTACGCAGGGTAACTCTACCGTTGCCGCAGGCACAAAAGACGTCATGGTCGCCTCCGTGCAGCTCATCGCAGATGCGGCAAATGCAGAACCAGTACTCGTGCGTGGAGTATCCGGAATCTTTGAAGGGGATGCGACGGCGATTGCAGCGTGTGCTCTTCTGGCTGATGGAGTAGTGCTTATGGACGGCTTTGCACTCACAGCAGGAACGGCCACTATGCCATTCCGAACACCAGTAGAAGTGTCCCCGGGAGTCTCTGTTTCCCTCACGGTCACATGCACGATTCACAGCGACGCCGCCGGCAAAACATATCGCTGGGGGCTCGTCGAGCATCAGGACGCCGTCCGCATGGGCCAGGATGTTTTTCCACCGGAAATTGCTATTGCAAGGCGTCCTGATGGGAGAGCGGGGAGTAACGGCGTTACCATGACTGTTGTTCCGAACAGCATTACTCTCGACCACGTCACCTACCACGACATCCTCTTGCCGCCGCAGGGAAGTACCGTTGCCCCGGGGACAGCATTGACTGCACAACTTGAAGTCACGAACGATGGCGGCGTGCCGTGGGAGGCAGGCGCATATGAGCTTCATCCGCGCACCGAAGTGACCAAGGCGTGGATGGCTGGTGGTCGTACCGCCATTCCGTTGCCCGAGCGCACTCTTCCTGGAGCATCGGCAACTTTTCCACTCTCTCTCGTGGCTCCTGCTGCAACCGTGCCGTCGAGCTACGAGTTAAGTTGGTATCTGGTGCGCCTGGCAGATGGTCGCCAATTGATTCAGCCGAGTACGTTCCCAGAGCTTGCTCTGATGGTGAATCCAGTTTCGCCCAAGCCGACACTCCTTGAGACGCTCATCAGTACATTTGCACCACCCGTCGCCATTACTCCGAGTGGTCCCGTTCCCACCGATACTGGATCTGAGGGAATGGTAGTGCCTACAGCACCACCTCCAGTTCCTCCGCTCGCTGCGGAAGAACCTACCGGCACACAAACTAAGCAAGTCGTGCAAGAATCTTTGCCCCTGCCGAGTACGGAGGACGTGCTCGATCCGGTCAGTGCAGTGAAGGTGCTCCTCAAAAACTTACTCCCCACCATAACGCCTCGCCCAGGAGAAACGCCGACATCTACCCCGGCCACCACTACGGCGGGGACCATAGGAACGACAACAGGGGTGAGTGGCGTTCCTCCAGCTCCGGTCTCAACGGCGCGTACCGTCACTGACCTCACCCCGAGAGAACGGGAGCCTTTTGAGCGTGATCTCCAGCTCTACTGGCAGTTTGAAGACAATGGGATATCAAAAGACGGTCAGACGATCTATGACCGAAGTGGCCACAACAACAGTGCCACCATTGTTAGTATCGGCCTCCATCCACCGCGAGTGACGGACAAGGGCCGTTTCGGGCGTGGTCTTGAATTTCTCGGTACGGAAAGTTACCTCAATGTGTCCAATATCAATATCCCGGAACCCTTGAGTCTCTCCGTGTGGCTCAAGGCCGCATCTCCCACCGATGCGGAGGCGCTCTTCACGGGTGCATGTAAACAAGATGGACATATTGCATTTGATCTGCCCCATGACGGTGCCTTTCATCACGTTGCCTGGTTAGCCAAGCTCGATCCATCACAAATCTTTATCCCTGATGGTGAAATGCAGCGGGATATTCAAGAAGTGTATATCGATGGCAAGCTCTTTCTTGGCCCAAGCAACAATTGCGACTATGCCTCCTACATCGGCATCAAAGGAGATTTGGCTACGCTTTCTTTTGGCTATTTTGAAGGCACTATCGACGAGGTACGTGTCTACGGGCGCTGGCTCACCGCGGCAGAATTACAGGTCTTGGCAGACCCTACTCGGCAAACACCCGTGACGATCGCGCTTAGAGAAAGAGTACCACAACGCGTCACTGTCGCTCGCCCATCCTCTTTTCTTGCCTCTCTCGCATGTTCCTATTTAGCATTGTTCGGCTGGCCTGGCCCGCTCACCTGCAACTAACACCAACCTGTTGTGTATAAGTTTCGTATGAGTGAAGATGCTCCCCTGCTATACTACACCCATGCGCAACCCCTCGATCCCGTGGTTTCTCTTTCTTCTGATTGCGGTACTCTTCGCAGCTGCGCCTGTGTCTGCTGGCGATTTTCTTTCCGACAAGAACTGCCCTACAGGCAGTGTTTTCGTCTGGACCGGTACGCAAGCAGACCCGGGCATACAGTGTGGAGACCCGTGGCGGCAAGCCTATGAGTGCCACGCCGAGGGGAAACCGGTGAAGCGTGGTATGTACGCTTTTCCGGGGCGTAACGAAGAGTTGTGTACACCGAAACCTCCCTTGAAAATTACACTGCTCTCGACACAGGGAAACACGGGTATTGCCGCGGGAACACACACACTCGAAATGGCAGGCTTTCTCCTCACGGCAGATCCTGACGAAGAAGAGCCGGTCATGGTGAGCAGACTCGCGGTTACCTTCAGGGGGAGTGAGCAAGGCTTGTCTGACTGTGTGCTCAAAACGGGGAGCACGGTGCTCCTCGAGGATTTTGCACCCCGTGTCGGGTCGCTCACCCTTCCCTTTCGAACACCCCTTACCATCGCCCCCGGGACTCCCCGAACAGTGACCCTGTTCTGTTCTATAACGGGAGCCACTGTGGGCAGCACTTACGCATGGGGTGTTGACGTCGAACAGCCGGCAACCGTGCAGCGGGGCCAAGAAATCTTTGCTCCCGAGGTGACCCTCGCCCGTCTTTCTGATGGCCGCCCAGGAGTGAACGGCCTCGTGTTTACTGTGCTTGCTCCTGACATTATCCTCGACCACGTCACCTACCACGACATCCTCTTGCCGCCGCAGGGAAGTACCGTTGCCCCGGGGACAGCATTGACTGCACAACTTGAAGTCACGAACGATGGCGGCGTGCCGTGGGAGGCAGGCGCATATGAGCTTCATCCGCGCACCGAAGTGACCAAGGCGTGGATGGCTGGTGGTCGTACCGCCATTCCGTTGCCCGAGCGCACTCTTCCTGGAGCATCGGCAACTTTTCCACTCTCTCTCGTGGCTCCTGCTGCAACCGTGCCGTCGAGCTACGAGTTAAGTTGGTATCTGGTGCGCCTGGCAGATGGTCGCCAATTGATTCAGCCGAGTACGTTCCCAGAGCTTGCTCTGATGGTGAATCCAGTTTCGCCCAAGCCGACACTCCTTGAGACGCTCATCAGTACATTTGCACCACCCGTCGCCATTACTCCGAGTGGTCCCGTTCCCACCGATACTGGATCTGATCTCGTAGTGCTACCTGCTCCTGGTGATACAGACGGCGCAATGCCGACAGGTACGACCGTAGTGGGAACGAGTCCAACTACAGACCCAGAAGAGAGTACCCCTCCCCTTACGCCAGCAGATCCACTGAGCGAAACGATACCTGGTAGCGTTTCTCCAGCAGTAAATCTGTCGACGAATACAGTAACGCCGTCTCCAGGTCTGCCGCAAGTACCGGTCACAACGCTCCCCCCAGTACAGCCCACCACTCCCACACCGCGTCCTGCCCCTACCCCTTCGTTACCACTGCCATCCATACAGGGGGTGCTCGACCCTATAGCTGCGGCCAAGGCTATTCTCCAGGAGATACTCTCGTTGGTGGATCCGAAAGAGGTTGACTATCCAAAGCTCAAAATAGAAGCAAACGCACTAGCGGCACAATTCTCGGCTCTTTCCCTGGAAGACAAAAATCACGCTTTGCCGAAAGTACCAACAATACTCACATTCCCTGGGGGTTCCTTTGTTATGAGCTTTGCTGAAAATTCCTTCCCGGTCGACATGAGGATGACCGTGGATGTCAAAACACCAGAAGAGATTAGCATCCTTCTGGCAACGAAACCATTACCTGCTGGGTATGGTGTCCTCGGCCAGGTACTTCTCGGAGAATTCCACGTCACCCCAAGCGATCCGACAGTGAAGACGCTCCTCACACACCCCGTCCAGGTCACGCTCGACTTCGAAGACGAAACGCTGACCGGCTGGGATTGGGACAAAGAGACGATCGGCGTCTATCGGTTGAGCGAGAACGGAACATGGAAGAAGATCTCGGGAAACGCAGTTGTTGTATATTCCAAAAACAAGATTACGGTCACCGCCCAGCCCAATATTGACGAACTCGGGGTGATGGCTCTGGTAGGGAAGAAGCTTCCACCCCCACCTCCTCCGCCTGCTCCTATCCAAGGCTCGGCCCTTATATTTGCACACCCCCTCGCTTCGCTTGTCTGTTCCGTCTTTGAGCTCTTCGGCTGGCCCCGCCCGCTTACCTGCAATTAATATACTTTGAATGACGAAACTCGGGAAAACATCGGGTTTTGAGGAGCAACGAGACCGCGAAGTGGTTCTGTTGGGACTGTTGCCGAATAGCGTTTTCTCCCACGACTGTCTTCTGTTGGGCCACATCCGAAGACAGTCGTGTGTGAATTTCGGAGAAAACAGCTATTCGGCAACAGGCCCCTGTTGCGGGAGAAAACCCGATGTTGAGGAGAGTTTCGTAATTCAAGGTATCCTGTGTACAAAGTGTGGATAGGGTGTGGATAGGGTGTTTGGCCTTTCCGAGCTCAGCTGATAAACTGGGGGTAAATTTACCTATTAATTATTCGCCATCGGGAACTGCATGGAACCCCGTTAGAGGTTTCCCACAGAGCCTTGCAAACAATATGAATTATAATCGCGCCTTGTCTACTTTAACCTCTAACGGGGTGAAAAAATATCTGATCGGAGCACTCCTGCTCTGTGTAATTTTTGCAGTAACTGGAAACACGGTGCAGGCACAGACACTGCCTGAAATTACAGAGGACCTTGCCTATGATTCTGGCTACGCAGTTGACCCGTCCGGAGGCTCTCGATTCTTCGGTGATCCAGAGGCGCGAGAAGAAGCAGCACAAGTACATGCGCTGCAACGCCATCTCTTTGCTGATCGAAATTCAAGTGTCAAAGCCTTCTTAAACTCCATCGATCCAGTAAGTGACCTCAGTAATCAGGCAAACATAGAAGCGTACATTGGGTTTTTTGGAACAAAAACAACCAATGCACTCAAGGTGTTTCAGCGCGCGCATATCGCCGACATTAGATTGATGGATGGTTGCGCCAGCCTTAGTTTGACGCGGCGACCACGGGTTGACTCTGGTATTACTGGTCCGTGCACCCGTGCCTACCTCAATAGTATTCGTAGTGCAGGCACGCTTACGGTTACCGTCCTCGATGGTGGCACCCAGCAGCCGCGCAGTCAGTTCACAGTAGGGAACAACGTCTTTGTGCGATCGAACGCTGAGGGTGTGAGCGGTACGATCGGCAATGCTTTCATTCAGCTTGTGGGGGTGACGAATACGCAAACTGACGGGGGCCTCTTGCCGATACTACAGGTGCAAGTAAACGGCGGAAATCTTGGCTTTAATTACGCCACCGATAGCCTCGCTCCCGGCACCTATCGGGCGAAAGTTGGTCTCTGTCGTTCGGCAACTGCTCCGTGTACGCGGGAGAGTGCTTTCGTCGGCAGTATTTCTAGCGAGATTGTACTTGCGGTACGGGCGGTGGTGAATCCCGCCGCTCCCACGATCGTCGTCACCGCCTCACCGACGAGTTTGACGAACATTGATCGCAACAAATTCAAATGGAACTTTAGGGGTACCTATAATGGGCGGGCCGCGACCAATGCGGACCTCGCAGCATGTATCATTCAGATCTTTGCTGGCACGAAAACCAGAGCAGATCTCAATCCAACAGTTGCCGCTCAAACACCAGGCTACATGGGCGCTGTTGGCGTCAATAACTGCGACGGTGATCTTGGTGCAACGGTGCCGACCAGTCCTTTTTATAATGGCACACGACTACAGGCAGGACAAACATACACATGGTTCATTGATGCGGCAGACGAGGCCGCAATAGGATATGACAGCCCACTTACTACCTTTACTTTGAGTGACACTACCACTGTGCCCGTCCCCACGATAGTCTCCTTTGGGGAATCAAACCGAGTGTTGCCAGACGGCGTGAGCGGAGACATCACGGTAACCCTTGCATGGGAGGGACGTAATGTAAGCACCTATCGACTCAAGCTCACGTGTTCAAGCGCCGTGACTATTACCTCTGACTCAGATCTCTGTCAAGGAGTATCTCTCGGTGCCGCGAGTGCGGGTACGGGCGGGTACAGCTTCACCTTTAGGACAGTTGGATCTGCCCGTACTACTGATGGTATTACCGCCCAACTGACACCCTATACCGCTGCTGGTACACCTGGTACACCCTCTCTTATTCAAATTGGTACTCCAAATAGGGTAGCGCGAGATATGCACTTCACCTCCATTGGCACAACCCCATGGCGTGTTGGAGCTCCGTATCAATTTACCGCGGAATACAATCTACCCCCATTCGGACAGATGAATCCAGAAGGGTGCACGCTGTTTGCGCGAGTCTATCTTTATAAGGGCAGCACGCGCCTGGGAGTACTGACGAGTCCCGGCGGGTGCCGTGTGAGCACCATGCCGGTTGGGCAAGTGACCTGGGGAGTGAGTACGGGTGTGTCGCCGCTACTTCCCACTATTTATGACAATGTGAACGGCTTGCAGTCTGCAGAGCCTACCACCATTCAGCCGGGTACTGACTACAAACTTCGCCTTGTTGTTCTTATCACCACTGGCTCTGGCCGCACCTTGCAGTACCTCGATACTGGTGAGTACGCTGACAGTCAGACGTTTGAAATCTTGCCAGCAACGTCCTCGTCTGGGGCAGCACAGATAACCGTAACCTCGGTATCGAGTGAGGGTGTGTGGCCAGTAGGCTCCTCTCAAACAGTCAACTGGCGAGCAGATAATCTCTTAGCGGGAGGCACGTTTTCCATCCGCGCACAACCAGCAACGTCAGGAAGCGCAACGACGCTCCCATCGTGTACTGGCCTCCCTGCTACCGCACGGAGCTGTACCTTCCTCGTCCCGAGTACGCTGAATGGCACCTACAGTGTCCTTATGCTCTATAGTGTCCCGGGACAAACACCACTCACTGATTCTGGATTCGTTACGAATTTTACCGTTACTCCGGCGCCGACGGTGACTACATACCCCAATCGTCTTTCTGCGACCGTAACGGCCAGTGCCTCAGCGGCAAACTATCCAGCCGCAAACGCAGGAGACAGTAATGAAAACACCTCTTGGGTGGCAAATCTTACTCCAACATCTGCAAATAATAATGCATGGATCCAACTCGATTTCGGATCTGTTAAAAATGTCACCAAGCTACACTGGCTCGCGGCAAGCGGCACGCCGTACCCTGCGCATGGGCCGACGCATTATAGCATTGCATCATCAAACGATGGTGTTACGTGGGATATATTTAAACTTTCTCCACAGGGGTATAACACGGCCGTCCAAGGGATTAACCCTTTGCATACCCCGATTATAAATGCTGATATACCCTTCCCGACAAATATCTATGGGCGCTACCTTAAACTGAACGTAGAGCAAGTAAACGACGGCACTGGCTGGTCGCTCAGCATGAAGGAGTTCTGGGCGGAGGGGAGTGATGCAAGTGTTTCTTCACCCATCGTCACGCTATCAACCCCCGGGCTGAACGCTGACGGCTCGTCCATCATCACCGTTCAGAAATCAGCCACTGGCTCGGTCACGCAAACGATTCAACTACGGGCTACCACCAACACCGCTGACGCTCGGAGTGTAACATTTGCCCGGGGTCAAGCAGGTGTTCTCTCCGGCGTAACAGTCACAGGTCCAACTCCCAACACCGTGAACGCCAGCGCTTCTGTGCCTGGCGCCACCGCGCTTACCATTACGGTCGCCCCTACCGCTGCCACGGGTGACATTGAACTCCAAGCCGCCGTGGTCTTTACCAATCAGGCGCCCGCGAATCGAAAAATTGCAACCTTGCGGGTTGTGGCAGCGCCGGTAGTGTCATCAGCACCCACTCTCACCCTCTCCGTCCCCAACAACAAAACCAGCTGGACGTATGCGGAACTACTGACTGAAAATGGCGTGAAAGTACTGCCAGTTATTGTTACTGGAAGTAATCTTGGCTCAGCGGCCAAGTATTTGCACGCAGATATTAATGGGTATGGGGATTTCGATCAGGCTGAGTATGTTAACCATTTCACCGCAAGCACCCTGTCACGAACGGTCAATGTTCCTATTAACGCCATCCGTCTCTCGAGCGGTGTTGGGACCATCAGTATTGTGATGCAAGTTCGTAACGGAAGCACTATCGCAACAATCAAAGAAGCCGCGCCACTTACGATTACGTTTACAGCTCCACCAGTTGGAAACCAGTCAGGTCTCCCCATGGACACGCTTTTCTTTGCTAAGGCTTCAAGTGGGGTAAACGGCGACACCTTTGTTTCTGGAGCTACCATGGCTCTTGAGTTTATGTACGGATTTAACGGGCCAACTCCAGCAGGACTTACTTGCACCTTGGCAAATCCTGCAGGTACACCGACACCAACGCTCGTGTCTGGCACAAACAATACATGGGCAGTCGGTCGCCTCACGACCGGTACTACAAACAGTACCTACATCTATACCCTCACTTGCAACGCTACTGGTTATGCGCGAACAGTAAGAACACATACGCTCACTATCACGCCGGCCCCCGCTCCAGACGTCGTCTATACCTTACGACCTCTTGGTGAACCGAGTAGTAGCAAGAAAGTTATAGCCGGCACGGATGCAGGAGCAGTGTCGCTCGTGATGGGCGTGCAGCAAAACGATGGAGCCCTGATCAATCTCCGATGTCAGATGAAGAAAGCAGACGGGACAGTCATCTGGAGTCCAACTGGCAACGCTTCCACAAACATCACACAATATCTGCCAGCCAGTGTTGCTGCACAGACGAGAGTTACCCTCAAGATGTCCTGTATTGCAGATGGTTATAATCAAGCCCCAAGAGAAGGGTTTGTAAGCTACGATGTGTTTCCTGCTTTCAGCATCAGTCCGACGTTATCCGCCACTTCTGTCCGCCCTGGAGATACTTTGACCATTACATTAAACCGCACTCCGCCGGCAAACACATCGTATGTGGAGCTCTGGCTTGACTCTACGGATGTGCTCCCCAATGCGTATGTGACGGGGTCCACCTATGCCTGGGTCATTCCTGCTACACTCACCGGTTCTCACGTGATCAGATTCTTGAATGCAGAAACAAGAGCAGTGCTTGCCGCAGAGTTGCCATTCACTGTTGCTGCAGCTGTAATTTCCACTGCCCCCACCATCACTCTCACCTCTCCTACCGCTGCGCAAAGTATTGATAGATCACGAACTCATCCCGTTCGCTATACAACCACCGCCACTCCGGCATCGAACTACCGGCTCAAGTTTTATTGGGACGCGACTGACCCTGCCTCACTAGCACCAACGGATGTCACCGGCAGCCTCGACATCATTCCAAGTGAGTATCCTGCGACCAACGGGGTACACACCTTTACTCTGGAACTTGTCGACGCCAGTCATCGACTCTTGAATCCACGGGTGCGCGCTTCTGTGCAAGTCAACCTCACGGCAGCAGCGTCTGTGTTTCGCAAAACTTGGCAGCCCTCGGCGCCCGGTTGGGGACCACCCTACTGTGACAACAAGAACACTCGGGACCCCTTTATAGGCCCAGCGATATGTCCAGAAGGTCCTCAAGCACAAGATTTGACGGGGAGAGACTGTACTGATCACGCTATTGCCAACAGTGCCAAACTCCTTCCGGTGAAGACTGCCTATGACACCGGGCACAACTTCAGTTGTGTAAACTCTCCGCAGGCGAGTGCAGGGGTATCCCAGCAGCTCGCAACACTCACCGCAGCACTGCAGGCGCTTCTGAAGTCATTTGCACCATTAACGCCATAACGAGACCGTAGTGTCCTCGAAAAAACCGAGATCCCCGCCGGACTGAACAGTCGTTCGGGCGGGAAACCTCGGTTTTTTCTGTGGATGGGGAGATTGGTACAGAGGCGTATGCGTGCTATGCTAAAAGGATTATTTATGTTCTGTATACGTAAGAAGTGTCACCTCCGTCTTTGCGAGGCGTAAGCCGAAGCAATCCAGGTCTGACTGCCCGCCCGAACGTAGTGTTCGGTAGGGGCGGGCTTCGCACCGAGTGCTTGCAATGACGACAGGGTACGACTATTCAATAATTACGCTCATGATATCATCAAAATTTTGGTCACGCTTTATTGGATTCGGACTTGCAATTGCTGTCGTCCTTTCGCTCACGGGTTTTGCCGGTACTCCTGCATTTGCGGCGACTGCGGAGGAGCTCCAGGCACAGATTACCGCGCTCCTGGCACAGATTCAAGCGTTGCAAAGTCAGCTTCCGTCACAGGGGGGAGGAGGAGGTGGAACTGTTCCGGTAGCTCATACTCCTCCTCCGCCGCCAGACAATTACTCTCCCCGCACCCGCCCATGCCCGACTATTATCGGTCTAAGTCGTAATTCCCGCGGCAATTCCGTCTACCTCCTCCAGAAGTCACTCGTCGAGCTCGACTACCTCGAAGTAGAGAATGTGACCGGCTTCTTTGGGGCGGTGACCAAGCTGGCGGTCTATAAATTCCAGGAAGACAACGATATAAACCCCACTGGCAGTGTGGACTATGCCACCGCCAAAGCACTGGGAGCTCAAGTTTCCGGCTCCTACCAGTTCTATCCCTACTGTGATCGGAATACTGGGACTCCCTACATTACCGCTCTCTCACCTTCGTCTGGTCCTATTGGCACCCGCGTGAACTTTACGGGCCAGAATATTGACGTGAACGACCGCATCCTGATTGATGGCTACGACGCAGGGGTGGTTGATCCCGGTATCGGGTTTGTGGTTCCGGAGCGATTGTTTTCGACCTGCGAAGGCATCAGCTATCCCTATCCGTGCGATCCCGCCATATATCCACTTCGTGTAGGCAGTCACTCGGTCGTAGTAAAGAAAAGCAGGGGTGCGAGCAGTAACACCGTTTACTTTGAAATTACTGCAGGGAGTGCTGCAGTGACACCCGCTATCACTACACTCACCCCATCTTCCGTCTCTCGGTTGGCCGCTGAGAATGGCACCCAGATCACTATCCTCGGGCGCGGTATCAGTGTAGGCGATACGGTCTACTTGCGCTCTCCTGGTTTCGATCAGTGCTGCGACATACCGTATAACCAGGCAACTGCGGCCATTGAGCGTGTTGATTACGGTTCCGCTTCTCCTCTCGTGGATGGCTATGCGTACTTTAGTATGCCGTCGAGAATGATTCGTGCTGGTGTATTCTGTGGTTCGCCTTCGGCGTGTGGGGCAGCTACACCTGAACCCATTGCCGCTGGTGAGTACAAGCTATCTGTTGTTACCAGAAACGCACCCGGTAGTAACGAGAGCAACCTCGTGTCATTTACGGTAACGTCTGGTACCAGCGCGACACCCATGCTGTCTTCGCTTTCTCCGGCGGCGGGAGCTAGTGGGAGCAGAGTGATCGTGAATGGGCAAAATCTTTCAGCGGGCCAGTACGTCATACTTAGCAGAACACAGAATCTACAGGAGCCGCACCAGCAAGCGTCAGCGACCTTGACTGGCGTCCCTGGTCAGTACTCATTCAACGTTCCCGATCTTTCCTACTTTGTCTGTCCCAACTGCTTCTTCTCGGCGTTGGGTATGGAAAAAGACTCATCTGGTGGAGCGACAATATTGCGGCAGATACTTACCCCGGGCACCTACTATGTCTTCATCACCGATTTCAAAGGCAATAACCAGAGCAATAGTTTGCCCTTTACGGTGACCTCCGGAGGGCAAACATCTACGACGCTCACGATTGCTTCTGCAACCCAGCCAGCAAATTCCCTTGCGCCACAAGGGGCAGTCAATCTTCCCTTCACGAAATTTAGACTTACGGCTGGGACATCTGATGTCACCGTAACCGGCTTATTGCTAAACCGCACTGGTACCGCCCCATACTCCGTCTTCACCATGTATACCGTTCTTGATGAAAACGGTGCGATTGTTGCTAATGGACAGAATGTACTGGGCGACCCGAATGTGACGCTACGCGATACCTTTACTGTTCGCGCTGGCACGTCACGCACCTATACTATCGCTGGGAGTATTTCCTCGAATGTGGCTTCCTATGGGGGTCAAACAGTAGCGCTGCAATTGACTGGCCTAATGACCACAGCGTCACTACAGGGAACACTGCCCATTACCGGAGCAACACACGTTCTGAACTCGACGCTTCAAACCGGAACCCTGAGTATCACCAAATCAAATTCTTCCACGATAAGTTCATTAGCACCCGTCGAAACACCGAACCAAGTTCTGGCAGCCTTTGACACCAATGTCACTGTCGAGCCAATCGCGGTAGGTAGAATGATATTCAGAGTATCGTCTGTGGGAGGGAACCATCCATTCACGAATGCGTATCTCATTGACTCCACCGGGCGAACTGTAGCGGGTCCTATTACCTCATATCTTTCATGTTCTACTGGTGGTGCGTGTGGGGATGTTCAACTTTTTAACTTCTACGACACCATTACCTTCCCCATAGGAACGAATACCTACTACATTAAGGGCACTATACCCTCAAGCTACGCAGGCCAAAAGCTTGTTATTCGCTCTGATGTAGAAAAGGATTGGACAGGTGTGACCGGTGCTACATATGGTTACGGAATAGTTCCACGTTCAACGGCCGGGCTGTTGCAAATGGATCAGGTCACCGTAGCTGGAGGTACGACTCCGGCTACCCGCGCGCAGCCGGTCAGTGCCCTCTCGGCCTGTCGCAATGCGGACTCGAGTGTCGTGCTTTCCTGGAATCCTCCCGTTAATGACTCACTTGGCGAAACGTATACCATTTACCGCAGGACCGGTACCGGCCTAACGGTATTTCCGTGGCAAGGCGGCATTGCCCCGAGACCGCCAGTGGCTACACGGACGGTTACCGACAACGGCAGCCAGTTTACCTGGGGTTCAAGTGTTGGCTTACCACGTGCTGACCAGAGTTACACCTACAGTATCTTCACGACCACGCGCGAGAACGACAATCGCAACTCAGCTCCGGTGCAGGTGACTATTGGCCCAACCAATGGCGCTCCTCGCTGCGGGCAAGCGACACCGCAGCTCACTTCCGCGAACGCAGAGGCGGCGATCAACACGGGCTTGACTATTCAAGGAATAAATTTACAAGGACAATGGGCGGTACACTTTAGACTGGTAAGTGGTGGACCGGCTATGTTTGGTGGAAATGCCGATAGTTCTTCGGACGGAACCTCTATTCGTATCGCAATTCCCAACCGGCTCTATCCACTCGGCGCGTGGAATGTACCGATGACGAATTGCAATCAAGCTAATCCCTGTCGTGACACCACTCCGGGTGACTACCGAATTCGCTTGTCGAGAATGTTGCCAAACGATGGGGTAGAGGAGACCAACGAATTCCCCTTGAGAATTACCGCAGGGCAATCAAGCCCGGCTCTGACCGTCACCTCCCCGAACGGCGGTGAGACGTTTACCGTGGGAGGATTACACAGAATTTCGTGGTCTGGCGGGAAAGATAAGGTGCAGATTGGCTTGGTCAGCGAAAACTATAACCCCCAGGGTGGAGGAGTGCTGGGATGGATTTCGCTAGAAGCAAACCCAAACAGCTCGCTCACCTGGGATGCTCGACTAACCTCTGATTTGTCGGGAACAGTTCGTCGTGCTGTCGAACCGGGGAGGTACAAAATAATTGCCGTCTCTGCGGATGCGCTTGGTAACTACTGCATGTGGGCAAGCACGGGTGGCTGCAATATGGATTTGAGCGAAAATGCGTTTACGGTCAGTGCCCCGCAAACCACTCCCGTCATCACCGTCACCTCCCCGAACGGCGGTGAGCAGTGGCAGCTGGGTCGCATTCATACGATCCTCTGGACTCCCTACGATCCACAGAACGGCGTGAACCCAGCCGTCTCGCAGGTGAAGGCGTATCTCCTAAAGAATGTAAATGGAACCCTTCAGAATCTTGGCGAAATTATCGAATCGGGTAAGGCATCCATCCACTGGGGGACGGAGCTGGATCAATATGGCAACTTTCCACAGGCGGGTGGCAACTATTATGTAAAAATTGTGAACCGGGTGACGGGTGCCTCTGACCTAAGCGATTTTCCCTTCACTTTGGTGCCGAGTGACGCCATCCGTGCCAACCTCCTCGTCAACGGCTCTCATGAGCCGGTGGCAAGCGTTCCCGCTGCCGGTCTCGACGTTTCCGCCTCGTGGAGTTCCAACGCCCAGACCTGTACGCTCGCTGTGTACTCGTACACCGGCGATAACAATCAGCAGTTCGATGGGCTCCCGTCCTCGGGAACACGAACCGTCCGATTGCGTGCCGATACCCATAGTGTGGCACTCTGGTGTAAGTCAACTAGTCCCATTGAGGGAAATGCGAACGATTCTGTTTCTGTATCGCAACCCATGATCCGGGTCACGTCGCCAAATGGGGGAGAGTCGCTTTCGCTCACTGCGCAGAACACTATCCGCTTCGAATCAGCGAATGTCTCTCGTGTTTCGGTGGGCCTGTACAGAAACGATGCCTCGTACGCCTGGATTGCCCGGGATGTACCTATCCAAGGTAACGTTAGCAGCATTTCCTGGACGCCCTCGCAATTCATCAATGCAGGCGAGCTTGCGAGTGGAGCGGTGTATAAGATATATCTGATCGGGAGCTACTCGCACGGAACCGTAGAAGACAAGAGCGATACACCATTCACTCTCACGGGTGGCAGTAGCGTAGCTTCGAGTGTTGCAGTTACTGGCACTACCTTTGGAACCCCGCTCGCAGGCTGGATGCGCATGAGTTTTGCAGCTACTGGGCCATCATTCGCAAGTCAGGATGCACAAGTGCGCAACTATCGCATGTGGTTTGCACCAGTAGGAGCAAGTTGTGAAAATAGTTATGCCGCCGCCGCTCACAGTAGCATGGGTACACAGTTGGTATCCGTAAACAACTTTGATTCGGTCGTTTCGGCGACAACGGGTTCGTACAACTACTGCATGGAAATTGTGGGTCAAGATTGGCAGCCACTTTCTCCGCGGGCGTACTCGGCGCCCTATGCGCTCACCGTACCAGGGAGTACGACGCAAACTGCGGCTACTCCAGCCATCACCAACTTCTCCGCCACACCCGCTTCAGGAGCCGCTCCACTTACCGTTACCTTCTCTGGGGTGGCAACGAACATCCCAAGTTGCACCAGTGATTCGTGGTCGTATGGAGACGGTGCCACAGAAGTGGCAACGCCAAGTTGCCCGCGAACAACAACGACCATCGCTTCACAAAACATCTCGAAGCAGCATACCTACACCCAACCTGGGACGTATCAAGCGGCGTACTTCACGGCTGGTGCAGGGTCACCGGTGATGACGATCACCGTAGGTACTCCTGGTACTCCGAGCAAAACCTGGCAGCCCGTGACCACCGGTGGCCCCAACAACGACGGTAACTTCTGGGGTCCGGCGTATTGTGACAACAAGAACACGCAAACACCATTTGTAGGTGTTCCCGTCTGTGATCGACCAAATGGGCAAGTGCTGACTGGCCAGGACTGTTCCGTGTACGTCACCAACCTCGTTGTAAAGACCTCGTACGACACGACCCATAACTTCATCTGCAAGGAGTCGCCACAGGCATCGGCATCTAGTCGCTCCCAACTTGCGAACGTAGCACGAACCCTCAAGGGACTTCTGAAATCCATCAACGCTCTTACGCCCTAACCCTCTTTTTGCTTTGTACGGGAGAAGGAGCTACACAGGACGGTCCTGTGTAGGTGGATAAGCAGTGGACAAGGCTGAAACTTGTGCCAACAGGGCTCGCATGGTATTTTATCTGTATGAAAACTCTCCACTGGTCTCTCGGGGTGCTTGTGCTCGGGCTCTTACTTCCTACAGCTACGTTTGCTACGTCTTTCTCTCGCGATCTGTACCTTGGCTTGCGCGGCGGAGATGTGGCCGAGCTTCAGCGTCTGCTCAACAGCAATCCGCAGACCGTGATTGCTGTCTCTGGGCCGGGTGCGCCTGGAAAGGAGACTAACTACTATGGGGCGCTCACGCAGGCCGCGGTACTGCGCTTCCAGCTTGTGCCGCGGCACGGCATTCAGGAGCGAGACGGCTTTGTGCTTGGTCCTACAAAGACCGCACTGAATCAACTTGCCCAAAACCGGCCCCCATCAGAGTACGGCAGCTATAGCACCGGTGGCGATTTTGGTCTGCAGGGAGCGACGCTCCCTGGGTACAGTCTCGGAGGCGGCGGTGGGCTTGGTGGTTTTAGTCCGTGGACGACCACTCCCGGTGTTGGCACAACACCGCAGCCAGCTCCCCGAGCGGCTGCTCCCAACGTGAATCTGTCGCCCATCACTGCTCCTGCCCAGTCGTTCTCTCCCGTAGTACCCCAAACTGCGCTCATCGAGGGTTTTTCGGTCACCCCTGTAAATGTGCGGCCGTCCGATCCGGTCATGCTCACCTTCAGCGCAGATAGCCAGGTGTCGTACCGTCTGCGCATCGACTGCGCATACGGGGTAAATGCCAGCAATCAGTATGGCCAGGAACTGTGCCGCAGCACGAATGTGCTCAAGGCAAATGCCGCTCCGTACACGATTCGTTTCAGTAACGCCACAGGGGTGGCGCAATCGGCCACCCTCCACATGACCGCTCATGATCCCTACGGCAACATCCTCGATGCCCGCTCCCAGGTGGTGCAGATCAGTTCGCAAGCCTATGCCAATACCTATGTAAACCCAAGTCAGACGACCTCGAGTCCGTTTAGTATTTTTGTGGACGGCATTACCGACGATGGCGCTACGGTTGTTTCTCTTGCTCAGGGTGCTACGCTCACGAAGTCCGTCACCGCCTATTTCAATAGCTCCTTTACGACACAGTACTACGGTGCTGGCGCCCCACAGCAGATTGTTTTCTCGGTCAGCATGAGTGGTCTCTTGGGAGCGCAAGCACTGGTGAGTCCCGCGACACTTACGATCACTCCCGGACAGCAGGCCACTGCCCAATTACAGCTCACGGCAAACAGCTCGGTCGTAGCCGGTGACTATCGGGTCACCATTACGGCCACCAGTGCCGGCGTGACCCAAACTCGGAGCTTTATTCTGCGCGTGGGTAGTGGCGGATCAGCGCCGATGTCGAGTCAGACCGCTGATCTGGTGCTCACGTACGTTGGCGTTACCTCGCTCAGCCGCGGGCAGAACTTCACTCCCATCTTCTCGGTGCGCGAGGGGGCCGGTGTGGCAGTCAGTCCTATCCAAGTGCGCGCCAGTCTCTACGACCTCTTTTGGTTACCCCCCAGCTCTGCCCTCTATGGGTACGAGCCCCAGCAGTTTACCGACCAGAGCCATGTTTTGACGACGACTGCACTTACCGTGTCGACCGGGTATGCCAACCCCAATATCTTTTCTACTACCACCTACTCCCTCACGCAGCCAGGCACCTACAAAGTCTGCGCCACAATAGACACCGCCAACTCGCTTTCCGAAACGTCAAAGTACAACAACATCGCCTGCGGGATTGTAACGGTGCAGTAAAAGCCGCGAGGCCTCTGCTGTCTCGTGGCACGCTCGTCGCTCCTGCGACGACTCGCTCTGTCTTCGGCGTCCTCGTTGTCAAGGAAAACGCACCTTGACAACACCGAGCTCGGACGCCGGCGAACGGCCACGAGACAGCAGAGGCCTCGCTCTAGCTCGGATGCAAATTCAGTTTTGACTTAGTGCCGTCGCGCTGCGTAGCCCAATTTGTTGGCACATGCTCACTCTGGCCTGAATTCATCTGCGTAGGTCATTTGCATGGTACGCGTTCTCTCTTGGTCAAAGACTTACCTCGGTGACTTTTTTGAATTGTGTCACCCCGGTGAAGACCGGGGTCCAGGTTCGTATTTCGATCTCTGTGCAATGTGCTCGCTATCGAAAGTTTCGTTGTTTGCGGCACATGTGATTTAATAACCTTGGTCTAGAACCCTGGACCGTGGATGACGATGGAGGTCATGAGCAATGCCTGGATGGACACTGGACAAACTTCGCGAAGTCGAGAGGATAACTGGCGATCGCCAGAAGGATGGTCGCTGGCAGGTGAAGGTACACGTTCCTGGATGGAAGGGAACGATGACGTACAACAAGCCAAACGGCAGCACATTCTTCGCTCTCACAAGAAAAGAGGTGCGAAGCTTTGCGAAGTTCGTCGCTCAGTTGCTCGGCAAGCAGTTTGTCTTGCAGTTGTGCGGTAAAGGTCGCCGTGATCACTGCACCTATATCGAAGAGCATCACTGGAACAAGATGCACCGAGGCCTGAACAAGCAGCGGCCTAATGTGACCCCCGAATAATTCGGGGAAAGAAGGAGGTGTGCGATGCGAGAATGCGATCGTGCGGGGCCGTAAGAGAAGCCCCATAGAATGGCGCTCCGCCATTCATTCTCTTACGACCAAAGCAGAGTTTTTTTGAAAGTCTCCTTTGGTCGAGAATTTTGAGTGTCATCCCGTTGAAAAACGGGATCCAGGCCCGAATTAACCTGGATCCCGGCCTTCGCCGGGATGACATCCAAGAAGCAGTTCCAACACAGGCAGCCCCCTGTAGGGGGATAAGCTGTGAACAAGGTGGGGATAGAGAAGAAATTTTTTTGGCAGGGTAGTTGACTATAGTCAACTATTATTGTACTATAGCAAACGGCATTACCTTGCTAATTTGTGCCCATTTCGGGCGTTGAAACATAATGGAGGTGGGGACCCATGCATGTGGTCTTGCTTGTTCTACTCTCGATCCTCTCGGTTGTGCTTCCCGGTTGCGGAGGTGGCGGAGGGCAAAATGCCTTCGCGGCCACGGGGCAGGTGGTAGGGCCGACGACCTCGCCGGTCGCAGTCACGGTGACTGCCAGCTATGCTTCCCCCGCGATCAGTCAGATCGTAGGCGGGGGAGTGGCCGTCGACTTCGGTACGGCGAGTGTCGCTGGTTCGCAGCCGGTCACCGTGCAGGCTCTGCTGTTCTCGATCGAGTTCAGCGGCGGTGCATTGCCATCGCACATCACCAACCTACAGGCCTTTGTGCCGGGACGACTCCCACCGAATCCGCTCAACAGCGGCTCGGCGGCGGTCAATCCGTCTACGACGGCGGCACTGCTCGTCTTCGACAAGCAGGAGCACGGCCAGGCACACACATTCCAGCTCAGGGCCAACGTGAGCGCAGCCATTCCCGTCGGCGCCAGCATCAAGCTGCGCCTGCGGGAGGTGATCGCGTTCGCGGGGACCGGGAGCGAGGTGTTGTCGGTCACGATCACACCGGATTCCACCCAGAATCTCGGTGTGACGGTCGCCGCGTCCACCCTCAGCATTTCCCAGGACTCTTCTTCCCCCGGCTACTTTCAGCTGCCGGTGGGGGAGAATGGCGCAACCGACGTCACGGTACTCCAATCCAAGTTGCGGTCATCGACACAGACACAGTCCCTCCAGACGGTTGACTGCGCGATCCTCTCGGGGAAAGCGCAGGGCATCATGGAGGGATCACTCTGGGACGGCAACGTGCGACTGGGCTCCTTCGTTTTCACAGGGGCGAGCACGCATGCGACGTGCACCCTCGTGACGCAGGTGACTCTCCGCCGTGACCAGGACAAACTCCTCACTGTCCGCCTGGACGTGGGCGGCATTGCGCCAAACATGCCGGGCTACGATGGGGCGTTCGTGCAGATCGCCATCGTTGGGGCTCGCGCGACAGGCCTCGATTCTGGAGAGCTGATCCAGGCTACCGGTCGTGCCGAAGCCAACGGCTTTCGCACGTATCGGACGGTTCCGACGGTGGCTCGGGACAACTCCCTTCCTACCCAGGGCGTCAGCGACGGCAGGCTCATGCGAACGCGCGTCACGGCACACCGGTTCGGCTCGGTCGGACTGGCGAAGACCTCGTACCGCATCCAGACCATCGGATGCACCGTGCTGAGTGTGAATCAGTACGGGTACGAAGACCCTGTGTATTCACTACCCTGCACCAGCGTACAGACGAACGGTCAGTACTTGGCCGCGGGCGTGACGCCCACCTCCTCCGGGCTCGTGGAGATCTTCGCCGAAACGAGCACGGGTGTCCGATCGGCGGGGCTCATCGACGCCGGCACGACCGGCTACCTCGAGCTCCGCGGCCTCGTGGTTCCGAATCCTGGGGCCACCAACTGGTCCGTGACCGTCACCATGCTCGGTGACACCCAGCCGTTTACAGCCGACGGCATGGGCGTGGCCAGTCAGGTCGGCCAACGCAGTCGCTTCGTTTGGTCGCCGAGCACCTTCGGCAACCAGAACACCCAGGCGCTGAACTGGGCCAACGGGTTTGGAGTCTCAGGACTCTCACCCGATTCCCAGACGCGCATCAACTGACGCAACCCGCAAGGTAAGTTTCAGATCTCATCAACGGCCACTTCCCCTGAAGGAAGTGGCCGTTTTCTATTCTTGTGATTGGGAAGGACAAGCCTGTTTTTCCCGATCAGATGTGATACACTTTTCATATGAGTCCACTCATTTCCGAACAACTCGCACGTATTACAAAAACTATTGTTGACCAATTTCAGCCAGAGAAAGTGGTTCTTTTCGGTTCCCAGGCGGAGGGAACTGCTACTTCAGGAAGTGATATTGATCTTTTTGTCGTCAAAAAGACAAGCAAACGACCTCACGAGAGGGAATTAGAGTTACGAAAAATGCTCTTTGGACATCGATTTCCTGCCATGGATCTTCTTGTGTACACGCCCGAAGAAGTAGCGGAGCGCGAACGTCGCCATGATTTTTTCATCGAAGATATTTTCGCACACGGAAAAGTACTCTATGCAAAGTAACCCCCAGGAACAGAATAGCGTAGAGTGGACCAGGAAAGCCCACGATGATGAGCTCAATGCTCGTTCCATTCTCAAGCATCGGGACGGCACGCCGAACGGTGTTTGTTTTATGTCACACCAAATGGCAGAGAAGTATCTGAAGGCGTACCTGGTGGAGAAGAAAAATTGGTTTCCTAAAGTGCACCCCCTTGATGCCTTGCTGGAAGAGTGCATGCAGCTTGATCCTTCATTTGAAGAATTAAAAGACGACAGTTTGTTTCTTTCTACGTTCTACATCTCGACCCGCTATCCAGGGGATTATCCTGAATTTGGCTGGAGTGATGCAGAAGATGCTTTCGCAGCCGCTACTCGCATCAAAAGCTTCATAACAGTATTTCTGCCAAAAAGGCTTGACTAAGCAGTATTTTTCTTGTAGAAAGAGACTGGTACCAGTAACCTTTACAAGGCAGAGAAGGGGGTGCAGCCCATGCCGCCAAAGCCGTTAAGTATTTGGTTCGATCCAGGATCCCACAATCTCTCCGTGCCTCCGGGTCTCGATAAGCTCTTGCTTGAGCTTTTCAAGGCGGCGGGGTTAGAGGGAAAGGTGCAGGTTTACTTTGGGAAGATCATCCCACCACTTCCGAGGGGTACTTGGAAAATAGTGCGGGAAGGCTTAAACAGTGTAATGGTAAAGGCCAACCCCGTTACCGGTAAATCGGAAACGGCTCGTCGCTGCTACGTTGTTCCCCAAGGAGGAATGAAGTCAAAGCAGCTTTATGACAAGCTGAAGGCAGGCGAACGCAAGCTGAAACAGCAGCACGTGGCTGCAAAGCTTCAGGCAAAGCATCTTCGCGATGAACGACGAGCAGAGCGACAAGCTCGGCCAAAGCCGCAGGCTGATGCCGCAAGGGCGAGCCAGCAGAGGCAGTCTCCGCCAGTGCCGGTACAGCAGGCAGATGCTGTAGCAGCTGCTCAAGTTTCGCCGCCGCGGACACAGTACAGAACGCCAGCCTCCGAACGGTTGTCGGAGTTCGCCCAGCGTAAGGGGCGGAGACGGCGGAGCAGGATGTGGAATATTCTACCAAAACCAGGAACTGTTACAGGACCAAAGGAGGTCCAAATGCCGAGGCCGAAGAAAGACAAAGCACCGAGGAAACCGCCAGAAGTGACTATCAAGGAGCTCGTCGCAGACAAAGAGCTCTGGAGGAAGGTGCGTGCGGTACTGAAAGGCGTTATCGACGACAAGTCCCAGTTCGTGTCGAACGAGGCGTTGCGGTTGAAGCTGCCAGCCCTCCTGAGAGAAAGAGGATTTCAGGTGGTCGGGAAATACTTCCTGGCTGTTTCGAAGAGCAGGAGATTGCGGCAGGTTGCCAAAGGACAGTATGAGTTGCCGGACTTCGCTGATGGGGTGGAGCGGTCGACGGTTTCCCAGCCTGCAGTAGAGCCAACGGGGGCTGCGTCATTGCCGAGGAGCACTCTGCTCCAGAAGCAAGCGGCCTCACTGAACCGGCACACGCCGATCGAGGTACTCATCGACCTCACGGTCACGCTCACCCCGCAGAAGATCCAGGAGCTCCAGGAGATCGAAGAGCTGGAGCGACCGCACAAAACGGCCCTGGCTGAGCTCGAAGCAAGGCGGGAAGCCGTCAAGGTCGGTGTGCCAGAGGAGGCATTTCTGGCTCGGGTGATTCTCCTTGAGCTGCAGGCAGAGCGCCATGCGGAGCACCAGAGGCAGCGAGTGCAGCTCGACCTCATGGATCGGGTGCTCCGGGGAGAGGTTTCGCCGGTGTCTCCACTGGTGATCGCTGAGGGCCCCGTTGCCGCGCCGACCGAAGCAGCTGTTAGGGTCCCGACCCTTCCGCTCGCGGTGGACGAAATTGCCCTCGCCTTCTCGGGGGGAGCGAGCACCGAAGCCTCGCTGTCCGAGTCGAGCCAGCCCGCCGACGAGCACGGGCCCACGCCTGCAGTGTGGGACCCCTTCGCGGGAATGGAGTCCGAAGAAGCCACCCCGGCATTGGTCGCCGAGCCCGAAGCGACCGCCTCACCCGAGACGGCCGAGCCGCCGCCAAGTGACGGCACACAGGGAGAGTAGCCACCTCTCCTGATTCAAAGTAACTCCCGCGAGGGTCCCGGTGGGACCCTCGCTTTTCATTTGAACAACGGTGTCAGGAACCTTTGTTTGTTAAAATATGTGTTCTAATATTAATTACGCCACGTAAATTTATAAAAAAAGGTTCCTGACACCGTTATTCCGTTATTCCTAAAAGAGATTTCGCAAAATCATTTGCACAACCTCGTAGGCCGATGCGCCTTGGCCTAGGGGCATTTGCGGTGGGGTTGGAGTTTCATCCGCAGGTGGTACTTCCAGGGGAGGTTCTGCTACCGGTTCATCTGGTGGTGGAGGTATCTCTGCACACGGTCCGGGATGGAGTTTGGCACCGTCAGCCGGATCGTCTTCACTGCCGTCATCGGGCAGATCGGGAAGCGGGTCCGGATCAATGAAGCACGGCCCATGGCGCACTCCTTGAGTGAAGCCATAGTCGAGACACTCTTGTGCGTGCGGCCCGCTAGGATCACAGTAATCGAGGCACGCCCAGCTCTTGCAGCCTCCCGGACCGCCGACCTCATCGGCGTCCGTCATAAAACCCATAGCCATGCGCGCTTCATGCTTGGTGAAAAAATGGCGGGTCACGACGTAGCGTAAGCATGCGACGCGGCGTCCCACCTGCTCGGTCAGAGGCAGTCCCGCGCCCGTGCAGTAGGTGGTGCAGCCATCCGCTCCATCGCAGCCGCCGGGGCCATCGGCAATAACGAGTTCCGCTGCCTCTGCTTCACTAATGAGATCATGCTCTCGAGCAAACGTGACACAGGTATCCGCATGAGAAGCTTCACTGCAATACTCGATGCAGCTGAAGTACCCGCTGCAGGCATTGGGAATAGCGCTCCCGGCTTTTACAAACGCACGCCATCGGAGCAGCTCGTCTGCGCCGACAATGTTGTTTTTCTTAGCGAGTTCATAGCAGGCGCGATCCTGGGCCGGTGTGCCACGGGTGCATACGGCAATGCACGATGCGCTACTCGTACAGAGCCCAGCCGTTTCTCCATCCTTGATCAGTTGTACTAACTTTGCTTCATCAAAACCTTCGATATCGAGTCCCTGGGTAGAGCCCGATAACGGTACCGAGAGGAGTGCGAGCACGCTCATGATAAAGAGAATAGGTATGCGCATAGTTTTATTGTAGCGGTTTACCGGTAAGTGGATTTATGGTGTAGCTCCTGCGGAAGGGGTTGGCCGAGCCGGTCGGTGCAGCTTTGGTGCTCGATGGTGTGGAGGATGCAGCCGGCTGCTGGGTTCCGGGTGCCGGTCTTGGTATCGCCATTGTCGTTGTAGTCGCACGAATGCCCGGAGAGAGTGGGGCTAGCAGTGATTCCGCTGACGGGGCGTTTACCGGTGGCGCGAAGAGATAGCCGAGGAGAAAGAGAACAAGCACCACAATCGTAGCAATGGTTGGCAGAAGCCAGTGGGCGTGGGGTGCTGCAGGTGGTGGACTGTCGAGCATAGGTGAGTACTATTCAGTATATATCGCAGCCCGGGATAGTCTACAGAGTTATCAACAGCGCTCCTTCAGTGCGCTGTTGCTGTATCTCGGTGCTTTTTGCTTGGTGTAATTGACTTCCCACCTCTTGATTGCTACTATAACCCCATCGCGCATAGGCGCGTATTGTTCAATTGCCGACGTAAAGCGAGCGAAACACCATCCGCCAGTAGGTGGGTGGTGTTTCCGAGCTGAGGAAGGCAAAAAGGTTTTAAACACCTTATTTTACCAAGTAATTACTAGCACCTTCTTGGCGTCCTCCGACAGCAAACGTCGGAGGACCTACCGGAAGTAAAATTTAAGGATAATAGCAAGACAAACACGTTTGGATGCAGACCGAGGAGTCCCGCCGCGGCGGGACGACAAAAGTATGCGCCAAACGGGGAAGTCTTCACAAATATATGGCAGCACTATTTGATCGTAGTAAACCGCACGTGAACGTCGGTACCATTGGTCACGTCGACCACGGCAAGACCACTTTAACAGCAGCTATTTTGCATTGCCTCGGCCTCGCCGGAAAGGAGGTGCGCTTGAAGTCTGTCGACCAGATCGACTCCGCGCCCGAAGAAAAGGCGCGCGGTATTACGATTGCCCTTTCCCATAACGAATACTCGACCGACAAGCGCCACTACGCCCACATCGACGCTCCCGGTCACGCCGACTACATCAAGAACATGATTACCGGTGCCGCCCAGATGGATGGTGCCATCCTCGTGGTTGCAGCAACTGATGGCGTGATGCCACAGACACGTGAGCACATTCTCCTCGCTCGCCAGATCGGCGTGCCGAAGGTGCTCGTCTTCCTCAACAAGTGCGATATGGTGGACGATCCAGAGTTGATCGACCTCGTCGAAGAAGAAGTGCGCTCCCTCTTGGACAAGTACCAGTTTGATGGCAAGAACGCCCCAGTGATTCGCGGTTCCGCCCTGAAAGCACTCGAAGGCAAGTCTGTCGACGATGCATGGGTGAAGAAAGTCCTCGAGCTTGCACAAGCACTGGACGACTATGTGCCTGAGCCAGTCCGTGAACTCGACAAGCCATTCCTCATGCCCGTTGAAGACGTGTTCTCGATCGAAGGACGCGGCACAGTAGTGACTGGCCGTATCGAGCGCGGTCGGGTGAAGGTAGGTGAGGAAATTGAAGTAGTAGGACTCAAGGACAACCAGAAGTCTACCGTCACCGGTATCGAAATGTTCAACAAGCAGTTGGAAGAAGGTCTCGCGGGCGACAACGCTGGTATTCTTCTTCGCGGCCTCAAGAAGGAAGATGTCAATCGTGGCCAGGTGATCTGCAAGACCGGCTCCGTAAAGCCCCACACCGACTTCGAAGCCGAGGTGTATATCTTGAAGAAAGAAGAGGGTGGCCGCCATACGCCGTTCTTCTCTGGCTACAAGCCGCAGTTCTATATCCGCACTACGGACGTGACCGGTGACGTGACCTTGCCCGAAGGCACCGAGATGGTCATGCCCGGAGACACCATCAAGTTCAAAGTTAAGCTTGTGGCCCCTATTGCCCTCGAAGAGCAGCAGCGCTTCGCTATCCGCGAAGGAGGCAAGACTGTCGGCGCTGGCGTGGTCACGAAGATCAACGCCTAAAGGCGACAATTGACCAAAAGAACAATTAACAATTGACCGAATCCTCAGGCATCCCAAAGTCAATTGTCAGATGTCAATTGTCAATTGTTCTTAAAAAGTACCATGTCAACCCAAACCAAATCAGTAGACGCTTCCGCAACACGGGCAAAGGCCCCGAGTGCCCGCGCTCGTGCCGCAGCCCAGAAGGATAAGCTTGTCGCAAGCAAGTTGCGCATTCGTGTTTCCGCGTACGAGCACAAGATCCTGGACCAAAGTATTCGCCAGATCATGGACACCGCGGTGCGCAATGACGCCACCTTGCAAGGCCCGATTCCCTTGCCAACGGAAATCAAAAAGTATACGGTGAACCGCGGGGCTTTCATCGACAAGAATTCCCGTGAGCAGTTTGAGATGCGCGTACACAAGCGCCTCATTGATATTATGAATCCGAATCCCAAGGTGATCGAGGCTTTAACGAACTTGAATCTCCCCTCGGGTGTGAATATAGACGTGAAGATGATGTAGAGGGAACTGAGAAGCCTTGCTTCCGGGTCCTGTTCTGGAAGCAAGGCTTCTCAGTACAACAAACATGAGATACCTCCTCGGTACAAAACAATACATGACGCAGACCTTCGACGCCGATGGGCGTGTGCATGCTGCCACGGTTATCCAGGCCGGGCCTGTGGTGGTTACCCAAGTAAAGACCAAGGAGAAGGACGGCTACGCGGCTGTGCAAGTAGGCTTTGGGGAGAAGAAGAAACTCTCGAAAAGCCTTGTAGGCCATTTCAAGGAGCTCGGCAGGCTCCGTCACGTGAAGGAGTTTCGTCCGAAGCAAGCAGACCTGAGTGAAGTGGCTCGTGGCCAGCAGTTTGATGTTACGCTCTTCAAGGAGGGTGATACGGTGCAGATTACCGGCACCTCAAAGGGCAAGGGCTTCCAGGGCGTGATCAAGCGTCACGACTTCAAGGGCGGCCCGCGCTCCCACGGCCAGAAGCACAGTGAGCGTGCGCCAGGCTCCCTTGGCAGTGCGGGGAACCAGCGCGTCTTCCCTGGGTTGCGCATGGCGGGCCGCATGGGCTCGGATCGGGTTACGCTGAAGAGTGTGAAAGTGCTCAAGGTGCTTCAGGCGACCAACCAGCTCGTTATCCGTGGTGCTGTTCCGGGGAAGAGAGGAACGTTGCTTGAGATTAAAGGACAGTAAAAAGTATAAAGTATAAAGTAAAAAGTTTATCAAGTAATTTACTTTAAACTTTACACTTGCCACTTTAAACTAGATTCATGGACGCAAAACTCTACAATCAAGCCGGAAAAGAACAGGGGACTATCGAACTCCCTGCACGCGTCTTCGGTGTAAAGTGGAACGCCGACTTGGTGAACCAAGTGGTGCTTTCGATGCGCTCGAATATGCGCCAGGGCAATGCGAATGCAAAGACCCGTGGCGAGGTGCGGGGTGGTGGCAGGAAGCCGTGGAAGCAGAAAGGCACCGGCCGAGCGCGCCATGGCTCTACCCGCTCTCCTATCTGGCGTCACGGTGGGGTGACCCATGGTCCTCGCACAGAGAAAGACTACTCGCGCATCGTCTCGAAGAAGATGAAGTCACGCGCCTTGTTCTCTATACTGTCTGCCAAGTTGCGTGACGGGGAGCTTTTGTTTGTGGATCAGCTCTCGCTCCCTACAGTAAAGACCAAACAGGCTGAGAGCGCCGTGAAGAGCTTTGCCTCAATCGCTGGCTTTGAGAAGATGAGCTGGAAGACAGGGAAGCGGGCGTTGTTTGCTCTCCCTGAGAAGAACGACATTGTCTACAAGAGTTTCCGCAACATTCCTTCCGTCACCACCGAGGAGCTGCGCAACTTGAGTCCCGTGGATGCGCTGACCTACAAATATATTGTCATGGTCGATCCAGCAAAAAGCTTAGAACAATTGACGAAGAAAGTTTAAACCCAGGCAGTAGAAAGTAGGCAGTCGGCAGTAGAAAGAACACTAATTTCGAACCCCACCACTACCTACTCCCTACTGCCCACTGCCTACCCCATGAACACTCCCTCCCAACACCTCCCCATCCTCCGTCCGCGCATTACCGAGAAGGCCACCTTCTTGTCTGCGCGCGAAAACAAACCTGTCTACACCTTTGTGGTGGACCCCCGGGCCACCAAGGCCACAGTTGCCAAAGCGGTCAAAGAACTGTATAAAGTAACTCCAGCCACGGTGCGCATCGTGCGCTTGCCGGTGAAGAATGTCATGGCCCAAGGTCGGGCCGGCACCAAGGGTGGGGTCAAGAAAGCCCTGGTAACCTTGAAGAAGGGAGAGAAGATAGAGTCATTGTAATGACAATTGACAATTGACAATTAACATTTGACTAAATATGAAGCATTTCCGAATGAAGTCAATTGTCAGATGTCAGTTGTCAATTGTTTGCTGAAGTATGAAGCAACGTAAACCCACAACCGATAGCAATCGTTCCACCGTCTTTGTGCCGTACTCGGATTTTTTGACGACGGACACTCCCTACAAGCCACTCACGGGGAACAAGCACCGTTCTGTCGGCCGTAATGCGTTTGGGCGGCTGACCTCACCGCATCGCGGTGGCGGACACAAGCGCCTTTTGCGCGATGTTGATTTTCTCTACGACAAGAAGAATATGTCGGCCACTTTGGAGACAGTGGAATACGACCCCAATCGCTCCGCATTTATTTCGCTCGTGCGCTACTTGGACGGTCAGCGTCGCTATGTGGTCGTGCCGCATACCATGAAAGTAGGCGACACCTTTGTGGTAGCCCCGAAAGCCGACGTAAAGGTGGGCAACCGCATGCAGTTGAAGCATATTACGCCAGGTATTTTTGTCTACAACGTAGAACTCAAGGAAAACGGCGGAGCCAAGGTGGCTCGTTCGGCCGGGAACTTCGTAGAAGTGCTCGGTACCGACAACGGCTCCACCAGTTTGAAAATGCCCTCGGGCGAAGTGCGTAAGGTCAAGGAGAACTGCTACGCCACCGTGGGCACCGTGTCGAACGTTGAGTGGGCGCTCCGCAGTATCGGTAAGGCTGGCCGCTCACGCTGGCTCGGTATTCGGCCCAAAGTGCGCGGTACCGCTATGAACCCTGTCGATCACCCCTATGGTGGTGGTGAGGGTGTCCAGGGCCGTGGCACCAAGCGTCCGAAGACCAGGTACGGTAAAGTTACCGGTGGCCATAAGTCTCGCCGTCCCAAGAAGTATTCGAATGTCTTCATTGTCTCTCGACGGCCCAAGAGGCTTCGCAAAAAATAAGTACTCTTTGTGGTAGCCAGTGCTCATGCCTTTGGCGTCTTTGCGAACTACTGCGAAGCAATCTAGTTTTAAGCAAGAATAAAGATGCACGATGTTGCATCTTTATCGTTTTTATGTACATTTGGAGATGGGAATGATCCCGAAAGGAGTCCATACAATGTGGTGCATTGTTCAGAACCACTGGGAGGAAAGAAGCCGGCCGATGCGTGGCACTGAAAACAACTGTCGGGTGGTGGTGCCTCTCGTCACTGACGAGGCGGCTGCAATCCGATGGTGCGAGGAGAAGAACAAGGGGGTGCACCCGGAGGAGTTTCGGTATGAGGTGAAGCCGATTCGTCCTCTCTTCACCTTCGAGGAGATCCAGGCGTGGTGGGGCAGTGATGAAGCGAACGCTGTTCTTCACGGACCCAAGCACCCATAACTCGATTCTGTGCGTCGCATGGGACTGGGCGGCCTCCAGCAGGCCGCCCTTTCATTTGACCTATGATGGCCAATTTCTATCTTGTGTTACCAGCCCTTTGGGCCGTTTTTGTTAGAAATGCATCAGTTTTTTGATTAAAATAGGACCTACGCAAAAGGGCGTCTTTGCGAGGTAATCCGAAGCAATCCAGAATTCATGAAGCCCAAGAATAAGTCTGGACTGCTTCACGCTTCGCGTTCGCAAAGACGAAAAGAGTATTTTGCGTAAGTCCTATAAAAGCTAAGAAGCTAATGCAGCTATTATTAGAGGTTTCGCCTCGGTTTTTTGAATCCCAGAAGCCTTGCTTCTAGAGAAGCAAGGCTTCTGGGATAGGCAGACGCCTGCTGTCTTGCTCTTTGGTATGGTTTAGCGCATGATGCTCTCGGACTAGTTTTTTGAGGGCAACAAACGCGCTCTGGCAGGAAGGTCCGAATGTCTCGGAATGGCCTGTTACCCGCACCCGATCGGTAGGACGCAATGGCCTATCGCATTAGGAGGTTGATCTGTATGTTGTGGAAGAATGCGGAAGGGTGTAGCCACTGTGAAGCGGTAATGGGATTGCCGCGGCCGTGTCCCTACTATGTGTGGGTGGTACTCACACTTCTCGCCACGCCGCTTGTGTACGCGGTGTTCAACCGCATCCGGCAAGAGCCACTCCCGTTTGGAACAGGTGGCGCTGTCTCACTCATGCTGGCCGCCCTCTGCGTCTGGCTTGCCTGGGTAGTGGCCGCCAAGCAGATGCCAGATTTCGTAGGTGGGTATGAGCTAACCGTCATGTTTTTTAAACTAGCAGACGGTGCGCTCGAGCTGCATGTCCATAAACGTAGAGGCCAGAGCGTTACCGCCTACATTGAAGGAGTACCGGTGTCGCCAAGCGGGAAGCTTGGATCACTGGTGCAGCTTTCGGTGCGCGACGATGCGTGCAGACTTGGGTGGTCAGTTTATATGAGGCCGACTGGCCGGGTAATTGACGCTTGCCTCGCGCAGTCTTCTATTGGTCACGTGAGTGAGGAGAATTACCAGGCCATTTCTTTTTCTTCCTGGGGTGACCTGCTCTACGCCGCATGCGAGTACAGCTCGGTGGACGACCTGCTCGGTGGCGCGGCCAGAATTAGGGAGCAGCGAAAACGGCACGAGGCGGATTCGGTAATCGCAAACTGTTTTTCCAAGGGCCAAAAAGGCGATCTCAATCTGTTGCGCGCCACCTGCCGAGAAGTAGTAGCTAGCCTTTCGGCAAGTGTCGGGCTCCCGGTGAACATTCCAGTCGATGAGGATCCTATGAACGAGCTCATACACACAACGGCCGTGGTCCTCAACAAGCTCGATTACGCTGGCTCACTTCTCACCAAGCAAGAGCAGTATGAAAAAGAGGTGAGCGCAGCTGTCGTCTGTCTGGCCGAGGCTCTCGAAGTGGAGTTCAAGGGTGACTACACGCTCACGGGCAAACTCACTCACGTCAGTCTCCACGGCGCAGAGCTGTTCCCGGAGCAGCGAAGGAAATTGACCAAGCTCACCGCGCGGGTCTTCGAGGCGGAGACGCTCACCCACACCCTCGGCCACGCCATGATGGAGCTGCGGCTCTGGATGTCTCGGGACGTTCAGATTCGCTCCAAACTGTTCGCCCAGGTACGGCGATTCTTTCAGGAGGTGGTCACCCCGCAAATCCTAGAATCCGCGCCACATCGTGACTATTTGCGGGAGTGGTACGAGGAAGCTAAAAAGGCTGAAAATCAGTCGCTCCTCGATAGCCTCGCGGAACGCCAGCTCTACCGCGGCGACTTCGATGACATTCTCGGAGCCCCACCGATCAGTCACACCGCCGGGGCGCAGGTGGGCCGTCGCTCACGGCACCGCAAGCCGCGCACGTGATATCGTCACTCGTCGTCAGTCGTATCTGACTTTGGGGCGGCAAGGAGTGATCCTCCATGCCGCCCTTTTAATTTGACCACCGGTGGCTAATTTGCTATCTTGGTGTACCAGCCCGTTGGGCCGTTTTTGTTAGAAATGCATCAGTTTTTTGATTAAAATAGGACCTACGCAAAAGGGCGTCTTTGCGAGGTAATCCGAAGCAATCCAGAATTCATGAAGCCCAAGAATAAGTCTGGACTGCTTCACGCTTCGCGTTCGCAAAGACGAAAAGAGTATTTTGCGTAAGTCCTATAAAAGCTAAGAAGCTAATGCAGCTAACGAAGCTAGTGAAGCTAACCCATCATGTCACGCTCAACCAAAAAAGGACCATTTATCGACCCTAAGCTTTTGAAGAAAATTGCGGGGAAGCGACCAGAGACAACTGGCGTTATTAAGACGTGGTCGCGCGCCAGCCAGATCGCTCCAGAAATGGTGGGGTTCAGGTTCGGTGTACACAATGGTCGGGTGCACAACGAGGTGTTTGTGAGCGAGGAGATGGTGGGCCACCGCCTCGGTGAGTTTTCGTTTACCCGCAAGTTCCTCCGCCACGGTGGTAAGATGCAGAAAGAGATGGAGGCAAAGAAGAAGGAAGCCGAGATCGCCGCCGCCAAGTCGGCCAAGTCGGAGGGTACCGCTGCGAAGAAGTAGAAGAAATGTCCAAGTTCCAAGTACCAATTTCCAAAGCATGCATTCCTTTGGATATTGGAAATTGGATATTGGAAATTTGAAGCTATGAGCACAGAAATCACCGCACAACTCAAGGGCTACCGTCAGGCTCCTCGCAAGGTGCGCTTACTGGCTGATCTTTTGCGCGGTAAGTCTGCGGAGGCCGCCTTGCGTGAGCTTGACGTGACGGTCAAGCGCGCCACGGCTCCCGTGCGCAAGCTCTTGCTTTCCGCTTTGGCAAATGCGGAGCACAACCACAAGCTGGGTCGCGAGAACCTGTACGTAAAGACCATCACCGTGGATGGCGGGGTGGTGTTGAAGCGTGGCATGCCGCGCGCCCGCGGTACCATGAATCCTATTCACAAGCACACCTCGCACATCTCGCTCGTATTAGCCGAGCGCGATGTGAAAGTCCCAAGTCCCAATTCCCAAGTTCCAAAGGGGAAGAAGAAATAATATGTCGAATAATTTTGGAAATTGGAAATTGCCATCGCCCTTGGCGGGGTCCCGTCCGAAGGCGGGAGAAATTGGAAATTAACTTTTATGTCCCACAAAGTTCATCCCTACGCACACCGACTCTCGATCCTCCGTGACTGGCGCTCACGCTGGTTTGGGCGTTCCGCAGACTACCGCAGCTATTTGAAAACAGACATCACGCTTCGGGAATTTTTGCAAAAGAAGTTGCGGGGCTACCAAGTCGACGCTATCGAGATGGAGCGTAACCGCAACACCTACCGCGTCATCATCAAGACCGCCCGTCCAGGTATGGTCATTGGCCGCCAGGGTGAGGGTGCGATTAAGCTCCGCCAAGCAGTGCTCGACCTCATGGCCAAGAAGAAGCTGCCCATTCCGAAGGATTTCAAGATTGATATAGAGGAGGTACGTTTGCCGGAAACCCACGCCGCCGTCGTGGCCCAGATGATTGCCGAAGGCTTGGAGAAGCGCATGCCGTTTCGCCGCGTCATGAAGCAGGCGATTGAGAAAGTGTCGGCAAACAGAAATGTGCTCGGGGTGCGAGTGACGCTTTCGGGCCGCCTCGGTGGTGCCGAGATGGGCCGCCGCGAGACCTTGATGAAGGGCCGCCTCCCGCTCCAGACACTGCGTGCCGATATCGACTTCTCACGTGAGAAGGCATATTGTCCGTACGTCATCGGCATCAAGGTGTGGATTTATAAAGGAGAAGTCTTCGCTGATGCGAAACCAGCGAAGAATTTCTAATGTCCAATATCCAATTACCAAAATGAATTCCATTGGAAATTAGAACTTGGAAATTGGAAATTTAAACCCATGCTATTCCCCAAAAAAGTAAAATTTAGAAAGTGGCAGACCGGACGACGCAACCCTAAGCGCGATCGATTGGAGAACCGTGGCACAGAAATAGCGTTCGGGTCATACGGCCTCAAAGCCGAAGCGCCAGCCCGCATTAAGTCCAACCAGCTTGAAGCCGCTAGGAAGACGATCGCGCACTCACTTAAGAAGGCGGGCAAGGTCTGGATCCGTGTCTTCCCTGACCGCCCCTTTACTGCAAAGCCGGCGGAAGTAAAGCTGGGGAAAGGCAAGGGTGAGCCCCAGGGCTACGTGGCACAGGTGTGGGCCGGGCGCATTCTCTTTGAGCTCGACGGTGTCGACGACCTTACCGCCCGTGACAGTTTGCGCAAGGCAGGAGCCAAATTACCAGTAAAGACCCGCATTGTCAGTCGCTAGTGGCTGTGGTAGCATACGAACTCCTAAATATGGCCAAGAAAAAAGCACAATTACTGTCAGTCGAAGAGGTCAGGAAGCTTGTTGCCGAGAAGCGCGAGGCGTTGCGCAAGTTTCGCTTTGCGGTTACGGGCGGTCGGGTCAAGAACATTAAGGAGGGGCGCGCATTGCGCAAAGAGATCGCTCGTGCCCTTACTGCAGTGAACGCACAATAGACATGAAAAAGAAAACTACCACAACTGAAGCAACACCAGTCGGCATGCGGCTCGACGGCGTGCTCGTGTCCGACAAAATGCAGCTGACTGCAGTAGTCTCCGTGACGCGCTTTGTGAAGCACCCGAAGTACGGCAAATTTATCAAAATCAGCAAGCGTTACAAAGCAGAGAATCCCGACAACACCTACAAGGTGGGGGACCGGGTGCGCATGCAGTCGTGCCGGCCACTTTCAAAAGACAAGCACTTTACGATTATGGAGAAACTTGGCCACGTCAAAGGCGACACTATCGTGGAAGCATCTGAGTCTGAACTCCTAGCGCCTAATGCCTAGCGCCTAATGCCTGCACCCCTATGTTACAACCCCGCACCATCGTTAAGATTGCCGACAACTCAGGAGCCAAACTGGGGCGCATTTTCAAAGTACTCGGGGGTTCCAAGAAGCGCTACGCACAGATTGGCGAAATGGTCATCATGTCCGTGCAGACTGCGGAGCCGCGCAAGGGCGTGAAGAAGAAGGATGTGGTAGCGGCGGTGGTGGTGCGCCAGAAGAAGGCGTTCCGCCGCAAGGACGGTTCCTATATTCGTTTCGACGAAAACGCCGTAGTTATTATTGATAAGGTGAAGAAGGAGCCCATCGGTGGTCGCATCTTCGGCCCCATTCCGCGCGAAATCGCAGAACTGGGCTATCAGAAGATAGCCTCCCTCGCCCCGGAAATTGTATAAAGAGTCTTTTGGGAAATCACCCGGTGTTTAGGGGGTGCAACACCGGGTGATGAGGAGAAAGACACAAAACCATGAACATCAAAAAAGGTCAAACAGTGATCGTGATTGCAGGCAAAGACAAAGGCAAGCAAGCCAAAGTCCTGAAGGCCTTTCCTGCTATGAACAAAATTATCGTGGAGGGTGTGAACGTTGTGAAGCGCCACCAGCGGGCGCGCAAGTCTGGTCAGAAGGGGCAGATTATCGACACGGCTATGCCAGTACATGTTTCAAATGTGATGGTCGTCGACCCGAAGACCGGCAAAGGCACCCGTATTGGTGCCAAGATGGTCGGCGAAAAGAAAGTCCGCGTCACCAAGAAATCAGGAACAGAATTGTAAAACCCAGGCAGTAGGAAGTAGGCAGTTGGCAGTAGAAAGAACACACATTTCGAACCCAACTACTGCCTACTCCCCACTGCCCACTGCCTACCCATGGAACCCACAAAACAAAAACAACTGAAGGCGCTTCCTCTGCTCGTCAAGCAATTTGGCTTGAAGAATATCATGGCGGCTCCGCGTTTGAGCAAGGTGGTGGTAAATGTCGGCACCGGTTCTCGCCGCGAGAAGGGTCGGGTGGAGCTGGTGTCCGATCGCTTGGCAAAGATTACTGGCCAGAAGCCTACCTCGCGTCCCTCGAAGCAATCCATCGCCACCTTCAAATCCCGCCAGGGCGACATTGTGGGCGTGGCGGTTACGCTCCGAGGGGAGCGCATGTATGGTTTTCTCGACAAGGTGTTGAATGTGGCTATCCCGCGCATGCGCGACTTCCGCGGTCTCTCCATTCGCGGCATCGACGACATGGGCAACTACACCATGGGGCTCAAAGAGCACACCATTTTTCCAGAAACCGCCGACGAAGACTTGCGCGATGTGTTCGGCTTTGCCATTACCGTATGTACCACAGCGACGAAGAAAGAACACGCCGAAGCCCTCCTCCGCGCCCTCGGCTTCCCCTTCAAGAAAGTAGAAGAGGCCAAAGAATTTAAGAAAAAAGAAAAGACAACCAAAAAGAAGAAGTAACGTACCAGCCCCCTCTGATATAAAAACCTCCGGTAGCGGAGGTTTTTATATGTTCCGCTTGCAGATACCACGCCTTCGATATGCCCGTACGGAAGATTATAAGGAGTGAAAGAGAAGTGCTATAATTATAACGACCGTGATAGATATAGCACATGCAGAAAACGGAAACATCATTGGAAACGAAAGCAAGACAACGAGTAGATGTGAAGTACCTGCTACTTTCAACGCTTAACCTCGCAGGAGTACTTACTGTTGCAGTACTTGCACCAAACGCCCTGAAAACTTTTGTTCGGATGGGTATTTTGAAAACCTCATATAATCGAGGACGGTATATGAGAAATGCAGTAACTCGTCTTCGAGAGCAGGGATACATTACTTTTGAGAAAAGGGAGGGTATCATCTACGCGCGCATTACTCCAAAGGGTGAGCAGGAGTTACGACGTTATCGTCTCGGTGAGTATCGAGAGCACTACGAAAAGCCAAAACGATGGGATAAAAAGTGGCGAGTTGTTATTTTTGATATCAAGGAGCAAAACAAGACTGCACGTCACCTTCTTCGTGAAGAACTTACACGCTGGGGTTTTCTTCGCCTACAAAATAGTGTTTGGGTGTATCCCTACCCGTGCGAAGAGTATATAGCATTGCTGAAAACGAACTTTGAGCTAGGGAAGAGTGTGCTCTATATGATCGTTGAAGAAATAGAGAACGATCAATGGTTGCGGGAGGCTTTTGACCTTCCTCGCCTGTAGAGAGGTGCTACAACCATAACGGTCGTGAATTTTATAGCATGTGGTTGACGGATGTAGATATGTGTTGGGCTAACTATTTTACTGGGGAAAAAGGATTGACTCGGAGAGGGGAGTAGTGTACATTGGCTGACTCGCTGCTGACGCAGCGATTTGTTAACTTAAAAGTTTGAGACGCGAGCGAGACTTCGGTCCCACTTGCAGTCACTCACCTCCGCTCACGCAGAGTTGGGAAGCACGGCAGACGCCTCCTCGTTGTGAAAGCAGCAAGGAGGCAACGCCACAATTCCTCAGTGGAGCCGAGATCCTGTGATGTAATCCGGGTACCCAAGCTGAGCAGCGAGAGTTCGTAGTCGAAACATGGAGTCGGAGTTCGAACTGTAGTAATTCTACAGAGAGAACGAGACTCTATGTTGCAGACCGAAACCTCGGTGCGCAAGCAGGGTAGGATTACGGAACAGGGTCGGGTGTCCACAGGATGTGGATAACTTGCCGCTTGACATTGTTTCGAACATCGCGTAAGTTTACAGCTCACTCAGAATGCCTCTGGCAAACGAGTGACACACACAAAAGATTTCACACGAGCTCTGCTCCTCGAAATCTTTCCGCCGCAAGGCAGGACATTGTAAGAATAATATTTAGGACTTTCACGTTCGGCTGCACAACAGCACCGAATACAGTGAAGTAACATCGGGTGTTTCCGTCTTTCGAGGCGAGAATATCACGAGTTACGAGCAAGATCAGGTGGCAACACCCGATGTTGAGCACTGTATTCGGAGACGAAAGTGAAATGAGATGTTCTTTTGGCTCTGTATAGCGATATGCAGAGTACCTAGAACTTCCAAATTCGGATGCAGAACGCGAAGAAATCGAGGCTTGCGAGGAGGTGTACTTCGGTACATTGACGAGTAAACGGAGTTTTCGACAAAGTTATGCGCCGAATTTGGAAGTTCTAACCAAGAAGCACTACGCACCGCTACGCTACCCAAAAGGTAGAGCATGTGCAGAGTGTGGAACATCTAGACCAAGCACCACCTGCTGCACGGTCCGACTACAACGTTGGACATGGCTCGCACAAGAGCCGAGCAGGGCCGCCTTACACAAGCGGCCAGGTGTCTTCGCTACTCTTTATAAAGCTAGTTTACCGCAAGGTAGGCACAAGAGTAGCACGCTTCCCGGTAGTATCGAAAGACACTACCACTCTCATCTGAGATGAGACTCTCGGCTCTCCCAAAACATGTGGCAACACGTGTGCGGGGCGGTCATCGCGAGATGATGTCGCCCGCAGCTGCCTGTTACTACTGTCGCAAGACATGACTGACAGAACAGCTACTGGGAGAGGGAACAGAGAAAGCGTACTGGATAGCCCGCACCAATGAACTTCGGTTCGTTGGTGCGGGCGAGCACAGTGAAGGCATCACATCTCCTCCGAGTAACGGTTTACCGAGACTTGGAGGGGAGAACCATAACGAATCATCCTCGATGAAAGTTTATCTGCCGCAAGGCAGGCAGGCCTTCATCAGGACTCGCTCTGGCATGGTGTCGAGAGGTCACGCATACGCAGTTTCGACATTTAGAGGAGTCGTAAGACATCTTTAGGTAAGCGTTATGCGCCGAACGTGGAAGTTCTACATTCCAGGCACTAGGCCTTAGGCTCTAGGTGCTAGGAAATACACAAGTTGTAAACAACTTGTACACAGAGTTTTCCACATTAGCCCTAGGAATAAGGCTATAATGGAAAATTTGACAACTTGATCTGCTTAGTATAAGTTAGTGTCTCACTCGCAACGGCGAGCGGAACATTGAAAACGAAATACGAAGTGCACTTGCTTCACAGCAATGCACACCTTACTAACAGGGACATCCCCACGTTAGTAGATTCACTAAATAAAGACAGCTTGACACACAAGCAAGTCTCTGATAAGTTAGACAGCTCACTCACGGAAGCAGCAATGCAAACGAGAGTGAGACGAGGACTCTCACATTCGGTTGCAGAACGCGACGAGAGCGAGGTTTACAAGGAGTTCCGACGCAAGTCGGGATGACGAGTAAGCGGAACTTTTGAAGAGTTATGCGCCGAATGTGGAAGTTCTCCACAGGGGTCGCTTGACAAGTTTCAAGTGATCGACTAAGATAGGCGACTCACTCACAGCGAGCGAGCAGAAATTGAAAACAGAAAAATGGATTGCGAAGTTGCTTTCGGTCCGAATCGAGTTCAAGAGTTTGGTTTTTCGAAACCAGCCTCTTGACAAAAAGATTCGAATCGAATAAGCTTCACAACCTCACTGAAATGTTTCAGCGAGATTTGAAAAAAGATTTAGTACCTTGTTATTGATTTCTTGTGAGTCGTAGTGAGTAGCTACACCTGATTACCACGGTCTTCAGATGTAGATGCTCTCTCAGGCTCAGAAGAGTCAACCATAGTGTCCGACCCGGAGGAGTGCGGTCTTGTTGATCGCCCTTCTTCACAAAATTGATCCCCCTAGGGACTTGTCACCAGCCTCTTGGCAGCAACCGTAACAACGGAAGCGCCAAGAGAGTCGGTCGATGAGATGCAGCCGCAAGCTGCTACCCGAACTCAGGTCCATTGGATCGGTCAACGGTTTAAAGCAAAGGAAAGGCGCAAGCCCCACCCCAGCTACCCGCGATCGAGAGGCTAACCGCCTCGGCCCTAAGGCTGTCGAAAGATAGCTGACCAGCTCCCCCTGGATGCCCGCCTATTTCGTAGCAATACGAGAGAACGGATCGAGCGCCTAACCCGCCCTCCTAGTTTGGCCCCCTCAGGTCTCGCCATGCTCCTGCTCCCCGATTCGTCGAGGAACAGCTGTCTGCAGCGAGGAGGTTGTCCTTCACCGGCAACCCGTCAGGTTACCCCTTTGATCCCCCTAGGGACTTGTCACCAGCCTCTTGGCAGCAACCGTAACAACGGAAGCGCCAAGAGAGTCGGTCGATGAGATGCAGCCGCAAGCTGCTACCCGAACTCAGGTCCATTGGATCGGTCAACGGTTTAAAGCAAAGGAAAGGCGCAAGCCCCACCCCAGCTACCCGCGATCGAGAGGCTAACCGCCTCGGCCCTAAGGCTGTCGAAAGATAGCTGACCAGCTCCCCCTGGATGCCCGCCTATTTCGTAGCAATACGAGAGAACGGATCGAGCGCCTAACCCGCCCTCCTAGTTTGGCCCCCTCAGGTCTCGCCATGCTCCTGCTCCCCGATTCGTCGAGGAACAGCTGTCTGCAGCGAGGAGGTTGTCCTTCACCGGCAACCCGTCAGGTCTTGAAACAGCACATCCACCGGATGTCTGCTTTCCTCTCGGATCGGCACAATTTTCGCCACCAACACTCCCTTTTCAACGAGAAGGCTAAGCAGTTGGTGGCTTTCTCATGGGTGATTTTTTCTGTGCATAATTTGCTTGACTTTTGTTGTTGGTTTTGCTACATTGACTGACTGCTCAAGTGAGCAGCATTACATCTCTCGGGATGTAGGACAAGGTCTTTTATACAAGAATGATGTGATTGGGGATAGGAGAAAAGCCAACAACTATTGTTGCAAGCTTCTCTCCTATCCTCAGAGATTCTCTCATGAGGCACTAGGACTGAATGGCCTAGCCCGCCAAGGAGGCAGACAGAGATGTCCAGCCAGATCCGTTTCAACCACCTCACCAGGGCCGCTCTTGCCACGCTCATCACGGGCGCGGAAGGCTTCATCGCCAAGAACAAGGACGCTTCCTTCGCTCTCGAGCGCAACAAGGCCGAGGGCAACAAGCTCGACCTCGTTGCCCGCAACGCCAAGCGCGAGTTCGTCGACAGCATGCCGACCTCGTTCGTCCAGAAGACGAGCGACACCATGGAGCTCGACGTCCGCCTGGGCGTCGCCGCTCGCGTGAAGGAGTACCTCTCCTCGATGGTTTCCTGGAAGAACCTGATGGGCGGCAAGGAAGGCGCTTTCTTCTTCTTCAGCCTGGATCGCAACTTGGGCCACGTGGCCTTCGGTGCGCAGAACGGCAACAAGATCCTCGGCGCTGGCAAGCCGACGACCATGACGGCGAAGTTCTACAAGACGCCGCCCCCCGCCAAGGCCACCGAGGGCAGCACGCCCGAGCAGTCGACCGACGATCGCCTCCAGGAAATCAGCGACGGCGTTCACGCCGGCGCTGCTGCCCGCAAGGCTGACGTTCAGGGCGAACAGCTCCGCAGCTGACGTCCCGCAGCTTCACCGCTGCTGCCATGATCAAGTCCGCAAGGGCTAGATCGAACGCACAACCGCGCGGTGGCAACACCACCGCGCGGTTGACCCCCATCAAGGTCTTTCACACATCATTCACACCACACTTCCGCAGAGGAACATGCCTTACGGTATGATCGCTCGAAAATTGTTTCCAACAAAAAGAAACAGCTTTCGATCGCCGATCCTACCACGCAGGCCCTCGCCGAAGTCCAACCCCGTACTGGAGGTACCTATCAGTCACAAGACGAAATAGAGAAGACCTCACCGCAGTACGGGGTTTTCTAATGGCAAGTTTTAAAACCAATCTAGATCCCGGCCTGCGCCGGGATGACATGTCCCTTTCTGTAATTGACTTCCATCCTCGTTCGTCCATACTATAAGTACAAATGCCTTCGGGCTCGTCCGCCTTTGGCGGAAGAAAAAACAGTGGCTCCGGCCTCGCCCTTAAGTGGGTAAACAAACAATGGCCATTAGGCCAACTGAGGAGCCCCCGCAATGGGGCTCCGTCTGTGAGACTACATTGTTCTGTATTTGGCACTATGATACTCTAAGGTTAATGAAAGCAGATCGGTTTGTGTATGGTGCTCATGCTCTCGAACAAATGCGAGAACGGCACATTAGTAAGATACTTATAGAACGTGCATTCGAAGATCCAGATAGTATTGTGCCCGCACGAGGAGGTAGACACTGCCTGATCAAGAATATCCGCAAGAATCTGTCATTGCAAATAGTCTTTAGAGAAGGAAAGGGTGTTCGGTACATTATCACTGCTTACTTTACAGACAAAAGATATGAAATTTAGTTACGACAAAAAAGAAGACATCTTGGCTATTTGGTTTTCGCCGGGGAAGTATGCCAAGAGTGAAGAGGTGGCTGACGGCGTTATTCTCGACCGCGACAAGCAGGGTAGAATCGTTGGCATTGAAATCTTCGATGCGTCCGAACAGACGCCGACACCATTTCGTACTGCCATTGAGCGACACGTTTTGCCCATTGAGTACGCAGCACAGTTGGCATGATGGTGGCTAAGCCGTTTTTGATGCTACAGTGGTCTCGGCCTCTGAGGAACCCCACTATATGGTGGGGTTTCGATTGCAAGGTTGTTTTGCGTCTGGGGAGGATTTATATAGTATAAGTATATGTATGATGGAGATACTTAGGACGTCGAACGTCCCCGCCAGAGGTAGGCAGGCAAAACCGAGCCCGGACGTGCGACGCCAGAAGCAAATACAACCTGGATCCCGTTCTTCAACGGGATGACGAATACTTTTGTAATTGACTTCCACCCTCATTCGTCTATACTAATGATACAAATGGCTTCGGCCTCCGAGAAATCCCGCCTAACGGCGGGATTTCGATTTTAGGGCAATTTTGGAAAAAACTCCTTTGCTTGAGCTACTACCTCCCTGAATTCGTCGAGTGAGATCATTCTCATTTTACGTAGTAATCGCTTGCTACTAATTAACCGCATTTGAGATAAAATAACAGAAGAATCCTTCTCCTCTCCTTGCTTCAGGTGATAATTGTACCTATTTATCTTGAGTGAGCGAGTGAGTGGTAAAATCCACAAGACATCTTGATTGAACTTCTTGATTATGAGCACTGGGCGCTCGAAATGTTCGTTTGTTCCATCCTGTTCAAAGCCGATGTTCACACCAAGTGAACACCACCACACTTCTCGTTCATGAAAAAGCGTCTTCTCGTTTCGTTCGTTAAGTTTCTTCTTCCGTTCATTCCAGGTGTCAAAATCTTTTTCCATATGCATATTGTTGCAAGTTTATGGGTAAACTTCAAACAGTGAATTACCCGCCTACCAACGACTACTGTCTACGGCATGTCGGGCAGGCCCTCGCCGAAGTCCAACCGCGCATGAGATCGCACCGATCCATGCCCGACACGCCCCGTACTGGAGGTACCTATTCGCAAAGCGAAATAGAGAAGACCTCACCGCAGTACGGGGTTTTCTAATGGGAAAAATTTTCGTGCTATGTTAAAATTACGCAGGAGATAGGTCTAAACTGTATGTTTCCGCTTTCGAGTAGGATGCTCGGAAGATCACAATTTGTCACATCGTTCTCAACCAAAGGAAGTGGTGAAGTGCTGATGCAATCTACCGAGGGAGGGCAAGGTGTTGCCCAGGTGTCGAATCCAAAGGCAAAGGAGCCGGAGGTTGTCGCCGAGTGGGCAATGAGTGTGGGTGAGCTCCAAGCGTTCTGTGGGGTACTCGGGGAGCGGTTCAGTCAGACGCTGCCACATGAATGCGTGTGGCTCACGTTCACCCGCATAGGACTGCACGCGAGTCTTGACCTCGAACAGGCCTCCGACCCGTTGCGCATGGGTGTTGCTCAAAGCTTCGTGGAGCAGCTGCTGGAGCGCTGGGCAGCGATCAAGGTGATAGAGCTGCGCATGAAGCTTAGGGAGCTTCTGGGCACAAGGATCCGGAGCGATATTCCCAAGACGCAGCCAGTGCGCGTCATCGTCCAGATGGACGATGTGGGCAGGTGCTCGTGGGGCGCGGCAGCACATGGGGAAACCCTGGTCTGCACGCCGCTTGCGCGCTTCGCCTGATCTCCGCCCTGCGTATGTGGAGCAAATTGTTGTGTCGTGTTGCAACGACTGGCGCATAAAGTGCGCCCGCCGCCATGCTGACGGCGCCCCGCGGAGCGGCTACCAGTAGCCCTCCCGGCTGTTGGTAGCCGCTCCTGAGATAGGGGCGGTTTTTAATTCTTAAAATATGGCTAAGTTCGTCAAAGTCTGACTTTGTGCAAGGTGAAACCTTACCGAATATTAGCCATATTTTAGAGATTGTGTGGTTATACACAGGTTTTTCCATAGGGTTGTACACATATTTATCCAGGACTTATCCACAATTTATCCTATTATCTCCCTGAGAATGAGGGGTATTGTGTCATCCCGGCGCAGGCCGGGAACCAGACCGAGTTTAACCTGGATCCCGGCCTGCGCCGGGATGACATGCGGGTAAGAAGGTTGCACCCTGGCCGCCTGTGTGGTAAGGTATTCCTTACCTCTTGCTTGGCGCAGGAGCTGTTTTTAAACAGAAAAAGCTCTTTCATAACTACGTTTTATTGCTAGTAATCAGTAGGGTGAGATGTGTGGCTGGAAGCCTCGGCCCTATGTCTCACTCTACCGACACTAGGAACCTGCAATCACGACAAGGAGGTTGATCCACAAAAAAGTTGCTATTCTCAATTGGAAAAGTAAAGAGAATGAAGTAGAGAGAAAACTACAACTGTTTTTGTTTCTAAGGGGCAATCAATGTCAGTTCACAGGGTAACTAAAGAGGAACTCGAAGGTGCGATGGGCGTGCTTCTGCATGCGGCCACGCAAGCCCAGAGGTTCTGCGAGGCCTTTGGCCGAAGCATTTCCTATGAAGTGGTGGTCGGTGCCACCGGCGGAATGATCGTCAACATTGATGTGCTGTCGATGCTGCGGGTCATCCCTTTCGGAAAGCCGGTGCTCGCCGTGAGGAAACACGGCTTCTCAGGCTGCTACGTGATCGAGGGCACATCGCCCGATCTTCTGAGTCACCTCTTCGCCAACATGTCCACGGTCGAAGATAGGATGACGAAGTCGATCAGCTTCGAGTTCGGCGTGGATGAACCAAAAGAGAGGTTCACGTTCAAGACCGGAAGAAGGCAGATGCCGATGTCGGTGGGAGTCATCCGCCGCTCGACGTCCTCCTTCTCGGAAGGCATCCAGAACATCAAGAAGAAGCTCCTGCCCCTGCCGGAGGTGCCGGCCACGGAGTCGATCTTCGAGATGCTCAGCCGCATGCCGAGCGTCAGTTTGATCGAAGAGCCTCCCCGGGCTCCTCTGGTGATCACTCCCGTCAGGAATGTCGGCGGACTTTCCCGCAACCGCCTCCAGCTCGCGCAAGAACACTCGTTGGCGGTCGCGTAGGCCTCCTGGTTTCCAGCAGTAAAACGTAGAATCGGCCACACACTATCAAAACCAAGGGTGTGTGGCCGTTCTCGTTTCTGGAATGTTTTGAAGTTCAGACTGGGGTCAGGTGTCGGTTACCTGTTTTGACAGGTAACCGACACCTGACCCCAGACCTGGATCCCGGTTTTCACCGGGATGACACGGGGGCCCTGTTTTCCACAGCAGAGTTGCTTAAATCTATGGATGTGCTACTATGACTGGCTCACTTCTCTCGTGACCCGCACCTGCGGTAAACGGGAGCAGTTTTCGTAACAGAGTGGATTGACTGGGACTAAACCCAGAAAAACGCGGAAAAGCTACGGAAACAGGTGAGTACAGCACAGTTCTTTCACAAACATCGTTTTGGTACGAGCTGAAATATGGCTATAAAACAGCAAGGTGAAACCTTGCTGGAATTAGCCACTTTCACATCGTACTACAACCATCAACTACTACTGCTTTCGAGTGGACGCAGACCTTCGCGGAACAAACGCGGACGGATGCGGAAACGAGAAAGCGTGATCAAGGAGGTACAGCCAAACACAGTACTCTGATAATAATTAAGGGTGGGCACTGAAACTACAACTGCTTTTTACCGAAATTCTCTCTGACCAAAAAAACAAGGAAATATGAATCTCTTCAACTCCCTTTCCATTCTCATTCCGGGGATCAGGGCGCTCGTCATTTCCGACGGCCCCACTATGATTGCGCGCATCGAGAAACTGGGACAGAGCCAGCTCGACGCGTCCATCAACTGGGGATTTGCCGGTGACCGACTCATCGTCGAACCCGTGTTGTTCCCGGAGGAGATACTGTCGGTCGTGATTAGCATGACGCCGATCATCGATCCGACGACGAACAAGCCTATCGAGGTCTGGTTCCGTGGCAGGTCGCTGGCCGATTTGAAGAAGTTCTTTGACTACCTCGCCAGTGTGGCGAACAAGTTCAGGGACTCTCTCCTGGTTGGTCTCGAGGTGCTTCGCGACTTCGCCGATCAGGCAACCATCCTGATGGGAAGGCTTACCATTGCCATTCCCTTCACCATGAAGGAACGCGTGCGTGAGAAGCCGCTCTCCAAGAACGAGGTCAAGGCCATCGCTCGCCACGAACGGCGGCTGACCAAGAAGGAGAAGCAGAAGGCATTCGCGAAGCGCAAGGAGGCCTGGCCTCCGAAGAACAGCACGACGGTCGTGCATGACCCCTCGTACGCAGTCGCGACGGGTGGCCGGGGTGTGGTCGTGACCTCTGCCTCGAGCCAGCAAGTGGGCGACATGGCTGGCATGGGCCTGCGGTCGCACGCTCCCGACTCGAATCTGGCGCAGCGGGTGAAGAAAATGCCGCTGGCACTGATGATCAAGGCGAACCGTGAGCACGAGGAGTTGTCCTCGCAGCGGAGCCTCACTGTCGAGGCTGGGCACGCGGAGGGACGCTGGCTCAAGTACGCGTAAGCGGTCATTTCCCGGTCGCGAGGCTCGATTCCTCGCGCACGAAAAGCAGTAAGTAGTTCGGCCGTATCTATCACCATGGGGTACGGCCGTTCGTGTAGCTGGAATATTTTAGCAGGAAATCAGGTACGGCTTACCTGTTTTTACAGGTAAGCCGTACCTGATGTACGCGCAAAGACGATGGGAAGTAGCTCATACGTAACATAAATTTTGAAACGGGAGGGGGGAGGTGGTATGATGAACGGACTATTTATTTTAGGAGCAATTATTTATTGAGAACTTGCTCTTTCTTCAAATTCAAGAGGTCTGAGCTCCAGATGCATGAAGGAGGTACGACCTCGAAGAAAGGCAAGTTCTCACAAAACGTATGAAAACAGTCACTATTGTAGTAATCGTTGTCGTTATTATTATTCTTATTGCCTTCGCCATGAAATCAACGAGCACGCCAGCCGAGGCACCCACCTTAGAAGTACCAGCGGCAACTGCCCCCGCCGCAGAGCCCGCGGCTCCGGCGGCAGCAGCCCCGGCAGCAACCGAACCAGCACAAGCTCCCTCTGCACCTGCGACAAGTGGCTTGCAAATGCAAGACATCAAGGTAGGCACGGGTGCGGAGGCAAAGGCAGGGGATATGGTCACCGTGCAGTACACGGGTACACTTACGAATGGCACGAAGTTTGATAGCTCCTACGACAGGCCAGGCCAACCCTTTCGCTTTGCACTCGGGGCGGGCATGGTGATCAAAGGCTGGGACCTGGGTGTGGCGGGCATGAAAGAGGGCGGCAAGCGCCACCTGGTGATCCCCGCAGACTTAGCCTACGGTGCAGCTTCCCCAAGCCCGCTGATTCCTGCCAATTCCACCTTGGTGTTTGATGTGGAGCTCTTGAAAGTTGAAAGACAGTAGTCTTTCAACTTTAGTATGAGTATAAGTATGAGTATAAGGAAAATACATGCATGGGATAAAAAGTTTTACTGATCTCATCGCATGGCAAAAAGCACAGGTACTCGTACTGGAAGTATATAAGGCATCTAAAAAATTCCCCACAGATGAGAGGTTTGGACTAACAAACCAAATCCGGAGAGCAGTCATTGCTATTACCTCTAACGTCGCAGAGGGCTTTGGTAGGAATACAGGTAAGGACAAATGCCAGTTTTATGCCATTGCTCACGGCTCTACCATTGAAGTCCACAGCCAATTGTTTGCTGCACGCGATCTTGGCTATATCTCAGATGTGGAATGTAGACGATTATCTGGGCTTTTGAGTGAAGTAGCACGCCTTATTGGGGGACTTAATAAGTCAGCCATGGATCGTTCCTAAACCCGGAATCCATACTCATACTTATCCTTATACTCATACTCGCTCCGTCTGTTGACGGAGCGCTCTCTTTCCTGCTAGTATAGCGTACTAGCGTCGAGAAGGCGCATTTTTACACTATGGCCAAGAAATCAGTCATCGCCCGCGCGGCCAAACCGCCGAAATTTAGCTCCCGCATCGTGCGTCGCTGTTTCCGCTGTGGCCGCAAGCGTGGCTATATGCGCGACTTCATGCTCTGTCGTATCTGCTTCCGTGAGTTTGCAAACGAAGGCATGATTCCGGGGATCAAGAAGTCCTCATGGTAAACAGTGAGTAGGTGGTAGTGAGTAGTGAGTAGGAAATACGAATCCTGCACCCACTACAACCTACAACCTACAACCTACAAACTCATTCATGATCTCCACCGACCCTATCTCAGACATGCTCATCCAGCTCAAGAACGCTGGTATGGCAAAGAAAGAGACTGCCCTCGTCCCAGCTTCAAAGTTGAAGCTGGCTTTGGCGGAGCTGCTTGTGAAGCACGGGTACGTCACGAGTGTTACGAAGAAAGGGAAGACGGCAAAGAAGTACCTTGAGCTTGTCATCGCCTACACCGACCAGGCTCCGCGCATCACGGACGTGAAGCGCATTTCGAAGCCTTCGCGCCGCGTCTACAAGGGGGTGAAGGAGATTATCTCGGTGCGCCAAGGGCAAGGCCTAGCAGTGTACTCCACACCGGCGGGCTTACTCACGGATCGCGAGGCGAAGAAGGCAAAAGTGGGGGGGGAACTCTTGTTTACTCTTTGGTAAACAAGAGTTCGAGTATGAGTATAAGTATAAGGAAATTCAGCACCCATACACATACTTGCCCTCATACTCATACTATTTAAACATCATGTCACGCATTGGCAAACAACACATCGCACTCCCGGACAAAGTTGAAGTACGCACTTCAGGGGATTTGTTGACGGTGAAGGGGCCCTTGGGCGAAATCTCGCGCAAGCTGCACCCCCAGATCACAGTACGCACTGAAGGTGGGGTTGTGCTCGTCGACAAGAAGTCAGATACACTCGAGGCACGTGCTTTGTGGGGGACGTTTGGTTCGCATGTAAAGAACATGGTCGAGGGGGTGACCAAAGGGTATACGAAGAAGCTCATTATTGAAGGTGTTGGGTACAAGGCAGAATTGCAAGGCGAGAAGATTAACTTTAGTCTCGGTTTTTCCCATCCAGTACCGGTGATGATTCCAAAAGGAATCAAGGTGACCCACGAAAAAGGGACACTTACCATCACGGGTGTTGATAAGGAAAGTGTGGGACAGTTTGCCTCGCAGATTGTGGCGCGCAAAAAACCAGAGCCGTACAAGGGCAAGGGCATCCGCTACGAGGGCCAGGTTGTGCGACGTAAGGCAGGGAAGAAGACGGTAGCTTAGAATAGTTAAAAGTGTAAAGTAGAAAGTGACAAGTTAAATCAGAATTCAAAACTTTATACTTTAAACTTTCCACTTTTTACTATTCAAAACCATGGCAACCAACGCAACAGAACAGAAAAAACTCCAGCGAGAACGGCGCCACCGCCGCATTCGTTCGCGTGTGGCAGGGACTGCAGAGCGCCCTCGCTTGGTGGTGTTCCGTTCCAACAAGAACATGTACGCGCAGTTGATTGATGACGACAAGGGTGTCACTATTGCTGCAGCGAGCAATGTGAAGACAAAGGGTGCAAAGAAGATTGCCGCGGCAGATGCCGTAGGGAAGACTATTGCTGAGGCTGCCCTGGCAAGGAAAGTGAAGCAGGTGGTCTTTGACCGCGCTGGGTACATTTTTACCGGTCGAGTTAAAGCCGTGGCAGAAGCCGCGCGGAAAGCAGGATTGGAATTTTAAGTAGTAAAAAGTTCATAAAGTCCATCAAGTTCATAAAGTACATGCATACGAATCTAACTTGATAAACTTTACAAACTTGATAACTTTATAAACTATCATCATGGCAGACGAAACAGCTACAACTCAAACGCCGATCTCCGAGGCAGCACCAGCTTCACAGCAGGCACCAACACAAGCCACCGCCGATGGCGGGGTCCCGCAGCATGCGGCGAGTGGTTTTGGCGATCGGGGTGGGCGTGGTGGGCAACGTGGCGGTGGCCGTGGCGGGCGGGGGGGTACCAGTCAAGGCCGCCGTGACTCCATGCGCGCCGCTCGCGTGAAGCCAGAATTTGAGCAGAAGATCATTCAGATCCGCCGTGTGACCCGCGTGATCGCTGGTGGTAAGCGTTTCAACTTTTCTGTGGCCATGGTGATCGGTAACCGCAATGGCTCCGTCGGCGTTGGTCTTGGCAAGGGAGCAGACACAGCCCTCGCTATCGAAAAATCGTTCCGCAATGCAAAGAAACATATGCTGAAGCTTAAGCTCACGGAGTCAAAATCGATTGCGCACGAAATTTCAGCGAAGTATTCCAGTGCCCGCATCCTCATGCGCCCGTCCCCCGGCCGCGGCCTCATTGCTGGTAGTGCCGTGCGCGACGTTCTTAATCTTGCGGGCGTATCGGACGTGAACGCCAAAATTTTGTCCACCAGTAAAAATAAGTTAAACATTGCCCGGGGTGCGATGGTGGCGCTGGCCACATTGAAACCAGGGCGGGCAAAAGTAGAAAGGGAAAAGGTGAAAGTAGATACGGGTGCAGAGGTTTAATCCGCTTTTTACTTTCTCCTTTTACCTTTAACCCAATCCTATGCAACTCCAACACATTACGCGCACACATAAGAACGCCAAGGGAAAGACCGTCGGTCGGGGTGGTAAGCGTGGCAAAACTTCTGGTCGCGGCACCAAGGGGCAGAACGCCCGCGCAGGGCACAAGAAGCGCCCCGAAGTGCGCGACACCATCAAGAAGCTCCCCAAGCTCCGCGGACGGGGTGTGAACGGCTTGCGCACTATTCAAGTGCCGCCAGTGGTGGTGAACGTGGCAGACCTCGAGCGCTTGTTTACGGCAGGCACCCTAGTGACGCCGCTTACCTTGCGCGACCGCAACGCAATTGCCCGGGCCATGGGTCGGGCACCCAAGGTAAAGATTCTCGACGACGGGATGCTCACGAAGGCACTCATAGTAAAGGAGTGCTTGGTGTCTGCGTCGGCACGGGAGAAGATTTTAAAAGCGGGAGGGAGTATTGCGTAAAAATACAAGTATGAGTATAAGTATGAGCGAAATCCGAATGCATCCATACTCATACTAACCCTCATACTCATACTCATACTAACCCATGAATACTTTTTTACAAAAATTAAAGATGATTGTGGAGGACAAGACGCTCCGGAACCGTCTTCTTTTTGTTATCGCTGCGCTGCTTATTTTCCGCCTCGTAGGAAATATTCCTATTCCGGGTGTCGATGCTGTTCGGCTCGCCGCCTTTCTCGGGGGCAGTCAATTTTTCGGACTATTGAACATCTTTTCTGGTGGTGGACTCACCAACCTCTCTATCCTCATGTTGGGTGTGGGTCCCTATATCACCAGCTCGATCATCATGCAGCTCCTCACTATGATTTTCCCGAAGCTGAAAGAGCTCTACCAAGAAGAGGGTGAAGCGGGCCGCCGTAAATTTTCTCAATACTCACGTTTACTCTCGGTCCCCTTGGCTGCACTCCAAGGTTTTGGGTTGTTGTTCTTGCTGCAACAGCAAGGCGTCTTGGCGGCACCAACACTCTTTGATCAAGTTACCAACATTATCATCGTTACGGCAGGGGCCGTTTTTCTCATGTGGATCGGTGAGCTTATGACCGAGTACGGTATCGGCAACGGCATGTCCCTCCTCATCTTTGCGGGGATCGTGGCCAGTGTCCCTACCCAGCTTTCGCAATTGTACTTTAGCTTTACCCCAGCTGAGTTGCCGCTCTACCTCACTTTCCTCGTGGTGGCACTCGTCATTATCGCAGGAGTGGTAGTCATCACCGAAGCGGAACGCCCCATTCCCGTGACGTACGCGAAGCGGGTGCGTGGCATGAAAGTGTATGGTGGTACTTCTACCTATCTTCCGATACGCGTCAACCAGGCTGGGGTGATGCCGATCATTTTTGCCCTCTCCATATTGCTCTTCCCCCAGATGGTGGTGTCGTTCCTCTCTGGCTTGTCGAACCCCACCGTGCAATCAGTAGCCTCAACCCTAAAGTCGATTATCGAAAATCAGTTCATCTATGGAGCGTTCTACTTCATCCTCGTCTTCCTCTTTACGTACTTCTATACTGCAGTCACCTTTGATCCCGAGCAGATTGCCACCAACTTGCAGAAGAGTGGCGCCTTTATCCCTGGTGTGCGCCCTGGTCCTTCCACCTCCGATCATTTGGGCAAGATTCTGGTGCGCCTCACCTTTGTCGGAGCACTCTTCCTCGCTGTGATTGCCGTCTTGCCACTGATCCTCCAGAGCTTTACCGGTATCCAAGCGCTCGCTATCGGGGGTACCAGTCTCCTCATTGTGGTGTCGGTGGTTATCGATTTCGTGAAGCAATTGGAGGCCCAATTGTCGATGCGGGAGTACTAGACTCAGGCAGTAGGCAGTCGGGAGTAGGCAGTAGGGACATGCAAATACTAAATCTAATGCATCTAAATTCCTCCCACTGCCAACTGCCTACTTGCTACTGCCAAGCATTATGAATCAGCATTTTACAATAATCTTCATGGGTCGTTCCGGTTGCGGCAAAGGCACGCAGGCGAAGCTTGTGATCGAAAAACTCAAAGAGAAGGGGCACACCGAGGACAAGATACTCTACATGGAAACAGGGGCTCGGTTTCGTGCCTTCACTGAAGGGGAGAATATGGCTGCCACGCGAGCCAAGGAGCTCATGGTCGCAGGCGAGTTGCAGCCAAGTTTTTTGGCCGTCACCATGTGGTCCAATGTGTTTATTGAAGAGCTCCGCCCCGAGCATGAACATCTCTTGATCGATGGCACCCCGCGCGGACTGGAGGAAGCGAAGATTCTTGACCAAGCACTCACATTTTTCAGACGAGAACACTCTGTTATTGTGCACGTAAAGGTTAGCCCCGAATGGTCGCGCGAACGCATGCTGGCTCGCAAGCGCGCAGATGACGTTCGCCCAGGCGACATCGAGAAGCGCCAAACGTGGTTTGAACGAGACGTTGCTCCTGCTATCGAATGGTTCCGCCAGAATCCTCGTTATAACTTCGTGGAAGTGAATGGGGAGCAGAGTGTGCAACAGGTGCAAAGCGATATCTTAAGGGCACTTGGACTCGAATGAGAGTCACGAGGCATGAGTCAAGAGACAAGAATAAATCTAAATTGTAACCATATCACACTCCTAAGCTTCCCCGGTGTCATCCCGTTGAAGAACGGGATCCAGGTTGAGTTATGGGCCTGGATCCCGGCCTGCGCCGGGAGGACAGAAGCGAAGATGGGGGGGTACTCCGAATTTTCTTGACTCCTGATTTTGCATCTTGTTTTGAACTACATTATGTCCCTATTTAAAACCCCACAAGAGATTGAGATTTTGAGAGAAGGTGGGCGCCGGCTCGCCCACGTGCTTGCGGCGGTTGTTGCTGCAGTGCGCCCGGGGGTGCCGGAGATCGAGCTTGACCAGTTGGCCGAAAAGCTTATCCGAGACGGGGGCGATACACCCGCTTTTAAAAACTACCAGCCCGGCGGGGCCAAGCGCGCCTTCCCGGCGACCCTCTGTGTCTCGGTGAATGATGCCATTGTGCACGGGATCCCTACCGATCGCGCCCTTATGGAGGGGGACATTGTCGGTCTTGATCTTGGTCTCGCGCACCAGGGACTCTTTGTAGATATGGCAGAAACAGTATGTGTGGGGGCAGTTTCGAAAGCAGATGCCGAGCTGGTGCAGACTACGAAAGAGGCACTCGCCGCTGGTATTGCCGCCGCGCATGCGGGGGGACGCATCGGCGACATCAGTGCCGCAATACAGGCTTTTGCGCAGGCGCACCACTATGGTATAGTGCGTGAACTCGGCGGCCATGGTGTGGGCCACGACGTGCACGAGGAGCCCTATGTGCCGAATTATGGCGCTGCAGGTACCGGCCCTGAGCTTGTCGAAGGGATGGTGCTCGCCCTGGAGCCGATGTTCAATCGCGGTGGTGATGCCATTACACTCGGTCAGGACAAATTTACGTATAAAACCAAAGATGGTTCCCGCAGTGCGCATTTTGAGAAGACGATCGTGATTACGGAAAAGGGGTCGGAAGTTTTAACAAAACTTACATAGAAAACATGCAGAATAATAAATGGATTGGGTGGATCATTGTGGCTGTGCTTGTTATCGGTGCGATCTGGTATGGAGGAAGACAGCCATCGGTGGTTGGAGAAAAGGAACCAATTAAAATTGGGGAGATTTCTGCACAAACCGGTATTGGTATTACTATTGGAGAAGAAGAATTAAAGGGCGCACTGCTGGCAGCTAAAGAAATCAACGCCCGTGGAGGTGTTTTTGGGCATCCACTTCAGATAGTGCCTGGAGATGTCTCTATTGATAAACTAAAGGCGGGGGCAACGGTCGCACAGAAGCTGATTAGCGTAGATAAAGTTCTGGCGATTGTCGGTCCACAGTGGGATGAGCCCATGCAGGTGGTAGCGCCTATTGCAGAATTAGCAAAAGTTCCCCTTGTTGGCCCCGACACGACGGACACGTTGAAACAAGAGGCCGCTTATTCGTATCTCTTTTCCACATGGTATGACAACCGTGTGGGTATACGAGAGTTGCTTCGTCACGCCCAGAAACACAACCTCAAACGAGTCGTAATTCTTATGCAGCGCAAAGCAGGTTTCTGGTCCTTTACCCGAGATGCATTTGTACAAAATGCTCCGCAGTTTGGTGTTCAGGTGGTGAAAGAGTTTGAAATGGGTGAGCCTATTAGCTTTGATTTCCGAACAACGTTAGCAAAGATTAAACAAGTACCTCACGATGCAATTTTCTTTGTCATGAGCGATCCAACCCAGTGCGTTTATCTTAAACAGAAAAAAGAATTGGGTATTACTTCTGTGTCGCTCGGCACAGAGAGTACTGGGAATCCTGCATCTCTAAAAGAATGTGGAGCTTATATGGAGGGGAATACCTATTTTAGTACTCCTCGTAATGATCATGAAGGCTATAAAGTATTTGCTGCTGCCTTTGAAAAGGAATATGGACGTCAGCCACTCTATCCATCGGCAGTGACAGCCTATGATGGAGTAGGCATGATCGCCAAAGCACTTGTAACAAGTAATCTGAAAGGTGGTGAGTCACTTCGTAATGCTCTAGCAGCGATCAAGGATTATCCAGGTGCATCACTCGCCACGATGACATTTAAAGAAAACGGATTTCTTGATACCCCTGAAGATGCGTTCGAAATGCTGACAATCAAGGACGGTAAGTTTATCAAGGTAGAATAAAGGGGTTAGACCCCTTTATGCAAAGGTGTCTTTTCTTGCTAAAATTTACTCTTACCAATAACAAAATACACTCATGGCAAGTCTCGGATTTTCGGTTTTTAAGACAAAAAAAGGTGGCCCTAAACCTTCGGTCGGGCGAGTAGCAGAAAAATTTAATTTAGAAGACCCCAAGGGTCGCAAGCGGTACTTTCAATTGAAGGCGGGGAGCGAAATCGCGGCTATTCGCGACTATTTGCGCAAAGGCACCTTTGTGGCTTTTATGATGGGCAAGAAGAATTCGGGCAAAGGTACCTATACCAAGCTGTTTGCCGAGCAGGTGGGCCCAGATAAGGTCATGCACCTCTCGGTGGGGGACGTGGTGCGCGCGGCACACAAAGAGCTCGAAAGTCCGAAAACCAGAAAAGCGCTCCTTGCCTGGCTCAAAGAGAATTATCGCGGCATGATGCCCTTTGCCGAGGTGGCTGCAGCCATCGAAGGCCGAAGTCAGAGTGCACTGATCACGTCCGAAATTATCCTCGCATTGTTGCAGCGAGCGATAGAGTTTGGTGGAAAGAAAAAGGCGGTCTTTATCGACGGCTTCCCACGCGGCTTGGATCAAGTCTCCACCTCGCTCTACTTCCGCGCTATCATGGGCTACCGTGATGATCCTGACTTCTTTGTGTTTATCGATTTGCCAAACAGGGTGATCGAAGAGCGCATGAAGTATCGGGTGATTTGTCCGATATGCCAAACACCTCGGAACTTGCGCACTTTGCGGACCAAAGAGGTCGGCTACGATACCAAAACAAAACAGTTCTATTTGAAATGTGACAACCCATCCTGCAAGAGTGCGCGCATGGGCGCTAAGGCGGGGGATACCGCTGGTATGGCTTCGGTCGCAAAGCGGCTTGCGACCGACGAGAAGATCATGCGTGACCTCCTCAAGCTTGAGGGTGTGCCGAAGGTGTACATCCGCAATTCTGTGCCGGTGGCGGAAGCAAAGGCGAAAATCGATTCATATGAAATAACGCCTGGATTCGAGTACAAGCTTGGTGCGCAAGGGGAGGTAATTGTAAGCGAAGTTCCCTGGATTTTCAAAGATGACGAAGGGGTAGACTCCTACAGTCTCCTGCCCGCCGCACCAGTGCTTGCCATGATTAAGCAGATCCACAAGGTCCTCGCTCTATAAAATTGTTTCAACATCTCAGATTTAGATGGAGACCGCGAAGCAAGCGAGCAATGCGAGGAAGCTGTACATGAGAGTACTGCGACGAGTATGCGGAGCTTGTGACAAAGGTATCCGCTAAATATGAATGTTGAAAAAGAAAAGCCGTCCCGGAGGACGGCATTTCTTTTAGAGCCAGGTTGATGGACAGTTGGCCTAGTATGTTACTAGGTGGGTGCCCTGCCGACTATACCACGGCATAGTCTAGGACCGTAGCTATTCGTGTAGTACATGTCTCCACGGAGACAGAGATATGCGCTATACGAACAGCTACTTATGAGCTCCCTTTTGATTTAAACATGCTAGTCAACGTACACATCAACCTGATTTCATTATAGACCGACTATGCAAGGGTGCAAGTATGAGTATGGTTATGATATATCGCCCCCTACTGTCAATTTCATCCACTCGTTATCCACAAAAGATGAGTGATTTTTTTACACAGATCGATTTGTCGCGTGCGTGGTATACTTTTGGTAATGGAAAAAACATTACAGGTATCGTTTTATGATGGGGCGGGGTCAGTGACGGGAGCAAACTTCATGCTGAAGGAAGAGGGTGGCACGACACTCCTGTTTGATTGCGGGCTCGTGCAGGGAGAGAAAGTGGGAGACGATTCCAATAGTATTCCATTTGCGTACGATCCAAGTACTGTCGACATGCTCATTGTGAGTCACGCGCACCTTGATCATATTGGGCGCATCCCCAAGCTCGTAAAGGACGGATTTAAGGGTCGCATTCTCTCCACGCCACCCACGAAAGATATCGCAGAAGTGATGCTCGCGGACTCGCTCGGGGTGCTTGAGAAAGAAGCCAAGAACGGCAACCACGAGCCACTCTACTCGATGGCGGACGTGTCCAAGGCTATGAGCCTGTGGGATACCGCGGGATATCATGAGCCGATCACGGTGGGGAATTTTAGTCTCCTGTTTAAGGACGCCGGTCACATCCTGGGCTCAGCTATGACGGAGGTGACCTATGGCAGCAAGAAGATTCTCTTTACTGGCGACTTGGGGAATTCTCCCGAGCCGCTTTTGCGTGATACCGAAGCCATTGGCTCCGTGAACTACCTCGTGATGGAGAGTGTCTATGGTGATCGCGTGCACGAACATCGGGACGATCGCAAGCGCCTCTTGCAGGATGTGGTCATGCAGACCTACAATCGCAAAAGTACACTCATGATTCCTGCCTTCTCGCTGGAGCGCACGCAGGAGTTGCTCTACGAGCTGCGCACCATGGTTGAGGACGGTACACTGCCGCCGATACCGGTGTATTTAGATTCACCACTTGCTATTAAAGTGACGGCGATTTATGAAAAGTATAAAGACTATCTGAACGATACAGCCATGCAGGAGCTCACCGGCGGCAAAGGCCTTTGTGGCTACAAGTGGGTGCACAAAGTGATGGAAACGGAGGAGTCGAAGGGACTGCGCACTGTGCCTGGGCCGAAAATTATCATCGCCGGGTCCGGCATGTCGAACGGTGGCCGTATTATCCACCATGAGAAGAATTACTTGCCAGACCCAAACAACACCTTGCTCTTGATCGGCTACCAGGCTGCGCGTACGCCTGGGCGGATGCTGCAAGACGGGGCAAAGGCTATTAAGATTCTCGGTGAGATGGTACCTGTGAATGCGCGTGTGGTGAGCATCACTGGCTACTCTGCCCACAAGGATCGCGAAGGGCTCTTTGACCTTGTGGCGGGCGGGGTGGATACGCTTGAGCATGTCTATGTGGTGATGGGCGAGCCGAAGTCCTCGCTCTTCCTCGTGCAGCGCATTCGTGACAATCTCGGTCTGAATGCCAGTGCTCCAGATCGGGGAGAGAGTATCTTATTAGATTTCAATTAACCTATTGCGAATTACGAATTTCATTCAATCCGCAATCCGCAATTCGTAATCCGCAATAGTGTCAACTGAATTTATGAATGATAATTTACGGCACGCACACAAGACAATCAAGATCGGTTTTTCGGGCACAGCCGTCACCGACTTTTTGCAGCAGCGAGATTTGGATGAATGTATGGCTGCTGGTGCCGAAGTGGCGTTGCAGGGGGCGGTCCTCGTGACTGGTGCCACCACCGGTTCACCGCTTTGGGCAGCACGTGGGGCACACGAAGCAGGGGGTTTCTGTGTGGGGCTTTCTCCTGCCAAGGGTGAAGAAGAGCACGTGAAGACGTACGGGTTACCGCTCGACTTCCACGACATCATCATCTACACCGGCTTCGGGTATTCGGGACGCGACCTGCTCTTTACCCGTTCGTGTGACGCGATGATTATTGGTCCCGGGCGCATCGGTACCATCCACGAGTTTACGATCTCATTTGAAGACAACAAGCCGATCGGCATTATGCACACGGATGATTCCAAGACGGACGATGTACTCAAGTTTATCGTGGAGCAGAGTCACCGCAAGGATGATAACAAGAAAGTATTTTTTGAAAACGATCCGAAGATCCTCGTGGCGAAATTGATGGCACTCGCGAAAAAGGATAAGGAGGGGCACTTGTAGAAATTTCTAATTTCCAATATCCAATTTCCAAAATGGAAGAGGGTATCTCACAACCAACTCCTGACCGTCGTACTCCAGGGGGCGTCCTGCCGGAGTTGCCAATAGTACAGGCGAAGATGCCTGATAGGCAAGGCGAGCCAGAGCTGCCCCCGAAGGACGCCAAAGCTCCGCGACAGTACAAAGTTATTCCCAACTTGGAAGCACTCCTCGCCGAGGCAAGCTAACAAGGTCCGACCTTGTAACAGGGTCGGACCTTGTTAGCTCTTCCGGAACGAAGGAAGCTCGTCGACCTACTTGAACCAGTCTCGCACGGTCTGTAGCTGCTCTTTGTAGGTGGCGGCCACTTGGGGCGTTTCGAGCAGGAGGGGGACAGGTGTTTTGGTGTGTGTATTGAGTAATTCTATAAAGCGCTTGAGACCTTTTGTGCCAATCATGCCAACGCCTATATCTTCGTGGCGATCTCTGCGTGAGCCGCAGGCTGGCTTCGAGTCGTTGAAGTGCACGCACGAGACATGCTTGAAGCCGATTTCTTTTTCAAATTCAGCAAACCCGGCTTTCGCTTTCTTGGCATCAGTCCAATCGTAGCCCGCGGCAAACGAATGTTCGGAGTCAAGGCAAATTCCAAAGCGAGCGTCTTCTCCGAGCTTGCCTTGCACAGCCTGGAAGATAGCCCCTAAGTCACTAAAGAGATACCCCATCTCCGAGCCTTGCCCCGCAGTATTTTCGAGGAGCAGCTTTGCCTTCAAGTGTTTGGTTGCCTTCACAACGACAGCAATGTTTGTAACGAAATGCGCACGAGCCTCTGCGGGGTCGGACTCAAGCACTTTACCCATATGGAGTACGACACCATTGATGCCGAGTGCTTCGGCGATGTGGAGGTCTTCGATGAGCGATAGGTACTGGTAGCTCTTTGCATCGAGTTGCTTTGCAAAGTTGTGCACGTAGCCAGCGTGGATGACTGCGTAGGTAAGGGGAGACTTCTCAAAATATTCTTTTCCTAGTTTTGCTGCTTCGGCATACTCCCCCCGGAGGCCAGTGGAGCGCGGGCTCTTGGCAAAGAGATGCATGGCAGTAGCCCCATCCGCGACAGCGGCCTCAAAGGCAGCTCGGTAGCCTTTGCTGATTGAATAAAATGCGCCGATAGGATTCTTTAACATAGTTTGTGTATACATAATAGAAGCGATACCTTTTCGTCTTCACGAGCGACCAAGAAAATAAGAAGTGTACTCACGACTATATTTTCGGAAGTACTCCTGTGGTGGCCTTCAGGCCGTGGAGATCCAGGGAAACCGCTTCTGGATTGCTTCGGACTACCTCGCAAAGACACTCAACAGAGGAGGGCTTAAAACAGTGTAACAAAAAACCGCGTTCCCTGGAACGCGGTTTTTTGTTAGCGGCTTGCTGCTACGATTTTTTCAAACACTGCAGGGTGGTCGGCGGCGAGAGTAGAGAGAATCTTGCGATCGAGGGTGATGTTCTTCTTTTTCAAAGCCCCCATGAGCTTGCTGTACGAGGTGCCGAGTGTTTTGGCACTTGCGCCAATGCGAGTCTGGAAGAGGCGGCGGAAGTCGTTCTTCTTGTCGCGGCGGTGCGCAAAGGCGTGCATGCCCGCATGCACGATGGCTTCGTGCGCCTGGCGCTCTTTGCTACCACGGCCAAAGCGGTAGCCCTTTACCTTACGGAGGACATTCCGGCGACGCTTCAGTGCATTTACTCCTTTTTTAACGCGAGACATGAGTGAGGTTGTAGGTTGTAGGTTGTAGGTTGTAGGCAATGCAACTGCATTTGGTATTTTCTACCACCCACTCACTACAACCTACAACCTGAATTTATGGTAATGGAATGAGGCTACTCAACTCCTTGCGCGTGAGGATGTGGGCAAACTCCTTATACTTCTTGCCTGCAAGCTGCTTGACGCGGCTTGCCTTCGAATTGAAGTGGTTCTGCCCCGCCTTGCGCGTCAAAACCTTCCCATTGCGGGTCACTTTCATGCGCTTGGCGAACGATTTATTGACTTTCATGCCCTTCATAGTAGTTTGGATACTATACCGGAAAAAGCCCTAAAGAGCAAGCTTTGCCCACATCATGCAAAGGGAGCCTTTACGTAAAGGCTCCCTTTGAAGCTATTTTGCTTTCTCGATGATGAGGGTGAGGCCCTTCATGCTTTTCTTGATGGGGTCGACGACTTTGTACTCCTCGGTGATGAGGGTGAGAACGCGTTCGAGGCGGCTTTTCAAAAAGTTAAAATCCATGTACTTGACGCGGCCGCGCAGGAAGAGGTCGATCTTGACGCGGTGGCCCTCCTTCAGAAACTTCGAACCTTGGAGCGCCTTGAGCTCCAGGTCATGGTCACCGGTGCTGACCTTGACTTGGAGACTTTTGAGCTCGCTTACTTTGGAGTTTGCTTTGGCTGCTTTCTGCTTCTTGTTTTCCAAATACTGATACTTGCCGAAATCCATCATCTTTGCCACGGGAGGATTTGCCCCCGGAGAAATCTCAATCAAATCCGTGCCCATTTCATGCGAGCGGGTGAGCGCTTCGGTAATAGAAATGACACCCAAGGTAGAACCGTCTTCCATGATGACGCGAACTTCGGGGACGTTGATTTGATTGTTGATGCGAATGCGCGGTTTCAGACGAGTGTGCAGCTACTGAATAAAAGTGAAAATAGTGCGATACAAATAATGAATGCCTCATGATAGGCGAGATGGATGCCAAAGTCAACGTCTATGGTATGCTAACGTGCATACTAGCTAACACTACATCTATGCCAGAAGTACATGGCACCGAACCATCAGAAGGCGGAGTTCGTGTTCCGGAGGTGCCTCACGAGGAGAGACAGGGATCAGGAGTTGATCATGAAAAAGATCTTGCGCGAGCAAGAGGGTATAAAGCACTTCTTGAACGAGAAAAGGTAGAGCGGATGCAGGAAGACGCAGCTGGCTACCAAAGAGACTTAGAGCAATGTGATGCTGACATCAGAAAAGCGCTTCTCGGATTGGCGCAATAGAGCAGCGCACGTGGGAAATACCTTTTCTGCATAGTCCACAGGGAACACTTGCGTCGATGTTTCTCGTATGCCGTATTCTTTGAAATTGACTCTCGTGTTCTGATGGTTTTCCCCTATATACCATATACTATTCCCTATATACTAACGGTAAGGTTGTTTGGTAAAAAACGAGTTACTAATGCACGGGAGTCTCATATCGCCTGTGGCCTTTGGGCCATAGGTTGCGGACACCCACCTACTCGAAAGAACTCGTGCATTGTTCCAAATGACCTTGTCAAAAGAACGCCCTAGGGCGTTCTTTTGCTGTTTATACAACAACGTTACTCTACTAAACGTGACGATCGTTACGTTTAGTAGAGTAACGTTGTTGTGTGTTTCCTTGACCGTCGCGCGGCGCGGGAGCAGATCAATTACGATTTAAACTCTGCAATAAAGGTGAAGGAGCATGCGCAGGGGGCTTCCTTGCATACATGGCAATTGTGCTCGTAGGTGGCGGCAAGTTCCTCTGCCATAGTGATGCCCGCAGAGTTCGCAATACCCATGACACACGAGACATAATCCGCCGCTTCTTTTTTTACTTCTTCAAACTGCTTTTGGGTGTGACCCCCGAGATAGTAGTGTACCGCTTCGCTGACCTCACCCATCTCTTCGGCTAAGTGGACACCCACATCCGCGAGCGTGCGGCCAGCCGCGGGATAAATTTCCGCGAACATCTGCTGGAAGGCAGCCAGAGTTTTTGGACGTAAGGTACTCTTCCGGCTGATGGTGGGGCGAGTGGTTGGCTTTATTTTCTTGCAGGCACACGGTTTTTTGCCGCAATACGAGCAGCACATGGGAAATCGTCGCCACACTTCATCCTCCACGTTGATGTGAAGGCGATTCACCACTGCCATAAACCAAGAGAAAGCGATGAGCAGATTCACCTGCACTTTCTTGGTATCCCCCTTGCGGATGCCTTTCAAAGCGCGCATGGTAAATCGTTCTTGGTTCGACAAAAGATCGTGAATGGAGAACTGGCGGTCGTTCGGCAGCCCATAGATGACATCTACCAGGTGCTGAAAATCAGTGAGTGATTCTTTGTGCGAGAACTTGGCCATATGGTTCCAAGGATATGCTTCTCGCGCGCGAGCGTCAATGCGTGCGGCGTGCGACTGGGACATACACCCAAAGAAATCATCGAGATTGGATCTCGGTGATTTCTTTGTTGCTGGTCCTGAATTCCTTAGTTGCTCGATACTTACATGGTATGAGCGGCGGTCTGCTCTGCGGCGATGAATTTCTTCACTTCGGCGATAGTGCTCATGAACTGGGCGGGGAAGATAATGGTCGAGTTCTTCTCGACACTAATTTCGGCCATGGTCTGGAGGTTGCGGAGCTGCAGGGCGATAGGGTGGGCAGCCATAATGTCGGCGGTCTCCGCGAGCTTCTCGGCGGCGGCGCGTTCACCTTCTGCCGCAATGATCTTGGCGCGCTTCTCTCGCTCAGCCTCCGCTTGCTTGGCCATGGCGCGTTGCATATTTTCTGGAAGTTCTATGTCCTTGATCTCAACCAGGGATACGAGGATGCCCCATGTTTCTGTGTGCTTGTCGAGCACCACGCTAATCTCTTTGTTGATTTGATCGCGTTCGGATAATATCTCATCAAGCTGGAATCGTCCCACAATGTTGCGCATGGTGGTCTGCGCGATCTGATTGATGGCACTCATCACATTCTCGATGGCGACGATGCTTTTGACCCCATCCACAACTTTGTAATAGGCCACTGCTGAGACATCGACGGAGACATTATCTTTGGTTATGATCTTTTGCGGAGGAATAGGCAGTGTGACGGTACGAAAGTCTACTTTTCGCATGACTTCAATGTATGGAATAATCCAGTTGAGTCCCGGCTCGCGTACGCCGACAATACGCCCCAAACGGAACACGACACCCTTCTGGTACTGCTGTACGATCTTGAGGCCGGGAAGAACAATGAATATAATGACGAAAATAGCGATATAGAACCACATAGTAGTAGTGTTAAAAATATGGCAGTAAGTGTACCATAACCGCTCGCATATGCCAGGGAAATGGTCCGGCATACTTTTCTGCCCGCCCGTACCGAACGGTACGTTCGGGCGGGCTGAAAAGTTGCCTCTGACAGCCAAAAGTATTTTTCTAGTGAAAAATCTTTCTGCCCTACCTCGCGTCGTCACGCTCCGGTCTTGCGGATGCTGCGCACTGCTCGCATCCTCACACCGTCGCGCTGCGTAGCCCATTTCCCTGGCATATGCTCGCTTTCGCCTAAATGCAAACTCAAAGGAAGTGGTGGGCGAAGGTAAGGAGGCCGAGGACAACGGAGCCGAAAGCAGACAAGAGTACAAAGGCGGCCATGGTGTCTTTGATTTTGCCAATGTCGTGGTCTTGCTTGGGCTCCACTTTGTTGCACAGGTCTTCCATAGCGGTGTTTACAATTTCGCCCCCGAGCACGAGGGCGATGGCGAGAATGACGATGGCAGATTCGCCGTACGAAAACCGAAAGGCGATGACCGCGAGTAATACAAAGACGGCAACAATCACTTCGATACGAAAATTATTCTCCTCCCGCCACACCGTGCGGAAGCCATTCATTGCCCACCAGAAACTTCTCCACCAGCGTTTAAACATGTTTTTGTTTTGAACCTGCCTGTTCTGTCTTCGCGAGCGACTTTGTTTTCTTACGAACGGAGTGAATTAGAAAACAAGAAGTACTCTTGTGGTGGCCGTTAGGCCGTGGCGATCCAGGGAAATTCTGTCTGGATTGCTTCGCAGTAGCTCGCAAAGACACTCGAGTGCATGAGTTCTATTACCTTTGTCTAATAATTTTAAATCCCAATTGTTTGCCGCGCTTTTTTAACGTACGCTCCGGATTCACCAGCGCCGCGTGGCCCACTGTGCGCAGCATGGCGTAATCGTGCCAGGAGTTGCCGTAGGCAAAACTCTTCTCAAGGTCGAGGTTGTGCTCATGCGCAAGGGCGATCACTTTATCGCGTTTGACTTCGTCTTTCATAATGTGCCCCACGACTTTGCCGTTAAATCTCCCGTGCACTATTTCTGTTGCGGTGCCAAATCCCGGCGTATGCAAGAAATGAAGCACGGGACCCAAGATTCCCTCGGGTTCCTCGGAAATGATGAAGACGAGATTTCCCTCTTTCTTGTGCAGTTCAAGGAGTTGCAGCATTTCTGGGTAAAAGATGGTGTCTGTATTGCGCGCGAGCAGGGCGGGGACATTTTGTACAAGGTCTGCGACAGCAATTCCCTTGAGTAGTCGTATCGCATCTTGGTAGAAGCGCCCGTGCTTACGCACAATGCGCTTCACGGCCAGGTGCACCAGGAGGGCAAAGGTGCGTAGGGTCACATGGCGGTAGAAGTAGCGCATGATGATACCCTGGTAGATATTGCTCCGTGTGAGCGTGCCATCGAGGTCGAAAAAGGCTGCGCGTTTGCCTTGTGGATACCGAGGGAAACTGTGTTCGTCACAGTAGCGAGCCGGCAAGTGTGTGCGAATAATTTCCTCGAGCCTGGTTGTTTCCTTGAGCAGGCTATCTCCATGCTCGCGGAGCCGTAATGGTTTCTCGATCACTGCTCCGAGTGTGACGGGGGTAAGTAAGACCGATCCATAGGGGAAAAGCGTGTCCAGTCCGGTAATGGTGATGGGCATAATAGGCACTTTGGCATCGTGGGCAATCTTTACTACACCACCGTGGAAGGGGAGAAGACGTTTCTGGAATTCGCGCTTGCCTTCGGGGAAGATGAGGAGCGACTCTCCGCGCTGCAATATTTTCACTCCCTCATGCACACTCTTGCTGTGCTCGAGGGTGCCTTTGTAGCGTAGCTCCTCGAAGAGGTCGCGGCCGATGCTGATGTAGCCCATGCGCAGAAACCAGTGGGCAAGATTACCGGGGAAGATATGGTAGGGGGCGGTGATGGCGGTAAAGGGGCGGCGGATAATGTAGAACACGATGAGACCGTCGAGGAAGCTCTGGTGGTTGGCACAAAAGATAACGGGTTCGTCGGGGATGTGCTCGCGGCCGCGAACATCGACGCGGATGCAGATGCACGCAAAAATAACATCGAGCGCTTTCAGTCCCAGCATGCGCCACTCTTCGTGGGAGGTGAGTCCGCGTACAACACCGTACCAGTAGAAACAATTGGAGAAGACAAAAAACGCCGCGTAGAAATAGATGCTGTAAACAACGCGCCAAAGAAACTTGAGCGGATGAAACTTCACTCTTCAAGTATAGCAACAAACGTTATGCGTTGCCGACGAGGCTGTGTACAGTTTGTTCGCCGATGCCTTTGAGTAGCAAGGTGCGGTCCTTCGTCTGCACTTTTTTCTGAAGCAGTTCCATGAGTCGTGGACCAAGTAATATTTCGTTCTTCTCGGCATGCTGGCCAAGGCGGCAGGCGTAGTTTACGGTCTCGCCGAGGAAGTCCCAGATGCGATTGTCGGCGTGGCCGATCTCGCCGGCGATAAAGTCACCGTACTCGATACCGACGCGAATGTCCCAGCCCATTTCGTTCGTCATGGTGACAATCTTTTGTGCCGACTCCACCGCCTTTGCAGCAAGATGCGGATAGTTCTCATTTGCTTTGTACCCCCCATACACGGCCATAACGGCGTCGCCGAGATACTTATACACCCAGCCGTCACGCGCCTTAATGACCTGGTCGGCGAGACCAAAGAAGCGATTGAGGTCACGGAGCATGGGGGCGAAGTCCTCGGTGGCGTGGACGCGCTTGCTAAAGCCGACGAGGTCGGCGAAGAGGACCACGCCGTGATTGCGTTTAGGCACGAGCTTATGGGTGGTCATGGCATGCACCAAGTCGGGTGGTAAATGCGAAGACAAGATATTGTTCAGCTCGTTCTTCAAGCGCTCTACCTCTTGCTTCTCGTCCATGATGATTTTGTTGCGCTCGCGAATAGTATCTTCGAGTTCTCGCGCATAACTCTGCAAGCGATCGGCTTTACCTTCGAGCTCGTTTAAGTAGCTATCGGCGTTCATGAGCTGGCCGGAAAAATAACTGCGGATGCGCTTCCAGTAGGAGGCATGCTCCCAGGTTACTTTCAAGATGAAGTAGGGTGCGTTGTAGATCTGGCCCGGGATGAGCAAAGGATACGTTTTGTACTCCAGGCTTTTGGTAATGAGAATACCGGTCGGTGCTCCCGTGTCTTCGACCTCCTTGTATTTGCCCATATAGACGTAGCCGCTATGGGTGTATTGCTTCACGAGCTCCATCACACGCCCGTAGACGGTGCCTTCGATATAGAGCAAATTGTCTCTAATCTCCGCATACATGGAGAAGTGCTGCTTCAGCAGACGGACCAGGTCGTACTCAAGGAGCAGCTCCTGTACATTCGCCGGGGGGAGATTCCACACGCGGGGGATGCTCGCGAGTACACCCTTCACAAGTGGCCCGGAATTAAAGTCGTACACCGGGTCGATCGGTTTGTGGAATTGAATTTTGATGATCGCTTCGGTGGCGGTCACGTCCACGAGCTCCATGGTCTTTGTCTTGTTGAAGTAGTTGTTGTAGGTAGGAATCTTGGCAATCAGGAATTTGGCGTCCGCAAAGAATACGCCGATCAAACGCTTCATGGACTCAAGGGCCCCGAGGCCACCCTCGGTGGTGGCCTGGAGGCCGGTCTCGTAGAAGATGGTGGGGTCGTCGCCAAACGCTTTGCGGGCGCGTTTGGTGATCTCGCAGAAGATAGGGAGGGAGACCCACTGGTCAGGGTTGGTCAAGTACGCTTCTGGGTAGCCTAAATGCCCGAGGAGTGCGCTTGGCTCCACCCCGCGTTTCTTGCAGTAATTGATGATCATGTTGGTGTTTCTGTTCGAAACCGCCAACTCCTCCTTGTTTTTCTGCTCTTCCATAACTTTAAGGAACTCATGCAAAAGCCTCCCTCATGCATAGCATGAAAAGGTACGACATACTTTTCTGCTGAAAAGTTGCCTCTTACTCCCGCCGTCGCGGTCCGTAAGCCCTTTTCCTGCCATGCATTCGCTAGGTCTATTTTGCATGAGTTTCGGATCCTATTCTAGCCCAGTCTTGACTTTTTCGCCAGGAGCTAGTCAAACAAAAAAGACGTCCCTCGCGGGACCCCTGCTTTGTTCGTAGAGCGACATCCATGATGTCGCTCGCCTCAGCCAGGGCTCCTCAAGGGAGCCCCGGCGTAATGGGAAGGTCGTGTCAACCGCCTTCCGTGCCTCGTCCATCGCTGTCTTGATGTTCTCCTGTATCACAGTGTTCGCCAGCCGCAGGACTGGCAGTTGCCGCCGCCGGTGTGCTTGACTCAGGCGGTGTTCGCAACACGAATGATGTGGTGAAGCCGAGGTCGACGCCCTTTTTCTCGAGTGCTTGCCGGCGTCGTTCACGCTCCGTGTATGCTTCGATTGCGTGCGGAGGCTTGCTTTCACGGAGTTTGACACCACGCTCTCGGCATTCCTTGAGCTTCTGTGCGAGACCCTGCTCCTCCTTGGAGTTCAGTATGAGTGCGGCGACCGTATCCAGATCGAGGAGATTCGCCGCTTCGCGAATCGTATGGTCCGGCCACTCGGTAATCGGCAGCTCGGTCACTGATACTTCTTCGACGCGTTGCTGCGTCGTTTCCATACCCGGTCCGTGAATCAGCTTGCCTCGAATGGCGACTGCTGCTGCGGGAGCAGCGAGGGGAACACCGGTCGTCGAGGCGTCGCTCTCGTCGATCGCACCCCGGACCCTCATGAAGTCGTCGAACTCCTCCGTCCCGAAGAGCATCTGTAGGCCTCTGTCCTCCAGCCGTTCGGCCAGGCCTGCTTCCACGAGAATGGAGGTGTGTTTTCCGAGAATGTTCAAGTCCTTGTGGCGCAGCTCCTTGTGGAGTTTCGGCTTGATGCGAGTTAGGTATCCGGGTTCTATGGTGCTACTGCCATCCATCTCTTCGACGAGCACTCCCACCATGTGTAGGTGGGGCTCGTCGAGAGACTTCAGACGGTTTTCGAGACTGATTTTTCTTGCCAAGTAGATCACCTGTCCTTCCGGCGTCACGTAGACGCCGTGGTAGGGGTTCTTGATGTAGAAGTTCCGTTCGGGTTGGGGCCTAGGTGTTGCCGGGAGTTGTACCGGAGTGAGAATCTCCACACTCACTTGCGCAGGTGGAGACAATTCTGTTTGCTCCAGCTCTTCCTTCGGAAGTGCGGTGGAGACCGCTTTCTTGCGTCTACTCGTCCGTTGCGTCGCTTCCCGTATTTGGCGCGCACGTGCAACACCAGGGAGCTTCGCGATGTCTGCCATCGAGATGGTAAAGCGTCGCAACACTCTGCCATCGCGCACGACCGTGGAGTGAGTCCCCAGGGGAGTTGGAGTGGAACTGGGAATTACTGCTAGTGGCGGGGGAGGGAGGTCTAACACTGTAGTTGTCGGAGCGAGAGCTATCTCTTCGCCTGGCGGAGAAATTGATTCGATCTCCGTTTTTGTGGCTTGTTGGTCGCTCCACCGCCTGATCGCTTGTGCGATCGTGAGTGCTAAGCTTGCCTTTTCAGGCTCCACATTCACGCAGAGATCCTCGTCACCTGACACCACGATGATGTCAAAGTTGGTTCCGTCAGGGTCGATCGTAACTACGGACATGGGCATCCTGTTGGCCGCGAGGTGAGGGGCAGTCTCTAGCAACTTTGCGTAGTAGAGCCCGGATTGTCCCGCCTCCTTGAATCGTTGCTCGAGCAGCCTTCGCTGCTCCCGAGAAACTTTTCCTCCTTCGGGTGAAGGGTAAAAGACGGGTTCGGGAGTAGTCGACGGTGGTGCTACTTCTGGTTCGGTGGCAGGCGGGGTAATGCTAGTTGAGGAAGATGGTGCTTGCGCTGAGTTCATTGTCTCCGCGTGCGTCGTCTCAGGAGATGAGTCGGCCGCGTCGAGAAGTCTACCGAACTCGGCATTCATTTCTTGTGCTGCTCGGCGGATAGACGCCATGAAGTCCGCTTTGCCGTTACTGGGGAGCTTGAGCCGACAGTGGTATTGGAAATACTGCCACTTACCTTCGCCGGAATCGACGACAATGCGCATGCGGACGGCCTTTCCGTCTGCCTCGCACACTTCGATTGATGGTTGTGTGGCGTTGGTTGCGTGTGACCCGATAACACCCAAAGGAAACTCACCTTCGGTGATACCGCCTCGGAGAACCAGCTCGTGCACGATGGCTTCAAGCTTCGGCCATGGCCAGCCATTTCCAAACCAGAACGTGACTGTCGGACCTTTCGGCCGCTCTTGCGCTTCTGTTTCGGCAATGACAGCTTCCAGTGGTACTGCTTTGATTCTTGGAGCGACAATTGAAGGCGGGGTGATGGATATTGTCGGACTAGCCTGAGTTGCGGGCGCGTCCTCGACAACAACTGTACTGTCCGGGTCGAAGGCGGGCTCGGTCGGGAGGAGTTCTTCCTCCAATTCCTCACCTACGTCTTGTGCGGCGTTGTCTGCCGTCTGCCCATCGACAGCTTCTGCCGCTGCAAGTTCTGCGTCGGTTGGTCCAGCAAGCTCGTCATTTTCAACATTGGCGTCATCGAGTTCCGCTGATTCCTCATCTGGTGCTACTTCGGGCTTGACTACCGGGATTACCGTAGGAACTGGTGGCCGGAATGAGAATGATGCTGTCGTTGTGGGAGGCTGGCTCAGCTTCCTGTCCTCGACTGCTCTTCGTTCCCAGCGATTGGCTATGTCTTGCCAGTTACCCTGCAACGCCGACAAAATAGCGGTTGCAAGTTCGTAGCCGCTCATCAGGCCTTGTGGTGGCGTGACCTCGAAGAGATGCACACCATTTTCGTCATCCTTGATTTCGACTTCGGCGAACAGCGTATTCCTGGCAACGTTACAGACACTGACATCTTTCATGTTTCGTGCTGCAAGATCACCTTTGGTGCCACTAGAAGCAACGGTGGCCTGATACACCTTGCGACCATGATTTGCTCCCATGAGCACGCGTGCAAGCCAACGCCAGGGATTTTCTAGCGTCTCAAACTCTTTCGAGGGACTGATCTCTCGACCCTTCGGCTTAACCTTTGCTTTTGCCACCTGTCACCTCCTTCGGTGGTGTCTAGTTGTGGGGAGCAGAAAGCAAGGAATGCTTTCTGCGTAAAACAGCGAGTTGACAAACAACTGAGAAACAACTACGCCGGGGTTAGTTGTAGCACACAAACGTACGTGCGACAAACGCATGCTTAGTAACAGCTCACAAGATTGAGTGGTGGCTAATGAGCGTCGCATATCTCACTCTGTCTTTGCGAGGTACTCCGAAGCAATCCAGTGCAGTACACCAAGAAACCTAGATTGCTTCGGAGTACCACCACAGGAGTACTTCCATTTTCTAATCGGGAATTACCCTCAAGAAAATCAGGTCGCTCGCAAAGACGCTCACTCAGTTTTGTGAGCTGTTACCATGCTTACGTGCGTCGGAAGCGGGGCGTGCGTAGTTGTTTCTCTTGTGCACGGAAGGCAGCGATCGCCTCGACGGCCTTATGGTGTTGCAACTTGCGTTGCGTGCGGGAGAGGATGAGCTTCACCGCGTTTTCTGTTTTTCGTACTACGTGCGCGATCTCCTTGACCGAGAGTTCTTTGCGATACCGCAGGAGCATGATATCTTTTTCGAGCAGTGGCAACTCCTGAATAGCTTTCCAAACGGCATCGAGCCTTTCTTTGTCGCTGCCATCCTCGATGATGGTTTCGGGAATGCCTTCGGGATCATCGAGTGCATCGAGGGAAAGTGTCTTCTTCTGGCGGTATTCGTTGACGAGAATATTGTGAGCGATGGTGAGGAGGTAGGTACGGTAGGTGTAGCCTTGCAAGCGATAGGTGTGCAGATGCTCAAAGGCGTGCAAAAATGTCTCCTGTGTTAAGTCCTCGGTGCGTTCATCCTTTTGGTGCAAGCGAAACCAGAAGTAGTTGTAGATGGTGAGCGCGTACTTTTCGTAGAGTGCGGCAAAGCGCCGTGAGTCTGCTTTGGCATGAAGGATGAGTTCCTGATCAGAAACTTCCATATGGGTAACTATGGCACTCGTACCGCTTCCTTGCAAGCACTCCTTGACTATCGTGCCAGGGATCGCTGCAATAATGAAACTGATGTACAACCGAGGCAGGAATAGTAAAATACCGGTAATGAAAGCGACGTTGGCTCGTCACCACGCCGCAGTACTATAAACGCTAATTTTATCACTATGACCTTCGTACATCGTTTCTCTGTGCGAACCCTTGTGCTCGTCGGGGTGGGACTTGTGATCGCCGGTGCGCTTTCCCTCGCTTCGCTCGTAGAGGCGCAGACGATCACCAGCGTCAGTATGGTGAACAATGTGTTTCGCCCGCAGACGGTGACCATTGCAGCGGGTACCACAGTGGTGTGGCTGAACAACGACCAGCATTACCACGCTGTTGTGTCTGATGCCGGACACTTTCAGAGTGGCATTTTGTATCAAGGCAACACTTACCAGCACACCTTTACGATGCCGGGTACCTACTACTACCACGATCAATTCTACGGGTCTGCTCGTGGTGGCATGTGGGGGGTGGTGCTGGTGACGGGCAATAGCATGTATGGGGGCTCTCAGTACTCCCCATATCAGACAACTGGGTACAATAATCCTTACCAAACAACTGGAGCGACTTCCTACTACCCATCATACAACTACGGCTCTACGTACGGCACATCGTATCCGTACACCTCCGGCAGTGCATACACCTATCCGTACGCAGCGGGTAGATCCTACGCTTATCCGTATTCCGGATCCACATATTACAATCCTTCGACGGCTTATGCCTACCCAAGTCAGACGTACTCTGGTACGGGGTATACGGGATACTCGTATCCCTATTCCACCGCTCCTTCTGCCTACACGTCTCCGGCATACACTGCTTCCTCGTACACCTACCCATCGTCGTACTCTCCGTACAGCTATAGTCACAACACCTCTTCACTTCCCACATGGTTCCGTCTCTCGTGCTCCATGACGTATGGCACTTCGTACGTGTGTCAGTTGGGGAATTAGGAGGCATTGCCCACTGGTAACCCCTCACACCCTGTTTCTTCCTCTCTGTGTCATCCCGTTGAAGAACGGGATCCAGGTTCAATCCTGGCCTGGATCCCGGCCTGCGCCGGGATGACATACGAGGAGGTGTGAGGGGTTACGCTCACTGGTATTGACTTTTAGTATCAGGCGTGCTACTGTTGTACCTAGCACCAGTAGGGTAACAGAAGGCGCGCCGCGTCGCGCCGAAAGGAAGCAGTTATGCCCCTCCACCTCTCGGTGTTGTTCCAGGTTCTCGCGGTCATCGCGGTGGCGTTCGCCGCCGCGGCTTGGCCCGTTCGGGACTGGCTCCAGAAGGAGATCTTCGGAGTCGAAGAGAATCCGGCGCTGGCCAAGCCTCAGGGGCCATGGCAGCTGCCGAACTCCCGGCGGGAACTGACCAAAGAGGAGATTGACGAGATCCTTCGTTACATCTGATATCTAGGTATCCCCGGAGGAGGTTCCTCCAAGGGGATGACTTTCCGCTTCGACCACTCGGTCGCTAGTGACGCAGCATCCTACGCCCCCGCACTTCAATGTCGCGGGGGTTGTACGTTTACATCACATAAGACTGCCCTTTGCAAAGGGCAGTCCTATGTGATGATTACATTGCGTTTACATAAAACAGCGTGCTACGATAGATACATGAGTTTTACTTCAATGTGGCAGTGGTTTCGGGATGTGAATCCATGGCGGGGGATGATGCTCTCGATGGTTATTTTTGTGTTGTACGGTGTCTACGCTTTGGGTGATTCGCAAGGGGCGCTCCGGGTTCTTCTGATCGTTGTTCCGGTCGGACTTGCGCTGGACTACTTCCTTCACTACTTCCACGCGACAGAGCGCAAGCAGAAATTCCCGGAGTCCGGGCTCATCACGTCTTTAATTGTCTCGGTCCTGATGCCGCTTAGTGTCGACTGGCGCATTGCCGTCGCTTCGGTGTGTCTTGCTATTCTTTCCAAGCACTTCATCCGTTTCCGCGGGGAACATGTATTCAACCCTGCGTCGTTTGGGGTGCTCGTTGTTTCTCTGTTTGTGGCATTCCCCCTCGCCTGGTGGCCGGATGGGTACATCTGGCTCGCTATCATTCTTGGGTTGCTCAATTTGTGGCGCACGCGCAAGTACGCGCAAGCAGTGAGCTTCCTCGTGCCGTATTTCGCGTTTCTCTTCATCATCAATCAAGACGTCACCATTGCGGCCCTCACCCTCCCGTTTTTCTTTATCTGCTTTATGTTGCCAGAGCCAGTGACCTCGCAGGGGGGTTGGCGTGGGCAAATCACCTTTGGCCTCATTGCCGGCATTGGGGCTATCCTCGTGAGCTATGCTCCGCAGATCGGGAGTGCCGCCTTGCCCGCCGGCCTCCTGCTCGCCAATCTCTCTCGCTATCTCTGGCGCGATCCTGCACCCAAGTACGCCCTCACCCCCGGCTTTGCGCCGCAAAAGTGATAGACCAGATAGCCAACCTGCCAGGGCAATGTGTCAGATTGGATTGCCTTCACGCAGTACTGTTGCGAGAGAAATGAGAAGAAGATATAAGCTATGACACCACATCCCTTACTGGCGAAGCAAGATTCGAATTCACTCATGAGCTGGAACAACCCAGCGGAGATGGCTATTCGCAGAATTTATACTGATCTCGTACGAAACAAAACACTCACTAGAGTTTTTCGTCCGGACGCACGGTCTTGTGGGGGTTTTAAGGGTTATTGTCCTGGCGAAAAGATAACAATTCGCATTGTACAAGAAATGGGCACCGATCACCCTCCCGCACCACGGGCTCCATTGTTTTTTCCGGAGGCAGCTGCTCATGTGCAGATTGAAGCAGTGTGTGTGCTTGCACTTGGTGCATTAACCCCGGAGGATTTCATAGGTGCCGGCCCAGATGTAACAAGCCAAGAAACTGTACGTCGCCATCTGGGACTCATTTACAATCTTGATCCAGAATCACTTGGACCTGAGGCGACCATTACGATGATTACATTTAGCTATCTACATTCATGACACAAGAAAAACCACGCGACATTACTGGAGAGATACTTGCGATTGCACCTTTAATGAAATCACCAGAACGAAATCCCAAAACGCTTGAGGGACTAGATCACTACCTGCTTTTTACGAGTGCACACGATTATCCGGGCATGTCTCCGCGGATGTGGGCGGCAACCTATGAACATCTTGGTATGCACGGTCAGGCAGCAGCATTTCTTGTTGCACCAGAAGCACAGCTTGCTCAACTGTACGCTTTGTTTCGTGAGGATCCACGATATGTTGGTGGTGGCGCGGGGTCGGGGTTTAAGGAAAAGATTTTGCCTCTTCTTGACAAGCTTGATGAGTCCGCGACAGAATCTGGCGCAGTGAATTTTATTGTAAAAGAGCAAGGACAGCTCATGGGCTACAACACCGATGGAGAGGGGTTTACCGAGGGGTTGGAACAATTGCTGCTTTCCCAGGGCCGAACGGTTTCTCAATCGACAATTGGTATTATTGGTGCCGGAGGTACTGCCCGGGCCGTTGCTATTGCCTTGGGGAAGCGAGGTGCGCAGCTCATGATTATCAATAGAACCTTGGCACGGGCTGAAGAAGTTGTTGCGCGCATAAATGAGCGCTTTGGCGGAAAGCTTGCGATACCTTTTCCGGAAGATTCGCTACCAGCGGTAGTACAAGAAGTTGATGTCCTTGCAAATACCACCAATAAAGCAGATGGTCCCACAAAAGAATACTCCGCGTTGGGACCGGTGCACCTCCCGGTGACGGATGAAAATATTGCTGAGAATAGAAAATTTGCAGACGAGGTACTTCAAGCTGCCCGACCGGAGACTGTCTTTGTCGATGTCGTGCTCGGGTACGAGTCGACGATGCTCCGCCAGGCTCGGGAGAGACACTTCGTGACACAAGATGGTTTGCCGATGGTCGTCCACCAAGGAGCACATGCTTTTTATTTGTTGCATCATCGTGAACTAGGTGAGCGAGGTATCACTGAGCAAGATGTTGCAAAAATTATGTGGCAAGCAGTTGCGAAGTAACTTGCATGTTCAGATATGTAAATGGTGTGGTGTGTGCGAATTCGAAGATTAAATTACTTTATGATAGCCTGATGCAATGAAAGTTCTCAAATTTGGTGGATCGTCGGTGGGGAATCCGGAGCGCATCAAGACGGTGGTTGGTTTGATCGTGGAAGCAGCGAAGGTAAGCAAAATCACGGTCGTCATCTCTGCCTTTCAGGGAGTGACCGACCAGTTGCTCAAAGTTTCAAAACTAGCATGTGCGGGTGCAGCATGGGAAGCCGCGCTCGCGGAGATTAAGAAAAAGCATATTTCGTATGTGGAAGAGTTGTCGAAGCACATAAAAACAGGGTTAAACCCTGTTTTTATAAATCTGGAAGAACGGTTTAAGGAGCTCGCCGATCTCTTGCACGGTATCGCCCTTTTGAAACAGTGCTCGCCTCGAGCGGAGGACACTGTGGTCGCTTTTGGTGAACTCCTTTCCTGCTCCATCATCGCTGCCTACGGAAAGGCACTCGGGCACTCCTTCGCTTTTGTCGATGCGCGAGAGCTCATCTGCACCGACGCGACCTACAACAATGCAAGGGTTGATTTTGAAAAAACAAACGTAAAGATCCAATCGTATTGCAAAGACCTGGAAGAGACTCCCATTATCACGGGCTTTATTGGGCGCGCGCCCGACGGCTCGACGACGACTCTCGGCCGAAGTGGCTCTGACTATACAGCCTCCATCGTCGGCGCTGCCCTCGACGTGTCGGTCATTGAAATTTGGACAGATGTGGATGGGGTGATGACGGCTGATCCGCGTATGGTGCAGGGTGCCTTTGTGTTGCCGAAGATAAGCTACCAAGAGGCGATGGAAATGGCACATTTTGGAGCGAAAGTGATTCATCCGCAAACGGTGCAGCCGGCCGTTGTGAAAAAGATTCCTTTACTGATCAAGAATACCTTCAATCCTGATGCGCCCGGCACTTTAATTTCTGAGGAAACCACTGAAGACGGTCTCATTGTGAAAGGCATTACCTCTATCGATGACTGTGTGTTGGTCACGGTCGAAGGAGCCTTTATGATTGGCACTATTGGCTCCGCCGTGCGGGTCTTGAAGGCATTTGCAAATAAGAGGGTGAACATCATGCTCATGACGCAGAGCTCATCCGAGTACACCATTTGTCTCGGGATCAAAAAACAGGATGTCGACGACGCCCTTCGTGGGTTGCGTGAAGAGTTTGTGAGTGAGATGCAGATGGGGCAGGTCAGCTTCCATGTCCGTGAGGAGCGGGCGATTATCGCTGTAGTTGGTGATGGCATGAAGGGCAAACCCGGGGTTGCAGGAAAACTGTTTCAAACACTCGGCGCGGACGATGTGAACATCGACGCCATCGCCCAAGATGGTAGCGAGCGGAGTATCTCCATGGTGATCGACGCTGGCCAGAAGATGCAGGCACTCCAAGCAATACACGATGGTTTTTACAAAAAAGAAAAGACAGTGCACTTGGTCGTGCTTGGCTGTGGAGGTGTGGGAGCTACTTTGCTGGAGCGTATTTGTACTACGAATGAGACGTTGCTCGCGCAAGGAGTGCGCGTGCTTGTCTGCGGCATTGCGGACAGTAAACACATGCTCATCGATCGCAAGGGAATCGAACTCGCTACCTGGCGGGAACAACTCAAACAGTCTCCGACCCCGTCGAAAGTAGATGAGCTAGCTTGGGAGCTGGAACGATACAAATTTACAAATACCGTTGTCGTCGACTGTACTGCCTCCGAAGAGGTGGCAAAACAGTACGTTCATTTTGTGAAAGCGGGTGCACATGTGGTCTCGGCAAACAAGAAGGGGAATGCGGTGTCGATGCATGACTACACATTGTTACGCACAGAGCTTGCTGCTCAACAAAAGCATTTCTTGTACGAGACGAACGTGGGTGGCGGGCTGCCCTTGCTCTCGTCGCTACGGCGTTTGCTCGAGAGTGGAGACACTATCACCTCGATCGAGGCCGTACTCTCGGGAACTTTGAGCTATCTGATGAACACCTACGATGGCAGCGTCCCGTGGAGCGAGCTCGTAGCTCAAGCGCAGAAAGAGGGCCTCACAGAGCCTGATCCTAGAGACGATCTTTTCGGTATGGATGTGGCGCGGAAGTTGCTCATCATCGTCCGCGAGCTGGGTGCAGAACTTGAAATGCAAGATATTGTTGTCGAAGGTTTAGTGCCGCCGCAGTGCGCTACGGTGCCGAAGGAGAAGTTTCTCGGGGAGCTTGCCAAGTGTGATGGCGACGTAGTGGCGCGGCTCAAAGCAGCCCAAGCGAACAAGAAGCTCTTTCGCTTCGTGGCTCGTTACGAAAAAAGAGAAGGAAAACCAACTTGCCACGTTGGGCTCGAAGAAGTAGCAGAGGATCATGCGCTCTCACGTCTGCGCGGCACCGACAACATGCTCATCGTCACCTCTGCACTCTACAACAAAACACCCCTCGTCATCCAAGGCCCCGGTGCCGGCCGCGACGTCACCGCCGCCGGCGTCCTCGCGGACATTATGAAGCTTACGAAGTATTTAGTATGAGAACAAGGAATACAAAGATATGAAAAAGATATACGGACGTATATTTCTTAGCTTTATGTTACTTGGGATGCCTATAAGTTATTTTATCTTGACTGGCTTCTTTGCACTGCCTGAGTACTTTCAGTACACGGGAGCAACCATCCTTTTTTGTTTACTATTTGGACTCTTTTATACTTCCATGTTTTGGGTTGTCTACGCACATCACAAAGTGCGAAATCTATTTAAAGCCTTCCTTCTATTTTTTTTGTTACCTCTGGTTTTTGTTGAAGTGGTCCTCTCTGTTATGATCCCTTTTTCGTCTAGTAACTGTGTATCCTGTATGATTGGGCCGGGGTTCGCACTCGTAATTTATCCCGTTTATCTAGCCATACCATCACTTATGGGAGCAGCTATCCTTACTATGTTTTTCTGGAAAGCCAGAAGGGACGATATTTACATACCCCCTTCTGTGATTGCATAACACGAAGGAGATTAATTAAAGCAACATGAAAAAATTACGCGTGGGAGTGCTGGGGGCGACGGGGATGGTGGGCCAGCGGTTTTTGCAGTTGCTCGAAAACCATCCTTGGTTTGAGGTGGCCTGTCTGGCAGCTTCGCCGCAGTCAGCTGGAAAGAAGTACGGTGCTGCAGTGCGGGGGAGATGGCTGATGGACACGCCTATTCCTGATGCAATAAAAAATATGGAAGTGCTTGCTGTCGAACGCGACATGCAAGCGATTGCTTCGCAGGTAGACTTTGTTTTCTCGGCGCTCGATATGGAAAAGGAGGAAATTCAGCGCGTGGAGAATGCTTATGCAGCCCTTGAAATTCCTGTCGTGTCGAACAACTCCGCACACCGATGGACGGAGGATGTGCCCATGATTATTCCTGAAGTAAATCCCGAACATGCCGCTCTGATCGATGTGCAGCGCAAACGCCATGGCTGGAAGAAAGGATTTATAGCGGTGAAGCCAAACTGCTCGATCCAGTGTTACGTGCCACCCTTGCACGCACTCAAAGAATTTGAACTTGAATCAGTGGTAGCTACCACCTATCAATCGATTTCCGGAGCGGGAAAGACTTTTAAAACTTGGCCGGAGATGATAGATAACGTCATTCCCTATATTGGTGGCGAGGAAAAGAAGTCGGAAGAGGAGCCGCTCAAGGTGTGGGGTACGATGAAAGGGGGTAAGCTCACACTCGCGAAGAGACCCATCATCTCGGCTACCTGCATTCGCGTGCCTACGACGAACGGCCACATGGCGAGTGTACAGGTGAAGTTCAAAAAGAAGCCAACTCGCGAGCAGGTGCTCGCAGCATGGAAGAGGTTCCCGAATCCACTTGCGAGCATGAAGCTACCTTCGGCGCCCAAGGATTTCCTGCACTATTTCGAAGAAGAGAATCGTCCGCAAACGAAGCTTGATCGAGATCTCGGTAAAGGCATGGCCGTGAGCATTGGTCGCTTGCGTGAGGATCCCCTTTTCCATTGGAAGTTTGTGGCGCTCTCGCACAACACCATCCGCGGCGCCGCAGGTGGCGCAATCTTAGTAGCGGAGCTCCTCAAAAAGCAAGGATATATCAAATAACCTCTAGAATATCCTTTACTATGCTACATCGGGTGTAGCATAGATGGTGTAGCATATTAAAGGATGTGTCATTTCTGCGTAGGCAGGAGTCCAGGTTAATTCAGGACTGGATCCCGGCCGGAGTTTATACTTGATTACTATCAAGTGCCGGGATGACAGAAAAAGAAAAACTGCATGCAACTCTCACATAAAGAATTTGAAGACAGGCTTGCACAGAAGCAACTCACCATTGCTCTCATTGGTATGTCGGGGATGGGGAAGAGTTATCGGTCGAAGCAGCTGGAGGATTTAGGCTTTGCCACCTACGGCTGCGACGATGTCATTGCTAAGAATATTGCTCACTTACTTTCGACTGAAGATGTGGGTGGTCTTGCAACATGGATGGGGCAGCCATACACAGAAGGGTACAAGGATCGTGAGCAGTTATACTTGAACCTGGAAGAGACAATCACGCGAGACGGGATCAACCCAACAACTGTACCCGGTACAGTTGTTGGGAATTCGAAGTCAGGAAGCCTTGCTTCCAACTCGAACTCGGAAGCAAGGCTTCCAAATTCGGGGAATCGGGTACTCGATACTACAGGAAGTGTGATTTACTGTTCACCCGAGCTGCAACAAAATCTTAAAGAAAAGAGTTTAGTCGTGTATCTGGAATCCAACCAAGAAGTACGAGACAAACTTTTTGAAGTGTACATGCGGGATCCAAAGCCAGTCGTCTGGGGTGATTCTTTTGCGCGACAAGATGGCGAAAGTGATCACGACGCCCTCAAACGATGTTATCCTAAACTGCTTGAGTTTCGCGCTACACGGTATAAGATGTTAGCGGATGTTAAGTTGCCGTTTGAGATAGCTCGGAATGAGGCAAGCAGCGGAGAGAAATTTCTAGAAGAAATCTCTAATTGTCTGGTATAATCAGTATGGAGGTGGACAATGGCCGAAGCCAAAGAAGACAAAGTCAAGCAGCCGGTAAAGGATTGGGATCTCGCCGATGATCCCGAACTGGCCGCCTTCAGAGTATGTCTTGATCTCGATTTCATGTCCAAGCACGGCGTAGACTGAAGATTGGTCACGGGGCAGGGCATTCGTTCTGCCCCAGCTTTAATATTTAACGCAATTTAGACTGCCCGAAAACGAGAAGCCTTGCTTCCCCGCCTGCCGGTCGGGCAGGCAAATGCAGTAGGAAGCAAGGCTTCTGGGCCCAGTTTTCGGGCAGTCTAAAAACAACATGCGCTACTACAGTACGAAAAACAAAAAAGACAAAGTTTCTTTGAAAGAGGCGGTGACGCGCGGGCTGGCTCCTGATGGCGGGCTCTATATGCCGGAGAGTATCCCGCAGTTACCGGCAGGTTTTTTCAAAACAATACGCAGAAAATCGTTGCAGCAGATTGCTTATACGGTCGCGAAAGCATTTGTCGGGGATGAGATTTCGGGTAAGCGATTGAAGCAGCTTGTGGATGAGACACTTAATTTTCCGATTCCATTGGTCCCCTTGGAAGCAAGGCTTCAACCCAAGAGCCCAGAATCCTTGCTTCCGGTTGCAGGAAGCCTTGCTTCCAGCTCGAGCCCGGAAGCAAGGCTTCCAAAACTGTTTCCAAAAATTTACGCATTGGAGCTTTTTCACGGTCCCACCATGGCCTTCAAAGATGTAGGCGCGCGTTTTATGGCGCGGCTACTTGCGGCACTGCGGGGTGGTGCAACTTCTGATTTGACTGTCCTTGTCGCTACGTCGGGCGACACCGGCAGTGCTGTTGCCAGTGGTTTTTATAACGTGCCTGGAATTAAGGTGGTCATCCTGTATCCGAGCAAGCGTGTGAGCGACTTACAAGAGAAGTAGCTCACCACCATGGGTGGCAACATCACTGCCCTTGAGGTCAAGGGCAACTTCGATGATTGTCAGCGCATGGTGAAGGAGGCGTTTCAGGATGCGGAGATTCGCTCTCAACTGGAAATGACTTCGGCGAATTCGATCAATATCGCTCGGCTCATTCCGCAGATGTTTTATTATTTTTGGGCGTGTGCACAATTACCAAAGGCAACCAAGGAATTTATCATTTCTGTGCCAAGCGGAAACTTCGGGAACTTAACTGCAGGGCTTATGGCCAAGCGGATGGGTCTACCTGTTGACCGTTTTGTGATGGCGACCAACGTCAATGACGTCGTGCCAAAGTATCTTGAGACTGGTACCTTTACAGCGCGAGCATCACAGAAAACCATCTCAAACGCAATGGACGTGGGAAACCCCAGCAACTTTGCGCGCATGCTCGATCTCTATGGCAATAAAGCATCTGCCATGCGCAGAGATATCATTGCTTTCAGTTTTACTGATGCAGAAACGAAGCAGATGATGCGAGTTTTTCACAAAGCCCATGGGTATGTGCTCGATCCGCATGGTGCAGTCGGCTGTTTGGGATTACAGAAGTATCACACTAAGTATGGACAAGCAAGGACATGTATTTTCCTCGAAACCGCACACCCCGCCAAATTTCAGAGCACTGTCGAGAAGACTCTCGGCAAAAAAGTGAAGATTCCGCCGCAGCTGAAGCAGTATTTCAAGCGTAAGAAAAAGGCCGCACTGATTTCGAACAAATTTGAAGATTTGAAAAAGTTTTTACTCTCGATTTAAAATCAGAGTCCAAAAAAGCGAGTGGCGAGCTCGCTTGTTTTCCCCGGCGGCCGCTCGGCCGCCTGTTGCTGTCCTGAACTCACGACTGATGAATGGTCGGGAGGGGAACCCTGGCCTCCTTGAAGAAGAAGCGGAATCGCTCTTCGCTGTCAGCTGCGAGGACGACTTGCTTCACCTTTGCGGCCGGTGCTCGCGAGGGGGCGATTCCTTCTTCGGCCGGGGGAATGTCTTCGTCCGTGTCGATCAGCACGGAGTGATGGTCATCGAGCTCCTCGTGCACTTCACAGCGCAGACCGCTGTGTGGCACCTGAATCCAGCCGTCCGCCCTTGAGAAGATCTTCAAGTGCGTGCCGTTAACCTTCTTGATGTTACTCGCGGTGTGAGCGCGACTGAAGTCGAACTGCATCTTGCCTCCCATGTCCTTCACGCCCAAACGATCGCCGGGCATGCTATTAGTATCATGCAACAATCTACGCAAAATGCAAGTATCACGATCGTCTCTGCTCACAAGACTGAGTGACCCACTCTTGCTGTCATCCCCGTTAAGACGTGAGTCCAGGGCCTGAAATGAACCTGGTTCCCGGCCTTCGCCGGGATGACACGATACGGAAAGTGCAAGCAACCCCTTACGGTGTAGCCACGACTCAGGGTTGTGAGTAGTTATCAATCTAGAAATGTGTTGCGGATTTGGTTTATTTTCGTACAATGGCACCATATGAAAAAGCGTTGCTTTTGGGTGCCGGCGGGGGATACGCTGTGCGAAAAGTACCACGATACCGAGTGGGGAGTGTTGGCGCTAGACGATGCTACCCAATTTGAATTTCTGGTACTTGAGAGCGCTCAGGCGGGACTCTCGTGGCGGACGATTCTGGGAAGAAGGGAAGGCTACCGTCGGGTATTTGCAGACTTTGACCCAGTCCGTGTTGCGCGTTTTTCGGAAAAGAAAATTGAGACACTCATGCAAGATGCGCGCATTATTCGTAACCGATTGAAAATCACGGCAACGGTGCGCAATGCCCGGCAATTTTTGCAGCTGGTGCAAGAGTGTGGCAGTTTTGCAAACTACTTGAAAACGTTTTTCAAAAAAGTGCCGGAGATCCACCGGCATAAAAACCGCGAAGACCTACCTGCAAAAACAGTAATCTCAGAGGCGATCGCAAAAGATCTCAAACGCCGCGGTTTCACATTCCTCGGTCCCACCGTCATGTACGCGCACCTGCAGGCGACGGGTTTCGTGCAAGACCATACCAGGGATTGCTTCCGCTACAAAGAACTCATGTAAGGGAATGTGCCATCGGACCTACCCCTACTTTGAATTACGAAACCCCTTCCCGCATGTCATCCCGTCGCAGGACGGGATCCAGGTTAGCCCCTGGGCCTGGTTCCCTCCTTACAGGAGCTGTATACCTTTTGGCTTGAGTACAAGCGCAAAAGGTCTTGCGGAAGCTGGTCACGGATATTTTTCTGCTGAAAAATTCCTCGACCCCGTCTCGCGCCGTCGCGCTCCGACTCAGAACTGCTGCGCATACTCGCAGTTCTGCTCGCTCGCTTCCTCACCTGCGCCGGGATGACATGCGGGGGGTGTGAGCAGATACTTGGAGCAGTCTTGTGAAGGAAGAGAGAAAGCGGTACACTACCTCTTGTTTTCTGGTGTGGAGACAAATACAAAAACGTTGTGCGGGGTTGAGGCGATAGTGGTCGAGAGAAAACCCCTATTTTTTAAGGGCGTAAGAGACAAGTACATGAACTATGATGCCTGAAGCACTATTGGGAAATGAAGAGGACATTGGGCTATCGCAGGTAGCTACCGATGCTCCACGAGCGAATTTGAAGAAAACAGATGATTTGACTGAGGGGGAGCAGACTGGTTGGCAGTCTGCCGGACGGGCCTTGTATCAAAACAACCTCGGCACTCTTCCAGAAGATGAGATACCAGCTCAATTTCGACGTTTCAAGAAAGAAGACGAAGAATTTAATTGCCCCAAAGCCGCTGATCCGGAGAGCCCCACTTTGGAGGAAGTGGAGCGCGCTACTGTATGGAAAGCTGTCGCTGCGAAACGATACCACGCGATGGGAATTGGTTTGGTCCAGGAGCTGCTCGCTCATGTGCAGCCTCAAGCGGCCAAAAGGATTCTTTTCGAAATTGGTGAGCGGGACAATAGTTCGTACCTTCCTCTTATAGAAACACAAGAAGCCGAACTTCGGGAAAAGAGAGCAGAGGAAAAGGAAGGAAAAGTCCAGAAAATAGTTGAGGACTTAAGAACGTACTATGCTGATGGATCTCCGGATCTCACCGTTGCTCTCAATAAGAATCCTGAATTGCGAGCAGAGATCTATAGCGAGGCTTACAGAACGGAACTATTGCCCCTGCAAAATGAGCTTACGATACTCCTCAAACAAAACATAGAAACAAATCGGCGTGCCAAAGATTTGCAGAGAGGACTGCAAGAGCTTGCGAACAGTGGATCCTTTGCCAAAATATTTCAATCTACTCACAGAGAAACAGAAAGAGAACGTCTCCAGAGTTTGCTCACACAAGAGCAGGAAGAGATGGAGAGACAAAAAAATAGATTCAACGATATTTGTACGCGAATGAAAAGCTCCGTGACGCTTGACCCTGATCCCACTGAAAGAAATTTCAAAATGAAGCGTATCATGGAAAAAGTGGTTGCGGATGCTTCTGGTGGCGGTACGATAGTGACGCAGGAAAAGATCGACGCAGTGCGGTCCGACCCAAACGCTATTACCGCTTGGAGTCCGCCAACATTTACGGCAACAAATGAGAAACTCTTGACGAACAAAGTTTAGGCGGTAGTCACTATTCAAGTTTTGCCGTAACCTTCTTTTCTGCTTTCTTCCCCCGCCATATTTCTCATCACCAGAGACACTTCTCCCTTGTTAAGCGAAGGCCGGGGCACGCCCTGGTTCACAATACCCTTACTCACATGAAAACAAGAGTCAAAAAAAGCGAGTGGCGAGCTCGCTTGTTCTTCCCGGCGGCCACGTGGCCGCCGGTTTCATTGCTTCTCATTATGGCTCCTGTAACCAGAAGAGCTTGTCTCGCTGCGTATCAAGTACCTCGCCCATGTACTCGATGAGGATGGTTGCCAGTGCCACGAGAAGAGTGGCTTGGGCAACATCGAGGGGTAGTTGTGAGAGAGGATGATTCCCGGCCCACCCATCGGTGAGCCAGGTAAGAGTCAGCATCCCTCCCGCTGCCTGGAGTAGATCTTGCATGAGTGAGCTCCTTTTGGATGACACCTGTGCGTACAGGTGTCAGTGAAATTGAGTGCTCCGCTTCTAGCAGTATACCTTATAGCCTCGTCTTTGCCGACATGCAGAACTACCACCCCACTAAAGAAGTGGAAAGTTTTAACGAGCCCCTTTTTGATTTTGAGATCTGTCGGCCGATTCAATAAATCTTACCAAGTGGATGCAGAGCCCTTGAAATAGATAGTGAGGAGTGCCATGAGGAGGGTGACGACGAGGGGGCCGAGGATGAAACCGAGGGGCCCGAAGTAGGCTATGCCACCGAGGACAGAGAGCAGGATAACCAAGGGGTGCAGATTGGTGCCGCGCCCGACAAAACTGGGACCGAGAAAGTTATCGATGAGCCCGACGGCGATCACCCCCCAGACGAGGAGTCCCACTGCAGAGAGTGTGGTGCTCGTGAAGAAGAGGTAGAGGATGCCGGGGGCAAGCACGAGGGCGGTGCCAATGCCGGGGATCAAGGCAGCGATGGCGGCCACGGTTCCCCAGAGGGCAGGATTGGGCACGCCGAAGAGAAAGAAACCTATGGCCGTCAATATGCCCTGAATGATGGCGATCAGGAGGCTCCCCCGCACGACCGCGTTGATAGCGGTATGGAGCGTGTCGAGAATATGCGCGTCGTCTTTATCGCGCAAGGGACTGTAGGCAATAGCGAGTGCTCGGAGGCGAGGACCCTCCTTGAGTACATAGTAGAGAGCAGCCAGAAAAACAAATGCTCCCAAGAACAACTTGGCAATGTTTGAGAAGATGTCTCCCAAATGTCCGGCAACCCAGCCGAGGGCGGTCTGTGCGTAGCGATTGACGTCAATGGTAAATTCCTGGGGGATGGGAACCACACGTCGCACGGCAGTCTCAAAGGTTTGCAGATCCGCCATGATGCCAGCCTTGCCGCCATTTTCGACAAGTGATGTGGAGATACTCGCCGCCTCTTCAAAAAGCTGGCCTCCAATAAAAGTAAGGGGGACCAGCAGAAAGATGATGACGAGGAGGATAACACTGAGAGACGCCACTGCGCGATGCTGCCGTAGCAGCGGTAGAAGTGTTGTATAGATGGGGTTGAGTACCACCGCAAATACGAGGGCGAGTACCATGGCGCCCAAAAAAGGAGCGAAGATAAAATAGGTGAATAGAAAGGTGATCGCGAGTGCCGCGATCAAAAAGTGTTGTGCAGAGTGGGTGGGCATGAAGTCCATTGTAACGGTTCGCGAGGAGGATGCAAGAAGAAGCCGCTCATTTATTTTTCTGGAACTATAAAGGTGGTACAATAACAGTTATGAAATATCTCAAAATAATAATTTTGGCGGTTCTCATCTTGCCTTTGGTTACCGGAGCCGCGGAGAGGGCGTGCAAGCCCGGGTCTAAAATTGGAACATCATTTGATTACGGTAAATGTATAGAAGCGGGTGGAGATTTGGGAGACATATTTAAACCTGGTTCTCCGGGCAATACCAGATGGGCATATTGCCAGACGATCGGATCAGAGTGTGAATCCCCCGGAAGCAAAGAGTACGGTGAGTTGTACACAAAGTGTTCCGCCTATGCCAACAATCTAAGCGGAGAGGCTAAGGCAGAGAAGCAGAGCGAATGTAAGGCATTAGCGCCAAAGCCGGAGCCGATACCCGCACCAGTCCCCAAACCTGCAACTCTCCCGCCTACAATTGAGATCAACCTTTTACCCAATACTCCGGCGTTGACCATACCTGTGGCTGTCCCGAAATCGTCACCAACACCGTCACCGATTCCTAAGCCAGTGATGCAACCCGCGCCCACGATAAAGTTACCTGCTATCAAAAAACCACAACCTAAACCGCTAATCGAAAAAGTAGAGCCCGAGGAGCCACAAACGCCGGAGGAGGTGATTGCCATGGCGGAGCAGGAAGTCATCCAGGCTTTCAAAAACAAAGAGTATGCTAAAATCCACGCACGCACGGCCACGGTGACACGGTCAGATGGCACAAAACAGAAAATTCTGGTAATGCCGCGACCGGGCATTAGGCATGGAGAATTCGAATATTCGATTGACGGGCAGACTTATACGAATAATCTCCGCAGTCTTTTGAAGCCGTCGCCCATTGCAAGCTGGTGGGGAAAAGCAAAGCGTGTCTTTTCAGCAAAACCGACCGAAAAGCGTGCCATCGAACAAGTGGCCGGGAATCTTCTCGTAGAAACCTTCCGTTTTGCTGCAAAGGATAATACCGGGCGCACTTCGCTCATCAATCAAAGTGATTTTGCTTCGATGCTCGCCGAGTATGCCAAACGTCGCGATTTGGGAGACAGGCCGAATCAGCTGTTTGCCGATGGGTCAGAGTTTGTTGAGCTGGTGCAAGTCAAAAACCGCAGCCTAAACGATCTTAACGTAAAATTATTTGAGGCTGGTTACCAAGAATTGTTGCGGCTGCGCGAGTTTCAGCAGATATAATTTCTTTGTTCGTTCCTATGTCTTCCATTGGCAAACAAGACGAGCACCTTCTTGTGCTCGAAGATAGTGCCACCAGTAAACGAGTCGCAAACGCTATTCTTGCGGTCGCTGGGCTACTGCTGCTCTACTCTGAACTCACCAGAAATGTTGCCGACGCCCTCGTTCTCCTCGTCGGTTTGTTTCTGCTTGGTCTTGGAGTGTACAATGTTTGCACACAGGCATCGTCCGTCTTTACATTCAACAAGAGCAAGGCTGTGCTTCAAATACGTTCGCGACATCTCTTACGGTCCGAAGGTGCTGTGCGAGAGTATCCGCTTGCAGACGCGCTTGCTGTGGTTTCAGAGTGGTCTATAGACCCCCACCTGGGCAGCGGTTGGCAGCTTACGCTTGAGATGAAGCATGACAAGGACGGTATTCTGTTGAACGAATACAGCGCGCCAACGTTTCTGTTTTCTGGTGTACCCAAACGCAACCTACAGACAGGTGAGTCCATAGCCGCATTTCTAGGAGTACCGTTTCGCGACAAAAAACGCTTTGAAAATTAGAACACACAAAATCAAAAATAAAGGGGTCTTCCTCCTGCGCCAGCACCAGTAGAACAACCGCCTGAAGTGCAGCACGACTACCCGTCTGCCCCGGCATCGGGTCAGACAGCTGCCGATGTTCCTCCCGGGCCAGCCGACTTCGAACAGAAGAGATAGGCAAAAATGACGGACGACGCGTAAAAAGAAAAACCGCCGTCAGGCGGTTTTTCTTGTGGTGGAGATGGTGGGTATCGAACCCACGTGCAAAAGATGTCACCACGATGCGTGCTACAAGGTGTAGCTTATTTTGTCCTGCGTGCAAGGCAGGGTTCGAAACACATGTGATGTAAATAAGCAAAGCACATGCGCTCTACACTCCTGTGGTTTGGACAATCGCCGGAGTAACGATCACCCTAGACTAGTCGTATGACAACTTCATCGGTCCACTAGACGACAACCGAGAAATCGTCTCTTAGGCTAACGCGTAAGAGAAAGCAAGAGGCGAGAGAATTCGCTTCGATGCTGTGTTCGATGTGTTTGCAGATATCGATGGTACGAAGCTGTGACGGGTCACGTACCTTGCCCGACCCTGCGCATGGCAGATCAGTCTCCTGTCGAGGCCGAGTCATCCCCACACCCCCAATTGAACCGAGGCTCAATTCGGGGTGTGGGGAGCCATACGAGTTCTTACTTTGTTTTCAATGTTCTCGCTATCTCGCGGTCGGACTCGCGCTTCTTAATAGTGTCGCGTTTATCATACTTTTTCTTACCGCGGGCGATGCCAACTGAGACCTTCAAGAAGCGTCCCTTATTATACAATGAAAGCGGGATAAGAGTCAACCCTTTCTCTTTGGCAGTGCCTGCAAGCTTGGCGATCTCTTTTTTTGCTAGGAGGAGGCGTCTGGTGCGGGTGGGCTCATATCCCGCAGGTGTGTTTTTTGGCTGATAGGGAGATATGGTCGCGTTCAAAAGCCAAGCTTCTTTCCCGTCGGAGACCACGTGTGCGCCCTTAAGCGAGCCGTGGCCGGCACGCAATGACTTTACTTCAAAGCCAAAAAGCTCGATGCCGGCCTCTAGGCGTTCGAGGATCTTATAATCAAAATAGGCTTTCTTGTTATCAATGAGAGACATTACAGGATTGTAGCATTCACATTTGGACAAAAGCGAGGGCGAGCGACACTTATGCACAGTTTACACTCCTTTTCTCCTAGGCCGACGACTCTCCATTGCGTATACTTGTGCGTATTACTGGTTCTATTTTTTATTATGTCTATTTTATTTTTTGCTCAACGTTCGAAGTTCCGAAAGACAGCCGCCGGGATCACCGCGTTCATGTTGGTCGCTATGCTCGTACCAGTCTCATTTTTGTCCGCCCCTGCGGCCTATGCTGCGATCACCACAGAAGCAGCTGCAAGTACACTTCTTTTTAACCCCCGTATAAAGGCGTCGAGCGCCACTACGTCGGTGCTCGGCTTGAATCTGGTCACCAACGCCGCAGATACGCTCAACCAAGTGCGCTTCACCTTAAACGGTGCGGCCAGTTTTGCCCTTGCCGATCTAGAGGCTCTCTCCGCCGCCGGCACTTCCGGCCTCGCGCTGTATAAGGACAACAAAGCGGCAGGGATGACGGGTTCGCTCGACCTCGCTCAAGATACGCGGGTGGCCCTTTCTGCGGCGCCGACTGCGGTGCAGGTAACGCAGGTGAGCAAACTCGCTGCCACAGCTACTGCGCTCGTCACTGATACAGCACTCACACTTACCGCAGGAGACATTGTCTTTGTGAATACTTCTGCGAATCCTACCGCGCTCAGTTACGGCTGGCATCTGGTTACTACCGGGAACGCTGGATCAGGTGGGGTGGCTGCCAGTGCCCTTCGTCTCGATGCTGCGGGCGCTGCCCCCACTTTCGTCTCGGGCAGTCGCTTGGCGAAATTTACCCCGGCGGCCACCACGACCGCGAACGCCTCCACCGCTGGTGGTACGCTTACCGTCAGCGCAGGCGATCTTGTCTTCGGTCGGCGGGCTACAGAGAGTACCTACACCTGGCACATCGTGACCGCCGGAACGACACTTGCCGACGATAGCACGGAAAATAACGCTGCTCTGAACGGTGAAGTAGATGATGGGGCCATCACTGCAAATACGAGCGTCGCCAAATTGGTCCCGGCAGGAACGGCAACAGATAACGGAGTGACTGCGGAAGGAACTCTCGCTGTGGCTGTCGGGGACGTAGTTTTTGTGAAGATTGGGAGCTACGGTTGGCATATAGTAACCACTGCTGGAAATCTGTCCTCAAATGCGGCCGAAAACACCGCCTTCCTTGACGGCGGGAGTGCCGACCCCGCCATTGTTGCCAACTCGCAAATGAGCAAGCTCTCCACCTCCGGCGGCACCTTCCAGCTCACTACGGCTGCCATCTCGGACACCAGTCTCGTTATTGCCGCTGGTAATGTCGCCTTCTCACAACTTACAGAACATCCTCACACTACCTTGGGTGTCGCCTGGGGAATGTTTACAACAGGAGGGACGGGCGTGTCATCGACCGCTCTTCGGGTGAACGATGATCCGGCAGCGCCTCTCTTTGGCTGGGTGGTGACTCTCACTCCCGCAGCTGGTCAAGCTATTCCTGCAAACGACACAGGTGCGAACGCGGGAGCAGACTACTTTATCACGGTAAAAACAGCATCGGGAGCAACCAATAGTCGAACACTCCGCTTGGGCATCGGCGAGGGTGATCTCACCTTTGATTCGGGTACGCCTACGAGCGCACCGATAGCCGTGCTCACCGATGCGATCACTATCGATTCCACAGCCCCAACGGTTTCCAATACGGGTCCGGCAAACAACTCCACCAATGTACCCGTGAGTACCTTTGTGAGCGTGAACTTTTCAGAAGATATTGATCCTACCACCATCACTCCCGGCAATGTCACTCTGACGACCGGTGGTGCTCCTGTGGGTATTGGCTTTCGAACGTATCCGAGCGGCTTCAACGTCATTGTCTCAAACCCGCCAACATTCACTGCTGCTTCTCGGTTCGCACGCGTCGCGAACACCACGGCCGGGTATTTCCAGATCGGGAGCACGGGCTCAAGCATCTTTCCGGGTGGCGGCACCTATACTGCACCAGCTGCGGGAGACATCGTCTACTTCCAGCAGGATACCTTCCCGGCCGAACTCGGTATTGTGACGAACGCGACCATGACGTCGGGTACCTTTGCTATCAATGGCTTTGCACCCATGGGTGGCAAGTCAATTACCAAGTTTGCGCCGGCGACCGCAACGGGCTTGGTGACGGCAGCGACGAACGTCGGCATTGGAGATTTGGTGGTTGTAAGCACAAGTGCAAACCCAACCACCGATCGCTACCAATGGCATATTGCTTCGACGACTGCCCCAGTGAACAACGCTGCCTTGCGTCTTGATGATGCCGCTGCCGCACCGACCTATGCCGGCTCCTCTTCTTTCAGCCTGCTCAGACCGACAGCAACATCGACAGTGGCAGTAGCCGGTACGCTCACCCAAGGTCTTAACTTTGTGCTCGGGGATCTGATCTTTGCAAAAGTGAGTGCGAACGCTGACAACACAGGCACGTTTGCTTGGCACGTCGTGACCACAGCAGAAAATGTATCTGCAGGAAATGCCGCGGCCACGCTTCGGCTTGACAGCGGTTCTGCTGCGCCGACATTTGCCGGAAATACGGTTGTGGCAAAGTTGACCGGCGGGACCACCGGCCTTTCCGATAATAGTGACAGTGCAAATACGAACTTCGCAACAGGCGATCTGATTTTCGCTGAAACCACTGCGAATGCTTCGAATAATGGGGCGTACAATTTTCACCTTGTCTCCGCACAGGGAACAGGCGCGAACAGTACCGCACTCCGTCTTGATAACAGTTCTACCAACCTGACAACAGGAGCAACGTATATTTTGACCGTAGGAACAGGAGTGACCGACTCGGGAGGGAATCCACTGGCATCTGCCCAGACAGTCACCTTTGCCACCGGTTCCACGGGTGGCACCAACACCACACCACCATCGGTGATTTCCTCCACTCCTTTTGATGGCAATCAATCGCATCCTACGACTGCCCCTATAAAATTACAATTTTCTCAAGACATGGCATCGAGCGGGGGAGGGTCGGTGACGACCGTGGCAAATGTGGGTCTCTTCCTCGAGAGCAATGGCGCCGTCGGCGCTGCAGTAAGTGCGACCAATGGCTACGACTCGGCCACCAAAACAGTCACGATCACTCCCGCTGCTGCACTCACTGCTTCCTCCGGCTATATTGTAAAAGTGGCGACTAGCACACTCAGTGCCAGCGGGGCCCCCGCTATGGCGAGAAGTATTTTCTTCAGAACTTCGAGTGGTACGGATACCACCAAACCAAAAGTGCAAGGCGTCTTCCCGGCCAACGCGGCCACCGCTGTGGAGCGAAATCTGAACGCTATCTCTCTAGGATTTTCGGAGGACATGAATCCCGCCTCCATCACTTCCTCGAGCGTGACCCTCTCCGGTGGCATCAGCGGTGCGATCAGTTACGATACCAAGACCCGCACCGCCTTTTTCTCACCGACGCAGTCACTCGCCGCTTCGACAGAATACACCGTGACTGTCACCTCGAGTGCCACCGATCTTTCCGGCAATGTACTTGACCAGGATGCAGTAACGGCTGGTAATCAAACATTTACCTCTACCTTTACGACAGCGAGTGCCGCTGACAGTGCCGCTCCATCAGTACAGTACGCAAACGCCGACAACTTCTCCGTGAGCGTCACCTTCTCCGAAGCAATGAAGTCAGGCGCTGGCCCGAATGCGGTAGACAACATCGCCAACTTTTCATTGGAGAGTCCAGTCGGTTCCTCCATCTCTTTGGGTGGTAAGACCGTCACCTACGATGCCCCGAATATGACAGCCAAGATTGCCGGCCTCTCCCTCCAGCACGGCAATACTTTCAAAGTGACGGTGGCCGCAACCGCCCACGACCTCGCCTCGAACGCCCTCTCCACTTCAGGATCTCCGGCCGGCAATATTGCTCAGGGAAGCGTCATGGATGCCTCGGTTACGGGTGGGCAGATTGGCCCCGGTGGCGGCCCGCAGCAGAGCGCTTCGCTCCAAGGTATGAATCCGGTGCGCGTCATGCCCATGAGTCGTCAGGCGGGAGCAAAATCAAACTATACCGTTGAATTTCTGGCCTCGAGCACTATTCCCGTCGGGGGTAGTATTGTGCTCACCTTCCCGGTCGGCTTTGATGTCACGAACGCAGCCGCCATGAGTGCAACGGAGACGCTCCGCAATGCGGACATTAATGGCCCGAAGACTGGTACGACCACGATTACTTCGGTCACTGGCAATGCTTCATCTCGCACGGTGACCCTCGTCACGGGAGGAGATGCGACCGGTACGAACGCCTTCATCTCCTTTGAACTCAAGAATATTGTCAACACCTCCGTTCCTTCGGATGCCGGTTACACGGTTGATATTAAAACCAAAAACGACAGTGGGGTGCTCCTCGAAAGTAAAACCTCGGCCGCCTTCTTCCTCGGCGCCACCGGCAGCAACACGCTGACGGTGACGGTTTTCCAGGATGACGGCGCGGGCACTCCGGCGAATGCAGGCAATAAAACTAAAGATTCTGGTGAGACGGGTATAGCAAGTGCCACTCTCTTCCTCTTTTCTCCGGCAAATGGTGGCTTAAGTACCACCACCCGCTCCACTGGCGCCGGCGTCTTCGAGAATCTGGCCTCCGGTGACTATATGCTTATGCTTGATCCGGGCAGCATCAGTTTCCAGGTGAATTCGGTGCCGCAGCCGGTTTCTATTACTGGCAACACGGCTATAAGTTATGGTCTCGGGAGCTCTGGTGCATCACTCACCATTGCCGGCACTATTACCGGTCCTGCTTCGACAAAGCTGGACGTTTTCGCTTCGAGTTTTAACGGATTCTCAAAGACGACCGTGACCACAAGTAGCGGAGGCACAGTCGCCTATAGTTTGCCTGTCCAAGCCAACACCACCTACCGGGTGGGTGTGGGCCCCGCCATGCCTAACTTTATTCCTGGCTCCACCCCGCCGAAGCCGCCTACCTTCACGTTCATGCCTCCTCCAGAAGTGGAGGTCAAGGTAGCGGCGGCGAATGTGACGGGCAAGAACTTTACCCTCACCACAGCAGGGAAAAGGATCACCGGCAGCGTCCTCGACTCTAATGGATCAGCGGTCAGTAATGCCGGCATTTTTGCTCGTCCGTCGCAAGACTCAAACGTGGGCGGTGGCTCCTCTACCGGCTTTGGCGTGGGAGGCGAAACAGGCACTGACGGTAGTTTCAGCTTGAATGTCGTCCCCGGTGTCTACGTGGTGGGTGTCTTTAAGCCAGGCATGCCGAATGTTCCCGAAAAGCAGATTACGGTACCCTCTTCCGGTGCGAACACCCCTTCCTCACTCGCCTTCAAACTTGATGCCGGTACGAGCGTCACTATTAGTGGTACGGTTAAAGATGATAACGGCAATGCTATTCCTTACGCCGGGGTGGGGGGACGCAAAGTGACATCGACTACCGATACCAGTGCGGTTGGTGGTGGTGCCAATAACTTTGTCGGTAGCCCTACCGCCGCCGATGGAACGTATACGCTCTACGTCGATACGGGTACCTGGGTGATTGAAGCGTTTGCTCCAGAAGTAGGTTTTCTCGGCAGTAAAACAGTAACCGTGACAGCCAGTCTCACCGGCCAAGACTTTTCAGCCGCCACGCTTGCGCTCGGTGCCGTCACTGGCCGCGTTACCAAAGCAAGTGTTGCCCAACAGGGTGTCATTGTCCGCGCCGAAGGTGTCAACGGTAAAAATATGGCGGTCACTGATGGCAGTGGTGACTATAAACTCAAGGTGCCCGCGGGTACGTACTCGGTCTACAGTAATTTCCCTGGTGTCGGCGAAGGAACGCCGCTTACTGGCGTTGTGGTTACGGCAAACACGACCACTTCTGGAAAAAATATTGCCCTTGCCGCTCCCATCACGCTCACTATCAATGTCACCGACGGAACGAATGCCATTACGAATGCGTTTGTAGAAGTACGCGATAGTAATGGACGCGGTAATGGCACCAGTGAAAGTTCGACCAGTGGGGCGAACGCAGTCTATAGCTTAAATCTTGCTCCCGGGACCTACACGGTTCGGGTTAATCATCCGGCCTATGGGCCTATCGGCACGACGGCTTCCGTGGATACGACCCGCACGATTACCTACACCGCCACTGCCGGTGCTCTCAAAACCGTCACCGGTACCATTCAATCAGGCGGTTCAGCTTTGAGCGGCGCCTGGGTGCAGCTTATCGGTAAGCCGACCGGGCAAACGATTCCCGTCGTCGTTGGTGCGACCACCAACAGTTCGGGTGTGTACACCATGAGCGTACCGGTTGGTGAATACAGCTTACGCGCCGACAAGGCTCTCTATGTTGCTCCCGCTGAAACCACACTCACCGTGACAGCCAATGTGACTGCCGCTACCCTTTCACTCGCAGCATCCAGCCGCACCATCTCGGGAACCGTCTCGTTGTCTGGAAGCGCGGTCAGTGGTGCATTTGTCAATGCCACGAACGGCGCCGGAGGATTTGCCGCAGGGCAAACCGATAGCGACGGATTGTATTCGCTGGCGGTCACGGATGGCACCTGGACAGTTTTCGCGCGAAGTCTGGGCTCCGAAAGTAGTGATGCTTCCGTGACTGTTTCCGGCGCAAACGCTACACAGAATATTACCCTCGCAGCTATCACTGGATATGTACCAAAACAGAAGAGACAAGAGTCGGTAATTCCAGGCTCTGGCGGTTTTCTGACGAATAGTGATATCGGCTCACTCTTCCGGATGAACATGCCTCCCAATGCGCTCGGCATCGACACTACGGCAGCGACGGTAAATACGCAGCCAACGACCGCTGTGCCCAAGCCACCCAAAGGTGCTGTTCTTGCCAAGAATGCTATCACCATTAGCGCTGTCGATAGTGGTGGTCAGCCGATCACCGCGCTTTCCCCTTGTGTAACGATTACGGTGCCTTATACAGAAGCCGATCTTCCCGCCGGCGCTTCTGAAAATGATCTGGTGATTGGTGCCTGGAACGACGCTACGCAAAACTACGACACCTGGCCAACAACAATCGACGCGACCAATGATACGCTCTCTGCCTGCGTTACTCACTTCTCAGACTTTGCACCCTTGCTTCCCTCCGTGACCGCTCCGACCACAACTACCACTACCACAACCACTACCGGGAGCGGTGGTATTGTGGGAGGAAGCGTGAGTACGCGCGCGCCATCAGTGCTTGCGCCAGCGAGTACGACAACAGCTACACCGATACCAGTAGATGTAGCCAAACCATCTACTCTACCAACGCCATCGGCAACCCCAGTCGCCTCACCTGCACCGACTGCGATAGTGCGTGCGGCCGTCACCTTTACCCAGCCGCTCACGAGCGGGTCTCGCTCCGGGCAGGTGCGTGAGCTGCAACGCATGTTGAACGCTGATCCGGACACGCAGATTACTGCCTCCGGCGCCGGATCACCAGGCAACGAAACAACCTTACTTGGACCCTTGACTGTTCGCGCCATTCAGAAATTCCAGGTGAAGTATGGTCTGGCAAGGCAGGGAGAGGCTGGTTATGGATTTGTCGGACCGAAGACCCGCGCGAAATTGAACGAGCTCGCATCGAGAGACGAAACGCCAGCATCAGTAGCGGCACCACGTGCGGCTCCAGGCACGACTCTTTCTGTTGCAGCCCGCACAGAGGTATTGTCACAGATCATCATACTGCTGCAGAAAATTGCAGAGCTGCAGGCTGAACTTAGAAAGGTGCAAGTAGAAGGTAGTACGCTCTAGGTTCTCTAGGGTGGAAAAGAAAACACCCATGCGGGTGTTTTCTTTTTGTCACGGTGCGGTATATACTAGACCAGTTTCGCTTTTAGATAGTCTCCTGCGAAACTCGAGTATACTCAACGCCTCACGCACGTATGCCCCCTCACAAACCAGAACCCCCCAAGGGGAAGTGGCCTATCTTTGAAGAGTTTAGTAGTCACCTGCTCACGGCACTGGTGGTCTTTCTGGTGCTTATTGGGCTCTATTCTGCCTTTATGGAGCAAGGGCAAGCCCCTGTTCAGATTTCTGTGTCCGAGCTTGCCGGGGCTATTCACGCTGGGCAGGTGAAAGCGATAGTCATTGAGGGGGAGCAGCTGAGCGTGACGTATGCAGACAAGACAGAAAAGAAGTCGAAGAAAGAAGCCGAGTCCAGTCTCTCGGAGACGCTGGTCAATTACGGAATACTACCGGCCGATCTTGCTAAAGTGAAGATTGAAGTCAAGAATCCCTCTGGCTTTATGTATTGGTTGCAAATTCTCATCCCATTTCTGATTCCGCTCCTCTTTATTGTGATTTTCTTCTGGTTTATCTCTCGCCAAGTGCGCGGCTCGGCCATGCAGGCGTTTTCCTTCGGACAGTCAAAAGCGCGCATTATTGACCCGGCTGACACCAAGCAGAAGGTGACGTTTAAAGACGTGGCGGGTGCAAAAGAGGCGAAGTCGGAACTGGCAGAAATTGTAGACTTCCTCAAAAACCCGCAAAAGTTTCTCGATATTGGGGCGCGCATTCCCAAGGGAGTGTTGCTGATGGGGGGGCCTGGCACAGGTAAGACTCTTCTGGCACGGGCTGTTGCCGGTGAAGCCAACGTACCCTTTCTCTATCTCTCCGGTTCGGAATTTGTGGAGATGTTTGTAGGTGTGGGCGCTTCACGCGTCCGCGACCTCTTTAAAATGGCAAAAAAAGCTGCGCCCGCTATTATCTTTATCGATGAGATTGACGCCGTGGGCCGCCATCGCGGTGGTGGTGTGGGCGGTGGCAACGATGAACGCGAGCAGACGTTAAACCAGATTTTGGTCGAGATGGATGGCTTTGAGCCAAATGAGAAAGTGATCATTATGGCAGCGACCAACAGGCCCGATGTGCTCGACGTGGCCTTGCTCAGACCGGGTCGTTTTGACCGACGCGTCACCATCGACCTGCCCGACGTGAATGACCGCGAGGCTATTTTAAAAATTCATGGGGCCAAGATGCCATACGCAGAAGATGTGGCACTTCGGGTCATCGCCGAACGCACCCCTGGTTTTTCCGGCGCTGACCTCGCAAATATTATGAATGAGGCCTCCATTCTGGCGGCTCGCGAAGAACGGACCAAGGTGGGTCAGTACGACCTCATTCGCTCGGTGGAGAAAGTGATGCTCGGCCCAGAACGCAAGAGTCATATTCTCTCGATGAAAGAAAAGGAGATCACTGCGTATCACGAAATGGGTCACGCCCTCGTGGCATCGATCTTGCCAGAGTCAGACCCTGTCCACAAAGTCACGATTATTTCCCGCGGTCGTGCCGCTGGCTACACCTTGAAGCTTCCCCTCACCGAACGCATCATGCGCTCCCGCAAGCACTTCTTGGATGACATTGCGGTGTCGCTTGGGGGCTACGTGGCGGAGAAAATGGTGTTTGGCGATTTGACCACGGGCCCCTCAAACGATATTGCCGTCGCCACGGCGCTTGCCCGCGATATGGTATCGTCTTTTGGTATGTCGGAGAAGATCGGCCCCGTCGACTTTGGGCGTGAAGCATCAGCGCCAGTGATTGTCGGAGGGAAGATACTCCAGAATGCTGCCTTTTCAGAAACCTACGCCACCATGCTCGATGAGGAAGTGTCTCGCATTATGCGGGAGGGAGAGGAGCGCGCGCAGAAAGTGCTCGAGGATCACCGTGCCGCGCTTGAAATGATGTCGAAAGAACTCACCCGCGTGGAGACCCTCGAACGCAAAGAATTTGAAGATCTGCTCATCCTGAACGGCATTAAGCCCAAAAAACTCCCAGAAGGGGAAGTGGTGGGCCAAGTTATCACGGACTAGTTATCCACATATAGAGGGCAGCCCTCTGTGATGACAGATGTTTAATTTAGTCGTCACGCATAATTTTCTGTTGAAAATTTGCGCGACCCCGTCTCGCGTCGTCACGCTCCGACTCGGCCAAGTCTCGGAAACCTTGTAACACAAGGTTTCCTTGCTTGTCCCCTCATACTAACATTTGCGCGAACCTTTTTCGAAGAGATTATCCCGACGCTGCGGTCGGGACAGGCTGACGCACGCCCAACTGGTAGTGGTAACTCGTAACTGTATTCTCCGCTCT